>Ga0256840_1000793_pt1 | contig 31402 bp, 25 predicted proteins | sample 355202metaG_FD_185969 | JGI IMG/M metagenome (GOLD analysis project Ga0256840, IMG submission 185969) | Hydrothermal vent microbial communities from Mid Atlantic Ridge, Atlantic Ocean - 355-202 | ecosystem: Environmental > Aquatic > Marine > Hydrothermal vents | place: Atlantic Ocean: Mid... | reverse complement strand
TCGGGCTGTTCAGCAAAAAGCTATTTGCAATAGCGGAATTCATCTCAAAGGGTAAACCGGGCTTGTCCAACAAACGGTTCAGATTGTGGCTCGCTTCGCGATCACAATCTAACCTTATTCGTTATGTCACTGTTAAAAACATCACAAATGAATCGTTGACTAAGTCCGTGCGTATAGTGATTACTAACCCCAGTATCCCTGTTTCAAATAAAGTGGGAATGACCAAGGCGGGGGATGCTTATTTACAAATGGCAGAAAACTTAGCTGCGGGTGCAATGACTAAAGTTCGTGTTGATTTTGAGTTAACCCGAGTACCGCTAAATTTTGGCATTTCTCTGCAAACGCCAGCTGAATCGTGTCAACCGTCGTGTAACGTGCCTCAAAACCTGAATGCAAAAGCAGCGACAGGTGCGATTGACTTAACCTGGGATACAGTAGCTAATGCCACGGGCTATACCCTGTATTACTCAATAGATTCTAATTTCCCTTCAGGCAGCACAGAGAAGAAAGAAAATGTACAAAGCCCTTATAGGTTAACGGGATTAACCAATGGGAATACTTATTATTTAGCGTTGACTTCAGAAGTCAACGCGGTAGAAAGTAATTTTTCGAATGAAGTGAGTGCGATACCTGCCAGCAGAGGTGCTGCAAAACCGCTTAACGACACCGGTATTACTTGGGGTGGTGATTACCCTAGTGGTAACAGCAGCACATGTGCCGGCACGGCTATCAGCGCACAAGACTGCTCAAGCGGCCGTGATGCAACGCATAATGATGATAGTGATGGACATGCAGGGTTTAGCTTTACCAAGCTGGATGCAAATGGCGGCGAATTGCCCGCTTCAGCAAATAACTGGCGTTGTGTGCGTGATAATGTCACCGGATTGATTTGGGAAGCTAAAACCGATGATGGAAGCATTCATGATAAAGATAATAGGTATCGCTGGGGCGGGCTAACAGCCCTGGGGAGTGGTACGGTTGGCAGTTATTATAATGACTGGAATACACTGGTAAATGGCAGTAATGCAGAGTCTCTGTGTGGTTATGCAGATTGGCGGGTGCCTAGTACTGATGAGTTGCTGAGTCTTGTGGATCATAGTCGCTTTGGAATGGCAATTGATAGTGATTACTTTCCTTATACTGCGTTTAATGTTTGGTCTTCGTCGCCGAGTGCCTACTTTACAAACGGCGCGTGGTATGTCTATTTCTACAATGGCTATGCCGGCAGCAATTACCGTAATAGTGCTTGGCAGGTTCGTTTGGTTCGTAGCGGGCAGTGATTTTTGTTTTTTGACTTTTAAGAGGTTTTATGCAATTTTCACGTTTGCCTATCTGGTGCGATAGCCAATTGTTACTGGTAGAAGTCGAACAGGCGGTACGTCAGTTTCCTCGTTATCATAAATACACGATAGGGACTGATTTGCGGCAGCGGGCAATACGAATTTTAAGGCTTTTGACCCGGGCAATTAATGCGCAGGGGCAACAAAGAGAGCATTATGCACGTCAATTGGTCGGGGCTATTGATGATATATAATTTTTAATTACAACCGCGAAGACATTGCAGGCTTTTGCAAGTTTTAAACAGTTTCAGATTTTAGCTGAATTGGCGGTTGCACTGGGTAAACAAAGTGGGGCATGGTTTCGTAGATTATCAGGCAATTATTTACGGTCAGAACCTGTTAGCTAGATAGGGCTTTTATCCTATTGCCTGACAGGGTGTGCCGAGTATCACTGTGTCCCGATGGAGCCTTTAAGGCATGATAATTGATTAAATACTACCTTGTTAGGCTGTGTTTAATCAGCAAATATCATTGGGTAGCGTTTAATGTTTGGTCTTCGTCGCCGAATGCCAACAATACGAACAACGCGTGGAATGTCAATTTCAACAATGGCAATGCCAACAGCAATAACCGTAATAATGCTTGGCAGGTTCGTTTAGTTCGTAGCGGAGAGTGGTTGGGTCGGGTTATCTATGGAGATTGTTTTCACTTTGTTTTTTTGCTGTCTTATATTTTGACTGCCTTGTTCTCAGGCTGCACTTGGGACTAAGTGGGGTTTATAGTTTTGCTGTGAGTTCGGTAAGCGGAGCATACGGCCCATGCATTCCCAAACTGAGTTTGGGAACGAGCGGGTGTGGGTGTCTGCCCGTCTATCTACACTACCACCGCCTTGTTCCCAAGCTCCGCTTGGGAATACGTGGGTTCACAGCTCTGCTGTGAGTTCGGCAAACAGAGTTCGAGAACGATAATTAAAAACACCAGGCAGAAAAAAAAGGAAAACAATGGGTAAAAGTCGCTATCAATTTAAAGAACTGGATAAACCCTATTTTATGACCCTGACGATTTGTGGCTGGCAACCTGTGTTTACACGACCAGAAACAGTACAAATTATTTTTGAATCTTGGCAGTATTTGCAACAGAACGCTAATTTTAAACTCTACGGCTATGTGATTTTAGAGAATCACCTGCACTTAATTGCTCAGTCAGATAACATACAAAAAGACATACAATGTTTTAAATCATACACGGCGCGTAGATTGATTGATTTTTTAAAAGAGAAAAAAATGAGCCTTATTTTGCGACAACTCGCATTTTATAAAAAAGAACATAAGCAGCAATCAGACTATCAGTTTTGGCAAGAAGGGAGTCATCCACAAGTTATGGAAGTAGAAGAGGTTTTAAGGCAAAAGCTAGAGTATATGCATAATAACCCTGTACAGCGGGGGTATATTGAAAAGCCGGAACATTGGCGTTATTCCAGTGCTTGTGATTATTCAGGTGGGGTTGGGTTAATTGATGTGTTTAAGGCTTGGTGAGCGCATGGGTTTACAGCTTAGCTGTGTGATTGGTAAGCGGAGCTTACGGTACATGCATTCCCAAGCGGAGCTTGGGAACGAGAGGGTGTGAGTGAGTGCGTACGTACTCTATTGTTCCCAAGCTCTGCTTGGGAATACGTGGGTTCACAGCTCTGCTGTGAGTTCGATAGGGCAGACTTAAACATCCCCTGACAAAGTTTAGGCATAAATTGGATATAACAATGTTAGCGATTGAATTTAAAGAAATTTATACCGCCTGGCTACAATGCAAGCGGGGTAAAGGCAAAAGCCCGCAAGCACAGCTTTATGCCATTAACTTACTGGATAACCTGTTTGCTACTCTGTATCAGCTGCTGCACCAGCACTGGAGCCCTAAAGCCCCCATCTGCTTTGTGATTCATTACCCTAAAGCGCGCGAAGTCTATGCCGCTCAGTTTTCTGACCGTGTGGTACACCATTGGCTGGTGCCACAGCTGGAACAGTGTTACCAAGGGTATTTTATAAACGATGTATACTCCAATATAAAAGGCAAAGGAACCCATAGCGCGGTGAAACGTTTAAAGGCATTTATGCGATCATTGTCAGACCAGTCCTCACCCGCGTATTTTTTACAGCTGGATATCGCCAATTTTTTTAATAGCATTGATAAACCCGTGTTATTTCAATTATTGCAACGGCGATTAAAACAGCAAGTCAGAAAAACGGCCATCAGCGCAGAAAAAGCCAATGATTTGCGCCAGGTCTGCCATCAGCTGTTAAAGCAGGATGCCGGTGCTTGTGCCAGACAGATAGGCCGCGCTGAAGAATGGGCACATATTCCAGCACATAAGCGTCTTAAAAATGCAGGCATAGACAAAGGCCTGCCCATCGGTAATTTAAGCAGCCAGTTTTTTGCCAATGTCTATCTTAATGAACTGGATCAATTTATTAAACATCAGTTGAAGTGCCGTCACTATTTACGCTATGTCGATGATTTTATACTGCTGCACCCCAGTAAGGAACAATTGATACAGTGGCACGGCGCAATTGAGCAATTTATTCAGCAACAGCTATTACTTACGTTAAGACCCGAAATCATTTTACATCCGCTATCGCACGGTGCCAATTTTCTAGGGTATATTGTCAGGCCGCATTATTGCTTGGTGCGCCGGCGCGTAGTGGGGCAATTAGTGCAACGCTTAGAGCAGTTTCAAGTGCAATATATAAAAGGAAACCAAAATATCGGCTGGTGCCTATCCCTGCCTGCTACGGCAAGAGAGCCATTAAACGCTGTTTTAGCCAGCTATCTGGGGCATTTTAAACAGGCAAAGCATTATAAATTGCTAATACGGATATGGCAGCGTTTTTTATGGCTGGCTTTACTCTTCAGTCAGCGAGAATGTTATCTAACACCCGCATGGAAGCCTGTTTATGTCAGCAGCTTTTTCAGTCAGCAAAGCTACTTTCAATCCCGCTATCCTAATGCACAGGTTCGCCTGCAAAAAGGCTATCAAATGCTATCGCTTTATCCCAAAGCAGCAAAGAACAATGCAATACCCTTACCCTCCCCAAATTTAAACCGGGCGAATAAAGAAAATCAATTTTTTACCGCAGTAGAATTATCTATAAGCGCACAAGTCACGCGCGTTATTGTTAAGCAAGAAGGCTATTTGCCAGGCGGTTTGCGTGAACGCTGTGTGAATCAACTATTTATCAACCCAGGAGTCCCCTTATGTATCCATTGAGTCGTTTCGTATTATTAGGCGCATTATTAACCCCTTGCCAGGCCTTATTGGCGCAAACCTGTCAGTCAGATTATCCGGGAACCACGCCGACAGAACGCTTTACCATTCAAAATGATACGGTCTATGATACCCAGACAGGGCTAACCTGGAAGCGCTGCTATCAAGGCTTGTCAGGCACTGACTGTAACCAGGGAACTGCCCTGGAATTTACCTGGGAGCAGGCATTGCAGACAGCTGAGGCTGAAGCAGGCTGGCGCTTGCCTAATATAAAAGAGTTGCAAAGTATTGTTGAAAGGCAGTGCTACTCCCCGGCATTAAATACTCAGGTATTTCCTGGGGATACTGCGTTTAATGTTTGGTCTTCGTCGCCGAATGCCGGCAAAACGGGTGGCGCGTGGTTTGTCTATTTCTACACTGGCACTGCCTACGGTGATGGCCGTAATAATGCTTGGCAGGTTCGTTTAGTTCGTAGCGGACAGTGATTTTTGTTTTTTTGCTTTAGCGTTACTTGGGCGTGCATGGTCTTACAGCTCTGCTGAAGCAGAATTTACGGATATGCATTCCCAGGGAGAAAAATAGTGAAAGAGGAAAAAATAGGCAAATAAAAAAATAGCTTGATTAAATCCTTTATAGTTACTCTGCGGGCCCTGTCTTGCGGTCCGTGTGAGTATACTTACGGGTCGCAGTATTCTCTCTTATACTGTAGGGTTTCTCTGCTATCGCTCCATCTATTGTTTCACCTCCTGTACCCTTTCAATTCTAACGGTCTTTTATCCGTTTTCAATACTCACAAAAAAAATGGCCGCGAGGCAATATTGTCAGGAAAAACTCTGTCTGATGGCCATTTTTTATCAATGCAGATAGTTGCTTCAATATAGGTATAAATACTAGTAGGCAAAACTATCACCCTTTTTTTACCCATAAAAACCCCCCTACGCTCTGTATATTTTTCGGATATTATTTTTACAACGAAAAAAAACGCCAAAGGGGAATCATATGAATTCAATAGAAAGCATTGATGATGTGAAAAAGCAGTTGAGAAGTGGCCAAGTCAGTAAAATAGCTAGCCCTGACTGTCAGGTGAGCCGTTCTTATTTTTTATTATTGGCAGTTCTTTTTACTCCGTCTTTATCTGCCGCTGAAACTGTTGATATTCTGTTAAGTAATGCCAGTGTTATCCATAATCCTGATGTTTCTGGCAGTCAGGGTGTCACTACGGTAAATGTTTCTGCTGGGAATCAGAATCAGCAGGCCAACATAGGTGTTATTGCCATTGGGGTTGACGGTGGAAGAGCCGATACCCGCTCCATTATTATCCAAAAAAATCAGAAAAATATAGATCATGCGCCGGACAGGGCAACAGCCAATATCACGGGGCATGCATTTTCTAACAGTTATGGCTGGACTGCAGTTAACCAGGTAAGCGGCCAGTCGAATAGTCAGGCTAATATGCTGGAAATAGGCATAGGCGGGGAATATGAAATTGGCGCCGTCAATGATCAGATGCTTGCTCAGTCTTTCTCAGACACCAGCAAATCGGAACCCGCAGTGGCAAACCAAGCTATAGACCGGTCTGCAAGCATTGATGATACGGCTCTGAGTGGTATGAGCGGCGTAATACAGGTTAATCAGGTAGCAGGGACAGACAATATAACCGGCAATACATTTGTATATCGGGTCAATGGGATAGGAAACAGATAGCCAAAGTAAAAAATAAGAACTTAACGGGAGCAGGAATGCCCGTTTCGGTAGCAGATGAAGATATAGCTTAGAAAAATCAGCTGGATCACGGTTTATGGTTTTCTTATAAACCCACGCCCAACTGACTTTTCTAGGCTAAAAATAACATAGGCACTGAGAAGAGGGAGAAAAGATCAGGGACGTGCTTTGTTTCCAAAATAATTTGGGAATAAATTGCCGCCAGCAGCCAGGAAGGGTGCCTGCGGAGGTATATGACTTTAACTTTACATGTAATAAGGAAAAGACAATGAAAACTATAGCAAAATTAAGTCCAATCGCATTGATGGTTTCAGCCCTGCTAAGCACGGGTGCAATAGCTGACCCTGCTAATCTTGATCAAAAGAGTACTTTTAATAAGACCGCTGATAAAACATTTACCGATGATGCCCAGATTTTTTATTTTAACGATGTCAGTGTTGAAATAGATAAGTCTATTGACGTCTCAAAAACGGGTAACGTAAAGGCAGATATCACCTTTAAAGGGGAAGATATTAAGATCGAATCGTTTACCCAGGCGCTCCTGGACAATAAGCAGATCAATATTAACAATATGGATACCAGCATTGATACCGACAATGATTCTGAAATCAAATTGGACGGTACCGTAGGCAACGTTGGGGCGAACGCCGCGGCCGGCAATTACAATCAACAGAAAAATGATGTTGCAATTGCGGTGTCTGATTCGAAGGATGTATTTCAGTGGCTAGATGCAGAAACATTTACCTACCAGGATACAGAGCACAATTCAACCAAGTATGAAACTGTTTCTAATATAGCCGACACCGTCATAACGGGTGGCAACGGAAATATCGGATCAAACTCTGCAGCCGGAACAGGCAATGAACAGTCCAATGCATTGGCGGCGGCTGTTGGAATCGGAATACTAGCTGAAGCAACAGGATATATCAAGCAGCAAGTTGACAACAACGATGTAAGCAATAATTTTGTTGAAAATGAAGCATTTTTGCAAGTCAGCAATTTTACAGGAAATCTAGGATCTAACGTTGCGGCCGGTGTTAACAACCAGCAGGCAAATAGCCTAAGCATTTCAGTAAGTCGCCAGGGTATAGGCGTTGGCAGTATTATCGCGCCGTAATATGTAGGCGTAGGTTCATTGGGGTTCAGGGTATCGGGCTAAAGTTCGGTGCTCTGAATTAAAACAGGGGCTCTCTCATGATTTACATAAGGCTCTATTCAAAAATGACTTGCCAGAGTTATGAAAATGGATTTTTCAAATTAATGCCAGGCCAGAAAAAAGATCAAATGTTTACAGATAAAGGTCAGGTCATTTCTGAACAGAATCTTGGTGGATTTATAAAACAGACGGTGATAGTTCTATTGCTGTTCAGCTTTTCTCTGCCTCCCTGCCAATCAGCAGATATCCGTCTGCCCGGGGCATTTTCAGGAGGCATGATGTACAAAAAAAAGGTTGTCAGCATGCGTGAAGCCCGCTATAGCGAAATGATTCCGCAAAAAACTGATTTCAGCTGCGGCGCGGCGGCCTTGGCTACCATTTTAAGATATGGCTATGGGGAAGATATTACCGAACAGCAGATTATAAAAGCAATGCTTAAACTCAGTGACCCAGCCGTTATTAAAAAGAAAGGATTTTCATTGCTTGATTTAAAAAAATACGTTCAGACACGCGGTATGAGAGCACATGGCTACAAGGTCAATCTGGAAGCATTGGAAAAATTGAAAATTCCGGTCATTGTTTTGCTGGACACCGGTGGCTACCAGCACTTTGTCGTGGTAAAAAAAGCCAGAAATGGGAAGGTCCATGTTTCCGATCCGGCACTGGGCAATAAAATAATGCCAGGAGACACGTTTATTAAAGGCTGGAACGGCATTGTATTTGCCGTAGTTGGCAAGCCGATTAAAAAGGACTCGCCATTGCTTTTAGCTAATGGACCATTTCAGGTAGAAAAGGAAAGGATGCTTAACATGGTACAGCGACGGATAAGCGGTACAGACTTTGGGCTGATTCCCAAACAGCTATTTTAGTGAAAACAAGATTAAAAATGGGAGGTGATAATCATGAACAGACAGAAATTGAATGGACACAGTCAATTGCACAGATTATCACTGATAATTGCTTTCCTGCTTCTAGCCTATGCAGTACAGGCGGAGGTATTGGATAAAAGTTCCATTAGCGATGTGCCGGAAGTGGTCTCAGATGCAGAAATGGCAGAGATGCGGGGCCGTTTCATTCGTCAGGGACGGCCGATATATTTTGGCATTTACATGCAGAGCCAATGGTCAACAGCAGCCGGCGCCAATATAAACATAGGCATGAATATAGGCATCAACCTGCGTAAAGATATTGCGACAGACAATAGGATCGCGATCGGTATACAGATGGATGATATTGCTGGCTCTACCGAGGGTGCGGTGCCCATCGCTGCCGCCACTCCATCCTCAGATGTAAATATCGGCGGTCTTGACAGTGCCCAGGGCGTAGTTCAGGCCATTACCGTGGCTGGAGATGACAATCGGGCACATAACAGAACCTTTATGGCCATGCAGATGGTATCGCCTGACCAGACTGAACCCGGAACCAGAATATATTACTTCGGCGGACAGAACCTGTCTGCTGGGAAAACAGCAACAGAAATTGCCTCAACAGTGAGCCGGACGAATGAAAACGGGGTAGTGACCACAGCATTCGTTGATGAATCAGGGATAGGCATAAAAATAGAGGTGCCGGAACAGGGCCAGGCAATGCAGCTTCTGCGGGGCAAAAGCGAAAGCCGTGAGGGGTCAGGCTTTTTTCAGACCATACAGATAGGGGGGAGCAGCAACAGCGTGACCAATCAGCTTAACTTTATCGCCGAGTTTTCCCCGGCAGACGGCAGTGCCAATGCCATATCCATCCGTCCTGCTCTGGACTCGCTGAAACTGATTCAGAGCATAGGGATACAGTAGTACACCAAGCAGCAGAAGGACACACTGTTTATTCATAGAGCCTGTAAAGTCTATGAAAAGATATTTTAGCTGTCAGCATGAAGTTTAAAATGTCATAACCATAGGGACTTATATCATTCGATTGATTTACCTAACAATCTTTTGATACATAATAAACTTTGGAGAAAACACATGAAAACGAAAATATTTAAACATAATCTACTTGCTGCAGGAACCTTAGCAGTGCTGGGATTAGGGGTTACAACTGGGGCGCAGGCATTGCCTGAAGCTTATGCTGTATCGTCATTGGAAATTAGCAATTTTACATTTGATGGAGACCCGCGGGATTTCATTGAAGGTCAGATAGAGTCTGCCACCGATTGCAAAAGAAACCCGGGATTGCCTGCCCCAGACGACAATGATGGAGAAGTGGCTGCTATAGCTATTCCTCCTATTCCGGCCACTCATGATGCTCAGGCAGCAAATTGTGGTAGCAGCCGAGTTAATAATGCTTTTAATTTTATTGGAAGTGGTGAAGCTGATTATGGTACAGGTGATGCTTATGTGGCAAACACTAACCTTTTCTTTGGCGGGGCTGCACAAACTTTTGGTGAAGCTCATGAATTTGAAACTGCATTAAGAACTTATACTGGGGAAGGAAGAAACACGCTAGCCACAAGATTCCAGTTGATAGCGAATACTACTATTTTAACATTTGCTTTTGATGCAAAATATATGGCTTATGCAGAGATTAAAGATAATGGGCCTCAAACCCTTGCTAATTCAAACTCTAGCTTTTCTTTAAGAGTAACTAATGTTACAGATCCTGATAATCCTGTTGTGGAATTAGAATTTAAACCTGGAGATCTTCAGCCTAAAGCGACGGTTGCTGTATCGCCGAATTCTGATGGCAGTCTAGTGATTGACAGTACTGCGTTTAGTGTATCTACGCCTGCATTAGTTGCCGGCACTTATACATTAGAACTTGAGATGGTATCGAAAGCCACCGTTAAATTAGACCCGCCACCAATTGTATTCTTGGGGGATCACTACCTCTGCTATAAGTCATTTGGTTCATTTTTAAGACAGGAGGTTAATCTGGTAGATCAGTTTGATGATGTGAATTTTGATGTACTTAAACCTAAAATGTTCTGTAATCCTGCCATTAAACCTATAAGAGACCCAGAGGTAGGCATCTTAAATCCTGAAGCCCATTTATTAAGCTATAAAATTAATGAAGCCCACAGAGAGCCAAGGCATGTACGGCAGACAGTAGTGATGCACGATCAGTTCTTTAGTGCATTAACACTGCAGACTGTTAATCCAGATCGATTAATGGTCCCCAGCGGTAAGAGCTTAGATGGTTCCATTCCTAATGATCCAGCGGGTTCCATTAATCATTTTAAATGTTATAGAGTCCGCACTTTAAATGGTTTTCAGGAAATTCCTGTCAATATAGCGGATCAGTTTACGGATGATATCAATAATTTGATTGACCCTCTTGATGCAGGTGTTGAAATTGAGGGTAAAGACTTAGTATTGATCAGGCCCACTCGAATGTGTACCCCAGTGGATAAAAATGGAGAAGGCATCGTTGAAAATCCTGATGCAGATCAGGCTGATCCACGCGACCATTTGATGTGCTACCGAGTTAAAACGGAGAAAGGTGCGCGTTTAAACAGAAGAATTGAAGTTACAAGCAATAACCAGTTCCGTAACGAAGATTTGGTCTTAAAGCGTGAGTTGGAATTCTGTGCTCCGGCAACAAAAACTGTAATAACAGGAAGAGGAACAGGAGGATAAGGTTACCCCTTTCTTTATGATTATGTAGGCACTGTTTTCAAAGGTGTCTGCATAATCATAAGATTAGACGCTCTATAAATATACAGGGAATGTTAGTAAAAAATATGAAATAACATAAAAAAGGGGCTTCGTTATGCAAAATAGTATTTATAGCTATTTGGCAAAAGCAGGGCAAAGAGCCCCTTCTGCAGGCAATATGCAGCCTTGGTTTTTTCATGAGAAAAATAATCAGCTTGTTCTCTACATGGATTTGGAAAAGCTCGAAGACAGCTACTTTAACCGTGAACACCCAGTAACACTATTGGCAGTGGGGGCGGTAGTAGAAAACATAATTCAGGCTGCTCAATTAAATGAAATAGATTTGGAATTCGATTATTTTCCGCCTCAAGATTCTGGGAAATGTGCTTTTTTTCAGGTTAAAAACAAAAGTTTCAAGCGTGCAATGAAGGCAGAACGGCTGGCTTTATTCAATAGACGTACCAATCGACTTCCATTTATTAAAAAAGCCATTCCGCAAAATATTCTAGATGAGTTATTAAACTTATCTACTGCAAATGCCCAGCTTGTTGCTTACCAGTCGAAAGAGAAAATATCCCTATGGTCGAAATGGCTGTATACCGCTTCACAGACACGCTTCCGAACCCCAAATATTCATCAATGGTTTGAGCAGACTTTAAAAGTCACCCCTGAAGAGGTCGCTACCCGTGAGGGACTGGATATTAAACTGTTAGAACTGTCAGCAATTGTCAGTTTGATTCTTAAAACGGCTCAAGCCTGGAAAAAAATGAGCCTATGCAATAAGTTTTATATCTATAAGCTGCTGGCAAAATTTGAGATCCTCAATATAAATGCTGCTCCTGCTTTAATAGGAATAATCGCATCTCCGGGAATACCTTTTGCAATTGAATCGGGCCGGCTAATGGAAAAAATGTGGATAAAGGCAAATGAGCTTGGGTTAAGTGTTCAGCCTTATTATGCCGTCTCCGATCAGGTGTATCGGTTGAAAAAAGGAATAATATCTTCTAGCCTGGAAGAGTCCATAGCACATTTAGATAACGAGATTAACACTGCCTTAAAACTTAAAAATGCATTTGTTTATATCTTATTTAGGGTTGGATATTGTGATAAAAATCCTAAGAAGTCATTACGGCACTTAGTGAAAATCTAAACACAGATTAAAATGCGGAAAATAATAAACCCTCTCTTAAGACCAACTCGCAACAAATAGCCCAAGACCTGACGTTTCTTTGTACTTGATTGATTTATAAATAATAAATGGTAATATTACCTTTCAATTTTATCTCATTTTAGTATTCTGACCTTAAACTGATTTAAGAAAAACTGTAAGTGCAGAAAATGGCTCGCTACCTATTAATTAAATAGTAAAGCTATTGCATATAGATTGAATTTAACTAGGTTCACTAGGTTGTCGTACTTATGTTTTAGCAACTTAAATTATGATTTAATTTGAACGTGCGTATTTTTTTACTCACCTTCTGTCTTATCTATTAGGTGTAGGAGAATATTATGGAACATGTAAAAGTAATTGTTGCCAGTGAAGATGCTATGGTACGAGAGCCTCTTATGAAATATTTTTCCGAGTGGGGAATGGAAACGCTAGAATTTACAGAGCCACCTAAAAATTCTACTGTTGAGCAACTGTCTCCGCAACTGATTTTTACGGAAAAAAAGTATCTCAGAAATTACGAACTTATGAATGAGAATACAAATGGCCAATGTGAACTAACTGCGAAACCGGCGATAGTTATTATTGTAAAGCCGACAGAAAAAATGCCTTTGTTAGAAGATGTTGGAAACAGCTGTATTCTAAAAATGCCTTATTCTCCTGCGTCCTTGTTCAATACGGTTAAACAGGCTTTATGCTCCAATGCTATGGAGTTTTCAATGGAAGCTGTTTTAGCTAAGCTGGATATTATTCTTAGCATGCTGATAAAGGAATCTAACCCTGCATATCAATCGACGATTCATGAAGCCATTGAGTGCAAGTCAGATAAAATATTTCCCTTAGAAAAGAAATCAATGCTTGATAATCAGTGTGGCATTATTCCGAAATCGAAAATGCTAATTTCTAGTTTGCTTAAAGAGGCTGAAAATAATAGCGAACTTTGTCGGTATGAAGGTCAGTTGCATCTCCTGAAACAGTATCTTGCAGAATTGGAGTGTGAACAGATAAGTCATGCTAATGATCCTGATCTTGATCCTCTTCTGGCTTCAGATCTGTTAAAAACGCATTCGCTTTCACGTAAAGAAGCTAAGGTGTTTTCTTTAATTACTAAAGATATGACGACTGAAGAGATTGCAGATAAGCTTTTTATTTCGCCAGAAACAGTTAAATCGCATCGTCGCAATATTCGTAAAAAACTGTCTCTTGTAGGGAATAAAGTGTCCCTAGGTGATTTTATCCATCATTTGCACGATGACAGCGACACTTTCTCTATTTCAAATAATGCATTTAAAAAAACTAAGTTAGCCTGTTAAATTTTTGATTTATATCCACAGATTTTTTCCATTAGAAACTGCCTTTATCTGTCTTCTTATTCCTCAATTTCATAAGATAAAATGATATAGTATTTTTATCTTATGGCATTTTGGGATTTCAGTGAACATTCAGCAGGCAACTTATAAAATCTTTGAAAAACTGGGTGAAAGTATGCATGCTAATGTTTATAAGGCATTAGCAAATGGCCAGAAAAATACGCAATATGTTGTTTTAAAAAAGATCAAATCTCAATTCTGCAGCCCCGAGCTGAGCCATTATTTAAAGCGGCAAATTGATCAGCTAAATGAACTGGAGTTACCTAATGCTGCTATACCTGTCATTGAATCTCCAAATGCAGAAATAACTCAATTGATTCAGCCCTGGTTTGCTGGCCGGACATTAATGCAATGGATGCAGCAAGGCGGCCACAATGATTTGGTAGAAGAAACGCTAGAGATTATTATAGCCATTGCCCAGCAACTGGAACGCAGACACAGGGCTGGCCATATCCATAAAAGCGTCAAGCCCAGTAATATTTTTCTTGATGCAGGCTCTATTAAGGCAAATTTAATTGATGATGTTCGTGTACTTGATATTAATCAGATTAGCCACTTTATTTATCAAGACAATTTTCGCACTCAGACCTTGCCTTATCTATCACCAGAACAGACGGGACGGATAAAGCATACCGTCAATTATTCAACGGACTTGTATTCATTGGGAATGGTGCTTTTTGAATGTTTGACGGGGAAACCGCCATTCTTATTTTCTGACCCGATTGCCATTATTCATTCGCACCTGGCAGAAACTCCGCCTTTTGTACAGTCGGTTAATATAGACGTTCCCGAAATGCTCAGTAAAATTACTGCTGAATTATTGCAAAAGGCACCGGAAAAAAGATATCAGACGGCTGCCGGTTTGGTCTACGATTTAAAGCAATGTCTTAAAGACTGGAAAGAGCATAGGCATATCGGCCGCTTTACACTGAAACAGTATGATTTTAGCAACCGAATTACTATTCCATCGCTGATGGTTGGCCGTGAGCAGGAGAAAAAACAATTATTGGATGAACACCAAAAATCCTGTACGGGTTTATTCCGTTCTGTACTTATTTCAGGGTTGTCTGGCATAGGAAAAACCCGATTGATTCAAGAGTTGCAATTGCCCATTGTTAAACATCAGGGTTATTTTGTATCGGGTAAATTTGATCAGTTTAAAAAGCATATTCCCTATAGTACACTTATTCAGGCACTAACAAATCTCGTTAGAGTCTTTTTGACGGAAGATATTCAGCGAGTTGAATATTGGCAGCAGAGAATTTCACAGCAATTAGGGGAGCATGGGAAATTAATGACAGATTTAGTGCCTGAACTGGAGCTGATCATAGGCAAGCAGCCTGAAGCGGTAGAATTGCCGCCTATTGAGGCACGTAACCGGTTTAATGATGTGGCGGGGAAATTTATTGCCTGCCTGGCTAGCAAGGAGCATCCATTAACACTGTTTATTGATGACTTGCAGTGGTGTGATGATGCAACATTTGATCTATTGCAGCGACTGTTTGACAACGCATTGGATTACCCCTATTTGTACTGGATTGGAGCCTATAGACATAATGAAGTTGATGCTTCACATCGGCTTACATTTCTGATTGACAGAATAAGGGCTCAGTCTCATAACTCTTTAGTTGAAATTAGATTAAAGGCACTGCAGCCATCTGATGTCAATGAGATGACTGCCTATATATTAAATACCTATCCAAGCCGAACCATACAGCTGTCAGATGTTATTTATCAAACATCTGCAGGAAATCCATTATTCGTAAATGAAAGCTTGCGTTGGCTGCATAGCTATAAGCATCTTCATTTAGCAAAAGATGGCGCCTGGTCTTGGGATGATAAACAGTTGAGACATACTAATATTCCAGAAACAGCATTGGATCTATTTAAAGATAAAATTGCCAAACAGAGTAGCAAAATACGCGAGCTTTTAGGCATTTCTGCCTGTTTGGGAGCCAGTTTCGATACTAAAGAACTAGCCTTAGTGGTGAACACATCGCCGCCTGTTTTATTGCAGAGTTTAAGCGATGCTTTTGCCGATAACATTTTAATGCATGAAAAAGAACAAATATTCTTTTTTCATGATCAGGTGCAGGCCGCTGCTGAAAGTTTTCTCGATGACTTGGAAAAACGGCGTACTCATAAAAAAATAGCCAGAGCATTAATCAATGCTATTGCAGAAAACAGCAATGTTGAACAGTTGCCTAATCTGTTTTCAATTGTGGAACATTTGCTGCTGGGCAGAGACCCATTGCAGACCGCAGAATCAAAAAAACAGGAAGCTGAATTTAACTTCTATGCTGGCAAGGCTGCCATGCAAGCACTGGCAATGGATAATGCAAATTTCTTTTTTCATCAAAGTTTATTGCTATTTCCGGAACCCTCATGGGACATTGACTATGAGTTTTTATTTTCATTGCATAAATACTTAGCCCGTACTGAAATGGCGTTAGGCAATCAGCCAGCATCTGAAGAAATCCTGCAAACGCTTATTAAAGAATCAAAAAGTGATTTAGACAGAGTTGACTGTCTATATGAACAGACTACCGGGTTATCTTCCATGGGCAGGTTTAAGCAGGCAATTGAACTGGGCAATCAGGGCTTAAGTTTTTTCAACCGTCAGATTCCTGCAGATGACACACTGGCATTAAAAAAATCAGCAGAAATTATTGAACAGATTCATGGCGACGATAATAATATCTGGCAGCAGATATTGAAGATTGTGCCAACAGGCAATAGGGCAACTAAAATTGAAACTGGAATATACAGTGAGTTGATTCCAGATTATTATCTAGCAGGGATGGTGCCACAGCTCTATTTAGCAGCTATACAATCAACTCAGAACTGTTTGGCTGGCGGCGTTGATGAAACTGTCATTTATGGTTTTTCTATGGTCGGTTTATATTTGCAGCGTCAAGGACAGTATGAAATGTCCTTTAACTATGAAGATTTAGGGCTGGCTCTATCTGATCGCTACCCTGATACTTTTGGCGCGACAAAAGGCATTAATGGCATTTTATGGACCAATATGCATAATCGCCGAAATTCTGAATATATTATTGAGCAGTGCCAGAAAAACATTTATCGCGGTAAAAATTGCGGCGATTTATATAATGCCGGTCTGTCGTATGGGCCTTATATCTGGCATTTAATTAATCAGGGACAAGATCTAAAGCAGGCTGCAAATGTTGCAGAGGAATGCTGTCAGTTTTCAAAAAAATTTAACCTGTCTCTTTCTCTGGGCTTAGCACAAAGCGCTATTGCCGGATGGTCTGATTTAATGCTGACTGGAGTTGCAAGCTATAGCTCAGCACAGATGACTGAAAAGTTAGCTCTTTGGGAGCAGGATAAGCATGTTGTTTCTATTGGCGGCTATTTTACCCTTAAAGGCATTAGTCAATATTATCTGGGAAAATATGTAGAATCGGCGCAGGCACTGACGTTAGCAAAGCCTTATTTGCGGGGGTTAAGTGATAATATTCTTAATAGGCTGTGGTATGTTTTTTGGTTTGTAAGTAGATTGAGGCTGCACCAAGATATATCAGATGAAGAAAAACCGGAATTAAAGGGCTGTTTAAAACTGGTTAAAACATGGTCAAACTTCGGTCCCATTTTAAAGCCATATTTCTTGCTGATGAAAATGGAAAATAGCATTCATCAGCAGGATTTTAGCAATTTTCGCCGCTATGCTTTTGACGCAATTGATTTGGCAATCAAGAATAGGTTTATTCTGTTGGAGGCTTTTATCAATGAAAGGCTGGGCCAAGTATATATCGAACAGCAACATGAACACGCTAATTACCACCTGACCAGGGCAGCCGCTCTGTATCGGACATGCAACGCTCATGTTAAAGAAAAAAAACTATGTGAACAGTATTCTTTAACTATTACTAAAAAAAAGGCATTAACTGAGCGGCCACTGTCAGAAATATTGGACGTAAATTATTTACTGGATGCTACACAGAATATTATCCGTCAGCAGGATTTTAACTTATTGTTAAGTACTATTTTACAGGCAGTAATGGAAAGACTGGGTGCAAAAACAGCTTACTTGCTAATAGCAAATAGACAGCAGTTAGACGTTGTGGCTAGGGGGGATAAACATGACTTTGTTAAAGTTAAAATAAAGAATAATAAAAAAATAGCTACAGAAACTCTAAGCATGGCCATCGCAAATTATGTATTTCGTACAGCAAAAATGCTGGTGATAAAAAATGCTAGTGAAGAGAGTGATTTTAGTACAGATGAAACTGTACAGGAACAGCGGTTAAAATCCATTTTTTGTATTCCTTTAGTCTTAAAGCAGGATGTTTTAGGCGTGCTGTATTTAGAAAATAAATTAATGGCATCCGTTTTTACTCATGAACAGGTTGAGCTGACAAAATTGTTGACTGCGCAAGCAGCCGTGGCTTTGCAAAATACCAAGCTGATAAGGGATATGCAGCAAAATCAGCGGGAGATTGAATCGTTAAATATAAACCTTGAGCAGCGTGTTGAAGAAAGAACAGCTACTTTAAACAGAGTGAATGAAGAGCTAAAAAACTTTGCCTACGTGGTCTCGCATGATTTAAAAGCCCCTTTACGCGCAATTAATCAATTGGCAGGTTGGGTGGCCGAGGATTATGCTTCCTCATTTGATCGGCAAGGCAGAGAACAAATTGCCTTGATAGGCAGTCGAGCAAAACGGATGCATGAAATGATAGATGGAATATTGCAGTATTCTCGAATTGGCAGAATTAAAGAAGATGCCGAAAAGGTGGATCTTATTGCGTTAATAAAAGATGTCATTCATTTGATTGCGCCACCGGATCACATAGAGCTGAAAGTTTTGACACCGTTTCCTATTGTAAAGGGAGAAAAGCTCAGGTTTTATCAGGTTTTTCAAAATTTAATTGATAATGCTATAAAATATAATGATAAAGACAGGGGAATTATTGAAATAAGCTGCATGACACAAGATGATTGCTGGCAAATATCAATTAAAGATAATGGCCCGGGCATTGCTAAAAAATATCAGGAAAAAATTTTTCATTTATTCCAAACTTTAAAGCCTAAAGATCAGGCTGAAAGTACAGGTATAGGTTTAAGTTTAATTGAAAAAATGGTTGCTCACTGGGGCGGAAAAATCTGGATTGAGTCGGAAGAGGGTGAAGGGAGTTCTTTTATTTTTACCATTCCCAAAGAGCAGGAAGATGGGTGAGAGTAGCGTTATTGGGAGCATCATTTTCCAATATTGCTTATTCTTAGGCTGTCTGCCCGTGGCTGCCCTGTAAACTATGGACATTTATTTAGTATAAAGGGCAGTCATAAGGGGCTGCCCCTGAGGGTATTTAGGAAAGATGAATAATATACAGCCTATTTTATTGATAGAAGATGACCAAGTCGATATTATGACGGTTAAGCGCGGTTTTAAAGAGCTTGGGGTCTTAAATGCGCTGATAGCTACGTATGATGGCGAAGAAGCTCTGCATTATCTGAAATCCCCTGGCCAGGGATTGCCTTGCGTTATTTTGTTAGATATCAATATGCCTAAAATGAATGGGCATGAGTTTTTAACGCATTTAAAACAGCATGCTGAATTTAAAAATATTCCCGTTATTATGCTGACTTCATCAAAGGAACAGCAGGATGTTGATGATAGCTTTGAACAGGGTATCGCAGGCTATATATTAAAACCTGTTGATTATCAGCGATTCCTTACTTCAATACAGGTTCTTGAACCTTTTTGGACACTCAAGGCCCAAGCTTCATTCTCCAGCTGAGTTTCAGCCTATTAATAAAGAATTTAATAAGTTATGATGGCTTATTGCAACATTTTAAAATTATATCAAGAAAACAAATGGTTTCGGATTCTGATCAAGAAAACACAAAAACTCCAATAATAGATCCTTATGCCCAGCGTGAAGCTGAAAAATATGAGAACCCTATTCCAAGTCGGGAGCTTATTCTTCAATTGATTGAAGAAGCAGGTGAACCGTTGCGGCGACAGCAGATAGCCCGGCAGTTCGGACTTGAATCGGCAGATAACCTGGAAGCACTGCGTCGCCGTTTGCGTGCGATGGAAAGAGATGGTCAGCTGCTATTCAATCGCAGACAAAAATATTGTCTGGTTAATAGTAAAGATTTAATTGCGGGCAGAATTCTGGGGCATGCCGATGGCTTTGGATTTATAAAGCCTGATGATGGCTCGGCCGATCTGTTTTTATCGCCTAGAGAAATGAAATCATTGATGCATAATGACCGTGCGGTGGTGCGTGTTGCAGGTTTTGATAGAAAAGGGCGTAGGGAAGGGGCTGTTGTTGAGGTATTGGAGCGCAATACAGCTCAAGTTGTAGGCCGCTTAATTAAGGAAAAAGGCCTGTTTTTTGTTGTACCGGATAATAACAAAATAACTCAGGATATTTCGATACCCAAGGATGAAGTGGGCAAGGCAAAAAAAGGTGAAATTGTTGTTGCTGAAATTATTCAGTACCCAAGCAACCATCGGCAGCCTATTGGACGAATCGTTGAAATATTGGGCAAACATATGGCGCCTGGTATGGAAATTGATATGGCCTTGCGTTCGCATGATTTGCCTTTTCAGTGGCCTGCTGATCTGTTGCAAGAAACAAAGCATTTAAGCAAAGAGGTACCTGAAGAGGCTAAAGCAGATCGAAGGGATATTAGAAACCTGCCATTAGTCACTATTGACGGTGAAGATGCCCGTGATTTTGATGATGCGGTTTATTGTAAAAAAACACCCAAAGGCTGGAAGCTTTTAGTTGCCATTGCCGATGTTTCTCATTATGTGCAAGTAAATACGGCATTGGATGCAGAAGCAAAAAACAGAAGCACTTCAGTTTATTTTCCTGAGCAAGTTATTCCCATGCTCCCGGAGATTTTATCTAACGGCCTGTGTTCTCTTAATCCAGAGGTCGATCGTTTGTGTATGGTTTGTGAGCTGTTTATTAGCCATGAAGGCAAGGTGATTCGGTCTGGATTCTTTAATGCAGTGATGCGCTCTCATGCACGGTTAACTTACACTAATGTCGCAAAAATCCTGGTCAATGGCAATAAGATGCTGGCAAAGAAATATGCCAGTTTAGTGCCTCAGCTGGAGGAGCTGTATAGTCTATATAAAGTTATGCGTAAACAGCGTGAGCTGCGTGGTGCAATGGATTTTGATACTCAAGAGACTCAGATTATTTTTGCTGAAGATAGAAAAATAGAGAAAATCGTTCCGACACAGCGAAATGACGCCCATAAATTAATCGAAGAATTTATGATTACGGCCAATATGGCCGCGGCACGTTTTCTGATACGTAAAAAAATGCCCCATTTGCTGCGGGTGCATGAAGGGCCGGGGACTGAAAAGCTGCTAAACCTTAAAAGCTTTTTAAATGAATTGGGTCTAGTTTTAGGCGGCGGAGATAAGCCAACCCCTTTAGACTATATGCACTTGCTGAATTCAGTACAGGGTAGGGCGGATGCCCATTTAATTCAGACTGTATTGCTGCGTTCAATGTCTCAGGCGGTATATAGCCCTGAAATAAAAGGCCATTTCGGTTTGGCTTTAGATGCCTACGCCCATTTTACCTCACCGATCAGGCGCTACCCTGACTTGCTCGTGCATAGAGCGATAAAGCATTGTCTGCTTAATAAACCGGCAAATAGTTTTTTCTATGGATTGCCTGATATGGTGATATTGGGAGAACACTGTTCTGCCAATGAGCGCAGGGCAGATGAAGCAACCAGAGATGTAGTGAGCTGGCTGAAATGTGAATATATGATGGATAAAGTGGGTGAGGAGTTTAAAGGGATTATTACTGCTGTTACTGGTTTTGGTTTTTTTGTAGAGCTGCAAAATATTTTTGTCGAAGGTTTGGTTCATATCACCAATTTGCCTCAGGACTATTTTCATTTTGATGCAAAAACTCACCAGTTAAAAGGTGAACGGACAGGCATTAGCTTTCGTTTAGGTGATAAGGTTAGCGTTAAGGTGGCTAGGGTTGATTTAGATGAAAAGAAAATTGATTTTGACCTGTTAGGCGTACCTCGATCAGGAAAATCGAAAAAAGTATCAGGTAAGAAATATAAAGAAACTGATAAGAAAAAATCTAAATTCTCTAGGTCTAAAGCAAAATCTAAGGGCAGCAATAAAAAAACAGAGAAAAGAAGGCCTGTAAAAGCTAAGAAAACAGCTAAAAAGAACAGCCAAAAAACATGAATGTAACAAAGATATTTGGTATTCATGCTGTTCAGGCTGCTTTGGATTTTTCCGCCAATAAAATACAGCATGTCTGGGTTGACAGTCAACGGCAAGATAAGCGACTGCTTCCTTTGCTTAAGCAGTTAAAAGGCCTAAACCTTAAGGTAGAAAAATCCGATAGAAAACGGCTGGATAAATTGACGGATAGCAAGAACCATCAGGGCATTGTTGCGGAAATCGAACTGCCCGGTGTTCATTCGGAAGAAGAGCTAAAGCATATTGTTAATACGATGACTGATATGCCGCTGTTTTTAGTTCTGGACCAGGTACAAGATCCGCATAATTTAGGTGCATGCTTGCGTTCTGCTGATGCGGCAGGCGTTCATGGCATTATTATCACCAAGGATAATTCAGCAGGCATTACTTCTGCCGTATGTAAAGTAGCCAGTGGAGCTGCAGAAACAGTTCCTGTTTATCAAGTAACAAATTTGGCTAGAACGCTGCGCTGGCTTAAAGATAAAAATATTTGGATTGTAGGAGCTACAGGAGATACCGAACAGTCAGTTTTTAGTACTGACTTAAATTTGCCTTTGGCTTTAGTGATGGGAGCAGAAGGTACTGGGATGAGACGATTAACACAGGAACAATGTGATTTTCTGGTAAAAATTCCTATGGTTGGACAGGTAGAAAGTTTAAATGTATCGGTGGCGGCAGGCATTATGATATATGAAGCATTTAAACAGAGAATAAATTAAAGGGGAAAAATAAATGGATGAAGCGGATAAATCCTTAGCTGCTTATGAAACACTTGCTAACAGCGTGCCTTCTATCGGTTTTTTAAGTCGAAAAAAGAGAATTATTGCTTTTTTAAAAGTGACTAGGAAAGTCCAGGAAATGATTGATAATCAGGAACTCAGTGAAGACAATGCACTTTATCTGCTCTCTATATTGACAAAGAAAACAGCTAATTTTCAAAAAGCATCCATGATGACGGCATTGCACTTGGCGACGGTTGATAGAAAATTAATACCGGCGGTTGGCTTTAGGTATGCAAATGAAATGCGGGCTAATTTGCAGATGCTGCCGATTGATTAGACTTTTCTTAGTAATTGTTACTCCTGCCTACAATTGCTATCACTTAAAGTAATGGACGTGATGTTTTGCATGGTAGTCACACATGCTGCTGAATAGAATTATGATGCTCTGCGTTCGTTAATCCTAAATAAATCAGTTGAACGCTTAGTTTAGCTGTAACTTATTAAATAAACTGTTTAATCCAGTTTTTCACTATTCATCAGATGGGTGAGTGTATTTCGCTTCACGGGTTTTGTGAAAAATCTGGGCAAAAAATTCTGCAGAATAGCTCTCGATAAGGACTACGGCCATTATCTTCAAGCTATTCTTTGCCTTTTTTGCCTACAGATAACTCTGTAATTAGCATGAGTAAATCCTTAAAATTCAAGTGTGCCCCAGGAATAGCTTTACTGTGGTATGTTAGCACTGTCAAATTTTGGTTCTTTACACCAGGATGCCAGCACCTTAACCCACTCCGGATTATCATTTAAGCAAGGAATCAAAGTGAGTGATTCGCCACCTGCTTCAATAAAAACCTCCTTCCCGCGAATTTCAATTTCCTCCAATGTTTCCAGGCAGTCGGTGACAAAGGAGGGACAGATTACCAATACGTTTTTAGCCCCGTTTTTAGCAAGCTGGCGTAGATGGTCTTCAGTATTAGGTCCAAGCCATTTTGCACGGCCAAGGCGGGATTGAAAGGATGCGGAATATTTTTTTGCTGATAGCCCGGCCTGTCTAGCGAATAGATGCATGGTTTGAAAAACTTGATGGCGATAGCAGGTTTTATGCGCATCATTTGGCAGATAGCAGCAGACATTGCTTTTTAGACAATGCTTTTTTGATTTATCAAGCTTGGTTATATGCAGTTCAGGCAAACCGTGATAGCTGAAAACCAGATGATCATATTCTTTCTGCAGATAAGGCAGAGCACTGTTCACTAAAGCGGTAATGTAGCCTGCATTTTTATAGAAGGGTTCAAATACAGTCAGAGAAACTTTAAGCTTATGCTTTTTAATGACTCGTTTTGCTTCCATTACCGATGTGGTAACAGTACTTTCGGCATAATGCGGGTATAGGGGAATAAATAGAAGTTCGGAAACATCTGGGTTCTTAGTTAAATTCAATAGCTGACTTTCTATGCTAGGGTTTCCGTATCGCATTGCTATAGCAATAGGAAAATTAACCTGAGTCTGTAAAGCCTGGTTTAATTGTTCAGATAATGTAATCAGCGGTGAACCGTCTTTAGTCCAGATGCTTTGGTATGCCTTAGCAGAAGTTTGAGGTCTTGAAGGCAGTACAAACAGATTGACAATCAGTTTTCTCAATAGCCAAGGCAGCTGAATCACATAGGGGTCTAGCAGAAATTGCTCAAGATATTTTCTAACATCTTCTGTTTGAGGTGTATCCGGAGAACCTAAATTAGCAAGTAATACTGCTCTTTTTTTCATAAAGGTATGCTTGAAAGTAAATATGGTGGGCAGATATTTAATATTAACAAGATTTTACCATGAAGCGCATGAAAATCCTGAAGAAGAGAATCGGTAGCTTGTGATTTGCTTAATCATAATTTATGTTGAAAATAACCTGTATATAGTAATGGTAAATGGTAGGATGACTTCTGATAGGAAATGTTTTTAGAAGCTGTATTTTTTAATATTTAGGCGTAAGGATGCTATTTGATTCCTGCACCTTATTAGGGAGCGAGGATTTAATGATTTCTAGATTTTGACTTGCCTTTTGCCTCCGCAGAAGCACCAATAAAATCGTTGCGTAGCCTGCTATGCCCCCCATTTTATTGGCACTCCTGTGAAGTGAAAACTGTTTGCCAAACTTTCGGAAGTTATTAAATCCGCGTTCCAAAGGAGAATAACTAATGAAACTTGAATTTCACGGCGCAGATCAAAACGTAACAGGCTCTTGCCATTTATTTGAGGCTGGCGGCAAAAAAATCCTAATAGACTGTGGTCTTTATCAGGGTGGCCGGGATATGGATGAAGAAAATGCAAAGCCATTTGGCTTTGACCCTGCCAGTATCGATTATTTGCTATTGACCCATGCGCACTTAGACCATTGCGGACGTATTCCATTACTGGTCAAGCGTGGGTTTACCGGTGAAATAATTACCACATCAGCATCCCATGAATTAGCACGTCTGGTTCTGCTAGATTCAGCTAGCCTGCAAGAAAGTGAAGCGCGTTATAAAACAAAAAAAGCATTGAGGCATGGAAATAAAAAAGACACAGTTGAGCCTCTTTATAATACGGTTGATGTACTGAATAGCTTTGATTGTTTTGGCCGCAAAGCAAAATATAATCAGCCATTAGCAATCAATGGCGGTATTCAGGCTACTTTTATTGATGCAGGACATATTTTAGGCTCAGCGTCTATTGTGCTGGAAGTTGAGCATAAGGGGCAGCCGCGAAAAATTCTATTTTCCGGTGATTTGGGCTACAGTCACCGAGCTATTCTCAGAGATCCTACACCGCCGCCAAATGCTGACGTTGTGGTTATGGAGACAACCTATGGTGATCGCTTGCATAAAATGCTAGAACCGACGCTGGAGGAGTTTTATCAAACGATTAATGCAACTATTGCCAAGGGAGGCAATATTATTATTCCAAGCTTTGCCTTAGAACGGGCACAGGAACTGCTTTACTATTTAAGAGAAGGAATAGACCAAGGGTTGCTGCCACATTATCTTCCTGTGTTTCTGGATTCGCCTATGGCAATCTCTGCTACTCAAATTTTTCAGCGTCACCCTGAATGCTTTGACAAAGAAACCTGTGAGGTTTTCAAATCCGGAACTGACCCTTTTATGTTTTCTGGAGTGCGATTTACCCGAGAAACTGCGGAATCAATGGCAATCAATAATGTTGCAGGGGGCGCGGTAATCATTGCCGGTTCTGGAATGTGTACGGGTGGCCGTATCAAGCACCATCTTAAACATAATCTTTGGGGGCGAAACAATACCATTGTTTTTGTCGGGTATGCCGCTTATGGCACATTGGCGCGTAGGATTGTAGATGGAGCAAAACAGGTGAAAATATTCGGTGAAGAAATTCCGGTAAATGCATCCATTTTAACCATTGGCGGATTTTCTGCCCACGCTGACCAGGCAGAACTGTTGGCCTGGCATAAGAGTACTGGACAGCCTAAAACCACTTTTTTAGTACATGGCGACAAAGATGTTATGCCCCTGTTTGCAAAGGAATTGCAAAATACACGGGTGGAAATTCCAGCACTGCATCAGAGCTATCATCTGGATGAGTGGATGTAAGCATTCTTTTTATCGGAAAGATAACTTTATAAAGGGGGCTTCAGATCCTGATGGTCAGGCTTAAACACATGTCTGACCATAGCCAAGAATAAAATGTACATTCCCCCCCCCTTATAGGTAAAAATGACTGGCTCTTCTATCTTTAGGATTAATGTCCATTTGGCAAAGGTCTAATGGTTTTAGCAACATAATCAGTAAAAATAGCAATAGCCTTGCTTTGAGCCTCTGTTCTTGATTGATAATTTTTATCTTTAACAGGAACATCATATTCGCCAGAGAGCCTTATTGTCTTTTCAGCATTTTTTTCTGTCCAGTAAGCCCAGTTGACTGATAGAATTGCCTGGTCCTCAGTATTAACATCAAGTCTCAATACTTCAATAGATAAATTAATAGTCGCCTTAGCTCCATTTAATTCGGAATACATGACCGCATGGTCAGGTGCTATCCGGCTATTGAGGTTTTTAGTAAAAACACGGGTAAATTCATTTTTTAAAGGTTCGGCCCAGCGGTGGTTTTTACTTAATTTAAATTTGTAATCATTGTCTCTTACAATTATTTGTGGACGGTCTAAATATTCTGGAAATTTTATTGGATTGACTAAAACTATTATAGGCTCAGATTGGAATTTCTTCAGCTGAATATTTTCTGGTTCTATCGCCTTTAATAGATAAAAATAAGTCGATGGGGTAGAACAGGCGACTAGAAGGAAAGGTAAGCTGATAGATAAAAATATTTTTTTAAAGGTCATGGCTATCTCTCTTCTATTTCCGAATCTTTGCCAAAAATCAAAGCATTGGGGTGGCGCTCCAGATAGTCCACCAAGGAACGGGTTGACCTGGCTGCGCGTGTCAATTGCTCCATAGTATTCTGTATGCCCTGGATTATTGGCGAATTATTATTGACTAATGATTTAACATCATTTAACGTTGAATTGGCTGTCTGCAAAGCATTTTTTCCTGCCGAAACGATTTGGCGACTATCTTTTAGCAAGGGTTTTGCGTTGCTGTCTAGAGTTAATAATAAGCTATCTGCCCGTTTTATTGTTTTATTCAGGTTTTGACTCAGAGGCCCTATATCATGATTTAGAGTGCTTAGAACCTGCTGTAAATCTAGCATGCTGCTATTGAGTGCAGTCAGGGTACTTTCAGTCTGTTTTGAGCCTGTTATTTTTTCAATGTTATTTATGGTTTTCTGCAGGTCGGTAAATAGCTCTGTTAAATCAATGGTTTTTGTACCTTCAAGAACATTTCTCAGTGCTTTCTGAATTTCATCACTTTTAGATGGGATAGAGGGGATTTCTTTAAGACTGGTTTTATGGCCATAAAATTTTTCTTCAGTATCCGGTAAAAAAAGAGCCTCAATAAATAATTGGCCGGTTAATAGACTGCCTAATTGCAATTGTAAGCGAAGACCTGAATTAATTAATTTATCGACTTCTGAATTGTCCCAGTCTTTTTTTCGTGTATCAATATAACTGGCGATTTTTTCCTGATTAACTTCGAAGATTACAGGGATTAAGGTCATATTATGCTGCAAGTCCCGCTCAACATTGATTTCGGTAACATGCCCAATTTGTACTCCATAAAGCTTAACGGGTGCCCCCACATTAAGGCCATTTATTGATTCAGTAAACACAACAATAAAGCGGTGGTTTTTACTGAACCAGGATTCACTGCTAAAAACAAAAATGCTGATGATTACAATGCACAGGGCACCGATAATAAAAGTGCCTATTGCTGTTGGGTTTGTTTTATTGTTCATGAATACTGCTCTGATAAATACGTTTTACCACGGGTAAGGAATTGACGGACTTTGGGGTCTTTACTTTCCTGCAGTAAGATATTTGGATCACCGACCGCGATCATAGTTTTAGAATCTGCATCAAGAAAAATAGAATTATTGCCAATGGCGAAAATGCTGGCTAATTCATGGGTGACAATGATTATTGTTGCCCCCAGGCTATCACGTAATTCTAAAATCAAATCATCCAGCAGTTTTGCACTGACTGGGTCCAGTCCGGCAGATGGTTCATCAAAAAACAGAATATCGGGATCCAGGGCAATGGCTCTTGCCAGACCTGCCCGTTTTTGCATCCCGCCACTGATTTCAGAAGGGAAATAGTCTTCAAATCCTGATAACCCCACTAGTGCAAGTTTTAATGAAACCAGCTCACTAATTTCGACTGTGCTTAAATCAGTGTATTCAGCTAAAGGCAGGGCGATATTTTCTGCTAACGTCATAGAGCTCCATAAGGCACCGCTTTGATAGAGAATACCATTTTTGCGCATAATTTCATTGCGCTGCTGTTCATTGGCTTGCCAAAAATTGGTGTTTTGATAGAAAACCGATCCATTTTTAGGCTGTTTTAAACCGACTAAAAGGCGAAGCAAGGTGCTTTTACCACAGCCGCTTCCGCCCATGATGATAAAAATATCTTCTTTATTGACAGTAAAGCTCAAATTCTGCTGGATAACAAAGTCGCCATAGGCCATGGTCAGGTCATTAACCGTGATATGTGCTTTTTGTGCCATAAAATCAGATACCGAGACTTTCAAATAATAAGGTAAAAATGGCATCAGCAACAATGATGATGACAATGCTTCTGACTACGGCAGTAGTCGTCGCAATACCAACTGCAGAAGCGCTACGGCCACATTGTATACCGCTCATGCAGCCAATGATAGCAATCAGTAAACCATATACGCTACTTTTAAAAATGCCCGTAGACCAGTCAACTAAAGTAATCGACTGCTGGGTTTGCAGATAATATTCAACCACAGAAATATCCATCACTCCAATTCCAATCAATAGACCGCCCAGTATACCGATGACATCAGAGTATATGGTCAGTAGCGGCATCATTAATGTCAGTGCAAGAATTCTGGGCAGTATCAGAAAATCCATGGCAGCAATGCCCATAGTCTTAAATGCATTGATTTCTTCATTCACCTGCATGGTGCCGAGCTTTGCTGCGAATGAGGCACCAGTACGTCCAGCCATAATGATGGCCGTCATCATTGCACCCATTTCCCTGGTCATGCCAATGGCGACCAGGTTGGCAACATATATATCGGCACCAAAAAGGCGCAGCTGAATAGCCCCCATAAATGCTAAAATTAAGCCCATCAACAGGCTAATCAGGGTGATGATAGGCAATGCACTAGGGCCGCACTCCTGAACGACTTGCCAAAAATCCTGATTTCTAAAGCGGGCCTTTCCCTGGATAAACCTGGCCATACTTAAGTAGACTTCACCAATAAAAGTAGTGAACTTTTGCACTTCGGCCATTGAGCTGATCGCCTTCTGACCTAATTGTGTTGCAAAAGAAGGCTGGGTCTTCTTTTTGTGAGTATCCTTTCGTGCCGAAACAGTTGTTGCCAGCCGAATAAGACTTTGGATGCCCGAAGGCAGGTCTGTAATGTCCAGTGAAATATTGTCTTTACTGAGAACTTCTGTCAGCCGTAAAACAAAAGATACTAATCGGCTATCCCAGTTGCCGAGTGAGTGGCTATTAATAACAATATAGCTGATGTTTTGATACTGATAGAGTGATTTCTTGACCTCATTCAAACTGGGTATAGCATTACCTATAACCCAGTCCCCACCCAGCTGGAGTTCTAGCCGGCCATTGCTGAGTGGCTGTATTTGATAATGGCTTGGGATGAGTGGGGCAGTCATTAAATAGTTTTTTATAAAAGGAAAGGCTCGGTTCAAGCAGGCTTTTCAATAAATTCTAAGGCATTGCCATCAAGATCACGGCAAAACAGAGCTTTTCGTCCCGATGCGCTTAAAGTATAGGCTATGCCGCCTTTATCTAAAGACTGTTTGACTAAATCAAGATTCAGCACATGAAAAGCAATATGGCGATCTTTGCCGCCGTGTTCGGGGCGGCCTGTTGTTGGATCAGGGTTGGGCAATTCTATTAGATGTACTTGCTGTAATCCCAGATCTAGCCACGCACCGGCATAAGGGAAGTTTGGACGCTCAAGCTGTTTTAAACCCAAAATATCACAGTAAAATTTAAGTGAAGCCTGAGTATCTGCAACTAGAACGCTGGAATGATGAATGCTTAAAATATTTTCTGACATGGTTGGGTTTTATTTTTTAATCATAGAGATAATGTTCTAACTCGCGGTCTATTCCCTTTGGGTTAAAAAAACAATAAATGTAGGCTGGGATGGAAGTATAAGTACCTGAGTTAAACTAATTTTACTTGGGTACTTAATCCCAAATTTTCTCATAATGCCGAGGTTGCGCTTGAGATTCACCTCAGCCTACATGTTTATATTTTTTAATAACTTAACGGCAGGCACAAAACATGGGAATGATAAAAGCTAATTATGCTCTGGACATGTATTTGCCAGTATCAGTATTTACCTTGATGGTTTCGCCCGTTTCAATATACTCAGGAACCTGAACCTCTAGACCTGTTGTCAACTGTGCCGGTTTAGTACGGTTTGTTGCACTTGCCCCCTTCATGGCAGGTGGCGTTTCGACAATTTCCAGGCTAACCGTAGTAGGCAGCTCAATACCTAAGGGCGCATCATCTAACAGTAAAATGACAATGCCTTCTAAACCTTCGGTGAGGTAATGGATCTGCCCTTCAAGATCTTCGGCATTAAGTGTGTATTGCTCATAGCTTTCAAGGTTCATGAAGGTATAGCTTTCGCCATCCTGATATGAATATTGCACCATTAATCTAGCACAGTCAGCTTCTTTAAGAAAATCATCACCTTTGTAGCTTTCATCCAGTTTTTGCTTGGTTTTCATATGAGCAAAACGGATTTTATACAAAGTAGATGCACCTCTGGAGGTGGGGTTTCTTACTTCAATTTTTTTAACTGCATAGGGCTCGCCGTTAATTTCTATTGCAGACCCCTGTTTTAAATCACTGGCTTTTGGCAAAATCTTGTCCTCTTTTTGTATCCATCATTAAAGTGTTGAATTATACTGATACTACCTTGAATATGTAGAGGGAATTGATATGTTTTGTTGCAACTGTGGAAATCAATTACTTGCAAATGCAAACTTTTGTACAGAATGCGGTAATAAAGTAGTGGTAAAGGTGGTAGATTACAGTAAATTACAGAAAATAAATAATCTAATGTGTCACGAGGGCAAACCTTATAGTGGTTCTGGCGTTGCCTTTTATTGCAATGGCCAGAAAAAGCATCAGGAAACCTTTAACAATGGCTTGGGCCACGGAACCTGGAGCTATTGGCATGAAGATGGCAAAAAAGCTCAGGAAATACGTTATTTAGAAAATCAGTTTGATGGCTTAGAAATCGAGTGGTTCGAGAACGGACAAAAGAAAGCCGAAG
>Ga0256840_1000792_pt1 | contig 31443 bp, 34 predicted proteins | sample 355202metaG_FD_185969 | JGI IMG/M metagenome (GOLD analysis project Ga0256840, IMG submission 185969) | Hydrothermal vent microbial communities from Mid Atlantic Ridge, Atlantic Ocean - 355-202 | ecosystem: Environmental > Aquatic > Marine > Hydrothermal vents | place: Atlantic Ocean: Mid... | reverse complement strand
AACTTGGTTTAAAAACTGATGAAATAACGATTCAAAAAAATAGTATATGCGAAATCCCTTGGGCGCACGGCTGTTTTATGGCTTTTAAAATGGATGTATTTAAAAAACTTGGTGGATTTGATGAGCAGTTTTTTATGTATATGGAAGATGTAGATATTTGGCTAAGAGCAAAACAATATGGCAAAACAGTTATCAATACCAACTTTGAAATATATCATGAACACAGAAGGGGATCTTCTAAAAATATTAGGCTTTTCTATTGCCATTTGGTATCAGCTGTTAAATTTTTTTTGAAGTATAAGTAAGATATAATTGGGGCAAAAAAGGAACTTGATGCCACAAATATGGACAAGGGCGGTATTGATAATATTTGATCTTGTTTTTTTTGGTGCATTGTTTTTTATATCGTGTAAAATAAGGGAGTCCTTAGATAAGCTTTTAGGTGTCATTTTTCAGCCACCACTATTTCAAAATTTTCTTATAGTTATTTTTACGATTATGCTATTGCTTTATTATGAAAAGATCTATAACTTTCGCTATGATTTTTGGCAAGAAACCCTTAAAATTTGGAGATCTATATTTTTTGCATTTTTAATTTTTATGGCACTTTTGGCTCTTACAAAAAATAATTTGTATTACTCTAGGGTTTTTTTGATGGTATATTTTAGTATTGCTTTTGTGTTTTTCCCAGTTTTTAAAAGATATACCAAAAAATTGTTATTTATGTTTCCTCTATTTCGCAGTAAAGTTTTATTGATTGCTGAAGATAAGGAGGAAAAGCAAAAATTTGCACAAGAGATAAAAGATAATTGGTATCTAGGTCAAATGCTCGTAGAAACAAATGCTAAAAGCGTTATTATTATATCAAAAGGGATAGATATTGCAAGATTGAATAAAATTATCGAAGAAAACCTTGCAAAACACAAAGAGCTTTTTATAGTTCCATATATCTCGGAGATAAATTTTAGCCATTCAAATATACTTGAGTATTATAATATTAGGTTAAACACCATTCAAGTAGAAAATAAACTTTTAGAGAGAAAAAATGTTTTTCTTAAAAAACTTTTCGATTATGCTTTCGCATTTATTACACTTCCATTTGTACTTATCATACATATTATAATCTCTATTTTAATTAAATTGGACTCTGTTGGTGAGATTTTTTTTAGGCAAAAAAGGCTTGGTAAAGATGGTAAAGTTTTTTGGGTTTATAAATATAGAACGATGCACACCAATGGGGATGCATTATTAAAACAATATTTGCAAGAGAATCCTGATGAAATAGAACACTACGAAAAGTATCACAAATATAAAAATGATCCTCGCATTACAAAAGTAGGGAAAATTTTAAGAGCAACATCGCTTGATGAATTACCGCAAATTATAAATGTATTAAAAGGTGAGATGAGCTTTGTAGGACCAAGACCATATATGACATCTGAATCTAAAAAATTGGGTAAAAATAAACATTTCATACTTAAAGTCAAACCTGGGATTACAGGACTTTGGCAAGTAAGTGGCAGAAATAATCTTACTTTTAAAGAGCGAAACGAACTTGAAGTTTGGTACATAAAAAACTGGTCACTGTGGGCTGATTTTGTAATTTTGATAAAAACTATCAAAATTGTACTTACTAAAGTGGGAGCAAAATAAGTGCGCTAAGCAAAACTAAAAACAATGAGGTTAGACAATACAGCCCAAAGAAAGGCTAATCACAACAAGTTAGGAGGTAACAAATAGCTTGAAGCTGTAGCAAGAACAGTCTCTCAGCCACAATGCAAAAGTACAAAGGTGTTCAGCCCCGAAATTTTCCTTTGTCACATTCGATTAAGGTTCTCGTTGACCTAAGGTCAACATTGAAATAGACAAAGAGTAAGTATTTTTTAAGCTTTTAGCACCACCCAAATTAAATCCGAATTATGCAATAGGGTTCATAAAATTAACATTTATCGCCTAACCTATGGCATAATTCGGGTTAAAAGGCGAGTCTCTTTCGAGGGTGTCAGGGTCTGAGCCCATCGCAGGTAAAATAGTTTGTTTTACAGTACCCTCCCCCACAAAATGGGATGCTAGGCAAAAAAACTATGATCTTATCTCTTTTAACTTCTCTTTAACAGCTTCTACATGACCTTTTACTCTCACCTTCTCCCATATAGCCTCAATTGTACCTTCTGGCGAAATTAGAAAGGTTGAGCGAACTACTCCCATATATTCTCTTCCACACATCTTTTTTAATTGCCATACTCCATACTTTTGGCAAACCTCTTTCTCCTCATCGCTTAAAAGAGTAATCTTTAAACTCTTTTTTTCAATAAAATTTCTATGTTTCTTTGGGCTATCTGGACTAACACCCAAAACAACAGCATCCAAACCTTCAAACTCTGGCAGTAAATTTGTAAAATCACAAGCCTCTGTAGTACATCCTGGAGTATTATCTTTTGGATAAAAATACAGAACAACCCACTTTCCACTTAAATCTCTTAAGCAAACTTCAACCTCATCCTGATTTGGCAAACAAAATTCAGGAGCTTTATCACCAATTTTTAACATCTTTTATCCTTTAACTAGAATTATACAATAGGCTTCACCAAATGACACCTATCACCTAGTTTAATAAATCCTACTGCATAATTCGGGTTTAAAAATTTTTCTGATTATACCAAACTAGAACTTTAGTTGCAAAATTAATTTAAAAATTTGATATAATTATCATCGCAAGTAAACTAAGGAGACAGAACAATGAAAATTATATGTCCGCATTGTGAAGCTATAAATAGTGTTCCAAAAAAAGAGACATACAAAAAAGCAAATTGTGGAAAGTGTAAAAATTCACTTTTACAAAACAAAATTTTAACCGCAAATTCAGATAATATAGATAGGATTTTAAAAAACTCTGATATTCCTGTAATTATTGATTTTTGGGCACCTTGGTGTGGACCTTGTAAAATGTTTGCTCCAATTTTTGGTGCTGTTGCGATGGAGTTTCCTCTCAAGGCTCTTTTTGTTAAAATCAACACTCAAGATGAACAGTTTTTAGCTTCAAGATTCAAAATAAGAAGTATCCCAACTCTTGTGGTTTTTAAAAACCAAGAGGAGATACATAGGGTTAGTGGTGCTATGGATGAAAATAGTTTCATAAATTTTGTAAATAAATTTGTTTAGACCAATAAGTAAGCTTGTTGCAAAAATATTGCAACAAGTTAAAAAATAACAACAGACTTTATCTGTGTATAGTCCTCCTCTATTGCATACTTAGGTCCCTCTTTTCCTATACCACTTAGCTTTACTCCTCCATATGGCTGTATATCAAACCTTAGAGTTGGTATGTCATTTACAACAACTCCACCAGCCTCAAACTCATCTATAGCTCTCTTAGCAAGCGTTAAATCATTTGTAAAAATAGAGTGTTGCAGTCCATATAGAGAGTTGTTGATTTTATCTCTTGCCTCTTCAAAATCATCTACTTTAACTAGAGAAACAATTGGTGCAAAAACCTCCTCACAAACTATTTTCATACTATCTGTTACATCTTTTAAAACTGTTGGATAGTAACTCAATCCCTCAGCTTTGTTTCCACAAACTAGAGTTGCTCCTTCATTTATTGCAGATTGAACCCATCTTTTTACCCTATCTAATGCATCTTCATTTATAAGAGGTCCTATGAATGTATCCTCTTCATATGGTGAGCCAACTTTTAATTTTTTTGTCTCCTCTTCTAAAGCTTTTGAAAATTTTTCATATACCTCTTTGTGTATATAGATTCTTTGAAGTGATATACAAACTTGTCCTGAGTTTATAAATGCACCCATAGCACACTTTTTTGCACTATCTGTTATATCTGCATTTTTATCTATAAAAGTTCCAGCATTTCCACCTAGCTCTAGTGCAACTTTTTTGATTCCAGCACTTTTTAAGATAATTTCTCCTACTCCAACACTTCCTGTGAAGCTTATAACTCTTGGAATAGAGCTTTCAACCAAAGTACTACCAACCTCCACATCTCCATAAACTAAACTTAATGAATCCTTAGGTGCAAATCTACTCTGTATAAACAACTTTGCAAGTTTATAAGCAGTAAGTGGAGCCTCAGGGGTTGGTTTTAAAACTACGCTATTTCCAGCTACTAGAGCTGGAGCAATTTTATGTGCAACCAAATTTATAGGAAAATTAAATGGTGTTATAGCAACAACTACTCCAACTGACTCTCTTTTATAAAATGCTAGACTCTCTTTTCCACTTGGCGTTGCAGTTGTATCAAATGTTTCTCCATGTATATTTAGCATCGCACTTGCACTCAATTTTATAGTCTCTATTGCTCTGTTTACCTCAATACGAGAAAATTTAATTGGTTTGCCAACTTCATCAGTTATGGTCTTAGCAATATCTTCTCTTTGCTCTTCAAGTTTAGAAGCAACATCTAAAAGCCAATCAACCCTCTGATGAAGTGGTACTTTTTTATTTTTACAATAAGCCTCTTTGGCAACTTCAAGAGCCTCTTTGGCATCGTTTTTGTTACAAATTGCAACATACGAGACAATCTTTTTAGTGTGAGGATTTTTTCTACTCTCATACTCATAATTTTCTCTACATTTAGAGCCAATAAAAACTTTTGCCTTCACGAGTAAAACTCCTTTTAAACTATTTTTAGATAACATTATACCTATTTATGAATAAAGGATAGACAAACTATGGAAAAAGCTAAGTATATCTGGATGGATGGCGAGTTAGTTGAGTGGGACAAAGCTCAAACTCACATTTTAACTCATACGCTACACTATGGAAATGGTGTATTTGAAGGAACAAGAGCATATATGACAGAGGATGGTTTAGCTATATTTAAGCTTCAAGAGCACACTAAAAGACTTTTAAACTCAGCAAAAATTACAAGAATTTCTCCTAAGTACTCTCAAAAAGAGCTTGAAAATGCTCAAATAGAACTACTTAAAGTAAATGATTTTAAATCAAATGTTTACTTAAGACCTCTAATCTTTTTAGGATATGGAGTTATGGGTCTACACCATGTAAAAGCACCTGTTAAAACTGCAATTGCTGCTTGGGAGTGGGGAAGTTACCTTGGTGATGAAGGATTAGAAAATGGGATAAGGGTTAAAATCTCTTCATTTACTAGAAATCCTGTTAGCTCCACAATGGGAAAAAGTAAGGCTACAGCAAACTACCTAAATTCACAAATGGCAAAATATGAAGCTATTGAGGCTGGTTATGAAGAGGCTTTGCTACTAGATAGTGAAGGTTTTATAGCTGAGGGTAGTGGAGAGTGCTTCTTTATAGTTAGAGATGGCGTTTTAATCTCACCTCCAAATGACACTTCACTAGAAAGCATAACTCAAGCTATGGTTTTAGAACTTGCTAGTGAACTTGGTATAAAAATCGAGAGACGAAGAGTTACAAGAGATGAGGTATATATTGCAGATGAAGCCTTTTTTACTGGTACTGCTGCAGAGGTTACTCCCATAAGAGATGTAGATAACTACACAATAGGAGATGGCAAAAGAGGTAAAATAACACAGCAACTTCAAAGTGCATACTTTGATGTCGTATATGGAAGAAACCCAAAATATAAGCATTTGCTAACTTATATTTAAGTTTTATTCACAAAAATATTGTAACATATAGGGTAACCTAAAACAAAAACAAGGAAAGATATGCCAGCAGATTTAAATGATTATTTTAAGAAAAAAAATGGTGGAAATAGTAGTAATGGTGGGGAAGATAACAATAAAGGTTCATCCAATATGAACTTTGAGCCCCCTCAATTTTTTAAAGATTTTGGTAAAAAGTCTAGCTTAGTATATGTGATAATTGGGCTTATTGTTCTTTTTGTCATAGCTAAACCATATGTAGTAATAAACTCTGGAGAGGTGGGTATAAAAGCTACAGCAGGTAAGTATGATCCTATTCCAATGCAACCAGGTTTTCATGTCTTTTTGCCATTTATCCAAAAAGTTTTCATTGTAGATACTCGAGTTAGAGTTATGAACTTTACATCCAATGAGGATATAGTCTCATACAATCAAAGAGGTTCAGGCATAAGATTAAATAATGCGATTTCAGTACTAGACAATAGAGGCTTACCTGTTTCGTTGGATTTAACGGTGCAGTATAAATTAGATGCAGAATCAGCTCCTCAAACAATAGCAACTTGGGGTATGGCTTGGGAAGATAAAATAGTAAGTCCTGTTGTGAGAGATGTTGTAAGAAGCGTTGTCGGAAAGTATGCAGCAGAGAAGCTACCTCAAATGAGAAATGAAATTGCAATCAAGATTGAAGATGGAATTAGAAAAGATATAGAGTCTCTACCAGGTACACCTGTTAAACTTTTAGCAGTACAGATGAGAGAAATTATACTTCCTACCAAAATCAAAGATCAGATAGAGAGAGTTCAAATTGCAAAACAAGAAGCTGAAAGAACCAAGTATGAGGTAGAAAGAGCAAACCAAGAAGCACTTAAAAAAGCTGCTCTTGCTGAAGGTGAAGCAAATGCAAGAGAGATTAGGGCAAAGGGTCAAGCAAAAGCTATAAAGATTGAAGCAGATGCAAATGCTTATGCAAACAAAGAGATAAGCAAGAGTTTGACTATTGAGCTACTCCAACTAAGACAGATAGAGACTCAAGGTAAATTTAATGAGGCTTTAAAGGTTAATAAAGATGCAAAGATATTCCTAACCCCTGGCGGTGCAGTACCAAATATCTGGGTAGATACAAAAAACAAACAGCAAACTACAGCTATAACAAATGCTAAGTAAAATAGATTGGTCAAAACAAGAGTTACTTCCTGCAATAGTGCAGGAGGTAACAACAAAGAGAGTTTTAATGTTGGCTTATATGAACAAAGAGGCACTAGAGCTAACTTTAAAGACAAATTATGCACACTTTTACTCAAGAAGTAGAGAAAAAATTTGGAAAAAGGGCGAAAGTAGCGGTAATACTCAAAAAGTAAAAGAGATATATCTTGATTGTGATTTAGATACCATACTACTAAAAGTTGAGCAAAATGGAAAGTCTGCTTGTCATACAGGGAGAGAGTCTTGCTTTTTTAACAGAGTAGATATTGCTCAAGAGCCAGTGCAGATAAAAGAGGATTTAAATTACTCCATAAGCGACAAGCTCTATCATATACTACAAGAAAGAAAGTATGCTGATGAAAAAAACTCCTATGTTGCAAGCCTTTATAAAAAGGGAGATAACTCAATTTTAAAAAAAGTTATTGAAGAGGCAGGTGAATTTTGCTTAGCCTACAAAGACGATGATAAAAAAGAGATAATTTATGAGTGTGCCGATTTGGTTTTTCACACAATGGTTGCATTGGCATATAAAGATATAAACCCTGAGCTTATAAAACAAGAACTTGAAAGAAGATTTGGCACTAGTGGTATAGAAGAAAAAAAATCTAGAAAAAAGTAAAAGGCATCTTCTATGAATATAGAAACTTTAAAAGTTTCACTACTAAACTATATAAATCACTTTACTATATATGATTACTTCGCGTATGCATGGCTAATTCTTCTTTTTTTTACACTACTTGTGCTTGCAATTATGCTCTCTAAAAAAACTCCTCTTTTTTCAGTTTTTTTAGTTCTATTATCCTTTACTCTACTATTTGTAGGTCCATTTGCCCTAAAATCCTATCTTGATAATACTCTAAGAAAAACTGAGGTATCTACTAAAAATGTCCAAAAACTACACTTTACCAACACTCTTATAGTTCAAGGAGAGGTAAAAAACCTATCTAAAAGAGAGTTAAACCTTTGTAGTATCGATGTAAAAGTTATAAAATTGGGAAAAAATTCTTTCCAAAATTTTCTAAACAGATTAAAACCAATTAGAAAAAAGTCGATTACATTAAAGAAGAGATTAGATATAAATAGCTCCATAGAGTTTAAGGTTGTATTTGATAATTTTAACTATACTAAAGAGTTCAATACATCTTTAAGTTCCAAATGTTATTGATAACTACAAATTCTAGGAGGATTTTATGTATTTTACAATTTTACACTGGATAACACTTCTAATACTTCTTATAATTTTTATACTTCTTTGTATAGTTGCACTTAAACAAACCAATAAAAAGATTATTTTTTCAATGCTATTTGCAAATTTTTTAGTAATATCTATGCTTGGTATATTTTCTATGTTTGTATTAGATAAATATACTAAAGTTGCTAGATTAGAAAATATAACACAAAAAAGAATTTTAATGACTGAGTCATTTTCTATCTCAGGTCAAGTCAGAAATATAGGAAAATTTACCATAGGAAGATGTAAATTAGAGGTAAAACTTGTAAATAACCCCGTAAGTGGTGGAAATTTAGGTGGGTCCAATATGTTTAACCCCACAAGTGGCTTAAAAGAACTATTTGGAAGAAAAACCAATCCAAAACCAAATACTGTTATAAATGAATTTGTAATTGCAAAAAACTTAAAAAGTGGAGAACTTAGAAACTTTACAGTAACTATGCCCTATCCACCGTATTTTCAAAACACCTATCTAAATTATAAGTTGTATTGCCATTAAGCTACTTGATAAAATAGTTCCCATCAAAGCTTACTAAAGAGTAGTTGCGATCATTTCCCATACTTCTTTTAAGTGCCTCTATGCTCAAAAACGCTAAAGAGTCAGCCTCAATATACTCTCTTACCTCTTCAACACTTTTATTTGCACTTATAAGCTCTTTATAGCTAGGAGTATCTATGCCATACCTACATGGATGTTCAATGGTTGGTGAAGCTATTCTCATATGTACTTCTTTAGCTCCAGCCTCTTTTAAAATTCTAACAATTCGCTTAGCTGTTGTTCCTCTAACTATGCTATCATCTATAATCACTAGCCTTTTGCCTTTTATTAATGAGCTAATCGGAGAGAGCTTCAATTTTACCTTCATATCTCTTCTTGCTTGAGTAGGCTCAATAAAAGTTCTTCCAACATAGTGATTTCTTACTATACCCATTTCAAAAGGAATACCACTCTCTTTAGAGTAACCAAGTGCCGCACCAACTCCACTATCCGGAACTGGTACAACCATATCTGCTTCAACCTTATGCTCTCTTGCTAACTCTCTGCCCATCTCTTCACGAATTTTATATACATTCTTTCCCTCTATATCGCTATCTGGTCTCGCAAAATATATATACTCAAATGCACAAATATGAGGGTCTGGATCAAATAGTTGTACACTTTTGTACTCGCTACTTCCCTTTTCAAAAATAATCATTTCACCGGGTCTTATATCTCTTATAAAAGTTGCGCCAATTAAATCAAATGCACAAGTTTCACTTGCTACGATGTATCCTCCACTTGGCAGCCTACCCAAACTAAATGGTCTAACACCATATCTATCTCTTATAGCAAAAATTTTTGTTCTACTCTGGATACAAAGGCAATATGCCCCTTTTATAACTTCTAATGCCTCTATAATCCTATCTTGAAGCCTATGTTTTGTACTTCTTGCTATAAGATGAATAATATTTTCTGTATCCATTGAGGACTGAAATATGGCTCCCTCTTCTATTAGTGAACTTCTAACTTCATTTTTGTTAATTAAATTTCCATTGTGAACAACACTAATCTCCCCCAATTTATAGGCCGCAAAAATTGGTTGAGCATCTAAAACAGACTCGCTACCAGCAGTAGAGTATCTATTGTGTCCTATTGCCATATCACCAGCAAGTGTTTTTAGAGTCTCTTCATCAAAGACTTCAGTAACCAAACCTCTTCTTTTTACTTTTTTAATTTTTTTACCATCACTAACACTTATTCCTGTTGCTTCTTGTCCTCTGTGTTGCATAGCAAATAGTGAGTAGTAAGCTATCCTTGAGGCCTGCTCATCACCAAAAACACCAACTATTGCACACATTAGTTTAATCCTAAACAATCACTTATATGATATAGTCCATTTTCTTGATTTACGATCCACTTAGCAGCTTTAATCGCACCCTTTGCAAATGTATCTCTACTTGTAGCTGTATGGTTTAGTTCTATAAACTCCCCATCATTATAAAATCCCACTGTATGGCGACCTACAACATCCCCTCCTCTTATAGACATTATAGCAATCTCATCCTTACTTCTCTCACCAATTAAGCCATTTCTTCCACTAACTCTTACTTCATCTAAATTTAAGCCTCTAGCTTTTGCAACATGCTCACCTAGTGTTATTGCTGTACCACTTGGAGCATCCTTCTTGTATCTATGATGTTGCTCAACAATCTCTGCATCAAAATCACTCAAACTTTTAGAAGCAAGGTATACAAGTTTATTTAAAACTGCAACACCAAGCGACATATTTGTTGAGTATAAGATTGGCATCTTTGAACTCGCCTCTCTAAGCAGATTTAACTGATGCTCAGATAACCCAGTAGTTCCAATAACTAAAGCTTTCGGATTTTTTAGAGCCTCTTCTAGGAGGGTTTGTGTTCCCACTGCTATTGTAAAGTCTATTATAACATCGCTGTTTTTAAGTAAAACTCCATACTCTTTAGTTATAAGTGCATCTGCGGGAGTTGTAAAATCAAACTCCTCAATAGCATGCAAAACAGATACTTTTGCATCTTGCTCTTTTGTTAAATTTTCAATTAAGAGCCTACCAACTCTACCAGTTGAGCCGTGTATTCCAACATTTAACATAAGTTTTTTCCTTAATGATTAACATATTCTAGCGCTTGTATACCAGCAACAGCACCATCTCCAGCTGCACACACAACCTGCTTCATAGCATCTATCCTAATATCTCCAGCTGCAAACAATCCATCTACAGATGTATGCATTTTTAAGTTAACAACAACATTTCCACTCTCATTAACTTCACAAATAAAGTTTCCATTTTCATCTTTTAATATAGAGTTATTTACATCCATTCCTACAAAAACAAATATACCTGGAACCTCTAACTCTCTTTTTTGACCATCTTTATTTACAACTTTTACACCAGTTACTCCCATGTTATCGCCAACAATCTCTTCTACTTGAGAGTTCAATATAAGCTCAATTTTATCGCATTTTTTTACTTTTTCAACCGTAACAGGACTTGCTCTAAACTCATCTCTTCTGTGAATCAAATATACTTTAGAACAAATATTTGCTAAAAAGAGTGCCTCTTCCAATGCGGTATCTCCACCACCTAAAACTGCTACCTCTTTGTTTTTATAAAAAAATCCATCACATGTAGCACAAGTACTAACACCTCTTCCAAAAAATTTATCTTCACCTTTTACATTTGATCTTCTAGGGGTACTACCAGTTGCTACTATAACACTCTTAGCTTCTACTTTTTCATCACCACTTAAAAGTATTTCAAAAATATCATCCTTTTTTGAAACTCTTACAACCTCTTTCATCTCATGTTTCAAACCAAACTTCATACACTGCTTTGGCCAAGGCTCCATAAGTTCCATTCCTGTAACTTCTTCAGCAATTCCAGGATAATTCTCTATCTCACTACTACTTGTTATTTGACCTCCTGGAAGCCCCTTTTCAAACATTACAACACTCTTCAAACCACCTCTAGTCGCATACATTCCAGCAGTAAGCCCAGCAGGTCCTCCACCAATAATCGCCAAATCTAACATTTTAAAATCTCCTAACATAATTTGGACTAAATTAAAATTACTCTATAACCTCAATTAAACTGTCTTGTTTATATATTGAATCTCTAAACCTCTTGATCCTAAAAACTGTCGGTAATTCATAAATATTAAATCTTTGAATAACCTTTATAATGGTATTCATACCACTTGTTACAAATATTATTCCTCTTTCTTTATCTTCACCTCTTTTTTCTTGAAACATATCGATTGCTAAAACTTTGTCCTTTTTAGAAATTTTTTTAACAATTTCTTCAAAGTTTATCATTTTAGAACTATAAATAACTACGGTATATCTATCTTCCGTAGGAGTAAAAATATCCCTCTTTGAATAAAAAATTAACTTAGAAAAATCAACAAATTTATACTCTGAAAAACGCCAGTTAGAATAAGCAAATGCAGCAGCTATCATAGCTGCACCAAAAAAAGAGGCAAAAACGAGAGAGAATTGCCTTCTCCCCCTATTTGTACTCATTATTAAAGTGAGTTAAGCTTATCTGCTAATACTTGTTTAGATGATGCACCGACCATTTGGTCAACTAATTCACCATTTTTAAAGAAAAGTATTGTTGGAATTGAGCGAATACCATACTTAACCGCAATATCCTGCTCTTCATCAGTATTTACTTTACAAATCTTTGCTTTTCCATCAAACTCTTCAGCTAGCTCCTCTATAACCGGTGCTAACATTCTACATGGTCCACACCATGGAGCCCAAAAGTCAACCAACACAACTCCCTCTTTTATCGTCTCATCAAAATTTGACGCATTTAAATCCAAATATTTTCCCATATCTTTCTCCTTATAATTTATCGTTATTAATTATACTTTGTTAAAGTTTAAACTATCCATAACAGACAAAATTACTCTCAATAACTGATATTTTCCAATAATTCAATATCACTTTCAGTAACTATTAGAGCATCTATCTGAAAATTTTCATCAAAATTATTCTTGAGCATATAGTAATCTACTGTTTTTATAATTTTTTGAAGTTTTTGTTTAGTGATCCTCTCTAATGGATCAAAACTCTTTGAATATTTTACCTCCATAAAATGGAGTATATCTTTCCTCTTAGCAACTATATCAATCTCTCCAAATCGAGAGAAAAAATTTCTCTCAACTATAAAAAAGCCATTTTTTTTCAGATACTCAACAGCTCTATCCTCAGCTAAATTACCAATAAGCCTACTAATCTTCAATCCTTAGCATCACTGGAGTAGCTTTAGATATTGGAAGTTTACCAATCTCTTCTATAGCATTTTTTATATTTCGCTCTATTGCTTTGTGGGTAGATAGAAGTAAGGTAGCACAACTACTGTCACTTTTATCCTGTTTTTGCAATAGACTATCTATAGAGATGGAATGTTTTCCCAAAATTGATGTAATATCTGAAAGAACTCCTATCTTATCCTCAACTTTTAATCTCATGTAATACTTTGTTTTTATCTGCTCAGGATCAAGCAAAGAGAAGCCTCTTTTTTCTAAAATTCTTTTAAATCCAAGCATAGGTGAACCCTGTTTTACTCTAGCAATATCTATCAAATCAGCTATAACAGCACTTGCTGTTGCATCACCACCCGCACCTGGACCATAGTACATAGTCTCTCCAACACAATCGCCAATCACACTTATCCCATTCATTACACCATCAACCTTAGAGAGCATAGCTGACTCTTTTAAAAGTGCAGCATGAGCCCTTAACTCAACCCTATCATTTGAAACCTTTTTTGCAATCGTTAAGTGTTTTATACTATAGCCAAACTCTTTAGCAAAAAATATATCGTCACTATTAATATTTTCAATCCCCTCTATAAGAATATCTTCAGGATCAGCATGAACACCATAAGCAATGCTCGCTAAAATCAATAACTTATGAGCTGCATCAAAACCACCAACATCAAAAGTTGGATCAGCTTCAGCATAACCTAGATTTTGAGCCTCTTGTAAGACTTCACTAAATTCAACATTTTGATTCATCATTTTAGTTAAAATATAGTTACAAGTTCCATTCATAATTCCCTTAATAGAGTCTATATGATTAGCACTCAATCCCTCTCTTAAAGCCTTTATGATTGGAATACCGCCTGCTACACTTGCTTCAAAACCTATCGGTAAATCTCCTGCTATATCTTGTAATTTATACCTATGATAGGCTAAAAGTGCTTTATTGGCTGTAACTACAGCCTTTTTATTTAAAAGTGCTTTTTTTACCACCTCATAAGCATCATCAACTCCACCCATCAACTCTACAACTATGTCAATCTCATCATTTTCTAAAACATCATCTATATTTTCACTTAGTGGTATATCAACACCCCTATCCTTTTTTGCGTCTCTTACAACCCCACAAATAGGAATTATTTTTTTACCAGCTCTTGCTTCGATTATATCACAACTATTTTTTAAAATCTTTACCACACTCGCTCCAACAGTTCCAACCCCAACTATACCTACTTTTAACATGACTCACTCTTCTTTAAACTTTTTAAATATTTTTTCAAATTTCTTGCAGCTTGGCGAATTCTATTTTCATTCTCAATAAGAGCAATCCTTACATACTCATCTCCACCCTCACCAAAGCCTATTCCAGGACTAACTGCAATTTTTGCTTCAGTTAAAAGTTGCTTTGCAAAACTCATACTGCCAAGATGCCTTGCAACTTCGGGAATCTTTGCCCAAACAAACATAGTGGCATTTGGTTTATCAATCTTCCAACCAGCATTTGCAAAACTCTCTAGTAAAACATCTCTTCTCTTTTTATATAGCGCAATAATCTCATCAACACACTCTTGCGGACCATCAAGTGCTACAGTTGAGGCCACTTGAATGGGAGTAAACATCCCATAATCAAACCAAGATTTAATCTTTTGTAAGGCTCCAACAAGTTTTGCATTTCCTACTATAAATCCAACTCTCCAACCAGCCATAGAGTAGCTTTTTGAAAGAGTATAACTCTCAACTGCAACATCCTTAGCACCCTCAACCTCCAAAATAGATGGTGTTTTGTACCCATCAAATGTTAAATCTGCATAGGCTATATCGCTTATTATATAAAATCTCTCTTTTTTAGCTAAAGCAACCAGCTCTTCATAAAAGCTCTTTTGAACCGTAACAGTCGTTGGATTGTGTGGAAAGTTTACAACTACAAATTTTGGCTTAGGAACAGACTCACTAAAAGCTTTCTTAAGATTTGTAAAAAATATTTCACTATCTAGCTCATACTTCTCATTCCAAACTAAGCCAATCTTATGAACATTTCCTCCTGCAATTATAAATGCATGAGAGTGTATGGGGTATGCAGGATCTGGAACAACTGCTACATCGCCAGGATTTGTAATTGCTTGAACTAGATGCACATAGCCCTCTTTTGAGCCAAGAGTCGCTACAGCTTCCCTCTCAGGATCTATATCTACGCCATACTTTCTACTGTACCACTTACAAATTGCCAATCTTAGTTTATATATACCTTTAGATGCACTATAACCATGAGTTTTATCTTTATTGGCCGATTCTATTAGTTTATCGATGATATGTTGTGGTGTTCTACTATCTGGGTTTCCCATTGAAAAATCTATTATATCTTCTCCTGATCTTCTTGCATTTAGTTTTATCTCATTTATTTCAGCAAAAACATAGTTTGGAAGTCTCTCTATTGTATTGAACCTTATCTCATCAAACACTTTTTTATCCTTATTGAATTTTTATTGAAAGTCCTCTTTTAATATTATCCAATGTATAAAAATCACTAATCTTTACATATTTGGAGTTTAGAGGAACCTCAAGCTTTAATCTTTTTACAACACTCTCTTGCTTATAACTTTTTACCATATTTAGTTTTTCATCAAAAAAAACTATGCTTGGATGCCATCTATCAGCCCTTTTAGAGTTGATTATAATGTTTTTTGCCCCATATACATCTATCCAATAGGGTCTAATTGGTTTTTTTAGTTGGGTAGTTGAATCTAGCTCCATATGAATCGTCTCAATATTTATATTTTCACTATTTATCCTATATGTCCACTCAATAGGAGAGTCTCTTCTTATCTCTTCAAAAAAACAGCCTCTACTATGGAGTCTTGAAGCAAAAATTACAGGATCAACTATATGCTCGGTAGATATGCTAATTTGCCATAAAAAACCATCTTCATTTCTTACAACTTTGTTTGTTAAAAAGTAGTTATATCCCATCAAGGAAAGAGTTTCATTAATAACTTTCAAAACTATAAAAGAGCCCTCTTTAGTTATGAATGTTAAATTTAAATTTTGTGGTGAATTATAAAAAAGTTTCAACAGACCATTATCTTTTAACTCTTTTAAAACTGCAATATCATCTACTTTGCCATTACTTTTTAAAAACCTATCCTCATTTTTAAATAAAACATCAATTAAATTTTTTTGGATAATATACTCATTTTTACCCAAAAAACTCTCAATCTTAACTTGTAAATTTGAAGCATTTAAAAAAAGAGTAAAAAAAACTACACCTAAAAAGAATTTTACCAAAGCTTACCCTCATTTAACTCTAAAAACTTTTCATCACTAATCTTAGTTAAGTTTCCATCCTTTATAAGCAATTTTACTGGTCTCTCCCTCTCATACTTTATAATATCTTTGCCTATGTGTATGGAAAAATCTCCATGACCAGTTGAGATAATCTGATTTTTTCTTAAATCTATAGTAAAGTTTCCATCTCCTAAGTATGAGCGTTTCGTTTTATCTTCCAAATTTATAACCCCTACCCAAAGTTTTGCGTTTGGAACTATGATCGCTTCTTTAGAGTGTACAAACTTTGTTTGATTTTGAACTGTTTCATTTAAATCTTTCTGCTCATTTAAATTTTCACCATTACCCTCATTTTCAATATCTTCTTCAATGTCTTCATTTTTAATACTACTTTGATTTTGATCATCCATAGAAACTTTAAAATTATCTTCATCTACCAATGAATTATTTGTCTCATTTAGATCTATCTTTACTTCAGTATCATTTTTCTCTATAATCTTTTCTAGCGAGTCTTTTGCCTCTTCTACTACAACGCTTTGTTCTATCTCATTTGGAGTGGAATTTGTCTCATTTGGAAAAAAGTTTATCTTATCTTTAAAAGTTGAAAAGAGTGCAACTATAGCAGCAATTATAAATATAAAGAGAAGAAATATAAAAAACTTTTTAATACCATCTGATTGATTATCTTCCTCGACTACAACAAATAGCCCTTTTTGCTCGTCACTTCTATTTTCCTCCCAGTACTTCTCAAAAGCCTCTCTAAAGTCACTTAAATCTAAACCATACTCTCTCGATAAAATCCTTATAAAACCCAAAGTATTTACATAGTCTAGCTTTTCAAAATTTAAATCCACCATATAACGCAGATACCTCTGCTCAATATGGGTATCTTTAGCAACCTTATCTATCCCTATCTCTTCAACTTTTTTTATACTATCCATTAGCAATCCTATCGCACATAATTGCTGTTGCAACACTTACATTAAGAGAATCAAAATCCCTCACCATCTTTATAGAAACTATCTCATCTAGTTTTGCTTTTACTCTTTTGTTAATTCCTTTACCTTCACTTCCCATAAATAATGCCAATTTTGGACTAAATTTCATCTTGTGCACATACTTCCCATCTAAATCTGCACCATATAGTTTAAATCCAACCTGTTTCAACTCATTTGTTAAATCTAGCGTATTTGGAAAAAGAACTACGGGAAGTTCAAAAACTGCACCACTACTCGCCCTAATGATGGCTTCCAAGTTTAAGCTCTTTATCCCACTAACAACAACTCCATCTGCTCCAAATGCATATGCACTTCTTAAGATCGCCCCTATGTTTCCAACATCTGTAATTTCATTCAAAATTATCAAAAAGGAGCTACTCTTCAAACTCTCAAAGCTACTAAATTCTATATCCTCAATCTCAGCAATAAAACCTTGATGATTTCCACCCCTACTTAAGGCTTGTGCTTTTTTATTATCTATATTGTGAATGTCACTAGTGGCTTTAGATATTGCACTAAAAAGCTTACTATCACACCTTTTAGATAGATACACTCGCTTTAAAATTTCAGGATAGTTTTTCAACACATGTAAAAACAGATGCTTACCATATATAATCATTTGATTATTGTATCTAAAATCACTTAAATCCAAATTACGAAGAGTTGTGGCGTTGACTAAAGAGCACTTGGTGTCCTTAATGCAATTTATTACTTCAAAATGCAACACATCTTCAAAATGTGTAACATCAGCTACTCGATGTAAGAGTTATTTATGCAAAGATGATCATACCAATACTTTATACTCTTACCTGTTAGCTTAGATAAGAGTTTAGCTTTTTGCTTTGGCGCAATCTCAAGCGAGATTATATCATCTTTTGAAATCTCTTCACCGCTACAATCTAGACTTCCTTCAACCACTACACTCCACTCACCCTTTAGACTTAAGCCTTCTATTTGTGAACGAATTTCAGATGCTAAACATTTAAATTTTTTTTCATATTTTTTTGTTGCCTCTTTTATGAAAAAAACCTCTCTTTGGGGTATGAGTTTTTCAAGCTCATCTATAAGTTTTTCTATCCTGTGTGGAGATTCATATATAATTATGGGGTACTTTGAATTTGCAATTTCATTCAAAGCACTCTGCCTATCTCTTCCTTTGTGTGGCAAAAAACCATAAAATAAAAATTTAGAACTCTCAAAACCGCTACTAGCAAATGCTAAGAGTGCTGCATTTGCTCCACTTAATACTTCATAATCTATACAGTTTTTTTGACAAAATTTTATAAAATAGCTTCCAGGATCACTAATGCAAGGCATCCCTGCATCACTCAAATATGCTACATCTCTATCAAATAAAGTTAAATCTATACTATTTAAAACACTTTTTTCATTATGAGAGTGCAAAGAGATGTATTTTGAAATCTCTATATTTAAATTATATTTTTGATTAAGCAGATTTATTAACTTTTTGGTAATTCGTGTATCTTCACAAAAGAGAGTATCTATCTCACAAAGAAGATTTAAACTCCTTTGTGAGATATCTTCAAGATTTCCTATAGGGGTAGGAATAAAGTAAACCAAAACGGTTTATCACTAGATTATTTTAAGTTATATTTTTTCTTAAACTTCTCAACTCTACCAGCAGCATCAACTATCTTTTCACTTCCTGTAAAAAATGGGTGACACTCACTACATATGTCTATTCGGATCTCTGGCTTGTTTGACATAGTCTCAAAACTATTTCCACAAGCACATGTAACTTTACACTCTACATAGTGCGGATGTATATCTTTTTTCATATTTCTTTCCTAAAAATTCATTTTTTATCGCCCAAACGCATCAAAAGGCGGAGAGCAAACTAATGCTCACCGCTATATAGGGGGAGGGGAGTTGGGATTATATCAAAAAGAGTATTAAAATTCAAGTTAAAGTAAAATTTTTGCACAAACTCCCACTACTGCTGTTTGACTTTTTAAAATATTTTCACTCTTTAGTCTAAATACCTGCTCCTTTTTAAAAAGCTCTCTCTCACTCTTACTAAACCCTCCCTCGGGACCTACTAAAAAACTCTCTACGAAAGAATCTCCTAAGAGAGTATCGACAAAGTCAATAACAATGCTTTTTGGATATTTGTCTAAAAACTCTTTTACACTCATGAGAGTTTCAATCTCCATCAAATCACTTCTTCCACACTGTTCACAAGAGTTTATCAAAATTCTATTTAATCTTTTTAAATCTATTTTAAAATTGTTTTGTGAAAAATCTGCATAAACAAAAACAACTCTTTTTACGCCCATCTCATTTAACATTGAAATTTGCTTCTCAATAACTTTAGGATCAACAACACACCAACCAACTGTTAAACTACTTTTTGTCTTTTTATCAAATCTTTTCTTATCTTTTAAAATAAGTGTTGAACTCTTTTTGTCTATACTCTTGATGGCATACTCATAGAGATAATCATCTCTTAAATTTCTCCAAAAAAGAGGCTTATTCTTATCTACTCTTCTAACCTTAAATATGTGAGCATACTCCTTTATGCTCACTTCAACTTCTTGCTCTCCTGCAAACTCTCCGTATATAAACTGCATTATCTAACCATATAAACCAAACTCATTGTCAAAACCATAAGTGCAACATCTAACAAATACTTTTTTTTAGCAAATGCCCTATATTTGCTATGTTGGTACTTATAAACCTTGTAAAGTTTCATACTCATTACAAAAATTATTAAAAATACCGCAATCATCAACCAAACCATATGAGATATACTAAACTGATAAATCGCTAAAACAATAACTCCACTAAATCCAACTATAGCAAAAAACATATAATAAAGCGGATTTAGCATTTTAACTTTTTTTGAAAAATTTTTATCTCCAAAGATAAAGTAGAGATTTGTAGATGCAATTATTAACATAAACCCTATAGAGATAGTATGGTACTTTATAGCACTCTTTAAAAGCTCTTCCAAAATTTACCCCCCAGTTTCGTAAAATGCTCTAGTAGAAGTTTCATTCTTGCTTGACTCAGACCACTTATTTTTTTCTGGTTTATTGATTAAAACCTCTCTTAAAATCTCACTTGCTCTCTTTATATCTCCCTCTTTTACCGCTTTTGCTATACTTAAAGCCTCCTCAAAATATAAACAAGGGATAAGCATCCCCTCAGCAGTTAGCCTAATCCTATTGCAATCTTCACAAAAATCATGTGCATGTGGATTGATTATGCCAAATCTATAGCCATCTTTTAACTCAAAAATTTTAGAAGGACTCGATGCTTCCCTTTTTAACTCTTTAAAACTATACTTAGTTGAGATTATATCTTTTATCTCATCTTCACTAAGCCCTTCTAATTTATCTTTTGCATGCACATTTTCCATATATTCTATAAATCTTATAGAGATTCCTCTGTCTTTACAATACTCCAAAACCTCAACAATTTCACCATCATTAATCCCCTTTAGAGGAACATTATTGACCTTTACGCCCAATCCAACTTCCAAAGCTTTCTCTATACCCTTTTTAACCTTTTTTAAGACATCCTTACCAGCTATCTTATAAGCTACATCATCTTTTAGAGTATCGAGTGAAACATTTATCCTTTTTAGTCCGGCATCTCTCAAGCTTTTTGCACACTCCTCAAGCAAAAAACCATTTGTCGTTAAAGCCAAATCTAGATCGCTCCTATAATCACTTATCATCTTTATAAATTTATCTAAATCTTGCCTTAAAAGAGGCTCACCCCCGGTAATCCTAATCTTTCTTATGCCTTCATCGATCCCAACCTTTACAAATATAAAAAGCTCTTCAAAAGTAAGTAAATTCTCTTTAGGAACCCAAGAAAATGGTTTTTCAGGCATACAATACTGACACCTAAAGTTACACCTCTCAGTCACAGATACTCTCAAATAGCTAACTTCTCTTCCATGTCCATCTACTAACAATTTTAATTCCTTAAATATTTTTAACAATTATAGCAACTTTAATCAAAATGTAAAATAGTCTTAGTTAAAATACCTACTCAGATAAGGAGGTCAATATGGCTAAACCAACACCAATTAACAAAGAATACACCGTTAAAGCAGATGCTTTTTTAGTTTCAAAGACAGATTTAAAGGGACACATAACCTACTGCAATCCACCATTTGTTGATATTACCGGTTTTAGTGAGCAAGAGTTGCTTGGAAAACCACACAATATAATAAGACACCCAGAGATGCCAAGGATCATTTTTAAGCTTCTTTGGGACTATATTAAACAAAAAAAAGAGATTTTTGCCTATGTTAAAAATATGAGTAGAGATGGAGGGTACTACTGGGTCTATGCAAATGTTACCGCTTCATTAGATGAAAGAGGAAATGCCATAGGCTACTACTCAGTCAGAAGAAAACCAAATCCAAAAGCCTTGGACATTATCATTCCACTATATGAGAAACTTTTAACTCTAGAAAGAAGCGGTGGCATGGATGCTTCAAAGAAGTATTTGGAGGAGTTATTAAAAGAGAAAGGAGTGTGTTATGACCAGTTTTCAAACGATCTTCAAAGACTATAAGATACAGATTTTAATAGGGAGTATACTTTGTGCTGTTGGAATCTATCACTTTTTTAGTGGAGATTTAGCTAGTAGCTCAACACTACTTGCAGGAGCAGTTGCAGGTTCCTTTTTTGGAAGTAAAAAAACAGTTCAGTGTGATGCAGAACTTCTAGAGAAGATTGAAGCTGTTGCTAAAGAGGCTAGAGATGGAAATTTAGAACCAAGGATTGTCAACATCGACAACACCCAACTACTAGCTAAGACCGCTCACTATTTAAATGATCTACTAGATCAAGTAGAAGCAATCCAAAGAGAGACAAAAACCTCAATCCAAAGCGCAAGTGAGGGAAAAACTTATAGAAATATCTTTAATGAAGGCTTTAGAGGCATATTTGCTCAAAATGCTAAAAATATAGCTGAGGGTGTTGAGGGAATTATTGCTGGAGAAAAAGGAAAAGCAAAAGGAGTCCTAGCCAACAAATTTGATGAACTAGGTAGTGGTATAAGTGGCATAGATGATGTTCAAAATGACTTGAGTGAAAGTATCAGTGCTATGAGTGAAATTTCAAGTGTTGCTTCCAAAACAGCTGAGAGATCAAATGAGAGCTTGGAAAATGTTACTAAGGTATCAAATGATTTAAAAGAGCTATTGGAACTTATTAATAATTCCAATGAGGCTATTGGCTCACTTACTGAGAGAACTGCTGAGATATCTTCTATAGTCTCACTCATAAAAGATATAGCAGATCAGACAAACCTATTGGCACTGAATGCTGCTATAGAGGCCGCAAGAGCAGGGGAGCATGGAAGAGGATTTGCAGTTGTTGCTGATGAGGTTAAAAAACTAGCTGAGAGAACTGGTAAAGCTACTCAAGAGATTGCTATAACCATACAAACCCTTCAACAAGAGACAACAGGAATCCAGTCAAACTCTGAAAAGATTAATGAGATTGCAAACTCCTCTGAAGAGAGTATAAATAATTTTGAATCAACTCTTATAGAGTTTAACAAAGATGCAAATGAAACGGCAAAAACATCTTTCAAGGTAGAAAATAGAACCTTTATAACCTTAGCAAAGATAGATCACCTCATCTACAAAACAAGAGCCTACTCAGCAGTACTAAATGAGAGAGTAGAATCTCATTTCTCAAGCCCAGATGAGTGCAGACTAGGACAGTGGTACTATAATGGTCAAGGGAAAGAGAGATTTAGCTGTAAAAAAGTATATCCTATGTTGGATGAGCCTCACAGAATAGTGCACCACTCAGTACACAAAGCTATAGATATAGTAAAAGCTGGTGGTGGATTTAAAGCTAGTGAAGTTGAGCCTATAGTGGAGTGCTTTAAAGAGATGGAAAATGCTAGTGATAAGCTATTTAAGCTCTTAAATGAATTATCTAGCGATGTTGATCCTTGTAGAGTAACTTCATAGGTAGAAAAAACTTTTGAACCTCTAAACTACAGATAAACCCTACATTGTATGGATGTAGGGTTTTAAAACTCTTAAATCTATTCTTCCCACAAACCCTTTTTTCTATCTCTATTGCGCTGTTTCCAAAGAGAATGAGTTCAACTTTTTTTGAATCTAATCTCTCTAATAGCCTTTTCATAAATGGTTTAAACATCTTTATATGAAATTTACTATCTTTTTTAGATGTAAAGATTAGTGCGCTATTTAGCAAAAGAACTCCATTTTTTTCAAAATTTTTTCTAAGTTCATCTATAGAGTTTATGAAATTACTCTTCTCAAGCTTTGCAATTTGACTTTGAGTAGCACAACTATCATCCAAAAATCCCTCACTCACTAAAAGCATCTTTATAAAATTTCTCAGACTAGTAGCTCTATTTACCTCTTTTGATAGACCTCTTGAGCTAAAAATACTCTTTACATCTCCATCTATAAACGCATATCCTGTGGCACTACTTTTTCTTGGGTATGGATCTTGACCAAAAAGTATATATCTTGTCTCCTGTAGTTTTAATGTTTTAAAAACATTCAAAAAATTTTCATAGTTTGGAAAAAAATTTTCATCTTTTTCCAAAAAATCTCTATATCTTTTATCTAATCCCTCATAAGCATACTCGACAATCTCTTGCCAAGAGTCATCAACTTTTAGTTTCATTTTAGATTTGCCAATCTTAAAACCAAATCCACCTCACCAATTCCTATTCTTAAATCCTTTGCAATTGCTGCTTCACTTTTTCCCTGTGCATACTGCGATATAATCAACTTCTCATTTGAGATTGAGCTATTGGAAGTTGGGATATAATTTTTTTCATTAGCCTTCTCTTCAATTCTATTAATCCTCTCTATCTGCTCATCTTGAAATCTTTGCATAACACTTTCTATCTCACGCATTGATTCTATTATGGGATAGAGGCTCTGTTGAATCTTTTCTTTTAATCTCTCCTCAACTATGTCATCAATTTGAGACAAAAACTCCTCTTTCTGTTTTGTTAAATTTATAATCTCTTTTCTAAATGTATGGTTTTGTTGTGTAAGATTTTCTATACTTTGTTCATACCTTGATAGCTTTTTGTTGATTTCACTATCCTTAATACTCATCAATACAAATACAATCAAAACCAATACTGCAACACCAATAAGCCCCATTAACTCTATGCTCACTTTTTAGCCCTCATCTCTCTTATCATAACCCTCTCTCTAGCCACTACATAGGCATTCCAATCCTTCTCATCTCTCTCATGTATAAGATCGATCTTAGCCTCTTTAGGACTAATTGCAGTAAAAAAAACTGGAACCTCTCTTTGGGGGAAAAATGGCATATCTAGTCGTCCATAATATTTAGAACCACTATCTAAATGGCTATCTTTTAGTTTAAAATGTTCATACCCTATAGCCTCAATCTCACCTTGACTTGAAAGAGAAATGAGCTTTTTATCCTCACCCTTTATATAGGCGCTTAGAGCATCAACTTTTCTGTGCAATTCAGTTAAAAGTGTAAGTAAAACTTGATCACTCTCGCTAGTCTCTCCCCTAGCTTTCGCAAGTCTTAGCCACTCTCCAACACTATCATCATCACTCGATGCTAATGAGTCAAACTCTCTTTTAAACTCCTCAGAATCATTACACTTCTGAAAAACCATACTCAATGGTGCATTTACATAGCGTATACTATCCATATACCACCCTATCAATAAGAATCACAATAAATAACATTATACCCAAATATCCATTGAGAGTAAAAAAAGCTCTATCTATCTTAGAAAAATCTTTCGAAACTATTCTTTGCTCTTGAATCAATATTAAGCCACTCAAAAATATACCCAAATATGCAACATATTCTAAATTTGCAGCCATACAAAAAAGTAGCCAAAAAAGAACAGCTAAAAAATGAAAAAGTTTCGATATAAAAAAAGTTGCATCTTTGCCATATAAAGATGGAATCGAAAAGAGTCCCTTAGATTTATCAAACTCCATATCTTGTAATGAATAGAGCAGATCAAAACCTGCAACCCAAAACACAACACCTAAAGACAGGAGAATGGACCACAGCGTTATACTCTCAGATACAGCAACAACACCAGCAATTGGAGCTAAGCCTAAAGACAATCCAAGCACTAAGTGTGCATAAGATGAAAACCTCTTAAACATAGAGTACCCACCAAGTATAAGTAAAATTGGAAAACTTAACCAAAATGCTAAATTGTTGATAAAATATGCAGTTACTATAAAAATAAAAGCATTTATAGCTATAAAAATTAGTAAATTTTTTTCCTCTACTCTTCCATCAACACTTGGTCTTGAAGCAGTTCTTGGATTTAGCTTATCTATATCTCTATCTACAAATCTATTAAATGCCATCGCAAAATTTCTAGCACTAATCGCCGCAATAAGTCCAAAAAATAATAACTTCCAACCAAACCATACTGTTTGATTTATCTCTGCACTTGAGACAATCATAGATACAAATATAAACGGAAGAGAAAAAATAGAATGCTTAAACATAATAAGCTCATTTATATCTTTTAAAATTTTTATAAATTTTTGCAAATTAACTACCTTTGTGTTGGTGGTTTAATATGTGCTATAATACAATAATATTGTTTAAAAATGGCACTGACTAAATCAGTTAAAGGAAAATATTGATAGAAATTGCTCTGCTTGGACCAACTGCTTCAGGAAAGAGTGCTTTAAGTATTGACTTAGCGCAAATCTTAAATGCAAACATACTCTCTTTGGACTCATTAAGTATCTACAAAGAGATTGACATAGCCTCAGCAAAACCGACCATGTCTCAAAGAGAGGGTATTGTTCATTTTGGAATAGATGAAATTTTTCCAAATGAGGAGTTTAGTGTAGCAAGGTTTTTTGATTTTTATAAAAAAGCAAAAGAGACCTCACTGCAAAGAGACAAAAATTTGATCATAGTAGGTGGAACAAGCTTCTATTTAAAAGCTATGCTAGAGGGTATAAGTCCAAAACCAACTATCAGTGAAGAGATAAAAGCTACCGTAAAAAAAGAGTTAAAAAACGGTTATAACCTAATGAAAAAAATTGATCCGTCCTACTCTCTACAAATCGATCCAAACGACTCCTACAGAATTGAAAAATGGCTTGAAATTTGGTTTCAAACCAATGAAGTTCCAAGCAGGTATTTTGAAAAAAACAAAAGAGTTCCTGTTATAAAAAATATCAAGCTTTATGAGATAGAAGTAAAAAGGGATCAATTAAGAGAAAATATACTAAAAAGAACAAAACATATGTTAAAATCGGGACTTATTGATGAGGTATTTTACTTAGAAAAAAAATATGGCAGAAATCTAAATCCACTAAAGGCAATAGGCATAAAAGAGACTTTAGACTTTTTAGATGGCAAATTATCAAAAAATGAACTTATTGAAAAAATTTCCATCCATACTTCTCAACTAGCAAAAAGACAGCAAACTTTTAACAAAACTCAATTTCCAAAACATACAGTTGCTCCCAAAGAGGAGATAACTAAAATAGTTTTAAACTCTGTTCACAAATCCCTTTCCAAGAGCTTTTAGAGTCAATCTCTATACACTTTTCAAAAAATCTTTTAGCTTCATCTTGCTTTTTAAGTTTCAATGCTGCTTCTGCTGCGTAGTAGTACGCTCTTGTTTTATCCTCATTGGATAGTTCTCTATCAATCAACTTTTTAGCACTCTCATAAGCATCTTTCACTCTATTTAATCTCTTATAAGCCTCTATTAAACTAAACTCTACATATGGCGTATATACATAGCTTTTGAACTCATTTTGTAAATTTTCAATCTTTTTAGCATACTCAATCAAAAGAAGATCATCTCTTTTATCGCTAGCGTATCTAACAATGTCCATAAATATATCACAATTTTCCAAACTTTTTTTATAATTTTTTTCTATCTCTTTTGCAACTTCTATAGCTCTACCCACATTATCTTGTCTCATTAGTGAGAAAAATAGATACTTTAAACTCTCTTTTTTGGGTTTAATCTTAAGAATTTTACTCAATTTTTCCAAATCTTTGCCTATTTCAACAACATTTGAAAAATTACCTAACTTATACTCACTTAAGAGATAATTTTCTAGCCACTCTAATCTCTTTTTCAAATTTTTATCTTTTATATGTTTTAGGCTTATCTCTTTAGCATTTTTGTATCTACCTGCTCTTACAAAGCACTCAAAAAGCTTAAAGTTGTCTAACTTATCAAATTCAACTTTATACTTTTCAATATAATTTATTGCCTCTATGCATCTATCCTTTTGCAAATCTAGTTTTGCCAAATTTATAGCTGCCTCTTTAACAATAGTTGGGATTTTAGAAGAGTTTAAATCCTGCGTAGCATATTTTATAGATTCAGCCATTTTAAGCACATCACTATACCTCTTTTGAGAAAGAAGCAGTTTTGCTTTTTCTATAACTGCTCGATCTCCTATTTTATTGTTATACTTCTTTATAAGGGTATCATAATAGTTAGCCAATTTAGTTTCATTTGTTTCATTTAGCTCAAAAAATAGCTCATCAAGCGCAGTTTGTACCTCCTCTTTGTATTCTCCATTTTTGTATTCATTTAGATACTTTTGCAACTTTTCATAAGCAAGTTGAACATCATTTGCTTTTGCATGCCAAATTCCGCTATCTCTTAGTAGCTCTTGAGCTTGCTCATCCCTTTTTTTAACTCCCGTTAAAAGAACATCAACAACTTTTGCAGCAACTCCATAAAGCTTCTTTTCTGCTAATTTTTTAGCAAGATTATAGGACTTCTCTCTATCTTTTAATAGATACTCTTTATTGGCATCTAAAACTTTTAATAGATACTCCTTGGCACTCTGTTTTTTATTTCTGCTTAACTCTTTTTCGCTTAATCTAATCGCTGCACTTGCTGCTATGTCCAAATCTTTAGCTGAATAAAGAACATCTTTATATAGCTTAATTGCCTTATCTTTCTCTCTTGAGTTATATAAAGAGTCTGCAAAGATCAAAATTGCTTGTTTTGTAAAGGGACTATCTTTATGCTCACTAATTAAGATATCCAAAAAGTAGTTCGCATCAGCTTTAAAACCAAGTTTTATATAGGCTTTCGCTATTAACATCAAAACCTCTGGTATGTTATTGTCAGAGGGAAATGCCTTTATCCAAGCCCTACCCTCATTTACAACGCTGTTATAATCATAGTTTTTAGTTATTAAGTTATCATCAGTTTCTAAACCTTTGTCCAAAGCTCTTAGTCTATAGAGCAAAAACTCACTTTTAAAAATAGTTTTAGGATATCTCTTTATAGCCTCTAAGCTATCTCTTATAACATTTGAGTACTTTTTGTTGTCATAACTTTTTTTTAAATCCAAAAAGAGTGTTATATCTTTACTCTGCACATATGAAATGGGGGCACCATTTAAATCCAAAGCCCCAACAAATGGTCTCTCATTTTTTGGATACAAAATTGGAAAATTTATACCATCGTTAATATTTTTCTTAGCAAATGGCTCTTTTTCATAAAGGAGAATACTCCAGTGCTTTGATTTTTTTATCTTACCTTCAAATCCTACTTCATTTGTTGAGTACAATTCTAAGTTTATCGGAATTATTTTAGATTTAACTTTAGGTGATATTCTGAGATAGAACTCCTTTTTTTTCTCTAAAAAGTCTATATCCACTAGCTTCATAATCTTTGGTTTCAAGGGTGTTTTAACGATTTTATTAAACTTACAAAGATAGACAACCCCCTGCTTAACAATTTTTTCACAATAGATCGGCTCACTATCCTCTATGTGCAAAATAGCATAAATTGAATCATTCTCTTTTGCACTATTTAGAACAATATTTAATGAAAAAAGATGAACTGAACAAATTATAAGAGCTAGGATTTTTTTCATAAAGGCATTATATCAAAAAAGAGAGCAGCTTTGCTACTCTCTAAAAACCACTTGATTTCACTAGAAACTCAATCTTATCCAATAATGGACCAACCATAGTTACTGATACTACTGTCAAAATAACTGCAACTCCAATAATAAACTTCAAAGTTGGTGATGTATTGCTTGTATAGATTGATGCCTCTTTACTTATAGGCTCTTTTAAAAACATACAAACTATAAGCTTCATATAGTAATAAACTGCTATTGCACTGTTCAATGCCATAAAAACCGCCAACATTATGTATCCACTATTGATTGCGGAACTCATTAAAAATAACTTACCCCAAAAAACAGAAAATGGAGGCATACCAGCCAAGGCAAACATAAAAATTGCCATTATCACAGCATTTACAGGTAGTATTTTAATCATACCGGAGTATTTTGAAAATGGGTGTTGATATCTACTATTTAGTAAATTTTTTCTATTTCTTGAAGCCCAAATCATTGTAAATGCTCCCAAATTAGCAAACATAAATAAAATCCAATACATAAACAGTGCGGTATTTGCTTCAGTTGTTCCTATTAAGATTGCACTTAAAACAAAACCAGCATGCGCAATTGAAGAAAAAGCCAGCATTCTTTTTACATCATCTTGAACCAATGCTAAAATATTTCCAAATGTCATTGTAACCACTACCGCAACATATAATACTGTCTCTATCCAAATAACTCCAGAATTTGCCAACATCTCAAATAGTCTCATAGCAACAACAAAAGTTGCAATTTTTGGAACAATAGACATATATCCTGCTAGAGCTGCACTACTTCCCTCATAGACATCTGGTGCCCATGTATGAAATGGAACCATAGAGAGCTTAAAGCCAAGCGAAGCTATCATAAAAGCTGTAGCTGCTAAAACTCCTACCTCAGGTGTAAATCCCCTTTGTTGGAGTATCCCAATAATTTGATAAATTTCAACGCTCCCTGTTAAAGCATAAAATATAAGCGCTCCCATAGCATAAAATCCAGCTGCCATAGCACCCATAGTAAAATACTTTATAGCAGCCTCATGTGCTTTGGGACGATTATGCATAGCTATCATTGTATAAAGTGATAGAGATGATGTCTCTAAACCTATAAAGATTAAGATAAGGTTATCACTAGCTACCATAAACATAAATCCAGTTATCATAAACAAAAATAGTGCATAAAACTCTGGCATTGCAAACTCTTGAAACCTTTTACCACCTAGTGCCAAAGGTATAAAGAGTGCAGAGGTTATTAAAATGATAACTTGAGTTAAAGTCGCTATGCCATCAACCAATACCACATCAAAAAAGGCTCTGCTCTCTCCATCAAATCCTAAAACAGCTCCCAAAGATAAAATCATAAATATAATTGTTAACATAGTATAAAAACTTCTTGAGAGGTTTTTTGTTAACAAGTCTATACAAATTATACTCAAAGCTCCAAAAACCGTTATTGCCATAGGGAGTAGAGATGTTATATTTAGACTCTCTATACTTATTGAAATTGGCTCAAGCATTACTCACCTCCCCTGATACTATTTACTTTTATGATAAACTCTTTTGCCTCAGGAGTTAAAGCTTTTTTTTCCATCAAAACTATCAACTTTTTAACGCTCAAATCAATTGGCTCCAAAAGAGGTTTAGGATAAACTCCTAAAATCACAACTAAAGCCACCAAAGGTGCGAGAGCTGCAAGCTCCCTGCCTTTTATATCACTAAGATCTCTATTTTTTTCATTGGTAATTTCACCAAAAAAGGATCGTTTATAGAGTCTTAGCATATAAGCCGCTCCTAAAATAATCCCACTTCCTGCAAGAAGAGTCATAAACCAACTAACTTTAAAAAATCCCATAAGAGATAAAAACTCTCCTACAAACCCTATCGTTAGAGGAAGACCAACCGACGCCATCAGCATAATTCCATAAATGGTAGCAAATGTTGGCATTGATTTTGCCAAACCACCATACTCGCTCATCATTTTTGTATGCCTTCTGTCATAAATTACCCCTACTAACATAAAAAGAGCTCCACTAACCACACCGTGGCTAATCATAAGAAAAACTGAACCTGTGATTCCCTCTGCATTAAGAGCAAAAGTACCTAGTATAATTATCCCCATATGTGATATAGAGCTATATGCTATAACTTGCTTCATATCTTCTTGTGCATAAGCAACCATAGCCGCATAGATAACCATAATAATCGCTGCAATTGCCACAGGCATTAAAAAGTAAATGGTAGCATCAGGAAAGAGAGGAAGTAAAAACCTAATCATTCCATAAGTTCCCATTTTTAAAAGTACAGCAGCTAGTATGACCGAACCTATTGTAGGTGCTTGTCCATGTGCATATGGTAGCCAAGTGTGAAATGGAAACATAGGAACCTTTATAGCAAAGGCTAGAAAAAAGGCTCCAAAAAGCCATAACTGCACATTAAAAGGAATTACAAGCAA
>Ga0256840_1000791_pt1 | contig 31450 bp, 33 predicted proteins | sample 355202metaG_FD_185969 | JGI IMG/M metagenome (GOLD analysis project Ga0256840, IMG submission 185969) | Hydrothermal vent microbial communities from Mid Atlantic Ridge, Atlantic Ocean - 355-202 | ecosystem: Environmental > Aquatic > Marine > Hydrothermal vents | place: Atlantic Ocean: Mid... | reverse complement strand
ACTAAGCACCGTGTTACTATGACTCATGGCCTGAATCTCCTTTCATGTTAGTTTGTTAGCGGTAACAATACTATACACAAAAGCAGCTCTTCAGGCCGTATCTTTTTCCTTAACCGGACAGCAGTGTAAAAATATTGGCTAAATTTACGGACTGGCTCATGCCAGTAAAATCCATTCAGCTTGTAGCTGGATGACTTATTGAGGAAGCTCTAGATAAGCCATCCCGCTACAAGTGGATAGAGTTGTAAGTCAGTAATGAAATCCTGGCCGGTCGAGGCTTTGCGATATGTGTAGTTGTAAATCATATTGTAACTTGCCTATCTCTGTTTTAGCAAATTCTTGGCAGAGGTTCTCCGGATAGAGGTTCCACTAATCGTTTTCCGCCTGACACTGTAGTTAAAACCACTCGACCCGCGGGTTTCTCTGAAATTCTGCCAATTATTGCGGCATCTCTACCTTCAGGAATCGAGCGCATTCTGTGAAGGATTTCTTCTGCCCGTTCGGGGGCTGCAAACACCACACACTTTCCTTCGTTGGCAAGATAAAGTGGGTCAAGTCCCATGAGCTCACAGGCGGCACGCACTTCAGCCCGCATGGGGATAGCCGTTTCTTCGATTTCTATACATAGGCTTGTTGTTTTGGCAATTTCGCTAAGTGTTGTTCCAAGCCCCCCCCTGGTAGGGTCACGCATGGTGTGGATTGCCCCTGGAAATTTCGTTATAATTGCTTGAGTCAAGAAGTGTAGCGGTCTGGTGTCACTGAGCAGGTCGGCATCTATCTGCAATCCCTCACGGCTTGTGAGGATGGTAATTCCGTGGTCCGCCAGTGTTCCTGAAAGAAGGATGATGTCCCCGGTGCGAGCCTCACTGGCTGTTATATTAATACTATCTGCTACTATCCCGATGCCTGAGGTGTTGATGAATATTTTATCTGCCTTTCCCTTTGGCACAACTTTTGTGTCGCCTGTTACCACCGGAACTCCAGCGTAGTCACAGGCATGGGCGATGCTTTGAATGATCTTTTCCAGTTCCTCAACAGCAAAGCCCTCTTCAAGTATAAGTGCCAGACTCAGGCAAATTGGCCTGGCACCCCGCATGGTAAGGTCATTGATGGTACCGTTCACCGCAAGTTCACCGATATTGCCTCCGGGAAAAAAGATTGGATCCACAACATAACTGTCTGTGGAGATAGCGAGTTGCCCTTGTTCGGGAGGCAGTACTGCAGCGTCTTCCAACTGATTCAGGACGGGATTTTTTAAATGCTTGAGGAAGAGAGAACCAATCAGATTTTGACTGGCCAGTCCACCACTTCCATGGTCAAGTAAAATGAATTTTTCCATATCTGCAAAGACTCCTTTTTGTTGAGTGGTGAATGTCTCTCATTTACCTGGGAATAATCGATCACTTATAAGAGTAAGGCTAATGGCAAAAGAGATGGCAGCCACTCCCATGAGAACATTGAAGTAGGCTGGTGCCACCAGAGCCAGTCGGATGAACATGGTTGCCAGGGCGTAGCCGGAATTCCGAAATATCGAAAAAAAAGAAGGGAGAAAGCACTGGGAGATCAGCACAATGAGAATGTCAGTCAGGATAAGCATGGTATAAAAGTTATGGAAGAAGTCACTGTGCTCAATACCTGATATCGAATGGTGAATGTTGATAGCTCCCATGACAATGAAAGACCCCAGAAGAAACAAGGAGATACCTTTTTTCGCAGACACGAAACGATACAGATCACCAGTTTGCTCCCCACTTTCCGCGGCTCTCTTCTGGACGATATAATAGAGTCCAAGCAGCCCAAAAATAAACAGAGAGCCAAAGCCATCTGACATGATCCTTAGTATCGCAGCCTCATTACCGATGAAGTTGATAGGTTCAGGCAGGTGAGAGAGTTCTTTGAAAGAGTCACGGAGAAGGATGAGAGCCAATAGCTCGAATTGTTTGCCAACAGCCCATGAAAAGGAGCAGGGTAAAATAAAGATCAAGCTCAGGACTTCAAGAATCAGGATGATGGTAAAAGCTGTACCGATGGCGTGAAAATGATTAGTCGGAGTGAGAGTTTCCAGTGCTTGCGGTAGGAGCTGTTGCCGGTTAAGTTCTATCAGTAGAAGATTGATCAGGAAGACACATACCAGAAAAATAGAGATTTTCTTGTGAACCCGCTCATGTTCCCAAAAACGATGTAAGGTGTCGAATAGATACGTAAACTGTTGAAAGAGAAAATCCATACTGGTTGTCATGGTAAGTTCGTGTTTAGAGGACTGTCAGATTAAGGTGCCGTATCGATACCATGCCGCGCAGGTTCCCTCACTGGAGACCATGCAGGGACCAATGGGGACGGTTGGTGTGCATCCTTTACCAAAAAGAGGGCACTCCTGTGGCTGGCTGATTCCTTTTAGGATGTCCCCACAGCGACACCCCTTGGGCTCACAGGATGGTTGGATGTCTATGTCTAGTCTTCTTGTTATATCGAAGCGGCTGTATTTGTCCTGTAAAGTGAGACCGCTGTCTTTTATGGAACCAAGCCCACGCCACTCACTGTCCACTGGGGTGAAGACTGTTTCCACGATTTTCCTGGCTTTTATATTCCCCTCTGCCGTTACAACTCGGCCATAACAATTTTCTACATCTGGACGTTCTTCCTGTACTTGTCTGACAAGGGCCAGTATGGATAGCAAGATGTCGGTTGGCTCAAATCCAGCGACCACACAGGAGATGCCGTAATCCTCAACAAGAAAGCGGTAACTTTCTGATCCACTGATAATGGAAACATGCCCCGGACAGAGTAACGCATCAACTTGAAGGTTGGGGTCCTGCATCAGAGCCTTGAGTGGGGGCGGCATGATTTTGTTTGCTGGGAAAATACAAAAATTATCCATCTGTCTAGTGGCAGCCTCAAGAATCGTGGCTGCGATGGTAGGGGTGGTTGTTTCGAAACCGACACTGAGGAAAACCACTAGTTTGTCAGGTTGTTGAGCGGCCAGCTCCAGAGCATCCATGGGAGAGTAAACTATATGTATTTCTGCACCGGCGGCTCGTGTCTGCATGAGTGAATGACCTGTTCCAGGTACTCGAATCATATCACCGAATGTTGCAATAATGACTTCTGGTCGGTTGGCAAGTTCGACAAAAGCATCAATCACTCCGGCCGGGGTGACGCAAACTGGACAGCCTGGTCCAGAGATCAGTTTGATCTGTTCAGGGAGCATTCTGCGAAGTCCATGTTTAAAGATAGACATGGTGTGTGTGCCACAGACTTCCATTATTCTCAGTGTCCTGTCTGAAATGGAGTGAATCTTTTTTGTTAAACTGTGGACAAAGTCTTGGCCTCGGTACTCGTCAACATATTTCATGGCATGTTCTCGCCATCGGATTCTTCCATTCCTTCAGCTAGTTCCCGTAAAAGTTGCAGGTTGGTTTCGGCGTTCTCCGCGTCAAGGCAGTTTACGGCAAATCCTGCATGGATAATCAGATAGTCGCCAACTTCTGGCATTCTGTCTACCAGGTCTAGGCGGATTTCTTTTTGTATACCGTCAGTTTCAACTGTTGCAATTTTCGGGTTCAGGAGATCATCAGTATCTCCTTTTATCTGTATAACCCGCATGGGTATGGCTAGACACATAAATGTCCTCTTTTAGTTGGTGTGGTTCTGATTAATACACTCTGTTTTTTTGGGAAGCTATATACGCCTGTCCAAGAGAGATACCGCCATCATTAACGGGAATTTTCTCGCCAGTATACACTGTAAACCCATTTTTTTCGAGTTTTTCGGTGAGTTGTTCCAGGAGCATTCTGTTCAGGAAACAACCGCCTCCGAGAAGAATGTTTTTTGTTGAGTTTTCCTTGGCCGAGAGTAGGGTCAGCGCCTTGCAGGCAGACCGGGTCAGCCAGAGATGAAAGGATAACGCGATGACAGGGGTGGGGGTTCCATTTTTCAAATCTTCGAGTAGCCAGTGTAACAGAGGTCTGGAATCCAGCAGGTGTTGTCCTTTGTTCCAGGTAATTGTTGCTGTATAACGGTCGCCAGTTTGAGTGGAGTTGCTGTCTTCATAGGCAGTCCAGGCCAGTGATTCTAATTCCATGGCAGCTTGACCTTCGTAGTCGACAGTCTGTTGAATGCCAACAAGAGAAGAGACTGCATCAAAGAGGCGGCCGACGCTCGAAGTTGTTGGGGTATTGATATTCTTTTTCATGATTTGAGCAATCCCGAATCGTAATTCCTCCGGTGTCTCAAGAAGGGCAGGTGGTAGCGAACTGGTATCGGTAATGTCTATGTCAGCAGAGGTTAGAAACGCCAATCCCAATCTCCATATTTCGCGTACAGTAGTGTCACCGCCAGGTAGCAAGAGAGGTGAAAGATGTGCTACGCGCTTGTATGTGGAATGGCTGACATGGAGTATTTCGCCTCCCCATATGGTCGCGTCATCACCTAAGCCGGATCCGTCAAAAATGACAGCCAGGCCGGCTGAGAGGTTATGTTCGGCCATGATTGCTGCAGCGTGGGCGTGGTGATGTTGGATCTTTAGCTCTGGAAGGGGGACATTGTTTGTATATCTGCTGCTTACATAGTCAGGGTGTAGATCGTAGACGATTTGTTTGGGAGTGATATTGAGGATGTCTTTCATGTAGCAGATTGAGTTTTCGTAAAAATCCACATTGTCAGGGCTTTTAAGATCACCAATATGCTGGCTGAGGAAAAGGTGATTGTCGCGTGACAGGCAAAATGTATTTTTTTGTTCGGCGCCACAGGCAAGTACGGATTGTTGAGGATCGGAAACGGCTAACGGGATGGGCGCGAAACCGCGAGAGCGTCGAATCGTTTGGATCTTCCCACGAACAACGCGAACAACAGAATCGTCAACTCGGGTGACAATATCTCTGTTATGTAGCAGGAAGTAGTCTGCTATGTCACTCAGCTTTTTTAATGCATCGTGGTTGTTAATGCAAATTGGGTCACCACTGAGATTTCCAGATGTCATAACCAGCACATCAGGGCATGCTGCCATGGCAAAAAGCAAGTGGTGGAGTGGAGTATATGCCAGCATGACGCCGAGATCCCGAATGCGGGGTGAGAGTTTGTTACTCAGGAATGATTGCTTTTTCGGTGCAAGAACGATTGGACGTTCTTTGGAGCATAGCAACTTTTGTTCGCTTTCGCCGAGCAGGCAAATACTTTCAGCGATTTCCAGGGTGGCAGCCATAATGGCAAGAGGTTTGGCGTAGCGTTGCTTTTTTTTGCGCAGTCGTTGTACAGCTTTGTCTGATGAGGCGTCGACGGCGAGATGAAATCCGCCAAGTCCTTTTATGGCAACGATGGCTCCATTGTGCAACGCCTGGACGCATTGTTCCAGGCACTCCTCATTGTTCTCTGTCAGGCTCTTTTTGCCGTCATGCCAGCTGAGTTCCGGGCCACATTTCGGACATGCGTTCGGTTGGGCGTGAAATCGGCGGTTACGTGGATCGTGGTACTCGTCACTGCATGACGGGCACATGGGGAAACGTGCCATTGACGTATTGGTGCGGTCGTATGGGACTTTTTTGATAATTGTCATTCGCGGCCCACAGTTCGTGCAGTTTGTGAAAGGGTAATGGAATCGTGGGTTGTCAGGTGTCAGTATCTCATTCAGGCAGTCTTTACATATTGCAATGTCAGGGGAAATTAAAGTAGATCTGTTGGTAGTGTCATCACTGGGCACAATGACGAAATCACTGCTTTCAGTAGTTTCTGTTATTTCTGTTATTTCTGTTAATCGTATTTCGGATATGTGTGCTAAGGGTGGAGGTGATGTTTTCAGTTTATGAAAGAACGCGTCGGTGTCGGTTACGTTTCCAGATATCTGGACGGTCACGCCCTGGCCGGTATTGGCAACAGTACCTGTCAGATTGTTTTTTTTTGCCAATGTATAAATAAAGGGTCTGAAACCAACTCCCTGCACAATACCAGTGATCTGGAATTGCAGGTGTTTGGTTGTCCGGGCAGTATCGGCTTTTTTAGATGGGGTGTTCATGATTGAGTCAGGTTTAGGTTGCTTTGCCGGGGAGTTTCTTTCTTTCATGCCATGTATCCAACCATTTTATGAATAGAATTGCAACAAGCTGTGCATTGTTGTGCAAAATGTTAATGTTTCCGTTGACACTTTGCACAAATGGTAGTACAGACTGCAATAATAATGGGGATCTGGTAGCGTAGATTGCGCACAGTGGGAGGGAGTATGCACAAGTTGCACAATAATGAAGTGAGGGCGTCTGTTTTTGGATGTGGTAATGTGCTCATTGGTGATGACGGTTTTGGGCCTGCCGTTATAGAGTTGCTGCAGTCTGATTATGATTTTCCTGACACTGTTTCCCTCGAAGATGTGGGAACCGGAATCCGGGAATTTCTTTTCGATTTTCTTCTTGCCCCTGAACTTGCTCCGAGGATGTTAATTGTCCTTGATGCCGTCGATTTCCAAGATCGTCGGCCGGGAGAGGTTTTTACCATAACTCCCGGAATCATTCCTGCCGAAAAAATTCACGATTTTTCTCTCCACCAGTTTCCCACCGTAAACTTACTTCAGGAGATTGCTGAGCATACCGGAGTCTCCGTTCATATAATTGCTGCCCAGGTTGAGCATATTCCAGACGAAATTGCTCCTGGGTTAACTTTATCAATGCAAAACGCTGTTAAGGAGGCAAGTGAAAAGGTTAGAGAACTGTTGTTGACTATGTCTACGCAAACATGCGAGGTGATGCAACCATGATTTATGAATTTAAGGTGAATGAACTGGCGGATGAGTTTGGTGTTCATAGGAATACCATTCGTAACTGGATTAAGCGCGGTTCGGTGAAAGCAGAACCAGGTCCCGGGCGGCAATATATCATGAAATGGGAGGATTATCAGGCACTCTGTGATAAATTTGGCCGTACGCCGCGAGTTGGCCCTGGGCAGGAACCTGACTTATTAGTGAATCGTGAAAAGGACGATGAGGTGTCTCCTCTGCCATTTGTTCTAGGGCCATGCGACAAAACTCTTTACGATACCCCTTCCTGGGCGGATGCCTGTCTCACTTGCGGCACTTGTGCTTCTGCGTGTCCAATTGCTGGAGTGGATGGGCTTGACCCGCGGAAAGTAGTGCGTATGGCTTTTCTGGGTATGGAGGATGAGCTGATCGCCTCAGACTGGATTTGGAAATGTACCATGTGTTCCAAGTGCGAAGAAGCTTGTCCCATGAACATAGAAATAGTTCAGCTCATGCGGCGTATCCGCTCTCGCCGTGACCGGGACAAAGTACCGGGGCCTATTCATAAGGGTGTTGCTATGTGCCTTGAGCGTGGAAATAATCTTGGCATACCAAAGGATGATTTTCTTTTTCTTCTTGAGGATATCGGCCAGGAACTGGCTGAAGAAAGCTGCCCTGGTTTTGTCACTCCGATAGATAAACAGGGCGCACGGCTGTTGGTGACGATCAATTCGAAAGAGCCTTTTGGTGAGCCAGAAGATATGAAATGGTGGTGGAAGATCTTCTATGCGGCTGATGAATCCTGGACAATTTCTTCAGAAAACTGGGAGGGAGTTAACTGGGGATTGTTTTCTGGCGATGATCAGGCCATGAAAACCATTGTCGGTCGAGTTGTTGATAATTTGCGGAGGCTGCACTGTACTGCTCTACTCCTACCTGAATGAGGCCATGCCTATTATGCAACCCGGTCTGGGTTGGAAAGATGGTTTCCTGAAGTTCTGAAAGAATTCAAGATATATTCTGTTTTTGATCTGCTGCTCGAGTATTTGCAGGATAAACGGATCACCCTCAATACTGACATACACACCCAACTTACAACATATCATGATCCGTGCAACTATGGTCGGAAGTCTCTCAAGGCCTTTGGACACGGCTATTTTGAAGAAGGTAGGGTAATTACTCGCGCCTGCTGTCCTGAATTTATCGATATGGTCCCAAAAGGTAACGGCAATTATTGCTGTGGTGCTGGTGGGGGAGCATGGGCAATGCCATATGCGGCCGAACGTGTGTATTATGGCAGAATAAAAGCACGGCAGATTACTGAGACTCAAGCAAAGATGGTCATCGCACCATGTCACAACTGCAGGGATCAATTGAAGAAATCACTGAACTACGAATATGAACTGGGGATTGAGGTGAAGTATTTGTGGGAATTAGTGTCAGATTCTCTTGTTTTATCTAATATTCCTGAACAGTCTGAAAATAAAAATATCAATGAGGAGACTGTATAAATGATGAAAAGTAAAACAATTGGTTCAGTTTTAGTGGTTGGTGGAGGGATTACTGGAATGCAATCCGCTCTCGATCTGGCAAATGCAGGATATTATGTGTATTTGGTGGAGCGGTCTGGGGCCATTGGGGGGGCTATGGCCCAGTTGGACAAGACTTTTCCCACCAATGATTGCTCGATGTGAATTATTGCGCCAAAACTGGTGGAGTGCGGTCGGCACTTAAATATAGAGTTGAGGACACTGAGTGAGGTAATGAACGTTACCGGCGAGGTGGGAAATTTTACAATAACAGTTAAAGAGCATCCCCGTTATGTGGATATGAGCAAGTGCATTGCCTGTGGCGAATGTGCGGTTAAATGTCCTAAAAAAGTTAATGACAGTTACAATGCTGGAACGGGAAAACGCAAAGCGATTTATGTGAAGTATCCCCAGGCAGTACCTCTGAAGTATCAGATTGATGCGGATAATTGCATATGGTTAAAAAAACCTGGTAGGTGTGGTGCCTGCGTTAAAGCCTGTCCAGCGGATGCAATCAACTTTGATGCTGTGGAACATATCCATGAAATTGAAGTTGGTTCAGTTATCCTTTCTCCGGGGACCAGTTTTTTTGATCCGTCTGATTCTGGAGTTTATGGTTACGGGGAGTATCCCAATGTCGTAACTGCCATGCAGTTGGAACGATACCTCTCGGCTTCTGGTCCCACTGAAGGGCATCTAGTTCGACCCTCTGATGGAAAACCTGTCCGGAAAATGGCGTTTCTGCAATGTGTTGGCAGCAGGGATAGGAATCTTTGTGGAAACGAATACTGTTCTTCTGTTTGCTGCATGTATGCTGTTAAAGAGGCCGTTATAGCTAAAGATCATGTTCCAGGCCTTGAAGCATCAGTCTTCTACATGGACATGCGTACTCATGGCAAGGGTTTTGATGAGTATTACCAGCGGGCAAAGAATGAATCTGGTGTTCGTTTTGTACGGTGTCGAGTGAATGGTGTTGAGCCTGAGGGTGATAATGGGGATTTGCGTCTCCATTATGTTAATGAAAAAGGACAGCAAATCGAAGATTACTTTGACCTGGTTGTTCTTTCTGTAGGTCTTGAAACGCCAAAACCTGCTATGGAGTTGGCTGAACGGGTTGGTATTCGGCTTACCTCGCATAATTTTGCCGCAGTCTCAGATTTTGCGCCAGTTTCCACATCTAGGGACGGGGTTTTTACCTGTGGTACTTTTTCAGGTCCCAAGGACATCCCTCAGTCAGTCGTGGAAGGATCAGCCGCAGCAGCAGTTGCAGCAAAGGTGCTGTCTCCTGTCCGTCATGAATTGGCCCGTAAAAAAACGTTTCCTGCAGAACGTGATATTATGGCTGAGGAATTACGTATTGGTGTTTTTGTCTGTCATTGCGGGTCGAATATTGCCGGATATGTGGATGTTGAGGCTGTTGCTGATTATTCTGCCACCCTACCCGGTGTTGTTCATGTGGAACGGAATCTTTTTACCTGTTCTCAAGATACTCAAGACCTGATGGTTAGAATTATTCAGGAAAATAAGCTGAACAGAGTTGTGGTGGCAGCCTGTACGCCACGAACTCATGAGCAGCTTTTCCATGAAACAATCCGGGCTGCAGGCCTCAATGAGTATCTTTTTGAAATGGCAAATATCCGTAACCAGAACTCCTGGGTTCATACAGGGGATAAAGCTGCTGCAACTCAAAAAGCGAATGACTTGACACGAATGGCTGTTGCCAAGATTAGCTGGCAGGGACCGCTTGAAAACGTTGTTGTTCCCATTACTCGTCGGGCTCTGGTTATTGGTGGTGGTATTTCCGGAATGGCAGTGGCTTTAAATCTTGCCAGTCAGGGTTTCCCTGTTGATCTCATTGAAAGAAGTAAGGTACTTGGCGGTAATGGACTGCACCTGCATAACACATGGTCAGGCGAGAATGTTCCACTCAGGGTGGCTAAAATGGTGGATCAGATCATATGGCATGATCTCGTCACGGTACACATGGAGTCGGAGGTTATCGAGGCGGAAGGCTATGTGGGAAATTTTCGGTCGATTATAAAAAGCCGTAACGGCAGTGAACTGACAATTGATCATGGCGTGACTGTTGTTACAACAGGCGCAAAGAGGTTTCTTCCTGATGAGTATGGGTATCAAAAGTACAGGGAAGTTGTTTCGGCCCTGGAGTTTGATAAATTGTGTGAGATCAACGACAAACATGTCAGAAAGAGCAAATCCTTTGTTTTTATTCAGTGTGTCGGATCGCGTGACTCTGATCATAATTATTGTTCAAAGGTGTGCTGTACCCATTCGGTACAATCTGCCATAGCACTAAAGGAAGAAGATTCTTCTCGTAGTGTATATATTCTCTACCGTGACATGAGAACATATGGCCAACGCGAACTGCTGTACAGAAAGGCAAGAGAGCTTGGGGTGGTTTTCGTTAACTATGAGATTCACGGGAAACCGAAAGTTGATAAAGATGAAGATGGTTTTATTGTTGAAGTCTGGGATCATGTACTTCACAGACCGCTTTTGATTCATGCGGATATGATTATTCTGGCGGCAGCTATTATTCCATCGTCGGGGGTAAAAAAATTGGCTCAGTTGTATAAAGTTTCGCTGGATGGCCAGGGGTTTTTCCAGGAGGCTCATGCCAAGTTACGTCCTGTGGATTTTGCAACTGATGGACTTTTTGTTGCTGGTATGGCGCATTATCCAAAACCTGTTGAAGAATCCATTGCCCAAGCTCTTGCTGCTTCAGCAAGAGCTGCTACGTTGCTTTCTCGTGACAAGATGACGCTTGATGGTATTAAAGCTGAAGTTGATCCAGAATTTTGTGATGGATGTGCCTTATGTGTGGATGTCTGTCCCTATCATGCAATAACTTTGTTGGAAAAAACAGATGACAAAGGTGATGTTCATAAGCTGATTAGTATCAATAAGGCTCATTGTAAAGGATGTGGTTTGTGTCAGGGAACTTGTCCTAAACGTGGTGTCTCTGTGGCTGGGTTCAGCCTCAAACAATTGGAAAGTCAAGTGGAAGCCGCTCTTGCCGTGTAACAGCTAACGAATTTCAGAAATAAGGAGAATATACGATGAGCTTTGAACCAAAGATAATAGCTTTTTGCTGTAACTGGTGTTCCTATGCTGCGGCAGATCTCGCTGGAACCTCCAGGATGCAGTATCCGTCCAACGTACGTATAGTCCGGGTTATGTGTTCGGGAATGGTCCACCCAGAGCTGGTTTTAAGAGCCTTTAATCAAGGAGCAGATGGTGTGATGGTACTTGGTTGACACCTTGGTGAATGTCATTACCTGGACGGTAATCATAAAGCAATGTCCCGAGTGGATATGATACATGAACTGATGGATGATTTTACTATTGAAAAGGAAAGACTTATGCTGGCGTGGTGCTCCTCTGCTGAGCCTGATAAGTTTGTCGAGGCAGTCACTAAAATGACTACTCTGGCTAGGAGTCTGGGGCCGCTTTTTGAAAATTCTGAAGCCTCGCAGGCGGCATAGGAGGGCGTTATGGGTGTTCGTGTAGCAGAGGAATGGCTGCATTCCTGTTCCGGTTGTGAAATAGCAATTCTTAATATTGGTGAACCCTTGATTGATATTCTTGGGTTGATTGATTTTGTTCACATGCCAGTCCTTATGGATCATAAATATTATGGTCAGTTGGGGGATGGAAAGAAACTGGAGATTCCTGAAGCCGTTGTCGGCATAGTTTCTGGTGGCGTTGCCAACGAAGAGCATCTGGAGGTGCTCGAAGAAATGAGGAAGCAATGCAAAATACTGATTGCTCTAGGTACTTGTGCCACCCACGGCGGCTTACCTGCGCTTATAAATTCCTGGGGAATGAAGGCAGGTATTGAAAATTCATACGCAACTCCAACAACAGATGATTGTCAGGTTCCGGAAGATATTGTTCCCACGCCTCTTGATCGGGTGTATGCCCTGGACGAAAAAGTCAAAATAGATATTATTCTACCCGGTTGTCCGCCGAATCCAAGGTTGATTGCGGAGGTGATTACTGCACTTGTTGAAGGAAGAGATCCGGTTATCCCTGGGAAATCAGTCTGTGATACGTGTCCCACAAAACGTGAAGGCAAGGGGAATGTGAAGACAGTACGACGTTTTCTGGAGAACGCTGATTTTGATCCGGAAAAACCCATTGATGATATGCGGTGTCTGCTTGAACAGGGACTTATGTGTATGGGCCCTGTTACTGCGGCAGGATGTTCCAGGCGAGGTGCTCCTTCCTGTATTAGTGCACGAGTTCCATGCAGGGGATGTTTCGGGCCTGTTCGCAAGGATGGCAATCAGATGCTCGATATGATGAATGCTCTGGCCAGTAACGGTATTGATTTTAAATCTGTGGTTGATCGGCGTTCACTGTTACGTTTTTCCGGGGCGCATGGTCAGTTGCGACAGCTGCCCGTACCCGTTCGCAAAGCGAAGGAGGATGAATGATGGCTAAAGTAATCAATATTCAACCGGTCACCAGAATTGAGGGCCATGCAAGGATTGCCATACATCTTGATGATGATGGTGAGGTAAAGGATGCCTTTCTCCACATCATGTCCTTAAGGGGATTTGAGAAATTTATCGAAGGACGCCCGGCTGAGGAAGTGCCACGCATTGTTAACAGGATTTGTGGTATTTGTCCCTGGATGCACCACTTGTCTTCCAATAAGGCTGTGGATGGGTGCTTTGATGTAACTCCGACACCCACTGGCCATAAACTGCGTGAGCTGTGCCAGACCATGGCACATATTAATGACAAGATCCTTCATTTTTTCTTTCTTGCCGCTCCTGATTTTGTTCTTGGGCCAGATAGTGATTTTGCGGTCCGAAATGTTATTGGTATTGTGAAGGAGGCACCGGAACTTGCGGCTCAAGTTGTAAAGATGAGGCAACTGGGGCAGATGATGCTTGAACGTTTTGCTGGTAAGGCGATTCATCCTATAGCTGGGGTTGTTGGCGGTTTTGCTAAACCGATGACAGAGGAGGAACGTATAGGCCTTCTCACTGACACTAGAACCCTGCTTGACTTCGCCTTGTTTGCCATGGATTTTGCCAAGACCAGTGTTTTTCCGAAATATGAGGAAACCATTGCCAGCCTTGGAACGATAACCACGGGGTTCCTTGGTACCGTTGATGACACAGGAGCACTGCAACTCTATGATGGGCATTTGCGACTTATGAAGGCGGATGGTTCTATCACTGATTTTCCTGTGAATCAGTATGATCAGTACTTGTCAGAGCATGTGGAATCGTGGACCTATGGGAAGTTACCGTATGCCCAATGCTGGGAAGAAGGATTCTCCATGGATCTGGATGCTCCTAAGGGAATATATCGAGCAAACACCCTAGCCCGCATTAATGTTTCCGAGACAATTGCGACTTCTCATGCCCAGGGGGAGTTGGAGGAGTTTCGTGAGAAGTTTGGAAGGCCTGCCCAAGGGACATTGCTGTACCATTGGGCACGTTTGATAGAGCTTGTCTATTCCTGTGAGCGTACCATTGAACTCCTCGAACAGGATGATATCACAGATACTGATATCAGGGCCAAAGTGGAGCCTAAAGCCGGTCGGGGTGTTGGTTCCGTGGAGGCTCCAAGGGGAACGCTTATCCATGATTATACCACTGATAATGATGGAATGATTGTCAAGGCTAATATGATTGTGGGGACTACCCATAACATTGCTCCTATGAACATGAGTGTCAAGCAGGCTGCTACCACCCTTATAAAAGGTGGTGTTTACGACGAAGGGCTGTTGAACAAGGTTGAAATGGCGGTACGCGCCTACGATCCCTGAATGTCTTGCGCTACACACCGCCTGGATGGCGGTATGCCACTGACAGTAACGTTGCTGGATAGCTCAGGCAACACCGTAAGTACACTCAGTAACAAGTAGGGGGCATGATGATGACTACAGAAAAAAAGAAACGAAGGCAAGTCAGGGCCGAGAATCCCAGTGGTGCCTGCGGATATATCGGACATTTTACAGCTGATGAACTGAAGTTAAGAGCTGTTGGGGACGAGGTGGATGGTACTTGTCCTCTTTGTGGACTTGTGCACTTGACAAATGAAGAGATAACTGAGTTGGAAAAAAAGAAGGTTATGGACTCTGCCAGATTTGGAGAGATCAAAGAAGAGGCTGAGGCCAAAGATGACTAATTGATCATACTCCGTAAGTTATTCTGCAGGTGCCCCTGTGGTGACCGACCGTCTCTTCTCCTCCTTATTGGTCTTCTGGAGGGTCATCTGTGGAATATTCAGTATGGAGCCATAGCCTCTTTAGTTTAACCTCTACTGTGTATTGAACGAATAACCATAAACAGAGCTCGTTTGTTGAGGCACTTAAGCCTATTTTTCTTAATAGGAAACATAGAGAAAAAGGTTCGTTTAAGCAGCTGGTTAGCTACGGAAGATTGTATCGAATGAGCCTTCTGGTTCCTGTGCGTCAATTTTATTTTTATTGGAGTTTTGGTGTATGCAACTGCGACAAGGCTTGTGAATGAAGTCTTTACTGCCGACCAGCAACGCATTGGAACGTTATGGGCAATTGAGCATTCAAATAAAATGGCTTCAATTGGCAGGTTGGCAGCAGGAGTTGGACATGAAATAAACAATCCTCTTACCATTATAAATGAAAAAGCGGGGATGATACAGGACATAATTACCTTTAATGAAACTTACAAGAATGATGAACAACTTCTTAACCTTACCAGTTCGATTCTTGCAACAGTGACGCGGTGCGGTACTATTACCAAGCGTTTGCTTGACTTTGCTGGTCATCTGGATGGTAATATTGAAACAGTGAATATAAAATGCATTTTAGAGGAAATCCTTGGTCTTCTCCATAAAGAATCCGAATACCGAAAATTCACCATTACCATTAAGGAGATAGATTCACCCCCTTGCTTTGACTGTGATTATGGTAAATTGCAACAAATTTTCTTGAATCTAATTAATAACTCTTTTGCTGTAATGCAGGATAATGGAATACTAACGATTACCATCCGTCATATTCATAGTGAGGCTCTTGTCGTGACTATCAAAGATAATGGCTGTGGTATAGTAAAAGAGGATATTGACCATATCTTCGATCCGTTTTTTTTCACTATTTCTCAGGATGGAGGAACCGGGCTTGGGCTTTCTGTTACCTATTCTCTTGTTCAGGAGATAGGTGGCTCAATAGAGGTGGCAAGTGAACTGGATAAAGGCACAGAGTTTATTGTTAATGTTCCGATGAAAAAGGCGAGGGTTTCCTGAGTTGAAAAGGCCTGATGGGCGTAAAAGAAACGAATACACATTGCATTGTAGGCAATGTTTTGACAGAACCTTAAAAAGGCCTTGGAGGGCTTGAAAAATTGTAGAGGGAAGAGACAATGAATATTGTTAGTAGCGTTGTTATTGTTGTGGCTTTGTTGGTGTTGACGGGGTGTTCTACAGGTGAGGAGTGCTCCCAGCTTGTCGTTGAAAAGTGTAGTAGTTGTCATTCTATAAAAAAAACCTGTAGCCAGGATGGGAAAGATAAAAAATACTGGGAGGCCACCGTGGACCAGATGATCAGGCTCATGGCTCCAATCTCTGAGAAAGAGAAGAGGGATCTAGTTAAGTGCTTGAGCAAGAGCTCTAAAAGACTGAATACATTGTGCGAGTAATAGATAATGTTTTTCTGTAAGAAAGAAACGGCTTTGACGGAAGCCATAAACCCAAAGAAGGGGGGAACATGAACCAGAATGATTTTGAACGTATACAGGAGCGTCTCGGCGGAGTATCACGTCGTGATTTTATGAAGATCTGTTCATCGCTTGCAGCAACAATGGCATTGTCGACTACTGTTGCACCAGAGATTGCCAGTGCGATAACAAGTCCTAGTCGCCCTCCAGTTATCTGGCTTCACGGTTCTGAATGTACTGGCTGTAGCATGTCGCTTCTTCGGGCGGAACATCCATCACTTGAGAAGTTGATTTTTGATATGATCTCGATGGATTTCCATGAGACATTATCTGCTGGAGCCGGACATCAGGCCGAGGAGGCCTTATATAAATCAGTGTCAGAAAATGCCGGAAAATTTATTTTGGTGGTAGAAGGAGCAGTGCCGCTAAAAAATGATGGGATTTTTTGTCGGATCGCCGGACATAATTTTGTTGATACAGTAAAGGAAATTGGCGATAAGGCTGGTGCGGTAATTGCTATTGGTTCCTGTGCTGCATGGGGTGGAGTTGCAGCCATGGATCCTAACCCAACAGGATGTGTGGGAGTAAACGAGGTATTATCTCGAACCCAGGTCGTCTCTTTACCGGGATGTCCGCCAAATCCTTACAACCTTCTTTCCACCATTATCCACTATCTCACTTTTAAAAAGCTCCCTGCTCTTGATGATGAAAACAGACCAACATTTGCATACGGACGTTTGATTCATGAGCATTGTGAGCGGAGACCCCATTTTGACAACGGTCGTTTTGCCAGGAAGTTTGGTGATGATGGGCATCGACAGGGTTATTGCCTTTATTACCTTGGTTGCAAGGGACCAGTTACCTATGCAAATTGTTCCACAAGCCAGTTCGGTGATGCGGGATCAGGTTGCTGGCCAGTTGGAATAGGCCATCCTTGTTTTGGTTGTGCGGAAAAAGGGGTTGGCTTTAATGTTCCCCAGTTTACAACCAGTCCTGTACTTCATGCTACTCCAGCTGCGGGGCATGCCCCCATTTCAGTTGAGCGTGGAGAAGGGGCATCTGCTGGTTCAGCGGCTCTCATGGCTGGAGCTGTAGGTGCAGCAATAGGAGCTGGAGTGGTGTTTACAGCTAAACTTGGTGGGAAGGAGAGTGGAAATGAAAATAAAGAGGCGTGATTTCCTCAAGGGAGCCGCCGGGAGTATGGCCCTGCTTGCGATGGATGGAAAAACTGCCCAGGCGAGAACAGTGCAGGCTTTACCTCCGGAGGCCGTCGGGATTCTTTTTGATTCGACCCTATGTGTGGGGTGTAATGCATGTATGACTGCTTGCAAAAAGGCTAATAATAAACTTCCAGATTATGCGGAAGGGGAGGATATCTGGGATAAACCTGTGGATCTTTCCCCTAACACCTTGAATGTAATAAAGAGATTTACAAGTGGTACTGCTGAAAACAAAGATGTTGAGGTTGATGGTTATGCTTTTATAAAGAGACAGTGTCTTCACTGTATTGATCCGTCGTGTGTGACTGCGTGTCCTGTTTCAGCCTTAGTAAAAGATAACGAAAACGGGATTGTTACATACAACAAGAATGCCTGTATTGGTTGTCGTTACTGTCAGGTCGCCTGTCCGTACAATATTCCAAAATTTGATTTTAATGATGTGTATCCGGAAATTGTGAAGTGTCAGTTGTGTGACCACCTGATCGCTGAGGGAAAGGTTTCTGCTTGTTGTTCTGTTTGCCCGACGGGGGCATCGCTCTTTGGTAAAGTGACGGATCTCATAGTGGAAACCAGACGGAGACTGCAGATGGTTCCGGGTGAATTATATGATTTTCCTGTAACTGCGATCAACTCAGGGGCGTCACACAAGTATAAAGCTCCTGAATATATTCCTCATGTGTATGGTAAGGAGGAGTTGGGTGGTACACAGGTCATGTATATGTCAGCAGTTGGTTTTGAGAATTTTGGCTTGCCTACCTATCCCAAAGAATCTTTTGTATCCATGTCCAGTGGTATTCAGTATGCGATTTATAAAGGTATGGTGTATCCGCTGGTGGTTCTTGCTGGCCTGGTTTTCATGGTGAAAAAGAATAAACAGCAGGAGGAGGAAAAAGCTGCTGAAAAGAGCCAGGAAAAGAAGGAGGATAGTCATGAGTGAAGCTAGACCGTTGGGTGGTAAAATTTTTACCCTCACTTTTTCAATTTGTTTAATAATCTCAGGAATAGCCCTCTATTTTACTGCCAAAAGGTTTATTTTCGGCATAGGATCAGTAGCCAATTTAAATGATGGCTATCCATGGGGGATCTGGATCGCCTACGATGTTGTTGTCGGCACTGCTTTTGCCTGTGGCGGGTACGTGATGGCGTTGCTGGTTTATGTTATTAATAAGGGCGAGTATCATCCTTTGGTGCGGCCGGCACTGCTTGCATCAATGTTTGGTTATACTTTGGCAGGTGTTTCTGTATTTCTTGATATCGGACGCTACTTCCATGCCTACAATCTTTATCTGCCCTGGCAAATGAATTTTCACTCGGTTATGTTTGAGGTGGCCATGTGCATTGGTACTTATATCCTGGTACTTTGGCTGGAGTTTGCTCCGGCTTTTACTGAAAAATGGAAATTGGAGAAATATCGTAAATTCCTGGATAAAATAATATTTGCATTGATTGGGCTGGGTGTTCTGCTTCCGACAATGCATCAGTCATCACTTGGCACCATGATGTTAATGGCCGGATTTAAACTGGATCCACTGTGGCATAGCAGCACTTTACCGCTATTGTTTCTTCTTACGGCAGTAATAATGGGTTTTGCCATGGTTGTCTTTGAAGCAACTATTGCCTCAAGGGTGTATAATCTGGGCGATGAGACATCAATGCTGGCAAAGGTGTCCCGCATCATGTCATGGGTTCTAGGATTTTATCTCGTTGTCAGGCTTCAGAATATTTTTATGAGAGGCGAGATGGGGCATGCTTTCTCAGGGAGTTTTCTTGGGAACATGTTTTTGTTGGAAAACTTTCTACTCATACTCGGTTTTATCATTCTAACGTTTATGCGCAATAATCTTACCCCAAGATTGCTGTTTATTGCGGCTGCTGTTATTTTGGCTGGAGGCTCTTTGTTCCGTTTTAATACCTATATAATTGGTTATGATCCTGGGACCGGGTGGAACTATTTTCCCTCTGTCGGTGAACAGATGATTACTTATGGGCTGATAGCCATGGAGATAGCAGCATATACACTTTTCGTTAAATATTTTCCGGTATTCAGTGCCCATGAGCCTGCAGTATCGACAAAATAAGGAGTTAGTAAAATGTCAGAACAAATTGTTATAGATCCAATTACACGCATTGAAGGTCATCTTCGCATAGAGTGTGAGGTGGATGGTGGCTTAATAACTGGGGCTCGCTCCATTGGCACCATGTGGCGTGGTATTGAAACCGTCCTTAAAGGAAGGGATCCCCGGGAAGCTTGGCTGATAGCTCAGCGAATCTGTGGGGTATGTACTACTGTACATGCTATGGCCTCGGTTAGATCGGTCGAAAACGCATTGGATCTAGAGGTACCGGTTAATGCCCAATATATTCGTAATATGATTGTTGGTGCCCATTGCCTTGCAGATAATATTATTCATTTTTATATATTATCTGCTGTCGACTGGGTAGATATTGCATCAGCGGCACTGAAGGCGGATCCTAAAAAAGCCTCTGCTTTGGCACGCCAGCTATCCCCTTGGAAGCATAATAGTTATCAGGAATTCAAACAGACTCAGGATAAGCTGAAAAAGCTTATTGAGTCAGGGCAGTTGGGGCCATTCTCAAGTGGGTATTGGGGGCATCCAGCCATGCAACTGGATCCTGATGTGAATTTAGTGGCCGCTGTTCATTATTTTCAAGCACTTGAATATCAGCGTAAGATAAATAAAGTGGTGACTATACTCGGGTCAAAAACTCCCCACATACAGAATCTTGCTGTAGGTGGAGTTGCCAACCCAATTAATCTGGATAGTCCGGCAACACTTACAATGGAGCGTCTTTACTATATTAAATCATTGATGGATGAAGTGCATGACTTTATTCAGCAAGTCTATATGACAGATGTTGCTACCATTGCTGCTCTCTATCCAGAATGGTGTTCTTATGGAAAAGGTAATGGTACATACCTTTCTGTTCCTGAAATGCCATTGGATGAGAAAGGAACAACATTTGCTATGCCTGGTGGATACATCACGGGAGGTGACCTCACAACTTTCAGACCGATTAAAACATCTCATGACCCGTTCTTTGAGGACAATGTCAAAGAGTCTGTCAAGCATTCCTTTTATAAGGGTGACTGGACTCGTCATCCTTATGTCTCTGAAACAGAACCGGAATATCATGATAATAGCGGTGATAAGTATTCGTGGGTCAAAGCGCCTTCTTTCAAAAACCAGCCTGCTGAAGTTGGTCCTGTGGCGAGTGTGCTCGCTATGAATGCAGCCAACTATCAACCCGCTGTTAAGCATACCGGATGGATGCTTGAAAAGATTGGCTCTATAAATTCTACCAAGCAGACTATGGACATTCTTCCCTCCACTATGGGACGACACATTTCCAGAGCTATTCGAGCTGCAGTAGTTCAGGAAGTAATGCTTGATCAGTGGGATTTTCTTGTGAATAATATCGGATCAGGTGACATGACAACCTGTAATGAACCACATTTTCCAAAGGGAGAACAGCGTGGGGTGGGCATCCATGAAGCACCTCGTGGAACCCTCTCTCACTGGATTGTTATTGAGAACGGTAAGATCAGGAACTATCAGGCTGTCGTGCCGTCCACATGGCTTGCAGGTCCACGTGGAACAAATGATGAACCTGGATATTATGAGCGTTGTCTGGTTGGTAATCCGATGGCTGATCCGGAAAAACCTCTGGAAGTGCTGAGGACTGTTCATTCATTCGACCCATGTATGGCATGTGCCGTACATATGATAAATCCAGAGGGGAAGGAATTTTCGAAGGTTAAGGTTTTATAGGGAACAAACCGACCAATTATCGAGCCCTCTGTCTCTTTGATGTAAATTCAAGGGGGGAGGGCTTTCTTTTATCCGGAAGTAGTCGTTTCATACTTTTGGGGATTTTTCAGCAGTGTGTATTCATAATGAAAACTAAAAAAATCGGGGTGCTTGGAATCGGTAATCTTCTTATGCGAGATGATGGTTTTGGGGTTCGGTGTGTCGGTGAGTTAACCCGGAATTATGTGATTCCTGATAACCTGGATGTGCTTGATGGGGGAACTGCAGGTATTATGCTCTCTCCATTTATTGAAAGCGTTGAGGTCTTGTATATTTTAGATTCTGTGAATTTGCAGGATACACCAGGGGCTGTACACCGTTTTACAGATGCTGATGTTCAGTCAGGAGATATTCAGACTAGGATGTCACCTCATCAGGTTGGACTGCTTGAAATTCTAGAGCTGTGTAAGCTGCGCGGGAAGGCCCCTGAACGGGTAGAGATGATCACTGTGGTACCGAAAGATTTGACATTGGGTCTAGGGTTGTCATCTGAGGTTGAGCCAAAAGTAGATGAAGTACTGGTCATATTATGTGATTGTCTCTTGTTGGATGGTTTTGTCCTGGAGAAAAAAGGAAATACAACTCAATGCACGAACTCTCTCTTGCTCAAGGCCTGATAGACCAGCTGACGGATCTTGTGAGATACCACAAGGCAACTCGTGTTGTAACTGTGCGGGTTGATATAGGTACCATGGCTGGGATAGTCACGGACTCATTTGCTTTTGGTTTTGACGCAGTTAAGACTACCACGGATTGTATCCGGGAGGCTAACCTGGAAATCAAAGAGGTGGCGGGCGATGATCTTGTTCTGGCTCAAGTAGTTATGGAATGATGAGTGTGCATGGGCAGAAACAGAATGTTAAAAAAAATAATTAACTGGGACGTATATAATGTGTGATGCATGTGGGTGTCATATTAATGATGATGCAACAGGAAAAATTGTAGAGATACATCAGAGTTTACTTGCGGCAAATATCGAGCAAGCTGAAAAAAACAGAAAGCACATTGAGGCCATGGGGGCTGTAGCCATCAATATGATTTCAAGCCCTGGTTCGGGGAAAACAACTCTGCTTGAGCATACGATAGAGCACATTGGCGATAAGATCCGTATCGGCGTAATCGAAGGGGATATAGAAACCGAACGCGATGCGGACAGAATTAGAGCAAAAGGTGTACCTGTCGTCCAACTGACCACAGGTGGAGCATGTCATCTTGATGCACCATTAGTTCACAAAGGTCTGCACCAGCTTGAAAATCTAAGTGATGGGAAATTTGACATTATCTTTATCGAAAATGTTGGTAATCTGGTTTGTCCGGCTTCTTTCGATCTTGGAGAACATAATCGGATTCTGTTGTTATCTGTTCCCGAAGGTTCTGATAAACCAGCCAAATACCCGACTACTTTTAATGGTGCCCAGGCTCTTATTATCAGCAAGACGGATCTGTTGCCATATTTTGATTTTTCCCTCGAGGAGGCTACCAGGGAGGCCTTACGGCTTAATCCTGAACTGACTATTCTACAGTTGTCAGCGACCAAAGGGACGGGGATGGAAGATTGGATTGTCTATTTAGATAGTGTTCTCGGGGGTGGGTAAGTTGTGATTGTCTTGTGACAATTGTGTTATTGTTTTCGTTATGGTTTTTTCTGGGCTCAATGCAGACTCAGGTAGAAGATTTTGACCATTTTGATTACAAGAACAGTTTTAACTGTCACGGAGATATTTTAATGTAAAATTATACACAAAAAGGAGAGTGTATGGACACTGCAGCATTAGGTGAAGCCACTGCCTTTATTCACGGGCATACTGCAGAAGTACTTCACATTATCTGTACCGCAATATTCATCTTTTGTGGTATCAAAGCTCTTTTTCATAAAGAGCTGAAAAAAGTTCTGATCTATTCGTTGATTGGGCTGGTAGTGGATATTCGTTCGCTGTTGACCCTGGACTCTTCCTTGGCTCTGAGTGCCTTTTATTATCATGTTTTTAATTTCCTGGTTATTGTCGGGATGATGCTTATTACAGCAAGGTCCCTGACGAAAAAGGCGGGCTCGGGTAAACTGTATGATATGCGAGGGTTCGGCAGGGCTGTACCATGGACTGCTGCGCCCCTTGCAGCTGGGCTGTTTGCCATGATGGGTCTTCCACCCTTTTCTGTATTCTTCAGTAAGTATCTCATGATTGCAGCCTTTGTTGACTCTGGAAATATAATCAGTTCAATTGTGCTGGCCGGTGGAGAGGTACTGTATTTTCTGGTTTTTATTAGAGTGATCAGGGTTATTTTCCTTGATAAATACCGGGGAGAACCGATCGAAGATAGGAAACCCAGGGAATTGTTTCCTGTTTATATATTCCTTGCTTTTATCACCATTGGAGGGCTCATTCCAGGGATTGCAGTAAAGCCCTTTGTCGCACTTGCTGATGCCATGGGCTCGCAGGTAACAGACCTCCCACCTATGGGATTAAGTTGGCCCATAGCAACTCTCTTTCTTGCTGCAGGATCTGCTCTGGTCTTTTTTCTCGGTCAGAAATCGAACAAAAGAGCAGGTCTACTGTCATCACTACTGTGCCTGCTTGCTATGCCCACACTGTTTTTCAGTGATGCGGGGATATATGGGATTAGTTTCGCTTTTTTAATCCTCTTTATGGGGGCATTGCAGTTTTTTTATTCCGTCAGCTATATGGAACATTCCCATAAACAGTACAGGTTTTATACTTTTTTCCTGATAATGATTGCGGGATTGCTGGGTGTCAGTCTCAGTGGTGACCTGTTAAGTATGTTCTTCTTCTGGGAAATCATGAGTGGATGGGTAATGTATCTTGCACTTGCCCATGAAGGTGACGGCTTTTCCATTCAGGAGGCAACTAAATATTTTACCTTCAATTACCTGGGTGCTGCTTTTCTTCTAGCTGCTGTTACCGTTGTGTATAACGAAACAGGGCATTGGAATTATACTAAAATTGCAGATAATTTTCAATATACAAGACCCATGGCGATTGCAGTCCTGCTCCTGACCCTCTCATTTCTGATGAAGGCTGCTCAGTTGCCGTTTCGAATTGATTTCCAGATGCACCCGAAGCCGGCTCCAACACCCATAAGTGGCTATATTTCATCAACTGTTCTCAAAAGTGGGCCATTTATGATGGTGAAGATTTTCTTTTTAGCTTCTGGCGGGGTGGTTGCAACCACACTGTTCCCCCTTGAGAGTATCATGCATGTCACAGGGTGGATTGGGGCACTCACAATAATAATTGCTGCTTCGTTTGCAATGCTGACCAACAGTATGAAACGCCTGCTTATATTTCACACGGTCAGTCAGCTCGGCTATGTGGTGGTTGGATGCTCATTGATGACGTCCATGGGCCTGGCAGGTGGCCTGCTGCACTTTGTTAATCATATGTTTTTCAAAAATCTGCTGTTTCTCTGTGCAGGTGCGGTGTTTATATCTACCGGTACTGACAAGATGGATAGGCTTGGTGGATTGGCAAGAAAAATGCCCATAACTTTCTTCTGCTTTATGATTGGTGTGTTGTCCATTGCAGGAGTTCCACTTTACAGTGGTTTTGTCTCCAAGTGGATGATCTACCATGGTGTGATGGAATCCGGTTTTGTAGGTATCGCCATATTGGCCCTCTTTGGCAGTGTTTTGACCCTAGCCTCCTTTATAAAATTTATGCACTCCGCATATCTTGGTCAGATTCAGGAAAATGTCAGGGATGCAAAAGAGGCTTCCTGGTATATGCTACTTCCCATGTCAGTATTAGCAGGACTCAGTGTTTTGCTTGGCGTCTTTCCGGGAATTGCCTTGGCTCCGGTGAACAGAATACTCGTGGAGTTTTCCATGCAGCCTCTCGATATTACGGCCTCATCAATAACATTTGGTGCTGATAGTATTGACATGTTGTTTATAGTCTCAATCCTCTTTATGGGTATGGCTCTTGCCGGATTAGTTTATCTGCTGACACAGACAAAAACTAGGAAAACGCATGTGTTTGTCTGTGGGGTCGGTGATTTGACCTGTGAGGATTCCCATGTTTCATCTGTTAATTTTTATGAAGATGCGAAGGGGTTCATTAAGGGTTCTGTGAGAATAATCAAAAAAATAATAGGTTTAAAAGGTGATTACATTGAGCGCTAGTTCTGTTTTTGCTTACCTGCTTTTTCCAGGAGGACTCTTCGCTATTCTTTTCGGGCTTATTCTTCTCAGTGTGGAACGGATAGCTGTTGCCAGGTTTCAAGGAAGGGTCGGACCGCCCATATATCAAAATATCTTTGATATTCTGAAGCTCAGGATTAAAGAGGTTTTGATCCCTGAGGATGTCACCAATCGGTTTATGTTCGCGATTGCGCCGGTCTTTGGCTTTGTCGGCATGATGACGGCGATTTTTATTCTTCCTGTAAGTGGAGTGTACGGTGGGACCGGGGCCAACAGCGACCTGATCGTTCTTGTCTATCTTATGGCACTGCCGGCAGTGTCGCATATCCTGGGTGGTAGTGCTTCCGGGTCAACATTTGCAGCCATATCGGTGTCACGGGAAGTTATTCTCATGTTTGCCTATGAGATAAGCTTTATCATAGTTCTCTTTACAGTGGCACTTGAAGCTGGCGCCGGTGAAGGAGTGGTGTTTTCTTTGAAGGGGATTGTGGATTATCAGGTTATCCATGGCTCTTTTATCTCAAATTTTAAGATGATTCCGGCATTCCTCGCCTTTGTGATTTTCATGCTTGCCACCCTGGAAGTTCCACCTTTTCATATCGCAGAAAATGACGGTGATGTTATGAAGGGATATCTCATGGAATACAGTGGGATGCCTCTGGCATTTTTTGAGATAACCCATGCTTTGAAACTGATCGTTCTGCTCACAGTCCTTCAGGTATTTTTTATGCCGGGGATTGCAGGGTACAATGTTTTCTTCAACCTACTGTGGTTTATAGGAAAGTCTGCCGTGGTTGTGATCGGTATCGCATTAATTCATGCTTCGATGCCAAGTTTCAGAGTAGATCAGGCGTTTAAATTTCTCATGACCGTACCAATACTGCTTTCACTTATGAGTCTTGGCATGGTTCTGTTCTTATAGGAGTGTAAGATGCTTTCTAAATATGCAATTAAATCCCCCTGGCTCTACAGGATCAATACGGGATCGTGTAACGGGTGTGATGTTGAGCTTGCAACTACAGCTCTTATCCCCCGCTATGACGTGGAACGCTTGGGATGTAAATATACCGGATCGCCAAAGCATGCGGATATTGTCCTTGTTACCGGTCCGATTACTGTGAGGGCAGAGGATTATTTGATTCGTATGTTGGATGAAATCCCTGAACCAAGGGTTATTGTAGCCATTGGTATCTGTCCTATCAGCGGTGGGATTTTCCGTGACAGTTATTCCATTCGCGGTCCGTTGGATAAGTATGTGGAAGTCGATGTGAACGTCTCAGGTTGCCCCATACGGCCCCAGTCCATCCTTGATGGAGTAGCCCAGGCTATAGCTATCTGGAAAGATAAAATCAACCAGTTTCACGAGGCATAAGTTATGGCGGGATTTTTTAAGATTGCAATCAGGAATTTTCTCAATGGACCGACTACAGATCCGTATCCATTCGGAGAAACCTTTACCCCCGAGAAGTACAAGGGGATAATAGCCTATGATCCTGAACTTTGTATCGGCTGCTCAACATGTGAATATGTTTGTCCCAGTGGAGCCATCAAGGTGACGGAAAAGGATGATGGGACAGGAGTCAGGTTTGTGTTCTGGCTCAATACCTGTTCTTTTTGTGGAAACTGTGGGTATTACTGCCCCACTGATGCCGTGTATAATTCAAATGATTTTCACACGGCACGACATCAGAGCGAAAAATTTATCCCGACCATAGATGATGATATTTCATATGTCAGGTGTAAGCGGTGTGAGCAGAAAATAAAAGCACCTGTGGAAGCACTGCTTATTCGTGCCTATGATGAAATAACAGAAGAGGTTCGACACCAGACGTCTCTCTGCCCTGACTGCAGAAGACAGGAACAATTTGAAAGGATGTAGTTATGGAAATTGATAAAAAGGAAATGGCTGCTCTTCTTCTTACGGAGTTTCATGTGTATATAGAATCAGGGTTTGACCATCGTTTTTCCCATGAGGATCACCTTGGTAATGTGGATATGTATATCAGTCTGCATGATAAGGAGGATATACATGCTGTGGCGCTTCTGATAAAAAAACATAATGGACGTGTTGTTACTATTACTCCCTATGTTGTCGATAAAGGATTTGAGATAGCATATCATTTTGATGCCTACGGAATTGTTATAACCGTAACCCTGCTGACAGAAGATAGCAGTGTCGATTCGATAACCTCAAATTTGAAAAGCGCGGACTGGACAGAGCGGGAAATGCAGGATCTGTTTAATATAAAACTCCTTGGGCACCCGAATCCTGATCGCCTGATACTCGATGAAAAGATGGCTCAGGGGATATTCAAGGAATATATGACATTATCCGATGCTATGACAGGGGCAGCCACCAACACTCTCTGGGAACGTATCAATGAAGCTAAAGGAGAGCAAGATGGGTGAAATATATAAAGTGCCAGTGGGGCCGATTCATATCGCCCTTGAGGAGCCGGTCTATTTTAAGGTGAATGTTCACGGTGAAACGGTAGAAAATGTTGATATTTTAAGTGGCTTTGTGCACAGAGGGATGGAGGCGTTGGTTCTTCGTCGAAACTATCTGCAAAATATGATTGTCACAGAACGTACCTGTTCTTTGTGTTCTAACAATCATCCCTTTACTTATATCATGGCAGTGGAGAAAATAGCTGGTGTCAGAATTCCCGAGCGTGCTGAGTATCTGAGAGTTATTGCTGATGAAGTTAAGCGGGCAGCATCGCATCTCTTTAACGTGAGCATGCTTGCCCACCTGGTTGGATTTCACTCCCTCATGACCCAGACCATGGAAACAAGAGAGGTGTTGCAGGATGTCAAAGAGTCCATCTGGGGAAACCGTATGGATCTTGGTGCCAATACCATAGGGGGCGTGAAGTATGATCTTGACAAAGATCAGATTAAGTATCTGCTCGGGAAGCTAATCTCACTAAAAAAACCGGTAAGGGAGCTTGCTGCAATATATAGAGATAACCGTATTGTACGCGCTCGAACAGAGGGGGTCGGCGTGCTGACGAAAGAAGATGCTCTGCGACTTGGAGTGGTGGGGCCCACTGCGCGAGGATCTGGTGTGGATAATGATATTCGGAAAGCCTACCCTTATGCTGCGTACAGTAAGCTTGACTGGGACGTAGTTCTCGAAGATGGCTGTGATGTGAGAGCAAGGGCGCTGGTTCGGTTGAAGGAGGTGTTTCAAGCCATTGATCTTGTGGAACAGTGCCTGAGCAAGCTTCCTGAAGGGCCGGTTGCTCTACAGGGGTATCCTCGTATACCTGCAGGAGAAGGAGTGGCCAGGACGGAAGCCCCCAGGGGTGAGTTGTTCTTTTATGTTAAGTCGGATGGCAGCAGTAAACCGGAACGGATGAAATGGCGGGTTCCCACATATTTAAACTGGGAGGCGTTAAAAGTGATGATGCCAGGGAATAAAATTGCCGATATTTCAGTGATTTTTAATAGTATCGATCCGTGTATTTCGTGTACAGAAAGATAGAGGATGATTATGGGAGTAACTGAAAACAGATTTGTCCTTTGCGATACGGAACTGTGTATCGGCTGCACAATGTGTGAAAAAAAATGTGCATCCAGTCATTTTGGACTCACCGTCAAAGAGGCAAGAGCAGCTGGTATAAAACTTATACCCAGAAACAAAGTGATCAAGGTAAAAGATCCCAAGAAAAGTGCGGCGTTACAGTGTATGCAGTGTGAGGATGCTGCCTGTGTCCGTGCCTGTCCCCTTGGCGTTATCCATGTTGAAAATGGTATAGTCAGAGTCAATGAAGAAGACTGCATTGGTTGCGGCACGTGTGTCATGGTCTGTCCGGTGGGAGCAATCAATGTTCACGACGTTCAGGATCCTGAAACAGGAGACAGCCGTTTGATTGCTCTTAAGTGTGACCTTTGTTATGACAAGGAGAGCCAGGCATGCATTGAAGGATGTAAGTTCAAGGCACTTTCACTTGTTTCCTGGGGAGAATTCCGGGCTGGCAAAGCGCCAAAAGAACAGGGCTGAACAGGTTGCTTTTCCAGGTGAGAGCCTAATGCATGAGTACAGTATAATTCAGTCTTTAATTGCAACCTGTGGTCGGTTGGCTCGAGAGTATGACATAAAGAAGATTGTAAAGGTACACATAACTGTTGGCAGGATGTCAGGAATTGATCCGCACTTTCTCGAGACCTCATACCAGTTTTTCCGTGAAGAAACTGTGTGTGAGCATGCGGAACTGGTGGTGGAAATTGAAGAAACAGAGGCTATGTGCCAGGATTGTATGAAGGCTTTTCCTGTTAAGGATTTTTGTTTTGACTGCCCGAGTTGTGGTTCTTTGAAATCTCGAGTTGTTAAAGGGAAAGCATTGCAGATAACGCATATTGAAGCAGAATAAAGGTGGCTCCAGAAAACCACAACGATGACCTGAGTTTGTGATAAAAGGTGTGCTGAACTAAGGTCTCAGGTCTTTCATGAAAAGTAAAAAGATAGATAATGCTTTTGTTTGTCGTTGTGTCAGTGATATGCTGAATGGGTTAAGTGATGGTTTGTCACACTTTTCCGGTTTGAGTCAGGTCGCAGTTATTTATTGTATCGAAAAAAACAGTCCGATGTTGATCTGCGATCCTCAAAATCTTTTGCAGGAGCATGGACCCAAGATTCAACGAATGCTCATTGATGATTGTTTCTTGAGATCAGTAGATGGGGCAGAACTTGAACAGGAAAAGGTCAGCCGAGTTTTTTCTGTGCAGGATCTTGAGTTGACTGGAATCATAGAGCATGGTGGCCAATCCGGTACGGTTTACTATCAGGCATGGTTTACGAAACAGCACCCGGATCTTTGTTCGACGGGTCCAGTGCGTCGCTGGCTTGAACATGCTGTGTGGTGTTTCTCCCACGACATTGCAAATGGAGAGGACATGTACACGGGAATTTCCGGCGCTTTTCTACGGGATTATTCTCTACATGCCGTACGGGATCATATCGTTGATGAAATGAATATTCACCTCGGTTGGGATTCTCAAATCCGGGTATATCCTCTCCTGGATGCTGTGCTTGCTGTTTCCAATACTCCGGAAGAGGGTGCCTGGCCTGTTGGTGAGCTGGTGGTTGTCGACCCTCGATTGCTTGATAAGGTGCGGTTTGTTGCAAAGTTTCTATGGGATGAATGCCCACAGCTCAAAAACAGCAAACATGTTCGTAAACTGCTTCTTACCGTTGAGGATTCTGATTATAAACTGATTTCTGATGGTAAGTCCATTCTTGGTATTTCTGAAAGTGCGTTGCCGGACTTTGTCATTCGAGCAGATTTTCACGGTCGGCATGGCTTTATGAAAATTAATGATACAAAAATATGCAGTTTCTCAGAAGGGAGTTTCAGTTCCTCCACCCGTTGCGCGCAGCTGGTGGAAGTTGAGGAAGCATTACTCAGCTTTCCTCTGCCATCGGAGACTAAAAATACTCTTTTTCAAATTGTTACCAGGCTGGTACATCATGCCCAGAAGCAGAGGCATGGCTGTACACTGGTTCTTGATCTTAACCAATATCCGGTGCTTTTGTCCGGACAGAAACTTGACCCGCCCCTGGATTTAAGACAGACGGATCTGTTAAAACTCAGTACTGCGTTAACAAGGGTCGACGGAGCATTGCATATAGGGGCTGATTTGTATCTCCATAGCTTTGCCTGCCTCCTTGATGGTCGGAGTATTCTGGCAGAAGATCGTGGGCGGGGAGCACGTTACAACTCGGCACTGCGATTTACGGCGGAACATAAAAATATTATTGTGGTGGTTGTCTCTTCGGATCGTCCTGCATCAGTTATCCGCGAGGGGGTAGCGCTCAGCAGTATTTGTCACTGGTACCCGGAGAGCGGATGTGTTTTTCCATCAGACAATTTGCAGGAATGGTGCGCAAAGAGCTAGGAGGCTGTCCGAGAATGCCCTTTCACTTAAATTATTCGTTATTTCTGAAACATAATGCTCGGAATATTGAGTATATGTATGCGCTGTATTTTACAGAAATGCCTCAATTTTGAACGAAATGTCTGTTCTCGGACAAGCTACCGGGACATATCTTATGCGGGCAGGTATTAGCTGCCTGAATTTTAAGCAATAAAAAAATATTGTTTGGTGATATGGAACGTTCCACTCCCCTCTGCGGGCATGCCTTAGATAAGATTAGATTGACATTTACGTAACTCTATTTATACTTCAACTCACTGCTGTCCCAACGTTCTTTATAGTAGACAGCGTAACTTGTTAATTTATTAAACTATTGACGACAAAATGCCTGTTTTCGACTTGAAATTAGACTATCCTCAAAATTTACCAAATTTTGAGCGA
>Ga0256840_1000790_pt1 | contig 31498 bp, 29 predicted proteins | sample 355202metaG_FD_185969 | JGI IMG/M metagenome (GOLD analysis project Ga0256840, IMG submission 185969) | Hydrothermal vent microbial communities from Mid Atlantic Ridge, Atlantic Ocean - 355-202 | ecosystem: Environmental > Aquatic > Marine > Hydrothermal vents | place: Atlantic Ocean: Mid... | reverse complement strand
CGAAATAAAACAATCACCCCGCCCGCTAAAAAGCCTGTTAGCAAACCTAAAACAGCTAAAAGCAATAAAGCATCAGGGCGCGCCAAACGAAAACGTAGCGATTCAAGCGAGTCATCCCATTTATTTTGTATTTTACGGTTTAATTGCATGATGCGAATGTTACCATCGTTTTATAGATATGAATAACACGCCAACCAAACAAAATATCCTGATCAGCGCCTGTTTGCTGGGTAGCCCCGTGCGCTATAACGGCACTGATTTATTAATTGATCATCCACTCATCAAACAATGGCAAAAACAAAATAGATTGATCAGCATATGCCCAGAAGTAGCGGGTGGACTACCAACACCAAGAGCACCCGCTGAAATTGTACAGGGTGATGGTGCAACCGTATTATCTGGAGAATCTAACGTAATAGATGAGAAGGATGTAAACGTAAGCGACGCATTCATCTTAGGCGCAAATAAAACCCTGAGACTAGCAAAAGAAAACAATTGTGTAGCGGCGGTTTTAACAGAACGAAGCCCATCATGCGGGAGTAGTTTAATTTATGATGGTAGTTTTTCAGGTAGTCGAAAAACAGGCATGGGGGTAACAACAGCCCTGTTAGAGCAAAATGGTATTCTGGTTTTTAATCAGAATCAACTTGAAGCACTACAATCATATATTGGCTCTTAATTTATAAAACCATTACCCAAATATACTAGGCTATCTAAATTATGAGAGCACTCTCTTGAACTATAATCACACTAACTAAAAAGTTAGTTGAGAGTATAGATGACAAAAAATATTTATTGGCACACTGGAACCATCAACCGTCAAACTCACCAAGAAAAAAACAAACATAAAAGTTTTGTGCTTTGGCTAACAGGCTTATCAGGCTCTGGCAAATCAACATTAGCACCTGCTATCGAAAAAAAACTATTTGAAATGAATTACAATGCAACGGTATTAGATGGGGACAATATCAGGCATGGGCTATGTTCAGACTTGGGCTTTACAGCAGAACATCGGCATGAAAATCTGCGAAGAATATCAGAAGTTGCTAAATTATTTATTGAATCAGGCACAATTGTAATAGCGGATTTTATATCGCCTAATAGACAAGACAGAGAACAAATAAGAAGCAGATTACCCCACGGTGACTTCCATGAAGTATATTGTGAATGTGATTTAACAGTTTGTGAAAAAATAGATCCAAAAGGGTTATATGCTCGCGCGCGCAAAGGGGAGATTACTAATTTCACCGGAATATCAGCCCCTTACGAAGAACCAATAAAACCAGATATTATCGTAAATACAAACACATTAACTGTGGATCAAGAAGTTGATCATATTTTGAATATTTTAAAAGATAAAAATCAAATATAGAACAATCTCGCACTTATACAAATAATATAGTGTACAATCCGCCACGATAAAAAAGATTGATGCTAAACTTTAACCCTCTACCTCAAACATCATCTTGAACAAAGTCGTAGGGAAAGGGTAAAAGAGACAATAAACAAAGCAGTACACTATGGGCACAGACAACATCAAAATAGCAATAGCAGGTACAGGTTACGTAGGCTTATCTAACGCCGTTTTACTTGCCCAGAACAATGATGTGATTGCGCTAGACATCAGCGCAGAAAAAGTGAAGCAAATTAATAACAAAATCTCACCCATCGCTGATAAAGAAATTGAAGACTTCCTTGCGAACAAACCACTTAGCTTAAAAGCAACACTAAACAAAGAAGAAGCATTTAAAGATGCAGACTTCATTATCATCGCTACCCCAACAGACTACGACAGTGAAACAAACACATTCAACACCTCAACCGTAGAATCTGTCATAAAAGATGTGATTAACATCAACCCTGATGCAACCATGGTGATTAAATCAACCGTACCCGTAGGTTATACAAAACGAATAACAGACGAGTTAGGTACAAATAACATTATTTTCTCACCAGAATTTTTAAGAGAAGGCTTAGCACTTTACGACAACCTACACCCATCAAGAATTATTGTAGGCGAGCAAAGCGAAAGAGCAAAACAATTTGCAGATTTACTAGCTCAAGGCGCAATTAAAAACGACATCGCAATTCTCTTCACGGATTCAACCGAAGCAGAAGCCATAAAACTATTCTCAAACACCTACCTAGCCATGCGCGTAGCCTACTTTAACGAGCTAGATACCTACGCACAAGTGCATAACTTAAATACAAAACAAATAATAGAAGGCGTGGGGCTAGACCCAAGAATCGGCGACCACTACAACAATCCATCATTTGGCTACGGTGGGTACTGCCTACCCAAAGACACAAAACAATTACGTGCAAATTATCAAGACGTACCCAGCAACTTAATCAACGCAATAGTAGAATCAAACAGTACCCGCAAAGACTTTATTGCTGATTTAGTGATAAAACAAAACCCAAAAATAGTCGGCATCTATCGCTTAATAATGAAAAGTGGCTCGGATAACTTTAGAGCATCGTCTATTCAAGGCATAATGATGCGTATCAAAGCTAAAGGTATTGAAGTTGTTGTCTATGAGCCTGAGCTTGATGATAAAGACTTCTTTAACTCACAGGTTGTAAATGACTTAGAGGAATTTAAGAAAATTTCTGATGTGGTTGTGGCTAATCGTTTATCGGATGATATTAGTGATATTGAAGGTAAGGTTGTAACAAGAGATTTATTTGGGAGTGATTCATGACTAAAATGTTAAAACTAATTGGGCGTAAAAAAGAATTATTTGATCAGGATATAAAGAGTCACAAGAATGCGCTCGAGGAAATTGTGAGCTCCTCATCTTTTTTAGTTATTGGCGGTGCAGGATCTATTGGGCAAGCAGTAACCAAGGAAATATTTAAAAGAAACCCTCTAAAATTGCATGTTATAGATATCAGTGAAAACAATATGGCAGAACTGGTTAGAGATATTCGTAGCTCTATGGGTTATATAGCAGGAGACTTTCAAACCTTTGCTTTAGATATTGGCTCTATAGAATACGATGCATTTATAGATTCCGATGGGCAATATGATTATGTATTAAATCTGTCTGCTATAAAACATGTGAGAAGTGAGAAAGACCCCTTTACGCTAATGCGAATGATCGATGTCAATATCTTTAACACCGAAAAAACATTAAAGCAGTCTGTTGAAAACGGTACCAAAAAATATTTTTGTGTTTCTACAGACAAAGCTGCCAACCCTGCAAATATGATGGGAGCGTCAAAGCGCATAATGGAAATGTTCTTAATGAGGCGCAGCAAAGATATTAAAATATCAACAGCTCGTTTTGCAAATGTAGCATTTTCTGATGGCTCATTACTTCATAGTTTCAATCAAAGAATTCAAAAACAACAACCTATTGTCGCTCCAAATGATATTAAGCGCTACTTTGTCTTACCTAAAGAGTCAGGCGAACTTTGCTTGATGTCATGCTTAATGGGAGAGAATAGAGATATATTTTTCCCAAAACTTAGCGAAGCTTTGCACCTAATAACATTTTCAGAAATAGCTACAAGGTATCTAGCCAATATAGGCTATGAGCCTTATTTGTGTGATTCAGAAGATGAAGCTCGAACCCTAATTAAGACATTACCCCAGAAAGGACAATGGCCATGTTTGTTTACTCAAAGTGATACCACGGGTGAAAAAGATTTTGAGGAGTTTTTCACCGAAAAAGAAACTTTAGATATGAGCCGGTTTGATAATCTGGGCGTCATTAAAAATGAGGCTATTTATGATAATGACTTATTAACTTTATTTGAATCTACAGTTTCTAAATTAAAACAACAAAAAAAATGGAGTAAGTCAGAGCTAGTAGATTTGTTTCATCAGATGATCCCTGACTTTGACCACAAAGAAACAGGAAAATATCTTGATGGTAAGATGTGATTACTATGATTAATGAGACAGTCAAGTTCATTCGTGAACAATATCAAACTGATAGTTTTATAGCACTTCATGAGCCCGTATTTATAGGAAATGAAAAGAAATACTTAGCAGAGTGTATTGACTCAACCTTTGTTTCTACAGTTGGAGTATACGTCAACCAATTTGAAGAAATGATTGCTGAATATACAAATGCAAAATATGCTATTGCTACAGTAAACGGTACCTCAGCAATTCACATAGCTCTAATACTTGCCGGCACAGAAAAAAATGACGAAGTCATAACACAACCTTTAACATTTATTGCTACATGTAACGCTATAAGTTACTGTGGCGCAACACCTGTATTCGTAGATGTTGATAAAGACACTATGGGTTTAAGCCCTGCCTCGCTTTCAGCCTTCTTAGAAGAAAGCACAGAGCAAAAACATGGTACTTGTTACAATAAAACAACTGGAAATAAGATTTCTGCAGTACTTCCTATGCATACCTTTGGTCACCCGTGCAGAATTGAAGAAATTGCTAATATTTGTGAAAAATATAATATTTCTTTAGTTGAGGACGCTGCAGAAAGCCTAGGAAGTTATTCCAATGGAAAACATACAGGAACATTTGGAAAGGTCGGTGCATTTAGTTTTAATGGCAATAAAACTATAACTTCTGGCGGAGGTGGAATGATTGTCACAAATGACAAACAACTAGCTCAAATAGCGAAACATCTAACAACTACCGCCAAAGCTCCTCACCCATATGAATTCATACACGATGAAATAGGTTACAACTACCGCCTACCAAACATTAACGCGGCTTTAGGTTGCGCCCAAATGGAATCGATTGAAACTATCCTCAAGGACAAAAGAAAGCTTGCGACAGCCTATCAACAGTTTTTTAAAAACAAAAACATAACATTTTTTAAAGAGAGAAGTGGCACAAAAGCAAATTACTGGCTTAATGCTGTAATCCTCAAAGATAAAAAAGAAAGAGATCTTTTTATAGAAAGCACAAATAAGGCTGACGTTATGACTCGTCCAATCTGGCATCTAATGAACAACCTTAAGATGTTTGAGTCTTGCCAAAAAGCAGATATATCTAACGCTACTTGGCTTGAAGAAAGAGTTGTCAATATACCGAGCGGAACAAGACTTTGAGAAAGGATCTGATATTAATTGGCGGTGGTGGACATTGTCGAGCCTGCATAGATGTCATTGAATTAACACAACAGTTCAATATAGTAGGAATACTTGATATTTCCTCTACTGTAGGGCAGGACACTTCAGGTTATAAAATAATAGGTACAGACGATGAAATTGCAAGTTTAGCTGTAAAGGGGCACTATTTCTTAGTTACCATAGGACAAATCATTTCCTCAGAAAAACGACAAGTACTGTTCAATAAACTATTGGAAGTTAATGCAAATATTGCAACGGTAGTATCCCCTCGCGCATATATTGCCAAAACTTCCACTGTGGGAGCGGGATCAATAGTTATGCATGATGCACTAATCAATGCTAACGTAAAAATAGGGAGAAATTGCATTATAAACACCAAGTCTCTAATTGAGCATGACTCACTCATAGAAGACCATTGCCACATTTCTACAGCTGCAACTATAAATGGTAGTGTAGTTGTAAAAAAAGGAACATTTTTTGGGAGCAATGCTGTCAGCGTAGAAAGCACCCAAACAACCGATGAAGACTTCATTAAAGCAGGCTCTTTATTTAAAGGTCATAAAAATGTATAGGGTATTTATAATTGCAGAGGCTGGCGTCAACCACAACGGAAGTATTGAACTAGCCAAACATCTAATAGATAAAGCAGCCGAAGCTGGAGTGGATGCCGTAAAGTTTCAGACATTTAAGGCCGAAACACTTGTGAGTAAAAAGGCACAAAAAGCGGATTATCAAAAACAAACAACTGATACAGAAGAGTCCCAGTTTGAAATGATAAAAAAGCTAGAGCTTGACTTAGAAACACATCGAGAGCTAATAGCCTATTGTCAGAACATTGGGATAATGTTTCTTTCCACCCCGTTTGATAATGACAGTGTTGATATGCTCAATGAATTAGGGATGGATATTTTTAAAATCCCTAGTGGAGAATTAACTAACCTACCCTATTTACGAAAAATTGGCTCATTAAAAAAACAAGTCATTCTTTCTACCGGTATGGCAAACTTAGGTGAAATTGAAGATGCTTTAAATGTACTGACTAGTGCGGGCACTTCTAAAGAAAAAATCACAGTATTACATGCTAACACTGAATATCCAACACCAATGGAAGATGTAAACCTAAATGCAATGCAGTCAGTCAAAGACGCGTTTAAAGTAGACGTGGGATATTCTGACCACACTCTAGGCATTGAAGTTGATATTGCTGCAGTTGCCATGGGCGCAAAAATAATTGAAAAACATTTCACTCTAGACAAAACAATGGACGGCCCAGATCACAAGGCTAGCCTTGAACCCACAGAGCTCAATCTAATGGTACAGTCCATTCGAAATATTGAAAAGGCAATGGGTAATGGCATTAAAAAACCAAGTAACAGCGAAAGAAAAAATATCGCTATAGCTAGAAAAAGTATTGTGGCAAGCAGAGCAATAAAAAAAGGGGAGAAATTATCAATACATAACCTTTCTATCAAACGCCCTGGGCAAGGAATCAGCCCAATGCGTTGGGATGAAATGATTGGACAGATAGCAAAAAAAGACTATAAGGAAGATGACCTTATATGAAAAAAAAAGTTTGCATAGTTACCGGCACTAGAGCTGAATATGGGTTGTTTTTGCCTATACTAAGTGCGCTCAAAAAATCTAATAACTTAGAACTACAGCTCGTCGCGACAACAATGCACTTATCAGAAGAGTTTGGGCTAACCTACCAACAAATAGAACAAGATGGCTTCCAGATAGATGAAAAGATCGAAAATTTATTAGCTTCTGATACAAAAACATCCATGGCAAAGTCCGCAGCCCTAGCTACGATGTTACTATCAGACACCTACAATAGGTTAGAGCCTGACGTCGTACTATTACTTGGGGATCGATTTGAAACCCATGCTGCAGCAACTACTGCCATGCTGATGAATATTCCCATAGCGCATATACATGGAGGTGAAATCACAGAAGGCGCCGTAGACGAACAAATTCGACACTCTATTACCAAGATGGCTTATTTACATTTCACATCAACAGAGCAGTATCGTAAAAGAGTTATTCAATTAGGTGAAAACCCTAAAAGAGTATTTCGCACAGGCGCACCAGGAATAGATAATATTTTAAACCTTAAACTGCTAGAAAAAGATGCTCTAGAGAAAAAACTGAATTGGAAAATTACAAATCCACTAGCCCTTTTCACCTATCATCCAGAAACACTATCTAAATCAGATATAACACTACAAATTCAAGAAATACTAAAGCAGATAAAACACTTAGATATAAATATTATTTTCACATATGCAAATGCCGATAATGGTGGCAAGATTGTTAATCGTGCCATCGAACAATTTGCTCAACAAAATAAAGAAAAGTATCTCGTGGTTAAAAGTTTAGGACAACTTAAATACCTCTCAACTATGAAGCATGCAAACTTGCTAATTGGCAATACTTCAAGTGGCATTATCGAAGCTGCAAGTTTCCACCTGCCCGTTGTGAATATAGGCAACAGACAAAAGGGGAGAATACAAAGCGGCAATATTATTAACTGTAATATTTCTGAATTAACCAATGGTATTTCAAAAGCATTAGCCAGCAGTTTCATTAAACACTGTAAGTCTATTAACAACCTTTACGGCAAGGGAGATACAGCACAACAAATTGTTCGACTTATAGAGAAAAGTGAACTAACTAGCACAAAAAGATTTTATGACATATGAAAAACGTTGAAAGAATAACATTAGCAATAAACTCCACCGTCAAAGAGGCTTTAGCCATCATCGACTCAGGCGCCATGCAAATTGCCTTAGTCGTTGACTCAGAAAAAAAACTAATAGGCACTATCACCGATGGTGATATTCGGAGAGGGCTATTAAATGGTCTTACCCTATCTGACTCAATTGAACCTATCATCTTCAGGACGCCTACCACATGCAGTGTTACAGATTCAAAAGAAGACATCATAAAGCTAGCCACCGAAAAGAAAGTATACCGCATACCAATTATAGATTTGGATGGAATCTTAATAGGGCTAGATGAAGTAGGCAAACTATCAAAGCCAATAGAATACTCAAATAAAGTAGTGTTAATGGTAGGAGGCCTAGGAACACGGCTTCGCCCATTAACAGATAACAAACCCAAACCTCTACTAGAAGTGGGAAATAAACCCATACTAGAAACTATAATTAACAATTTTGCAAAGCATGGCTTTAAAAATATAATTCTCTGCGTTAACTATAAATCCGAAATGATTCAAGACTATTTTGGAGATGGATCAACATTTGGCGTAAATATCAGCTATACCCATGAAGAAAAAAGAATGGGGACTGCTGGCGCACTCAGTCTAATGAAAAAAGACTTACGCGAACCTTTTTTTGTCATGAATGGAGACCTGCTCACTAACATCAACTTTGAGCATATGCTGGACTACCACCTTAAAGATCAGTCGATTGCAACAATGGGGGTTCGCGAATATGACTTCCAAGTACCCTATGGCGTCGTGACCGTTAAAAATGCCTCAATTGCAAAAATTGAGGAAAAACCAGTCCATAAATTTTTTGTAAGCGGAGGAATATATTTATTAGGTAATGAGGTTTTATCTGAGATACCTGATGATACTTTTTATGATATGCCAACACTGTTTAATAAATTAATAGCAGATGAGAAAAAGGTAATTTCATTCCCTATAAGGGAATATTGGCTGGATATCGGTCGGTTAAGTGATTACGAACAAGCTAATAATGAATATCACGGTATTTTCAAATGAAGGTTCTAATCATAGGTTACGGCTCTATTGGAAAGCGTCATTTTGAAATTCTAAATAGCTTAGATTGTGTAGACTCAATTGATATAGTCACCAAGCAAGACCTTCACGATAAAAATCTATCAACTTTCAATAATCTAGAATTAATCGAAACACTAAATAAATATGACTACTTCATAATTGCAAGTGAAACAACTAAACACTATGAGCAACTAAAGTATATTTGCAACATTGTGAGAGAAAAAAAGATTCTAGTAGAAAAACCATTATTTGATAAAAATAAGAATGATTTTACCTGTAACAATAAACTCTTCACGGCATATAATCTACGATTTCACCCTACTATAGATAAAATTAAACAGCTTGTAGCTAATGAAGAAATATATTTTGTGAATACAATATGTGGGCAATACCTACCATCATGGCGACCCGGTCAGGATTATAGAAAGTCATACAGTGCTGATATAAAAAAAGGGGGAGGTGTACTCAGAGATCTTAGCCATGAGCTAGATTACCTAACTTGGATGTTTGGTAACTTCAAAAAAATGAACTCTATTAATACCAAAATCAGTGATTTAGATATTAACTCTGATGATATTTTTACAGCTATTGCCGTAACTGATAAAAATATTATTATTAATGTTACCGTTGATTACATAAGCAAGGCTCCATTGAGAGAACTAATCATTCATACAAAAAATAGCACTATTATAGCCAACGTCATCAAAAATAAAATTTCAATTCATCACAAAAATGGTGATACAAAAATCATTACTGCAAAAGAAGAAGATAGAAATTATTCGTATACAAAAATGCATGAGTCAATTATAAATAATGACTTGGAAGTTGTTTGTAGCTTCAATGAAGGAAAAAAATTACTTTCCATAATTGATGGTGTTGAGTTTAAGGAGTTGGTATGAACAAACTAAAAGTATTGTGCACCATTTGCGCGAGAGGTGGGTCAAAAGGTGTAAAGAATAAAAATATCAAATCACTTCATGGCAAGCCACTTATTTCCTACACAATACAGCAAGCAAAGGCCTGTGGACTATTTGAACATATTGTAATTAGCACCGACTCAGATGAAATATCAAAAATATCAGAAGAATACGGAGCCGATGCCTTCTTTAAAAGAGGTGCTGAATTATCAAGTGATACAGCTGGAAAGCTAGATGTTATTCGTGATGCCTTTATAAAAAGTGAAGAGCATTATGGTGAACAATATGATTACTTAGTCGATTTAGATGCAACGGCTCCACTTAGAGATATTGAAGATATTAACAATTCGTTTAAGCAATTTTTAGATAATAATAATGACAACCTAATAACAGCAATGCCAAGTCGTAGAAGTCCCTATTTTAATTTAGTTGAAGTGAATAAAGACGGTAATGTGCACCTATCAAAATCACTAAGAAATACAGTCGTTAGAAGGCAAGACTCACCCAAGTGTTACGACATGAATGCGTCTATCTACATATGGAAAAGAGAGGCGATCTTAAATGAAAAAGTATTATTTTTAGAAAAAACAGGCTTATATGTCATGCCAGAAGAAAGATCCATTGATATCGACCATGAATTAGATTACAAATTTGTAGAGTTCCTAATGGATGCTAAAAATGCTAAACAATAAAATAATCGTTATAACAGGTGGCGCAGGACTAATTGGCCAAGAGTTTGTTAAAGCTGTCATTCAAAATAATGGTATTGCCATAATTGCGGATATTAATGAAGAAATAGGTAGTGAAATAAAAGACAAGCTTTCAACACAGCTAAATACAAATAACATAGATTTTGTAAAATTAGATATCACATCAATAGCCTCTTTAAAAAGTGCTATCGATTATTTGTCCGACCAATATAGTCGAATCGACGCCCTCGTTAACAATGCATACCCTAGAAATAAAAATTATGCTAGACACTTTGATGATGTGGAATACCATGACTTTGTAGAAAATATAGGTTTAAACCTCGGAGGATACTTTGTTACCTCACAGCAGTTCTCTAAATACTTCAAAAAACAAGGGTATGGCAATATCGTAAATATCTCCTCAATATATGGGCTAATAGCACCTAAATTTAAGGTTTATGAAAATACAGCCATGACAATGCCCGTTGAATACGCCGCCATTAAATCAGGGTTAATACACCTGACTAAATATATGGCCAAATATTTCAAAGGGCTTAACATAAGAGTTAATACATTAAGCCCAGGCGGTATTTTAGATAACCAGCCAGAACCATTCTTAGAAGCCTATCAACAAGAATGCTTAAATAAAGGAATGCTTGATAAGGATGACTTAAATGGCTCACTTATCTATTTGCTTAGTGATATGAGCAAATATGTTAACGGGCAAAATATTGTCGTTGATGACGGCTTTTGTTTGTAATATTACTCGTAGTAACAATATGATTAAACGAAGAAAAAGTATAACCAATATTATTTACTTGTTTGTAGCTGTGAATTTAATTGCAATGCTTTTTGTTGGTATTGTTCCCGCGTCTGCAACTGTACCAAATTTAGACTTTTTATTTATATTAAACTTAGTATTTATTTTAGTTGTTATTTTATTTTCATTATTAATATTTTCAATGAATAAGAAAAAACATATTGAACGAAAAAAAATGTCCTCTCAGCTCTTAATAAAAAATATTAAGTTTCTATCATATGCCCCTGTAGCAGGCATAGCTTTACTAATTTATGACAGAGTTATTCTAAGAGGTATTGACTATACTCAAGGGCTTAGACAGGCTAGATATGCTTGGTTAGATACATTAGGGGGCTCTCCGATAGGAATACTTGGCAACTTATTAGTCCCTTTCAGTTATGTTGGTATCTTTTTCTTAGTTATGCACTATGAACGCATCTCAAAAAAACAACAGCGATATCTTATTGCTGGAATTATTCTTGGAGTTATAGGGCATGCAGCATTAAATGGAGGGAGAAGTAATTTACTACTAGCAATTGCAATGATACTTATTGCTTTTACATTGAAAAGAAAAAATATAAAACGCGTGAAAACCAAGACTAGGGGGAAGATTAAATACATAATAATTTTTATATTCTCAGCTTACTATATAACTTATATAACTTTATCAAGTGCAACAATGGCACAAATTGATATAGACACACTCGTACAGCTCGGCATAAAGGGACTATATGGTGAAATGGATCCAGAATTTTTCAGTACCGAACACAGCAATGGTATGTATTTATTAATCTATATATCATCTTACTTATATCATGGGCAATGGACAAGCCAAGTAGCATACTCACTACTTGAAAGAGAAGGAACCTATAGCACCCCCCCTTTAATAAATATGTTTTTAAATAACTTTGGGGCTGGTAGCAACCCCGAGGCTAAGTTTTTTTCTGATACAGGAGCATTTATTTCACTTCCAGGGGCTTTCTATTACGATTATGGTTTTTTAGGAGTTCTAGGACTATCTTCATTATTTGGCATCATTTTAGGTTTCGTATTTATTATAATTAATAACTCAAGATCTGTTGGCGGGATAAAAACAGCATTTATAGTTGGAATATTATTAATAGTAATTTTATCTCCAATGGTTCCTGCATATGGTCTGTCTTATTTTAATTTTATTGTTTATTCCTTTATTATGACAGGTATTATAAATATGGCTTTCTTTAAAAGAAAAGTTAGTTTTTTAAATTAATTATTATGAATATAAAGTATTTAATTTCAAAACTACTGAAGAAAATGCACTTACCTGCTATCAAAAACTCAGTTATTCACAACACGTCCAAGGTTGCGTCTGCCTCGCATGTATTAAATACAACATTAGACAAATATTCATATATTGGGAATAACTGTACCGTAATAGAAACTGATATTGGAAGTTTTTGCTCTATTGCAGATAATGTCATTCTTGGAGGTGCCTCTCACCCCATAAACTGGGTTTCTACTTCTCCTGTTTTTCATCATGGAAAGAACATCATGAAACAGAATTTTTCAAAACATGCTTTTAATACAGCTAAAAGAACGATTGTTGAGCATGATGTATGGATTGGAAACAACTGCTTGATAAAGAGCGGAGTAGTTATTCATACTGGTGCAATAATAGGGATGGGATCTATCGTTACTAAAGATATCCCACCCTATGAAATTTGGGCAGGAAACCCCGCTAAATTAATTAGAAAGCGTTTTGACCTAATTACAACAAAGCATTTATTGAGTATGGAATGGTGGAACATGAATGACAGTCAATTGAAAAATATATCGGTGTTTATGCATAATCCTCATGAATTCATTAAACAGTATAAAGATGAAGCAGAGAAAGTATAGTGGATATAATTATAGTTTATGAAAGGAAACAACGCGAGATAGAAAACGCAATCCTACTAAAAATTGAGCTCGAAAAAAGAGGTTATATTTGTAATATTGTTCAATATTATGAAGGGTACAAATACAATATATTCAACATAAATCCTCCCAAAGTGATTCTTGTGCCTCATTTATATGGTAACTCCAATGTTTATAGAACCTTTTCTAGATATGGGCGAGCTAGTCATTTGGTAAACCTGCAGTTTGAACAAGTTTTATCAGAAAAGTGGGAGAAATTAGGCCACCATAATCCAAATGATGAAGCAAAAAAAGCAGTGCATGTTTGCTGGGGAAGTAAAACAAAAGAAAGATTAGTGAGTGCTGGTGTACCGACCGAAAATTTGAAAATTTTAGGTGCGCCGCATTTGGATCTATTAAGAAAAGAATTCAGAGGCGACAATAACTTAAGAGAACTATTTAGCAGTAAGTTTAATATCGATACTACTAAAAGGTGGACCATCTTCCTTTCTAGTTTTACATATGCTGATATTTCAGATTCTCGTTTAAAGATGAATGAGTTAAATGCAGGAACAAGTTTGAAAAGCTTCCCTGAGATTCATACTACCTCAAGAAATAAAATACTCAACTGGTTTAAAAAACTTCTTGAGAAAGATAGCGAAAATATTTTTATTTATCGTCCTCACCCTGATGAATTAAATTTTGATAGTGTTTTGGAACTCGAAAAAAATTACCCAAACTTGAGGGTTATAAGATACTCAGGGGTAAAGGACTGGATAGAAGTTTCAGATAATATTTATTCTTGGTATTCAACCTCTGTCGTTGAGGCACACTTTTTAGATAAACCCTACTCCATTTTAAGGCCTATTGAACTGCCAGATAGCTTTGATAGCGTGTTACTCAAACATGCAAAGTTTATAACTAAATATGATGAATTTGAAAAAGACTATTTTAAAGATGACTCCGAAAGACAAACTGCTATTGATGATTTTCATATAGATCAATATTATCAAATAGACAAAGTTCTACCTTCATATATAAAGCACTGCGACCTTATTGAAAAACTGATTAATACAAAAAAGCAGAGTTACAACTTAAGTGCTCGTTATAAGCTAATAGCTAAATTAAAAAGTATTAGCGTGATACTTGTGTATTTTTTGCATAAAAACTTAAAAATAAATTTAGATAAATATAGAAAGGATGAAGATAAAAAAAGAAACTTTTTTATCGAGTGGTTTATTGAGATGGACAATCAAATTGTGAGTAGAGATGAAAAGAAAGAAATAGAGGACAGACTAAAAATAATTTTAAACAACAATAAAAAAACACACTAAATAATGAGTAAAGATGAGGGTAAAGGATTTTTCAATCATTCAAGAAACTACCTGATTGCAGAATTTTTTAATAAAGGCATAGTATTTCTTACTATACCTTTATTTACCTATTTGTTATCACCCGAAGACTATGGGGTAATCTCAATATATGCAACTATCATAAGTATCTTAATTGTATTTATGGGGCTTAATATCCATGCTTCTGTTCAGAGGCATTATCATGATGAGTTTAATGAATTTAATGAGTTCTTAGGAACAAATATTCTCTTCCTAGTTTTTCTAAACACACTTCTAGTCTTTTTATTTATTATTTCACAGGATTATTTATCTTCTTTTCTTTCTATTGATAGCAGGGTTTTATTTGTTGCCGTTATTGTTAGTAGCCTAAGTGTATTTCTTCAAGTAGAGCTCTCATACTTGCAGACAAGTCAGCAAAGTAAAAAATATGTAAAAATACTTGTTATTAGAAATATTTTATTGACGCTAGGAGCCACTATATGGATGTATTTACTAGATGATCATAGATACTTAGGAAAAGTTTACTCTGAACTCCTTATTATGTGTATGATTTTTATATTTGTGATATACGATCTATTGAAGCTCTCTAAGTTTAATATCAATATAAAATTTCTTAAATATTCTTTGTCTTATGGCATTCCTTTAATACCACACACACTATCTGGACTTATTTTATTGCTATCTGATAGATTGATAATCAATCAACTGTCTGGTAGCTATGAAACAGGATTGTATTCCTTTGCATTTAATATAGGGATGATCATGAGCATTGTTGTAACTTCATTTAATAACGCATGGATACCTATATTTTACAAAGACTTAAAGGAGAAGTCTTATTACAAAATACAAAAATCCTCAGAAAAATATATTAAAATTATATTTACGGTGTCATTACTTCTTGTTTTATTTAGCAAAGAAATAGTCATAATCATGGCAGATAAAAAATACTATGAGGCATTAAATATTGTCCCCTTGATTATATTAAGTTTTACAATGGTCTACCTTTATACACTTTTTGCTAATTATGCTTTTTACAGAAAAAAAACTGGGCTAATCTCCCTATTTACTTTTATTGCAGGAATTATAAATATAAGCTTGAATTATTTACTTATCCCAATATTTGGATATGAGGTAGCAGCATGGACTACACTATTTTCGTATTTTATGCTATTTGTACTTCATTATATAAATGTAAAGTTTTTTTTAAAAGAAAAGACAATTACTTTGTCAAAGATACTAATTCAATTGTCATTTTTGATGGCATTAATAATATTGTTTCTTAATGTGGATATTAACCAGTATATATTTCATTTAGCATTTAAATTTTTATTAGCTATTATATTTATAATTGTATTGTTCAAATCTGAAATAAGCAGAAAATTGAATAATCGTTACCTGTAGAATGGTATAATATATACATAAATCATTTTTTGAAAAAAACTTAAATTCAGTGAAAGAAATAAGAATTAACAAGGACAACTATGCTTCAGGATAAAAAAATATTAGTTACTGGAGGCACAGGTTCCTTCGGTAAAACTATGGTCAACTACTTATTGTCCGAGGGTTGTTCCGAGGTCAGAGTCTTTAGCCGTGATGAAACTAAGCAAGAACACATGCGGATATCCTATAATGAAGATCGTCTAAAATTTTATATTGGTGATGTTCGAGATTTCTCTAGTATCAATTCTGCCATGAAAAATGTGGACTATGTTTTTCATGCAGGCGCACTCAAACAAGTCCCATCATGTGAGTTTTTTCCTATGCAGGCTGTTATGACTAATATTCAAGGCAGTGATAATGTCTTACGTGCAGCGGTTGATAATAAGGTTAAGAGTGTCGTTTGTTTAAGTACCGATAAAGCGGTTTATCCCGTCAATGCCATGGGAATGAGTAAAGCGATGATGGAAAAAGTAGCTCAATCTCATGCACGTAATTTAAGTCAAGATGAAACCGTCATTTCTTGTGTGCGTTATGGTAATGTCATGTATTCTCGTGGCTCCGTTATCCCTTTGTTTATTAAATGCATTAAAGAAGGCTCTCCTTTAACTATTACCGCACCGCTTATGACGCGTTATTTAATGTCATTACCGCAATCGGTTGATTTGGTTAACTATGCTTTTAGTCATGCCAAGCAAGGTGATATTTTTATTCAAAAAGCTCCAGCTTGTACGGTTGCTGACTTGGCGACTGCTTTAGTTGAATTGTTTGAGTCTGATGTAAAACAACAATTAATCGGTATTCGCCACGGTGAAAAGATGTATGAGGCTTTAGCCTCGGCTGAAGAGCTTGCTCGCTCTATTGATCATGGTGACTATTATCAAATACAAATGGATACCAGAGATTTAAATTATAAAAAATATTTTTCTGAGGGTGATATTGATATTCCTAAAGAAGATTATACTTCAGATAACACTGATCGCCTTGATGTCAAGGGGGTCAAAAAACTTTTATTGCAACTGCCCGAAGTACAAGAAGAATTAGCATCTCATGCAAGGTAAGCAGATAAACGCTAATATGATTTTCTCAAGGTTTAACCGTATAAATAGTATAAAAGCCCACCCCCCCACTTTTCCCCGCTTTTGTGTGACGCTTTCGTTTGAGGGAGTGCTTAATCATTTAAGCCAGAATAACTATGGGCGAATGGACTGATGAAAGTTGGAGTAACAGGAAGTAATGGTTTTATAGGGAAGAACCTTTTAGAGCGTCTTAGCCGAATGGAAAGTATTGAGGTAATTACCCTTACCCGTTCTGACCCTGATTCTAAGCTTGAAGAGCTAGTAAGCACTGTTGATTTCATTTTCCATCTTGCTGGCATCAACCGCCCAGAAAATCCACAAGAGTTTTATGAGGGCAACCAAGACCTTACTCAAAAAATTGTAGATTTAGCCCTTAACGCAGAAAGAAAAATTCCTATTTTAATTAGCTCTTCTACTCAAGCCACACACGATAATGACTACGGTAAAAGCAAGTTGGCTGGTGAAATTGCCCTAGAAAACTATGCAAAAGAAAGCAGTTCTGCGGTTTATATTTATCGTTTACCCAATGTTTTTGGCAAATGGTCACGCCCTAATTACAATACAGTGATAGCAACTTGGTGTCACAATATTAGTCGCGATATTGCACTTGAAGTGAACAATGAAAGCCATGAGCTTTATCTGGTGTATGTTGATGATGTTATCGAACACTTTGTTCGCCACTTAGATGAAACAGCAAAAAAAGGGGTGGTTTACCCCGAAGTATCACCCGTTTATAAACAAACCCTAGGCAGTATTCGTGATTTATTAGTGGACTTTAAAGAAAGCCGCGAGCACCTAATTACTCCTCCTGTTGGCAGAGGTTTTCCACGGGCATTATATGCAACTTATCTAAGCTTTTTACCTACAGACCAATTTTCTTATGGTTTAAAGGGTTACTCTGATAAGCGCGGTACGTTTTATGAGTTTTTGAAAACACAAGACAGCGGTCAGTTTTCTATTTCAACCTCTGCTCCTGGGGTTACACGAGGTAAACATTACCACAATACTAAGAATGAGAAATTTCTGGTAGTGAAAGGAGAGGCGAGTATTAAATTGCGCCAAATCCACGGGGATGATGTGATTGAATATAAAGTCTCTGATAAAAAAATTGAAGTGGTTGAGATGATCCCGGGATATACCCATGACATCAGTAATACTGGCGATGATGAAATGATTCTCTTACTATGGGCAAATGAAATATTTGACCATGATAAACCTGATACCTTCTTTTTAGAGATTTAATACGTATATGGCAAAAAAACTAAAAATTGTAACTATCCTCGGAACTCGCCCAGAGATTATTCGGCTTGCTTCTGTCATGTCTGCCTTAGACAAATTTATGGATCATGTGCTAGTACACACGGGGCAAAACTATGACTATGAGTTAAACCAAGTCTTTTTTGATGATTTAGGGGTTAAACAACCTGATCACTTTCTTAATGTAGACACTTCGTCATTAGGAAAAGTTTTAGGCGAAATATTAATAAAAACAGAAGAAGTACTTCTTAAAGAAAAACCCGATGCTGTCTTAGCACTGGGTGATACAAACAGTGCCATTGGCTTATTAATGGCAAAACGCATGAAAATACCCACCTATCATATGGAAGCGGGTAATCGTAGCTTTGATGCGAATGTGCCAGAAGAGATTAACCGTAAATTGGTTGATCACATTAGTGACTTTAACTTAGTTTACACAGAGCATGCTCGCAGGCATCTACTTGCAGAAGGCTTATTACCTCGCTTTACTTACCTTACAGGCTCGCCAATGCGTGAGGTGTTAGATACTCACAAAGCAAGCATTGATGCCTCAAAAATTCTTAAAGAACTTAAGTTAGTGCCTAAAAAATATTTTATTGTAAGTGTTCACCGAGAAGAAAATGTAGACAGCCTTGAGAACTTAAAGCGTGTTGTGGCTTGTTTAAGTGCTTTATATAGTGAGTATAAAATACCCGTTATTGTATCAACACACCCAAGAACTCGCGCACGTTTAGAGCAGGCAGGCCTGGGGGAAAACATTGGTGATATTCGTTTCTTAAAACCTTTTGGGTTTCATGATTATAACAAACTACAGGTAGATTCTTTTTGCGCCATTTCTGATAGTGGAACAATCAGCGAAGAGTCTTCAATGTTAGGTTTCCCTGCTGTCACACTGAGGCAATCAATCGAGCGTCCTGAAGCACTGGATACAGGTAGTATTATTTTGTCTGGACTTGATCAGGATATTTTAACACAAGCGGTTGAAATTGTTACTCAGGAAGATAAGCTCTACCCAATTAAAGAGATCCCAGAAGAGTATGCTATTAATAATACCTCTTTACGTGTTATTAAACTGATCCAAGGAACGGCCAAACTAACTAACCGCTGGCGTAATTTAGAGGACTTTAGCCGTTATGACTGGGAATAAGTCGTTAATATTTTGCTTCGAAGATTTCTACCCTTCAAATATTCCTTACAACCATATATTGAAAGATATTATTGAGGAGTGTTGTCGTCGAGGAGAATATTCCGTTGAAGTAATTACCTCATTTAAGCCTGATCCAAAAGAACAAAGTCAGATGCTTAATTTTTTTGAAGCGAATAATATTGAATCCGCTCAATTTAAAAGCATGAACAAATTTAAAAGTATTTTCTTTTCAATGCGGGTATTTTTTTATTTGCTTCGTCATGGAAAAGGTACTGTTATTGTTCCATCCTCCCCTCCTGTAATAATGGGGTTTAGTGTTTTTCTTGCTAAATATCTTGGTGGTTCTCGCTTTAATTATATTTATCATTGTCAGGATATCCACCCTGAAGCATTGGTTATTTCAAATCATATTAAGAACACCTTATTAGTTAATATAATGAAATATATGGATAATTTCACGCTAAGTTATGCAAAAAATATTATTGTTCTTAGTGAAGATATGCAAATAACGTTAGAGAAAAGGAAGAATAAACCGTTAAATAACCTATCAATTATTAATAATTTTATTCCATCTGCTTACTCTTCATCTTTGAGCTTACAAAGTGAAAGTAAGACAATAAGAAGTAATCATAAAAAGGATGATATTATTTTTGTCTTTGCTGGTAATACTGGAGCATTTCAGAATCTTGAAATGTTATTAGAAGGTTTTCTTAATCTTGATTTGAATGAGCATTGTCACCTTTACTTTGTTGGTGAAGGGAAAGTAAAAAATATATTGATTCAACAATCTTTAAACCACTCCTCCAAAATGAAAGTAAACGTACATTTTTTAGATAAAATGGACTCACAAGATATTACTCATTTTATATCGGAGGCGGACTACGGTATTGTATCAATCTCAGATGAATTATTAGATGTTGCATACCCATCAAAAATTGCAACATACTTAAGTTTAGGCTTACCATTGTTGTTATGTGGCGGTGTTCTTTCTAAAATTGAAGATGAAGTAAATAATGAAAGCTTGGGAGTTTCCATCAGCGGTAAGAACGTAGATACGATAAAAAAAGGATTTGAGGATGCTATTCAACGATGTGATTTTTTTAAAAGTAGGCACGCAGACATTAAAAACTACTATAATTTAAGTTATGATCGGAAAAAAATTATTTCAAATATTATTGAAACTTTTTAGGTTACGACAGTGCCAATTCCTCAAATCACCTACATTGCAGCCACCGAAAAAGATATAAAACAGGTAGTTTCATTACACATGAGTACTTTTAAAAGTAACTTCACCACTTTACTTGGAAAAGCTTTTTTAACTCAGTATTACCATCTCTTTTTAAATAATCTTTTTTATTTTTTTATCGCAAAGAAAGAAGAACAAGTAATTGGCTTTATTGTTGGCGTTAATGATTATAAGCTTTTGGCTAAATACTTAAAACAGGAAATTCATAAGTTTATTATCCCCCTTCTTTACTCTGTATTGAATATTAAATTAATTCCTATTATTTCTAAAAGAGTATTGGGTTTTATTTTTAATGGAAGAGCTAATACCTTGCCATTAGACTTAAGAAACTATAATGAGATTACTTCTTTTGTTGTTGATAAGAATAGTCAAGGATTAGGAGTAGGCAGTAGTTTATTAAAGCATTATTTATCCCAAGTAAATTCTAGTGGAATACTGGGTGCTTTTATAACAACAGATGCTACAGAAAATATATCAACAATAAATTTCTATAAAAAAAATGGTTTTACTATAAAACATACCTATCAACAATCAGAAAAAAGGGATATGCACCTAATGCTAAAAGAGTTCACACAATGAAAGACTTCCTCCCTTTTGCTCTTCCTCTTATCGGTGAAGAAGAAATCACTGAGGTTACAGATACTCTCTGTTCAGGCTGGCTAACTACCGGACCTAAAACAGTACAATTTGAAAAGGACTTCTGTGGCTTTATTGGTGCTGATTATGCGCTAGCAGTAAATTCTGCGACCTCTGGATTGCATCTTGCATTGGAAGCCATTGGTGTTGGCAAAGGTGATAAAGTCATCACAACAACCAATACTTTTACTGCTACCGCTGAGGTGATTCGTTATTTAGGTGCTGATCCAATACTTGTTGATATTGATCCTAAAACTTTTAATATTGATCCGAATGAGATTCGTAAAATTGCAGATAAGCATGAAAATATAAAAGCCATTATGCCGGTGCATTTTGCAGGGCAGTCTTGTGAAATGGATGCAATTCGAGAGATTGCTGATCAGCATAATTGGAAAATCATCGAAGATGCCGCTCATGCCCTGCCAACCACTTGGCAAGGTGAAATGGTTGGGACACTATCTGATATTACCGTATACAGTTTTTATGTGACAAAAACGATTGCTACGGGTGAAGGCGGCATGATTGTTAGTAATAATGAAGACTATATTAAACGCATGAAAGTGATGCGTTTACATGGTATTAGTCGTGATGCATTTGATCGTTATACCTCTGATAAACCCGCATGGTTTTATGAAATTGTAGAACCTGGCTATAAATATAATATGACTGATATTGCGGCTTCGTTGGGCATTCATCAGTTAAAAAAGGCGCATATTTTCCAAGAACGACGTGAGTGGATGGCAAGTCAATATAATGAAGCCTTTGCTGATCTGCCCGTCACAACACCTTTTGTTGCACACCCTGATGATATGCATGCTTGGCATTTGTATGTGCTCCAGTTAGAATTTGAATCACTCACCATTAATCGTGACCAGTTTATTGAATTAATGGCAGAGGAAAAAATCGGCACGAGTGTTCATTTTATCCCTCTACACCTACACCCTTACTGGCGTGATCGTTATGACTTTAAGCCTGATGGTTTTCCTGTTGCCTTAGATGTCTTTAACCGAGCTGTTAGTTTGCCAATTTATCCTAAAATGACGGATGATGATGTAAAACGGGTGATTGATACAGTGACTAAAATTCTAAAGGCGCATGCCAAATGATTGCAAAGCGTTTGTTTGATTTATTGTTTGTTATCCCCGGTCTTGTGGTTTTATCACCTGTATTTCTTGTTATTAGCTTATTGATTAAACGTGACGACAATGGTCCTGTGTTATTTAAACAGGAAAGGGTAGGGATAAATGAAAAGCCATTTAAGGTGCTTAAATTCCGCACTATGGTGATTGATGCTGAAAAACAAGGTGCGAAAGTAACAACGGGTGGTGATTCAAGAATTACCAAAACAGGACAATGGTTGCGAAAATATAAAATAGATGAATTGCCACAGCTTATTAATGTTTTAAAAGGAGAAATGAGCTTGGTTGGCCCTCGCCCTGAAGTACCTGAGTATGTTGCATTTTATAGTGAAGAACAGAAACAAAGTATCTTATCTGTTCCTCCTGGCATCACTGACCTTGCTTCCATTGAGTTTAGAAATGAAAATGAGTTACTCACAGGCTCGCAAGACCCTGTTAAAGATTACCGAGAAAAAGTGTTACCCATTAAACTTGCCTATTATGAGCAATATGTAAAAGAACGATCATTGTTGATGGATTTTACGCTGATAGTAAAAACAATTGTTGCTATTATAACCTAAAAATTCACACTAGTGCATAGACCCGATAGGCAACTAGCTAAGGTCTATATTAATCGAGGTGATTATTCTAATGAGCTTGTAGAGTTTGATACTAGTGAATGTCTTTTATTGCTTAACTTTGCTTCTATTTGGCGTAAGTAGTACAAGTCTTAAATTTAAGATAAAACTGATCAAACTCCATAAAACTTTGTTTCCCTCAAATTTTAAGATGCAAAACACATACCTGAAAGAAAGTATACATCATGGTATCATGTAGTATTAATTGCTCCAAAAGTATTTGTATACTGGTGTCACATCTCCGTCCCCTTCGACTATACGCTCAGGAGACTGGCAAGAAATAGCTCCCTGAGCTCAGTCGAAGGGTACAGGAGCATGTGAATACTTTTGGCATAACCAATACTATTAGCTTATAGGGTTATAGGAATGAACTTAGCTTATACCGAAAAATACACAATCAAAGATCACTCTTTATGGGATGGTGACTGGGAGCTCGTTCGTGGTGAGGCTTTTGCGATGTCGCCTTCTCCCCTATATAACCATCAGCATATCAACGGAAAAATCTATAGACAGCTTGATGAGCAACTTGATAATTGCACAAAATGCCACGCGGTGATTGAAACGGATGTTACCTTTTCAGAAGATACCGTGGTAAGACCTGATAGCATGGTTATCTGCTATGAACCCGATCAAAAGCTAACAAAAGCCCCTGATCTTGTTTTTGAGGTTATTTCTCGATCTACGGCTAAAAGAGACGAGATTTTAAAGTTTAATTTATACCAAACTGAAGCTATCAAGTATTATGTTTTAGTTTACCCTGAAAGCAACAAAGCTAAAGTATATCAATTGATTGATTTCAAATATCAAAAAATAGGTGATTATACAAATGAGTCGTTTATATTTGAGCTAAGTCACTGTGATATTAATTTTGATTTTAGTTTTATTTGGAGGAAAAAATCATCAACATAAATACAAGTGCCGTTGCTACATAGACCTCTACCCCGTTATAATAAAAGCGCAACCCGCCCCCAATACCGATCTTTGCACGTGAGACATAACGACTTAAAACACTTTTAATAATGGATACCTTACTGATGCTGTCTAGCATAAAAAAATCACTCTTAAACAAGCCTCGCTCACAAAAACGTCTATTATTATTAGCCTTTGATACTTTACTCATCCCTCTTGTTATCTGGATGAGCTTTTCTTTGCGCCTTGACTCTCCCTTTATACCTCAGGCAAAAGAGTGGTTGATTTTTCCTTTAGCTATTATTATCGCTATTCCTATTTTTACTCGTTTAGGCTTGTATCGAGCGGTTTTAAAATATTATCGTAGTCAAGCAATTGCCTCTATTGTTATTGCTACCCTTATCTTTACCATTATCTGGGTATTGGCTGTTGCTGCTTTCTCTCTTTCTATCATCCCTATTTCTGTTGCCTTTTTAACTTGGTTGGGCACTTTTACTTTAATTACAAGTTCACGTTTATTGGCTCAACGCATGTTATACGGTGACCACTCTTCAAATACCTCTATTAAACAGGTACTAATTTATGGTGCGGGTGATGCGGGAACCCAGCTTGCAACTGTTTTAAAAACTGACCCCAGCTATTCTCTTGCGGGTTTTATTGATGATGATAAGAATCTTAAAGGCTGGAATATATTAGGCTTGAATGTTTATTTGCCTACACAAATTAAAGAGTTGATCTCTAAAAAATCTGTTAATGAAGTTATCTTGGCGATGCCTTCTGCAGGTCATAAAAAACGCCAGAGAATTCTTAATCAGCTTGAATCTTTGAATGTTAATGTTCGTAGTATTCCTGCTTTTGCTGATTTGGCTAGTGGTAAATTAAAAACCTCTGACATCAAAGACATCGACATTGATGATTTATTAGGTAGAGATGTTATAAAACCAGACAGCACGTTATTGCCAGCCAATATTCGTAATAAAGTTGTCATGGTAACAGGGGCTGGTGGCTCTATTGGATCTGAGCTTTGTAGACAAATTATTGCCCTTGCTCCGACTAAATTAATATTGCTTGAACAAAGTGAATTTGCACTCTACCAAATAGAACAAGAGCTTGAAGAACTACTTATAAGCCTTGGCTCTTCTGTACAATTAAATAAGGTTTTAGGCTCTATCACTAATCCTGTTTTTCTTAAACCACTGTTTCAGCACAAAAATGTACAGACTATTTATCATGCTGCAGCTTACAAGCATGTGCCTTTGGTTGAGGAAAACCCTGTTGCTGGTTTAAGCAATAATGTTTATGGCACTCAACTATTGGCAGAGCATGCACTTGCTGGTGCAGTAGAAACCTTTATTTTGATTTCAACCGACAAAGCTGTTCGCCCCACTAACGTCATGGGCTGTTCAAAACGAATAGCTGAAATGACATTGCAAGCACTTGCTGAAAGCCCTAGTTGCAGTACAACCTTCTCTATGGTGCGCTTTGGTAATGTTTTAGGCTCATCAGGCTCTGTTGTACCTAAGTTTAGACAACAGATTCGTGATGGCGGACCTATTACGGTTACACACAAAGAAATTACCCGTTATTTTATGTCTATACCTGAGGCTGTACAGCTGGTTATTCAGGCTGGTGCAATGGCACAAGGCGGCGAGGTGTTTGTTTTAGATATGGGTGACTCGGTCAAAATAGTCGATATGGCTAAAAAAATGATCAAACTAGCAGGGCTTACGATTAAAGATGAAAACAATTTAGACGGTGATATAGAAATTGAATACTCTGGCTTACGCCCTGGTGAGAAACTTTATGAAGAGCTATTGATTGGTGATAATGTTAGCGGCACACAACACCAACGCATTATGCGCGCTAATGAAATGCATATGGAGCAAACGGAACTCCAAGAACATTTAGACACTCTTCGAAAGGCTATGGCGACAGATAAAAGTAGTGATATTAAAAAAGAACTTGCGCGATTTGTTGATGGTTACAAACCTTGGATTAGCAATCAAAGTAACAATAAGGGCAACAAGGAAAGAATATTAAAAAATAATGATAACAGTGATAATATCATAGCTATAAAATAGATTATTTTGTCACCCCCCTACTTTTCTGCCATTTTGTATTTTTTGTACTAAGGATACTTTGTATTTAAGCCAATAAGGCTTTAAAATCCCTGTATCGAAAAACTTTTCTTGTACAAAGAAATAATAGACTACACAGAAGAACCTTATGAAAAAACGCTCCTTTATCTATTCTGCTTTACTCTCATTAACACTTCTTAGTGGCTGTTCTTTAAGCCCTGGCGTACCAGGATTATCAATCGACTCATCCCGCTATGCCAAAAAACAAGTTGAAGGTCGTGACTATAAACTAGTTGTGATCAATGCCAATACTATTCAAAAGCAAAAACCTTTCAATTATGCAAATTATATAGCTGAAAGGAAGAAACGCTACCAAGCTCTTTCAAATCCTTCACACGCCACTTATAGAAGCCATATATTACAAAAGGGCAAAAAACAGGGGGGGTGGCAAAAACAAACAAGCAATAGCCGAATACTTATCAATAAAAGAAAAAAATACTTTTCAGGTGTAAGTACAAACGATAATAAAGCCAACTACCAATACCGTATTGGGAAAAAAGATATTCTTAGTATAACCGTTTGGGATCACCCAGAACTTACTGTCCCAAGTGAAGACCCAGCTTCAGCTGGCCATGTAGTTGATAATAATGGTCGCTTTTACTTCCCTTATGCTGGCAAAATTCATGCATTAGGAAAAACACCTGCCGATGTGCGTGACGTACTAGAAAAGAAACTCTCATCATTTATAACAAACCCCCAAGTTAGCGTGCGTGTTGCACTCTTCCGCAGCCAAAAAGCTTACGTATCTGGCGCTGTACCGAAGCCTTCAACGCTTAATATTAATGATGTCCCTACCACAGTACGCGATGCCATATCAAAAAGTGGTGGCGTGATTCCCAATCAATATACTGGCTATGCTTCGCTAGCAAGAGGGAATAAAAAAATACTAATAGACCTTAATCGAATGCTAAAGCATAACGATAATCGCCAAAACTTTTTGCTTAAAAATGGTGATCGTCTACATATAATTGAAAAAGATCAATTAGCAGAAGAAATTCAAAAACAAAATGTTTTGAACCCCATTAAGTTACAATTTGAATTACAAAAAGAACGTGAAATAGCACGATTAAAAAAGCAACTTGAACGAGAGCTAAAATCAGAACAAGCCAAAGTTTTTGTGATGGGAGAGGTGCATAAACCTGGCTCGGTAAGATACCAAATTGAAGATGGTATGACACTAGCTGAAGCCGTTAACGATGCGGGTAGCTTTAGAGAAGAAACGGTGAATCCGAAAGGAATTTTTGTAGTTCGACAAGATATGCTAAATGATAAAATACCTACGGTATACCAATTGCCTATAGTCTCTGTTCATTCAATGCTACTTGCCGAGCAGTTTAAAATACGGCCTAGAGACATAATTTATGTAACTGCGACACCAAGCATACGTTGGAATAGAGTGCTTGCCCAATTGATACCATCACTAACTTTAGTAAATACTGTTAGTAATCTTTCAAGATAAAAATAGGTTACTCTATGTTTAAAAATGTAATGATGGTTTGCATTGGCAACATATGCCGAAGCCCTATCGCAGAAGTTTATCTAAAGCATCACCAGCCTCAGCTTAATGTTTTTTCTTCTGGGCTTGGTGCGCTTGTGGGGAAGCCTGCTGACCCTAAATCTGTTGACCTTATGACAAAAAAGTCTATTGATTTAACAAAACATTGTGCACAACAAATTAATTCTGTTTTGGTATCAAATTCTGATTTGATTCTTACAATGGAAAAGAAGCATGTTGATGCTATACAGACACAGTTTCCTGAAGCGCGTGGCAAAGTCCATTTGATTTGCAAATGGAATGATAATCAAGAAATACCGGATCCCTATAAAAAAGATGATGCTGCCTTTGCTTCTGCTGCTAGCTTAATAGAATCTGGTTTAGACGCGTGGCAGAAAAAACTTTGGAAATAACAATATCTACTAATACGGGCTATGACGCACTACACACACCCCATTTCCTTACTTAACAAAATAAAATAGAACCAAAAAACATGAATGACCAAGTAAAAAATACTCCTGCTCAAGCAGACGATGATGATATTGATCTACTAGAGCTACTCCATACATTATTAGCAGGAAAGTGGCTAATAATGGCTAGCTCATTTTTAGCTCTTTTACTTGCGCTAATTTATGCTTTTGGTCAACAACCTACTTATAAAGCAGATACTTTAATGCAGGTTGAGTCTCAAAAAAAGGGCATACCTGGCCTTGAAGATCTTGCAGGGCTGGGTGGAAATGATATTTCCGTAGGGACTGAATTAGAGATAATAAAATCGCGTAAAGTGTTAGGCCAAGCTGTAAAAGCTTTAAAACTTGATATTGTTGCAACACCAAAAAGAATTCGCCTCTTAGGTAATTTTTATAAACATTTATTTAATTCAAGCTCCATAAGCAAGCCTACAGCAATGTTTAATAAATATGCTTGGGGCAATGAAAGAATCCAAATAAATCGTCTTGAAGTACCTGATGAACTTCTAAATAAACCGCTAACTATAATTAGCACAGCCGATAATGGTTTTGAGCTTGTTAATAATGACAAAGTATTATTAACAGGGAAAATTGGACGTTATAACTTCTCGAGCGAAAATAATATCGGCATTAATATTGCCGAATTAAACGCGCTTGAAGGTACTGAGTTTTCTATTAGCAAGCTTTATTCACTTGAAGCTATTGAAAAACTAAAAAAAGCAATTAAAGCCTCTGAAAAAGGAAAAAAGACAGGGATTATCAGTTTAACACTTGAGGGTTATAATAAAAATATCATCGTTCAAACGCTTGATCATATTTCTAAAACATATTTACAGCAAAGTAAATCTCGTAGTTCAGAAGAAGCCAGTAATGCTTTGAAATTTCTTAATGAACAAATAAAACCGGTTAAAGAAAGAGCTGAAACGACTGAAGCAAATATCAAAAAATATCGTACGAAAAATAAAACAGCCGATATGTCATTAGAGACTCAAGCTATTTTAAATCTTGTGACTAATATTGATACGGAGCTACAAAAACTCTCCTTAAAAAGAGCCGAGCTTAGCCTTAGGTTTAAGCCTGATCATCCAACTCTACAAGCTATAAGCACACAGGAAGAAAGTTTACTACAACGTAAAGCACAAGCTTTAGAAAAAATATCAGAATTACCTGAAACACAACAAGAGCTTTTAACCTTAGAGCGTGACTACAAGGTAGCAAACTCTATTTATATTGATCTATTAAATAAAATCCAAGAATTTAAAATTGCTAAGGCCAGTAGTGTTGGCAATGTTTACATTATTGACAATGCTGTTGTTCACAGCAAACCCATCAAACCTAAAAAGGCAATGATTTTGGCTTTAGGTGGATTATTAGGTGCCATGCTAGGTGTTTTAATCGTGTTTTTACGCAAAGCCTTACATCACTTTGTTAACAACCCTGAAAAACTTGAAGAAGCCACAAATATCCCTGTTTATGCGACAGTGCCTTTCTCGAAGGAAGTAAATACAACCAAAGGTATAAAAAACCATAAAAAACAAAAAACATTGTTATCACTTGATCATCCAACTGACCCCGCAATTGAGAGCTTAAGAAGCCTTAGAACAAGCCTTCATTTTGCCTTATTAGAAGCAAAGAATAATATAGTTATGATTACAGGGCCATCACCAGGCATTGGTAAATCTTTCATCTCTTCAAACTTTGCTGCGGTTATTGCCTCTAGCGAGCAACGTGTTTTATTAATTGATGCTGATATGCGCAAAGGCTATTTACATAATTTGATGAATCAACCTGTATCTCCTGGCTTATCTGATTTAATTAGTGATAAAAAAAGTCTTGAAGATGCTATCCACACCATTCAAATTGGCGATAATACCTTGGACATCATTACACGAGGTCAAACACCACCAAATCCTTCTGAATTATTAATGCACAGTAATTTTGAGCAGCTATTAAATAAGCTGTCTGATGTCTATGATTTAATTTTAATAGATACGCCTCCTGTGCATGCTGTAACCGACCCTAGTATTATAGGCAAACACTCTGGGGTAACCTTCATGGTTTTAAGATCAGATCGACATAACATGAAAGAGATTGAGCATGCAATCACACGCCTTTCTCATACTGGTATTGAAACTAAAGGCTTTATATTTAATGCATACATTGCTCAAAAATCTGGCAGCTATGGCTATGGCTATCATTCTTATTATGGTGATTACAAATCAGATAAGTAAATACATAGGAGGAGACAACTTGAGAAAAATTACAGGAACTCCTAACAGATAGGTTTCTGCCTACGCGATAGTGAAAGTTTGTGCGCAACATCATACAAGCCCGTTAAAGCTAGAGAGCCTACCATTCTTACCCAAAATACACCCTCAAAACGTAGTCATTACCTTTTCTACTGTATAAACTTAAAAAGTTATTGAATATCCAACTGAAGAACCAAAATCATTATTCCTACTTTTTCCGATTTCTTTCTCAGAAGTAAATTGCAGGCCAAGATTTAATTTTGATTGCTTATTTAGTTTCTTATCTAAACTGACACCTATCGCTGACCACTTTTTACCATCAACTCCTGCTATTGGATTTTTACCACTACCATCCAAATTAAGCTTTGCATGCTTAATCCAGCCGCGCCAAAAGTCACCGTTATTACGAGAAAGCATTGTGCCTGCGCTAATAATCTGGCTATCTGAATCGATACCATGACCCATCGACATACCTAGGTGGCGATAACCATCCCCATAGGTACTATGATTGTAAATAATATTATTTCTAGCTCTCCCCTTAAACCAAGCAGCACTAGTATCTGTTGCTTCAATATAAGTTCGCCATGAGCCGTTTTTAGAGAGGCCAGATACTGAAGCACCTGCTAGATATGTTTCGTCACCTAAAAATAAAGTACCAACAGCTCTATCTTCACCTATGTATTGGCCATAAAGTGAATAGTGCCTGCCATTATTTCCAATTGGAAGATTCCATTTAATATCACCACCAGCAATGCTATTTCCTGCAAGACGATCAGCTACGGAGTTATCACTAAGACCTAAGAATGTCCTAACGAAGCCTTTTAAGCTCTCATCGCCATTCCCTCCGCCCCACTGAATAGCTCTATTTAAACCTACCTCAAGAGACTGAAAAGGTTTAAACGTAAAGCGAGTACCTATTAGTTTTGCATTTGGCACCACACGATCCGATTCCAACTGACCAATAAACATATGCAGCTTATTTGGCCCAAGCCAATGCAACCATTTATTATCAAATGCTTTAGAGCTAATATTTTCCACCGACAGGCTAGGAATAGGTCGAGCATTATTCGATAAAATCAAAGAGCCATCCCAACTTGGGCCCCACCATCTTGATTGTTTACCTACCGTAAACTTCCAGTTACCCAGCGAGCTAGAGATATAAGACTCATCAAGGCGAAAGTTTTGATCACTAGGATGGGTTGATTTTTCTGCTATGGTTGCTT
>Ga0256840_1000789_pt1 | contig 31511 bp, 35 predicted proteins | sample 355202metaG_FD_185969 | JGI IMG/M metagenome (GOLD analysis project Ga0256840, IMG submission 185969) | Hydrothermal vent microbial communities from Mid Atlantic Ridge, Atlantic Ocean - 355-202 | ecosystem: Environmental > Aquatic > Marine > Hydrothermal vents | place: Atlantic Ocean: Mid... | reverse complement strand
ATCTGCAAATGCTCTAAGCTGTTTTTCTCGTGCCTCTATCAGTGGACGAATAAGATGAAACCCTCTATTGGTCTTATAAATCGGAGCCATCGCTCTCATGGTTCCATTGTAAAACATATTCATAAAAAAGCTCTCTACCGTATCATCAAAATGGTGACCCAAAGCAACTTTATTAAAACCATGTTCTTCTGAAAAAGTATACAAAGCCCCTCGTCGCATACGTGAAAAGTAAGAACAAAACGAAGAGTTCTCCCGAATGGCATCATTAGAAATCTCATATATATTGGTCTCATATACCGTATGTTTTATCTCATACTTTTTACAATGCTCTATAAGGTCGGTATAGTGTTCACCAGGCATACCATAATTAATGGTACAGGCTTCAAACTCAAAGTTAAAAGGTGCATGACGCTGTATGTGCTTCATGATGTGTATGAGTGCAAGAGAATCTTTTCCTCCACTTAACCCCACTAAAACTTTATCACCCTCACCTATGAGTTTAAAGGTCGCATTGGTCTTTCCTGCCACACGTAAAAGTTTTTTACTAATGTTAAGTTGAGGTCCTATTTTTCTACTCAATATTCTCTACCATATCTAAAATAAAATTTGCTGATATAATTGCTGAACCGACCATAAACTCATCAAAATCCATACCAGCATCATCATTCGCAGTATCGGAAATAGCACGAAGCACAAAGAAAGGAACATTCAAAGCATCACAAACAACAGCCACAGAAGCCCCCTCCATCTCTATGGCATCAGCCTGAAAGTGTTCACTTATAAATGTTTTTCTCTCAGTAGAAGCCACAAACTGGTCGCCAGTAGCAATGGTTCCTTCTACTAAAGAGAGTTCATTGTTCTTTGCTACCTCTTTTGCCACTTCACGTAAAGCTTTATCTGTCGCCACAAACTTAGCCCCTTCAGGAACATAACCAAAGTCATGCCCAAAAATAGTAATGTCCAAGTCATGTTGAGACAACTTATCGGCAATAATCAAGTCACCAATATGAAGCTCAGGATTAATAGCCCCAGCCACACCAGAAAAAAGAAGCTTTTGGCAACCAAACTTCTCTATAAGCGTAGAAGCTGTCAAAGACGAAAATACTTTACCTATTTTAGAGTACGCGATAACAAGCTCTTTGCCCTTATAGGTCGCTTCATAATAAAAGTTATTTGCATACTCAACTTTTTTAACATTTTCTACTTTTTCTAACAGTGGTGCTATCTCTTCAGGCATCGCACCCATAATGGCTATCTTACTCATATAACTGTCCTATTTTATTTTGTGAAATTATAGCAGAGTATCTTTATGATTTGGGAATTAGTAAAATAACTATTTTACAGTATACAAAAGCTGTACGTGCAACATGGTCACACCTTATCTAATAAACATTATATATTATAAAACAACCATCTCTTCTCTATTAGTAATTATTAAAAATAATTATTGTTAAAAAGTGTTTTAAATCTTGCATGACTTTTAATAAACCCTATAAAAACACTGTTTCCTCCTTGATTTATATACAATAATCTTTTATACTCAACATAGATAAAGAATTAAAAAAGGAGTTATTATGAAATCAAAATTAAAAAATAAATTATTATTGTGGCTAAAAGATAAAAATCTTGAAGAGAAGATAAACAGTTCGCCTCTTTATCTGTTGCTCATATCAGTGCTAACAACCTATGTTGTTTTAAACGTTCTATTTTTATTTGCATAAACTAAAGAGGAAAGTCCCTCTTTAGTATTACAAGGATTTAATAGCCTCAATAGCAGCTTCAAGTGAAGCCATGTCACTTACATTGAAATGTGGTTTTTTGGTTGCTTTCTTATTTAGACCCTTCAAAACATTTCCATGACCAAACTCAATATAACAATCAACTTTATCATCTACATTTGCCATAGAGTGTTTGTACTTTACAGGAAGTACAAGTTGCTGAGGAAGCAGGTCTAACGCTTCTGCTTTGGTAGCATAAGGCTCTGCTGTAACGTTTGAGATAACAGGTGCAATGAACGTATCTCTTATCATCTCATTTAGTTTTTCTGAGAGTGGTGTAACTGCCTCTTCTAGTAGTGGACAATGGGAAGCTACTGACATATCCAAAAGCATGGCTTTTTTTGCTTTTGCCTCTTTTAAGATAGGAGCCAACACTTCCAAATCTTTTTTAATTCCTGCTATAACAATCTGACCATCGGAGTTGTAGTTAACAGCCCAAACTTTTAAACCTGCTTCTCTTTGCTCTTCACAGATTTGCTCTACAACCTCATCTGAAAGACCCAGTGAAACCATCATCCCTACTTCTTGTTTTGAACAAGCTTCTGCCATGAGTTTACCACGTAGATTTACAAGTTCTACAGCATCTATAGCATCTAAAGCACCAGATGCTACCAACGCAGAGAACTCACCCAAAGAGTGACCCATGGTTAATGTTGGTTTAATATCTATAGCATCCGTAAAAAGTTTATGAGCGATAGCTGCCACCAAAAGAATGGCTGGTTGAGTGAACTCTGTTTGACCTAACTTATCATTCTCTTCAAAAAGAAGATCTTCAAAGTCGATTCCTGTACGCTCACTTGCCTCTGATACCATCTGTTTTGCAACATCTGAGTTTTCAAAGAAATCTTTTCCCATTCCTATTTTTTGAGAACCTTGACCTGCAAATAAAAATGCACATTTAACTGACATAGTAAACCCCCTAATTTTTTAATTTTGCTATTCTATCCAAACTGTAATTATGCCATAATGAATAGAGCATATTTTGCATCGGTAGCGTTAAATCCAAAACCTACCAACTCTTTAGGAGCATGCTCTTCGCTCACAGCCAGTTTAACCTCATACATCATTGTGTCCATGTCCATAATGAGAAGATGTTTCACCAACTCACCCACAGAGAGAGGGTCTTTATCTTTTTCTATACTAAAGATAAGCTCTTTTGCTATCTTATCTACGTAAAATGAACCAACTGAGGCTTCACCAGCATAAATAAGGTTCTTTTTGTCATTTTCATCCTCTTTTAGAAGCATACCTATTATGGCATAGGTTTCGTTATTGTTAATACTCTCTCGTATATCTTCTATTAAATCGATTATTACTTTCACATTTTTCCTTTGTATATTATAGACGCTTACAATACCAACAGTAAAGGAAACAGTTTTAACTCTTTTGACACGAAATTCCTGTTCCCTCTAAACAAAAATCTTCTTTACACTCAGCACCTTCATAGTCACTGCAACATTTACAAATCTCCTCTTCTACCAACGCTTCATCTTGCTCTACAAAAGGGGACAACTTCTCTTTAACCCTCTCTAAAACATAAGAAGAGAAACTGGTACCTTCTGTTTCACTTTTGCTATACATACCCTCAAGAGAGTTCAAATGAGGTTTGATCTTTTTATCTATTTCACTTCGTAACTCATCACGTAGAGGGTTCTCTTCTTCATTGAGTTCCTCCTCTTTTGCTACCGAAGATTTACCTCCAAAAAAGAGATTGACAAAGATGCTAAAAAGATTTATAAGAAGAAGCACGCCAAGTAAAGCAAAAAGTATCATTACTGCAATCTTATCCATGAGCTTTCTCCTTTTTAGTTTTTGTAGACTTTTTTTTAGTTGCTTTTTTCGCCTCTTTCAACTCAAGCTGTTTTTGAAGCTCTTTACCAAAATACCCTTTGAGTGACATCCATTTGTATATCTCTGCTGCGATAGGCCCAGCTGTACTACCACCATGCCCTCCATGTTCGACTAAGACAGTTACTACATACTTCGGGTCTTTGAAAGGAGCATAGGTTGTTAACCAAGCATGAGAACGGCTATAGTAATCCATTTCATGCTCTTTCATTCTTCTCTTTTCACCCTGAGGAATGGAGACAACCTGTGAAGTACCCGTTTTTCCAGCCACCACAATAGGAAGTTTTGACATCGTTCGTAAAGCTGTTCCTCTTGGAGAGTTACAAACATCATACATACCCAAACGAATGGTATTTAAATAGTTCTCATTAACATCCAAAGCTTTATATATAGGAGTAACCTCTTCACCTGCTACCTTATGTGCAAAATGAGGTGTCGGCAAGAGTTTTGTTGCTAAAAATGCTGTGTACCTAGCCACTTGAATAGGTGTTACCAAATCATACCCCTGTCCAATAGAAGCAATAACCGTCTCACCTCTGTACCAAGGTTGTTTGTATCGTTTCATCTTCCATGGTTTACTAGGAATGACTCCTCGTTTTTCTCTAGGTAAATCAACACCCGTTTTCTCTCCAAAGCCCATCTCATGCAGTGAATCTGACATGGCATTGATACCGGTTTGTAAACTTTTATTGTAAAAGTAAACATCACAACTCTCACGGACGGCTTTTCGCAAATTGACCTTACCGTGTCCATATCGTGACCAACATCTAAACTTATGTTTATTTTTTCCCATTGTAATAAAACCCCTACAATGTTCTGTCTTGTCCAAAGAGGTACCTGCCTTAGAAAAAGCCAAAGCCATACCCATTTTAATGGCTGAACCAGGAGGGTAAGCACCAGAGACTATTTTGTTGGTAAAAGGGTGATTAAAGTCGTCAATAAGTGACTTCCACTCTTTTGTAGAAATACCTCCAACAAACAAGTTTGGATCATAAGAGGGGTAAGAGACAGCCCCAAGAATATCGCCATTAACATGCATAACAATAGCAACACCTGCTTGGTCAACAAAGAGTTCATTGATCTTTTTTTGTAAATCTAAGTCAAGATTTAAAATAAGATTTTGATCTTCAATCGGCTCTTTTTTCTTTATCTCTGCAACCTCTTTATTCGTTGCAGATACTTTAACCATTCTATAACCAAGCTCACCTTGTAATACTTCATTATAGTGTCGCTCCAGACCTGTTTTACCAATAACACCAACGGTTTCAACAACCCCTACCCTATCACCATTGTCTTTTACCTCAATAGCATTCTCTTCTCTATCTTTGTCATTTTGCTTCCTGTTTGAACGTCCAACATAACCAACAACATGCGTTGCCATACTTCCTGCAGGATAAGAACGTTTTGTTTCAGACTCAATCTGTAAATATTTATTAATACTCAGTTTTGGATAGGCACCAATCATATCATCATAACCTATAAAATCAACAATAGGAATAAATCTATGATTATAGGGTGAATCTTTTTTCTTGTACTTCTTTAAGAGTTTACTTTTATTAAGGTCCGGGAACTCTGCAATAAGCGTCTCAAGTGTCTTATCAAGTATCTCACTCTCTTTTTTAAAGTGTGGTGCCAACTTAATAGAGAAGCCAATATCATTAACAGCCAGAAGTTTTTTGTTCCTATCTAAAATTTCACCACGTACAGGCTTAATAAAATATTTTCGCTCAACATTTATCTGAGCCAAGTTCTCATAATAGTAGTTTGATTTAATACTAATATGATAAATTTTAGAAATTAGTGTAATCCAAAAAAGTATAAAGATGGTAATAACAATAGTAAACCTCATAGTAAAGCCCCTATGAGCAAATCTATGGCGATATAGTAAACCAGCAACATATCCCCTACCACGGTTGAGGTATTAAACATAACATCGTAGAGAAAAAGAGTTAAATAGTAGATAAGATCTATCAGCACCATAAGAACAAAAACCAAACAGACACGACATCGAATTAAGAGTTTTAGGGGGGAATAGAGAAAGATATAGAGCATAACAACAACAAAAATAGAGAGCAGCATCGGTAAGGTTAAATTTAATTCCAAATTAACCAAGTAGACCATGCCACTCAAAGCATATAATCTATTTTTATCAACATTTGTAATAACAATATACCCTGCCAAACCTATTAATGGTGGCAACATAGAGTAGATAGAAACTAAAATTGGGTAGAGTAAAACCATGGAAAAAAGAAAAATTTTTTCTAAAAAGTTCAACCTTTTTTTATTGAAGTTACTAAAACTATTATACCTATCCATCATCTACCTAACTTGACAACTTATAAACTAAAGAGATTTCATTACAGACAGGAAAATGAATACATTTAATACAGTCAGCCCAAATTTTATGCTCAGGAATGGTCTCTTTAGGAATCTCTACGAAATTCATTTTTTTAAAAAAATCCGGCAAGTAGGTTAACACTAAAACCTCTTCACTCACTTTTAAACTCTTTGCCTCTTTTAAACAAAACTGAACAATCTGTTTACCAATATTTTTCCCTCGATGTTCAGCAGATACAATCAAAGAACGAATCTCTGCCAAACGTGAAGAGTGTACATGTAAGGCTGCATAACCAATCACCTCTTCATGCTCTTTTGCCAAAACATACGAACGTATATTGGTAGAGACTTCATCCTCACTTCTGTCCAATATAATTCCATCTTTAACCTCTGAAACAACCAAAGCTTGCATCGCTTTTATATCGATAAGCTTTGCTTTAACTAGTTCGACCATTCAGTTATTCCAAAAATGTGTTCAAATATCTTTTGGTGTATTCTGTCATAACCAATTCTTTTAGAGTTAGAGATGGTAATACAGCCGGGAAATGCTTTTTTAAGTGCAGTTTTTTCTTTGTGATTAAGCTTATCTATTTTAGTAAATACATCGATGTAAAGTTGATCTCCTCGAATAAATTCTTTAACATACTTATGAACATCTTGATCTATTTGAGCGTTAGGGTGACGTGCGTCTCTAAGGTGGATAAAGACACGAATAGAGACACGATGTTTAATAAACTCCACCAAGTTCTTCTGCCATGCACCTTTTAAATCTTTTGAAACTTTTGCATAACCAAATCCAGGTAAATCTACAAAGCGAATGTTCCAATCTTTTTCATCATAAATGTAACGTATATCAAAAAAGTTAATCAGTTGTGTTTTCCCTGGTGTTGCCGAAGATTTTGCCAGATTTTTACGAGACGTCAACCCATTGATGCTGGAACTTTTTCCCACATTTGAACGCCCTAAAAAGACAACTTCACTTACGGTATCATCTACGGAGTCACCCAATGCTTGGGCTGATTTCATAAATGAAGCATCTACGAGTCTTGGTGTTGCCATTATTTTCTATCCTCTATTTCAAATCTAAAGTGTACAGGTTTTTTCTTGTCACCTTTAATATCTGCCAATCCTGTTTTTAAATCAATAGAGACAGTTTGGGCTTTTATGGTTCGGTTGTTGGTCAAATCTTGAAGTAGCACATTACCTGAAAAAAGATACTTTGAACTGGTAGGAGCATAGACCAAACGATCAGTCTCTCCTCGGTAGTGTATACTGTTTTCAGTCAAATCAAATTTAACCGAACCGGTCGCTTCATACTTTGTTGCTTTTCTACTTTTGTTAAAAAATACTTTTATTTTAGAAGCATTAAACTCATTGCTGTCTTGTTTAATTTGTGCATTACCTTCAAAAAATGCTTCATGATTCATATCGTTTGCATAAAAGTGATCTGCCTTTATATCAACGACATCAGCAAAAACATTTAAAGTATAAAATAAAATAAAATATATAAATAATTTTTTCATAACTAAACCCAGTTTTTAATCGCTATTATAGCGTGTTTAAAAAGAATGATAAAGCAATTAAACCGTAAAAAAATGACAATTTGTCATATTTTTGCACTTCTTTTTAATTATACGTTAAAATTGGTAAAAAATTGATTTTATCCCGTTTAAAATCGTTCGATTAAGGAGAGAAAGTGATTGAGTTTTCAGATGTTATGAGCAGAGTAAAAAACTTTTTACATGAAGAGAAAGGTAAAAAAATATTGGATAAAGACATCGCTAAAGCTTTAGGTTTCGAGCCAAGTTACTATGCTGTTATAAAAAAACGTCATAAAATTCCCTACAAAGCGATTGCCCTCTTTGCCAACAGAAAGAATCTCTCTCTTAACTGGATATTTTTCAATAAGTCCATTCCCTAAACCAACTTAAAATCCAAAACGCTATAATGCAGAAAAATATCTTAGATAGAAAAAGGGATAAAATGACAGCAGACGCACAACTAATAGAGCATATGATGAATCCAAAAAATTATGGCACCATGGAAAATGCTGATGCAAGTGGTATGGGTAAAAATCCTACAAATGGTGAAAAAGTAGCCATTCACTTAAAAGTAGAAAAACAAGATGACCCACGCATTACCGATATAGCATTTCAAGCTATTGGATGTACGACTACCATCGTGGCTGGTTCTATTGTTACCTCTGAAGCGAGAGACATTCACTTTTCAAGAGCTGAAGAGTTGGTCTCTACCACACTGGGCATGTTGGAGAACCAATCACCTGAAGATGCAGCCTGTACTGAAATGGTAGCACTGGCACTTAAAGCTGCACTTGATACCTATACTGAGAAACAAAAAGACCCTGATTTTTCTATGTTCTCTTATCATATAAGCACAGATTGTACCCCAAAAGAGGAAGAAAATAATGAAACAACTGTTTAAAGAAGTCCACGAAGCGTGGTTGGCCACACAGTTTACAGGTTTTATGTCTCAAACACAAAGCAGACAAGAACTCTATGAGTTTTCAAACATACTCTTTAAACACCTTACATGGTTAGAGAATGATTTTATTAAAAACAACACTACTTACAATTATGATATTCCTCAAGTACCCATTAGAATGACCCATATTTCACACATGATTAACAACATTATAGAGAGATTAAGCTCCATAGAGTCACAACTAAACAGCTGTAAAGATAAACACATTAGCTTTAGAATGGCAAGTGATTTGAACTATATCAAAGCAGCACTCATTAAACTTCCTGAAGAAGAGGTAGAAGAGTGTTTCAAAGCTGAAAAAAATTACCCAAATATAGAACTAAGTGAAGAAGCAAGAGATGCACTAACCATCTTCTTATTTGAAGAGAGCTACAAAGAGTATGAACTCATTATGGTTTACAACTACTCAAAAGCAAACTCTGACAATGCTTTTTTAAACCGTATTTTCCAAATTCTTATAGATGAATCATTTTTCCACCTAAGAAGTTTCGGTCAAATGATGGCAGAGATGGGAATACTCGGTGTTCCAAGAAGTCTCATGGAAGAGATTTATAAGTTCGATAACCTAGAACAGTTCTTAAAAGATGGAATCCAAGAGGAAATAGGAGCCAAAGAAGAGTGTAGAAAACTGGCAGACGCAGTAAGCTCAAGTTCAGAACATTTCGCTGCATTCTTTGCTTTTATTAACAATCAAGAGAACTATCATATCGCTTTAATGGAAGAAGCATTGGAACATATAAAGCATAAATAAAGTTTTTCTATTTCCAAAGCTCCAAAACCTCGGAAGTGGAGACTTTAGTCCCACTATCCCATAAAATGGAATAATAAAAAGTTATGTAATTAAGTAATCTTTAAAAAATCAATGAAAGCTCAAAATGCTATAATACGCCCAATTAAACAAGGACTATTAATTTATGAAAAAACACTACTCTTCTATTATCTCAAGTGGCTTTGGAGTTTTTGCTTCAAAAGCTTTCCCAACACCTATACAAAAAGTTATAAATCATGGTTATGTAAAGCTTATGGGGCTGGATATGACTGAGTTTCAAAACCCCAGTGAGTATCCAACACTGAACAAACTTTTTACACGAAGCTTTGTTACACCCAGAGCCATTACCGATGATGAGAAAGTCATGATTTCACCTGTAGATGCTTTGATAACAGACTTTGGATCTATTGTTGATGGTAAGGCCTATCAAATAAAAGGGATGGAGTATGACCTAGCAAAACTTTTTGGAGAGCATCATCAAACAGCTGCAAAAGCCGTAGAGGGTGGGGAGTTTATTAACCTCTACCTTTCTCCTAAAGATTACCACCGTTACCATACCCCTGATACTTTAACCATTAAAACTTTAACGCATATTCCAGGAAAACTCTACCCTGTAAACTTTCCACTCTTACGCAACAAAAAAGAGCTTTTTATAGAGAATGAACGTGTTATTATTGAGTGTAAAGACCAACATGACCGTACATTTGTTATGGTTTTAGTGGGGGCGTTAAATGTAGGAAAAATGATCGTAACATTTGAAGAGAAGATAAAAACGAACTCAGACATAAGAGAGCCTCAACACTACAGTTATGAAAATGTAACTTTAGAAAAAGGGGAACTCTTTGGTTGGTTTGAGATGGGTTCAACCATTTTACTCTTTAGTCAAAAAGGTAGCTTTGTACCAGAAGTAGCCATTAACCAAAAAGTTAAATTTACGGAACCAATAGGAAAGATACAATAGATGTCAACTAAAAGAACTCGGCTATCAAAAAAAGCCATTATATTTGACATGGATGGAACTTTAGTAGACAGTTCTATTACCATTGTTAATGCCATTAATCATGTACGCAGTAATCTTAGACTTGACAATATGGAGAGAGAACTCATTTTAGAAAAGGTCAATGACCCCCATCTCAATCCTGCTGAGTTCTTTTATGAAGTTCCAGCATTTACAACCGACCATGAGCAGTGGTTTTCAAGTTACTACACGGACAACCATAAACAAGAGTTACAGCTTTATAATGGCATAACCGAACTGCTTAAAAATTTAAAAGAAAATGGTTATGCTCTTGCTATTGCGACCAATGCTTATCGTGGTTCAACACTGGAATCCCTCTCTCATTTAAAAGTGTTGGAGTATTTTGACAGTATCGCTTGTTACGATGATGTTCCAAAAGGAAAACCAAGTCCTGACATGTTAAAGAAAAACTTAGAAGATTTAAAGGTATCTACCCAAGAGTGTATATTTGTTGGAGACAGCGAACGCGACCTCTTGGCTTCAGAAGCCATAAACATGGACTACCTTATGGTGAATTGGGGTTTTTCAGACTATGAAGATGCCATTCACTCTGTAGAGAAACTACAAGAAACACTATTGGATTTTTAAAATGAATATTTCAAAATCAACACTCACCGATGGAACGGCTGTAGCCTTAATAGGAATTGGCTCTACCTTACCTGCTCCCTATGCTGCCCCTGTTCTCTTTACAGGTCTCTTTGCCTTTTCAGGTGCAGTTACCAACCAAGTTGCCATACACATGCTTTTTAACAAAGTTCCTCTGCTTTACGGTTCAGGTGTTATAGAAAAAAACTTTGACACATTCAAAGGTTCCATTAAGAACATGATAATGACACAGTTTTTTAACCAAAAACAGTTGAGTAGTTTTTTTCAAAGTGAAGAGAAAAAGATAGACCTAGCTCCCTTGGTTGAGTCGGCTGACTTCTCCCCTGCTTTTGTAGCCTTAAAACAAAGCGTCATGGAGTCAAAACTGGGTGATGCCCTAAACTTTTTCGGTGGAGAAAAAGCTTTAGACAGTTTACAAGAGCCATTTGCAAAAAAATTAAAGTCTGCCGTAGTAGGCATAGTAAGTTCAGACACATTCAAAACCCAAATGAACCATCACCTAGAACACTCATCACTAAACGATGACCTACGTGATTCGGTAGAAGAGTTAATTACCAAACGTCTAAATGACTTAACCCCTAAAATGGTCAACGATTTGGTACATGAACTCATACATACCCACTTAGGCTGGTTGGTCGTTTGGGGTGGCGTCTTTGGTGGATTGATTGGATTGTTTTCTTCGTTTTTTATTTAAATAAATAAACATGCTTCCGTCAGCATTTTAGAAGACGGAATCGACCATATTAAAGCTTTTTCAAGTATGCAGAAATAATAAAAATAGTAGTTCCATTCACCTTACCCTGAATATGCAAAGGATCCCCCTGTACCATTCGAATATTTTTAACAGTCGTTCCCTGCTTTGCAGTAAATCCTGCACCTTTAACCACCAAGTCTTTAATAATAGAAACAGCATCACCCTCTACTAAAATGGTACCATTTGCATCACGGGTTGGCTCTTGATTTTCAGCTTCTAGGCCCTCTTCTGCCCATGCTTTAACATCATCTTCCATGTACATCATATCCAGTTGTTCTTGGTTGCCCAAACGCGAATAAACTCTGTAAGCCATAACCTGAACAGCAGGAACTTCAGACCACATAGAGTCATTTAGACAAAACCAGTGAGATTCATTCTCAGCAGGCGTATCTACAGAAGCCAAACAGGTAGCACAAATAACGATGCTCTCATCTTTAGGCTCAACAGCATACGCACTCAAATCATCAGAAGAACCACACAACTCACACTTGGAACCAGCACGACTCAATAAACCTTTATCTATACTCATAAACACCCTTTAAAAAATAATTGGCGTATTATAGCTAGTAGGTTTGCCAATGTCAAATCTACAGTGCCACAAAAAAAGTGGTTCCTTCTAAAAAAATATTAATAACCATAAATACTATACGTAACATAAAAAATAATCCGAGTGGTTGTAGAAGGGTAAGGGTAATCCTTATAAGCCGTCCGTATAAGACTCAAAGTATTGTCATCTAAAGCCCTATAGCCAATACGTCTCTTCAACCGTAAAGCTGAAATATCACCATTGGGGTGAAGATTAAAAGAGACCACATTTGTCCCCTCCTGTCCCGTACGACCAGCACCTTCAGGGTAACCCCTACGTGTCAAAGTATTCTGAGTAATACGCTGAATCTCATTCAAATTGTTTTTAATAAACTCTTTTTGCATCGGAGTAAATGCGTGGAAAGTAGAACCATAAAGCTTTTCTATCTTTTTACTAGGATAACTTTTAGCAGAAGCCGATGGAGTACCTAAAAATGAAGCCAAATCATCAGAATTTTCCTCTGCTTTTTGAACCTCAACAGGCTGAGTTATAAATGGTTCTTCTATATAAAGCATCTCCTCACTTTTTTTCTTCACCACCTTCTTTTTTGGCTTTGGTTTTTTCTTTACCATAGGTTTTTTCTTAACAGGCTTCTTTTTTATAACTTTTTTCTTTGCAACCTTTTTCTTTTCTACTTTTTTTGGCTCCACTTTCACTTCGACAGGATCAGTGAGCGTTACTTTTTTAGGAACAGCCTTTTTAGGAGTAGGAATATCTCGAATATCTATTTTAATAACATGATTGTTCATCTTCTTAGGAGGAGTTTTTATTTTAGGAAACTGTGTCATAAAAAGCCAAATCAATAGCAGGTAAATGAACAAAGAGATAATAAACGCAATAAAAAATCTCATTAATATTCCACAAAAATAATTTTAAAATAGTATAATCAAAAAAAATTTATCTCGGGTTAATCGAGTTAAAATATTACTTGATAAAAAAGGACAATTATCCATGAGTTATACAAAAAGTGAAGTAGCATTTAAAGAAGCATATGAAGTCATCCCCGGAGGTGTTGACTCACCTGTTAGAGCATTCTCATCGGTTGGTGGAATTCCTGTATTTATAGAACGTGGAGAAGGTGGTCACTTGGTTGACATTGATGGAAACAAATACATCGACTTTGTTCAAAGTTGGGGACCACTTATTTTAGGTCATTGTGATGCTGATGTTGAAACAGCTGTTATATCTGCTGTAAAAAAAGGTCTTAGCTTTGGAGCTCCAACATGCACAGAAACAGACTTGGCAACAGAGATAGTAGAGATGTTCGATAGCATTGAGAAAGTACGTTTTGTATCTTCAGGAACAGAAGCTGTTATGTCAGCTATTCGTTTGGCTCGTGGTTATACTAAAAGAGATGATTTCATTAAATTTACAGGTTGTTACCATGGTCATGCAGACTCACTTTTGGTTCAAGCAGGTTCAGGAATGGCAACTTTCGGAAGTCCATCAAGCCCAGGGGTTCCAGCAGACTTAACTAAACACACACTTTTAGCGACTTACAATGACATTGAGTCTGTAAAAAAATGTTTTGAGCAGAGTGAAAACGGTGTATCTTCAATCATCATCGAACCAATCGCAGGAAACATGGGTCTGGTTCCAGCCGATGAAGATTTTCTAAAAGAGCTTAGAGTTCTATGTGATGAGCATGGAGCATTGTTGATTTTTGACGAAGTGATGTCTGGATTTAGAGCTTCATTAAAAGGTTACCAAGGTATCGGGTCTGTTAAACCAGATATTGTAACCCTAGGAAAAGTTATCGGTGCTGGTATGCCAGTGGGTGCTTTTGGCACACGTAAAGAGATTATGGCAGAGCTTTCACCTGAAGGTCCTATCTACCAAGCAGGAACACTTTCAGGCAACCCAGTAGCCATGGCTGCAGGTTTGGCAAGTCTTAAGAAACTAAAGTCAACACCTGATGTTTATGCTACTTTAGAAAAAAGAGCTATACGTTTAATGGAAGGGTTCAAAGAAGCTGCAGACGCTGTAAATGTTCCTATGGTTACCGATGTACGTGGTTCGATGTTTGGTTTTTACTTTTCAGATAAAGTAGTAAAAAACTTTGACGACGCATTGGCGAATGACTCTGTACTGTTCGGAAAGTTTCATGGGAAAATGTTAGAAAAAGGTGTCTACCTTGCTTGTTCATCTTATGAGACAGGGTTTATATCTACAGCTACTACAGATGAGATGATTGAAGAGGCTATTGTTGCTGCAAAAGCATCTTTAAAAGAGATAATGGCGTAATATATATTCGTGGGTTGGAAAACCCACGCTACCCTAAATCAGCCCCCAAAGAACAACCCTCTATCTTACCAACACGTCCTGCGTGTCTTCCACCTTCAAACTCTGTATTACAAAAGGCATCTATCATACTCTCTATAACACCTTTGCCTACCACACGCTCTCCAAAACATAAAATGTTTGCATCATTATGAGCTCTGGTGGCAGTTGCAGTGTAGGCATCATGACAAAGGGCTGCTCTTACTCCTGCTACTTTGTTGGCTGCGATAGAGATACCGATACCTGTACCACAGATTAAAATACCAAAGCTACCCTTATCTTCTATAACTTGATTTGCACATTTTTTGGCAAAATCAGGATAATCAACTCTATCGGCTGAGTCTGGACCAAGGTCAATAATTTCATGACCTAGTGAACGAACATAATCTTTTGTAAACTCTTTTACGGCATAACCTGCATGGTCTGTTGCTATATAAAATTTCATTTTTATCCTTTAAATCTATCTTTTAATATCGTGGTTCATCATGTTGAATATCATTGACAAAGGTACCCAATCTGTCCCAACGTATGGTTTGACTTTCATTATCCCACGAGAAGTAGATAAACCATGGCTGACCTATTACTAAACTGTAGGGTACGGAACCCCAAAAACGACTGTCTGATGAGTTGTCACGGTTATCACCCATCATATAGTAATGATCATCTTCAACCTTTTTATAAAAAGCATTCATCTCGCTACCACTCCTACTGGTATAAAGTACAGGACCTAACTCTTTAATATAGATAGGACTCATATCATTTTTTCGTTGCACTAGGTTTAAGAAAGCATTCTGATTCTCTGGTTCATACTGTATACCAGGGTATTTATCCATGTAAGGATTCTCTACCCACAACTTTCCTCTGAACTCTTTAATCTTATCGGCTGGATAGGTATTTTTAATGTATTCATCACCCTCAGAAAAGTGAATATACAAGTGTTTATCGGTATAGACAAGTTCATCACCACCCGTAGCAACACAACGTTTTACAAAGTGTGTTTTACCATCAAGAGGATAGAGAAAAATAACAATATCTTCACGCTGTGGTTTATCACCTTCTATGAGGTGTCCATTGTCATTAAAGTCAGGAACCAAAGGTATCTGTAACCAAGGTAGTGTAGGAATCGGAGTTCCATAGGAAAACTTTTTAGCAAAAAGAAAATCTCCTATCTGCATGGTTCTTTTCATGGAACCAGAAGGAATAACAAATGACTGTACCACAAAAAATATAAGAAAAAGTACAATAATAATTGTACCTGTCCAAGAACTAGAAAACCTATATAACTTATTAAAAAAATCCATTAACTACCTTTATTATTGTTGAGCTGATTTGAGCGTATTTGAAAGAAGCATGGCAATGGTCATGGGACCCACACCACCAGGGACAGGGGTTATGTATGAACATTTTGGAGCAACAGCCTCAAAATCTACATCACCCACCAATTTACCAGAATCAAGACGGTTAATCCCAATGTCTATAACTATAGCTCCCTCTTTTACCATATCTTCTTTAATAAGATTTGGCACCCCTACACCGACAATAACAATATCAGCTTTTCGTGTATGAGCAGCCAAATCTTTGGTGTAGATATGGGTTACGGTTACCGTAGCATTGGCATTTAAAAGCAGACTTGCCATCGGTTTTCCTACAATATTACTGGCCCCTACAACCACAACATCTTTACCCTCTAGATTAATCTCATACTCTTCAAACATCTTCATGACTCCAAGAGGTGTACAGGCTACAAAACTTTCCATATTTGTCACCATACGACCAACATTATACGCATGGAATCCATCCACATCTTTTTTAGGGTCAATCACCTCTAACAGTTTGTCTGTATCAATATGTGCAGGGAGAGGAAGCTGTACCAAAATTCCATGAATATGAGGATTATTATTCATCATGATGATAATCTCTATAATCTCATCTTGAGTAATGGTATCTGGCATTTTATGGGCAATAGAGTAAAAACCTACATTTTTACAAGCCTTCTCTTTCATGCCCACATAAGCATGACTAGCAGGGTCATCTCCCACAATTACAACAGCCAAACCAGGGACAATCCCCTTCTCTTTTTTTAAACCTTCTACTTCAGATTTAACATAGTTTTGAACTTTTTTAGATAATGATGTTCCATCGATAAGTTGCATTTTTTCACTTTTAGCTAATTTTTTGGTATTATATCAAAAAATCTTTATTACAGAGGTAATCCCCACTTTGAAACTTTTATTACTTTTTTTACCTATTTTTCTCTTCTCTGCAAATGAAGCTCTTTTAGAATTAGAAGAGCCAACAGACGTTGATGACAACATCAGCTTAATAGACAATATTGATATTAATGATACAAATGATACAGTAGAGACACAAGAGAGTTTTCTCTCTTCTGTAGAGTATGGTGAAATGTTGTACGCAAACCCAAGAGGTATCTCCTGTTCAAAATGTCATGGAGAGATGGGAAAAGGTGGTCAAAAAATTGCCAAATACTACGACAAAGAGAAAAACCCAAAAATCTTAAAAGGTGTTGATATCAGGGAGTACTCTTTAGAAGATTTAAGTGCCAGTCTGAAAAATCAATACCGAGAAAATGGTCGTAGAAAACGACATAAAATTATGCCCATCTATTATCTAATAGATGATGAAGTAGAAGCCATTTATAACTATCTTCAACATAATAATGAAAAAGAGAAGAAGGGTTAAATTACTCTTCTAAGTTTATCGATCCTGCTTATACAAAAACTCAATACTTGAACTACTAGGTGGTTGAATAATAATATCGGTTTCAAAGTTTTTACTGTGCTCAATACGTACTTTTGCTCCATCTTTTCCATCTTCGTGCATATACATAATAGTTATGTTTTTAGAGACTTTTCGTCCTACTTCTACAGAGAGTTCATCGTTGCTATCTGTTCCTAACAACAGGTGATCAACATCAATACCCAGACTTTTTATAAGCCCTTTGGCAAATGTTCCCCCTAGAACCGTATAAGCATCTGCACCCTGACCACTGCTAGAACCTGTACCATCAAAAAGAATTAACGATAAAATCTCTTGTTGTGTTAAGTAGGGTTCAGAGTTGAAATTCACGATAGGCTCTTCCGTACTACCCGATATGAAAATATGAATAAGATACTGATCTTTCTCATAGTTTGCTTTAATATCTAAAAGAGGCTTTTTAGGGTCTCCTGCAAAATAGAGGTGACTCTCATTGAGTACAAAACGTTTATCTTCCATTTGGTAGTAGCCTTTTGTAATGGTTGACATTCCTGTTACCATCAGGTCTGACTTGTACTCTTTAATAACCCTCAATTCATTATAAAACTCTATATTGGTATCTGAACCATAATACTTCAAAGGTTTTAAACTGTTAACTTTTAGATAGAGTTTTAAGTTTTGTAAAGCAGATTCTTGCTCTTTTAACTGCTCTTGCACAACAATAATATCTGCATCTTCCACAATATTTGACCCAGCAATATCATAATGAACACTGTTTCCTAAAATATCCACATCACCATCTACTTCAATTAATTTCTCTCGAATTTTTACATCAACATCAACATTAAAAAGCAAATCAAAATCTCTGGTAATAAAAGGAAACGCTTTTGACTTTAGCTCAAAATCTCCACTAGAAGTTTCCAAGTCATAACTACCTTCAGCTAAAACTTGATTGTTTAACCATAGACTCTTCACAGTTAATTTGTTATCTTTAAAATTCAAATATGAGTTTTTATGTGCATAAAAATCTCTAAAATAAGGGTTGTTGTCAAGTTTAAATCGATACCTTTCTATAACAATATCTCCATTTGAGTCAAGCGTAAACTTTGTATCAATATTTTTAATATCCAATTTGGCACCATCTACATAAGTCAACTTAGGACTTTTTAAAGAAAATTTTAAGAGTCCACTCTTATCTTTAATGATATTTAAATCAATATTTCCTTCTATCTTGGGTAACTTCATATCATAATATTTTTTAATGCCTAGAGATAGATGTTTGATATTTTTAATATTTGATTTAAACTCTATCTCATCACTATTTAAATTAGAAAAAGTCACCTCTTCACTGCCTAAAGAGACTTTTCCCTCTTTTATAAGTTTTGTTTTGCCATTATAATTAAGCAAAAAATTTAACTCATCTTCATTTTTAATAGTAACTATATACAGATCATCCCTTATGAGAACATCTCCAGAAATATTTTTAATAGCATTAAGGTTAATACTTTTATCTATCTTTGATAATGTACTATTAGAAGGAAGTACTCCTGTAAATAGAATTTTATAAGGTTTAATAAGCTTCATGTCTCCATTTATATTGATAATATTAGAATCAATTTTTAAATTTATCTTTGAATTTTTGAGATTTTTTAAATCTAAAGAAGTTTCACTCTCTACAGCAGCAACTTCATTCTCTAATGCAGAAGGTAAACCTGATATCATCTTGTTAAGGGCAATATTCCTCTCTTTACTCTTCAATTTTAAAATAGCATTTTTATAATCATGTGTTACAAATTCACCTGTAATTAACTTAGAATCAAGCTTAACAAATAGCTCACGCTTATCACCTTTAAACTTGGCTGTTAAATCTTCTAACAGATAATCTGTTAGTTCAGGTGACAAGTTTTTAGCTTTTGGGATTTTTACTTTTCCACTGTACGTCGCATAACCCTTTTCTTCAATATCGACAAGAACCCTGCTCTCTATTTTAGCATTGTCTCCATAACTCATATTTGCGTTTAATTTACTATCTATTATTACTTTTTTATCACGGTAAACATACTCTATTTTATGTTTGGCTTTTGTAACATCTATATTAAAATCTGCCTCTGTTTTCAGGAGTTTTTCTACTTTATGCTCAACCGTTATCCAAACACCTTGATGATTTAAACGTAAAGTTCCAGGTAATTTTCTTAGATTTTTATAATTAAGAGGTAAATTATACATACTAAAAAGTTTTTTACTTAATAAGAGTCCACCTTTAGCATAAATATTCGAGTCCTCAATATAGCCTTTATACTTAACACTTCCATACGTTGTATCACCTTTAAAGTCTACTTTTTTTGCCTTATAAGTATAATTATTATACGTATCAAATTCTGCATCATCTATAAAAAGCTTTACATTATTCATAGAGAATGAACCATAAGTCACATCTTTCATGGTTGCAAAAATATGCTCTATTTTAATCTCTTTTAAAATGGGTTCAGATTCTTCTTTAACAACATGAGTACGATTATTATCTTCACTCTGCATACTCTTTGCTTTAACACGCATTGCACGAGTAAACATAGCTATGACCCTACTGTCTATCTCTTTTAAATTGGCTTTATCAAGTAAAAGTTTACTCTTCTCTATCTTTCCCATGAGTTCGACATTTACCAGAGTTGAGTCAAAGTAGAGATAAAGATTGTTTGCATCTATCTGTAAATCTTTATCAATTTCTATCTTTTCTGTTTCAAATAAAAAAGAGTCAAACGTCACACCTTCATAGACATAAGGCTTAATATCAAAATGTATATGCTCAAGAGAGAGAGCAAACATAAAAGAGCCACCACTTGAAGAGTTGTCACCATCTAACTCATTTAGCATGCTTACAATGTTATCTACATCAACACCTTTGGCATCAAACTCTGTTAGCGTAATCTTTTGATACATAAGGGTTATGGGGTTCCAATGTAAGGTAGCACTCTCAAAAAGTGATTTTTCATCATAAGCCAACTCTTTAACTTCTAGACCTGTTATAAAGTTACCCTCTATAGATTTATAGGTAAACTTGGTTGATGACAATGATTGATCAGCTATCATTTTTACCGTTCTAGCATCGGTTATTATAAACAACACAATAACAAAAAGAATAAGTAGCACCTCTATAATAGCAAGTATCCAATAAAACAGACGTATCAAAACGATTGTCCTACCTGAAAGTGGATGGCATTTTCACTTGTGTTTTGAACATTAAACCCCATATCTATTTTAAAAGGACCAATAGGTGTCATGTATCTAAATCCTAAACCAGCAGAGTAGATAACATTGTTATTAAATTCCCAAATACCTTGGTTTTCTGAAATCATACTACTGTCTGAAAACAACGCACCTCTAAAATTTTTATAGATAGGAAAGTTTGATTCTAAACTTAAATTGGCAAGGGTGAAACCACCCTCCGTTAAATCTTCTGTTTGTGACTTTGTAATTCCTATTCTGTCATATCCATAGGCTCTATTTGAAAAGGCACCACCAGCAAAAAACTTTTTTGATTCAGGCATATCATTTTTGTACACTTGAATGGCACCTATTCTCCCTACAGCTGATAAAGTTATATCCTCCAACGTATATATTGCTCGAATCTCTTCTAAATATTTTAAATAGGTTGTACTGTCTGGAGAATAGGGAAAACCATACTCTATCTCATGTGAAAAGTACAACCCTTTGGTTGGATTTAACTTTGAATCTCTTCTATCATAGACCAATTTCATAAAAGGGTAGATTAAAAAGAAAGTTTGATCGTTTGAGATATCTACACTCTCTATTCCCAACCCAATACTGTTGTACCACTGACTACTTTTATGGGAAAGATAAAATCTGTCATAAAAAACTTTTTCATCGTACTCATGAACATTTCGCTCCTCTTCATACCCCACACTGTTCTGAAAATCTAAATGATAATCATAAACAGAAGCCATATAAGGCATAAAAAAACTGTTTTCAACTATTTTTTGTTTCTCCGATAAGAGTCCATCAAATATAAGCTTCTTTCCATTTCCATGATAATTTTTATACTCCCAATGGTACTTGGCCTGAAACTTTAAATCGGTTGCATACCCTATACCCATACGAGAGTGTCTATTTTTTTGAATCTCTTTATATTTAATTTTTACAGGCTTTTTGTTGTACAAGTTCAAGCTATAGTCCAGATGAAGTTGATCAAAAGCCTCTAAACCATACAGAGATTCATAACTCTCTTTTATTTTATTAATATCAAAAACATCACCCTCTCTAAACTGTAGTCTAGAGAGTATAATATCATCACTCATGGTAGGAGAAGAGCTCTCTATGGTTACCTTTCCAAAATGACAAATTTTCTGTTTTTCTAGTTTTATTTTTATCGTAGCGTTGTACTCTTCAATGTCCAAATAGGCTTTGGTATCGAGATTGGGACTACAGTACCCCTCAGACATGAGAAGTTTTCTAATATTTTTTTTAGTTTTACTAAACTCTTCAGCCCTAAAACGCTGATTCTCTTTCAGTGTAATAACATCAGACAAATCCAAATCACTCTCAATAACTATAGCGTCAATAATAATGGGTCTGTTCTCTTTAATCAAAAATTTAACACTTCTATAATCACCTAAAACATGGGTAACATTGGCATCATAAAAACCTTCATTTTTATAAAATTGTTGAAAAGTCTCATCAAGTTTTGGAAGCAATATACTGTTGATTCTTGCTTCATTTTTTCTCCACAATGTTGTAATAAAAGAGGGTCTTTTTGCACCAACGAAATGTTCCAAGTCTAAACTACTGACACCTGCATTACCCTCAAAAGTAATACTTATAGATGAGTCACCAAGACTTTTAGAGCTTAAAAATGTTGTGAAAAGAAAAAAGAGTATAAGATAGTTCATTTTAGACCATTATTATAAGGTTCAACTATCTTACTTGTCCACTACCGTATACTTTAAACTTGTATGTCGTTAACTCATTGATTCCCATTGGTCCTCTGGCATGAAGTTTATTGGTCGAAATCCCAACCTCTGCACCAAAACCAAATGCTCCACCATCAGTAAAACGTGTACTTGCATTGACATAAACACAAGCAGCATCAACTGTATCTAAAAACTTCTCAGCAGCTGTATAGTTTTCTGTAATAATCGCTTCAGAGTGACCTGAACCATAATGGGTAATATGAGCTATTGCCTCATCAACACCCTCTACTATTCTAATGTTCAACTCATTCGCCAAATACTCTGTGTTGAAATGCTCATCAGTAGCAGAGTCTATAAAAATATACTGCTTGGTTAAAGCACACCCTCTTAACTTTGTACCAGCGTCAATAAAACGCTTGTACAGTGCAGGTAGTAAATCTTTAGCAACTGCTTTATCTACAAGTAGTGTCTCCATAGCATTACAAACTCCAGGACGCTGACATTTAGCATTTATGGCTATGTTTATCGCTTTTTGTAAGTTTGCATTGGCATGAATATAAGTATGACAAAGCCCTTTATCATGCTTCACCACAGGAACCGAAGAGTTACGAGAAATATACTTAATAAGCCCCTCACCACCACGAGGAACAATTAAATCTACATACTCATCCTCTTTAATTAACTTCGATACACCCTCTCTTGAGGAGTCTGGAAGCAAAGAAATAAGCTCTTTTGGTAAAGCATTCTCAATCAATACATCTTGCAGTACTTTGGCAATAGCAGAGTTTGAGTGTTCTGCCTCTTTTCCACCTTTTAAAATGGCAACGTTTCCACTTTTGAAACACAGAGCAGCCACATCAGAGGTTACATTGGGACGAGATTCATATATTACCCCCACCACACCAATAGGTACAGAGACTTTTTCTATACGTAAATTATCATCGGTAACCCAACCTTCTAAAACACGACCTACTGGCTCCTTTAACGCTGCTATCTCTCTAAGAGATTGAGCAATAGATGCTACCCTATTTTCATCTAGCAACAACCTATCAAGCAGTGCAGAATCTAAAGCATTTGCTTTTCCTGCTTGCATATCTTTAGCATTTTCAGTCACAATAAATGCAGAGTTTTCTAAAAGTGCATCTGCCATCTCATTTAAAATTTTATTTTTTGTTTTTCCATCTAAGGTTGCTATAATTGGTGTAGAAGCTTTTGCTTTTTCTAAAAAATCTTTCATATAAAATATCCCTTTTTAAGCCCATTATATCTATATTTATCTTACTTTTTAATTCGTCTATGCATAAAAACATATATACCAGAAGCAATGGCAATTATTGCTAATGTAGCTAAGACTATTTGATGTAAATACTCTTTAATAAGTGCTTCATTATCACCTAAGAAATACCCCAAAAGAACCAAAACAGTACCCCAAAGACCAGCACCCAATGTTGTATGTAAAGCAAACTTATCTAAAGGCATCTTTGAAAGCCCTGCAGGAAGAGAGACCAACTGCCGAACACCAGGAATAAGACGGGCTACAAAAGTGGAAAAAGAGCCATGGTTTACAAAAAATGCTTCCATTTTCTGTAACTTCTCTTCTGTAAAGAAAAAGTACTTTCCAAAACGTAAAACCCCTTTTCGCCCATACTTTTTAGCCAAATAATAGTTAAATAAAGCACCCATCAACGACCCTAACGTACCAACCACTATCGCCATAATAAGGTTCATATCCCCTTTGGCTGCCAAATATCCTGCTGGTATCATCGCCACTTCACTGGGGAAAGGGAAAAAAGTACTCTCTAAAAACATCATTATAAATATTCCCAAGTAACCAAACTGCTCTACCCATTCTACTATTATCATCGCTATGTCATGTAACATTACTGTTCCTTAAATTTATTTAATTTTTTTTCATTTGCTCTAATTATCCAAGCTACTTTATCACCTAAAAAATCCCGTTCTACTTGCAGTATCTCTAATTTATTTAACAAATACTCTGTTCTTTGAACCTCAGAATAAGAAGTCTCAAACGCATAAGCAAACTCTTTTTCATATTTTATAATATTAGAGACAGCAACCACCTCTTTTACAGCAGCAGCATACGCCCGTGCCATACCACCAATACCAAGTTTTGTTCCACCAAAATAGCGTACCGTAAGCAGTGCTACATTTACCAATTCGTTACCCCGAAGAACATTTAACGAAGGAACACCAGCTGCCCCTTTTGGCTCTTCATCATCTGAAGAGTTTTCCACTATTTGGTCAAATTCATTAAGATAACGCAAGGCATAAACCACATGCCTAGCCTTTGGGTGTTCGGCTTTTAACTTCTCTTGTAAACCTTTATATTCAGCTATGGGTACCAAGTGTGCTATAAACTTAGACTTCTTAACCTCATAAGTGGCTACAAAAGATTTCTCGATACTCTGCATTAAACTTCACTAACCTTTTTTACTATTAAATCAACAAAAGCATCATCATCATTAAAACATTTTGCCACCAAGTAGTCATCATACTTTATCTTCTCTGCTATCTCTCTATGCTCAATATCAAGCTCATAAACGGTCTCAGAGTTATCAACGGTAAAAGCCAAAGGATAGATCAAAACTTTTCTATGGTAAGGATTACGAAGTACATCTACCAAGTTCGGTTCCAACCATGAAGAACTCCCTACTTTTGATTGATAGACCAATTTGATATTATTAAATATAATTCCTCGTTCATGCAGATAAATCTTCAAAGCAGAGACATTGGCTTCTACCTGATTTTCATAGGGGTCTCCATCTTTTATAATACTCACAGGCAGACCATGAGCAGAAAGTAACAAATCATACTCTTTGCTATCTTTTCCCTCTAATCCTTCTACTATTTTTCCAGCACTCATCGCTATATAATCATAGTCATCATAATAAGGATTAATAAGCGTAATTTTAGGATAGTAATCTAAGGCTTCACATCGCTCTTCTATATCTTCAAGTGATGAAAGTGTAGTAGTCGTAGAGTATTGAGGATACATAGGAAAAAGCAGTAGCTCCTCAACACCATCAGCTTTAAACTTTTCAAGTGAAGGTGTTGCAAAAGGAGGAACATAACGCATGGCAGGAACAATGGGCATGTCAAGTTTGGTTTCAAGTTTTTCAATCAGCTTATTGGTCCATTTAGGAAGAGGAGATTTTCCACCCAAATATTTAACAAAGTTCTCTTTTACTTCATCAAGTCGTTTATAAATAATAATACCACCAACAAGTTTACGGGTATATCTGTCCATGGTCAAAATGTTTTTATCGGAAAACATGTTTTTTAGAAACATCTCTACCTCATCAACATTGTTGGGACCACCCATATTGAGCAACATTAATGCTTTTTTCAAAAAAACTCCTACACCTAATATAATTTTGTGTATTTTAGCAGATTATATTTATGGTAGGGTACTATTTCTCTACATATCTCTACGTAATTTTAACTCTTTTTTCAGTTCAATTATCGCTTTTGCTCTGTTTAGCTCTTCCTCTTTTAGATCTGCTTCATCTAACTGTAACTGCTCGATAATATTTTCCAATTCACTATTTTTTTCTTTTAGTTCATATATCTCTAATTTAAGTTTTAGAATATAATTTTCCGTTTTATAGTCCAACTCTGTATAACTTCTACTCCCTTCATTAGCAACTGCAACTATTAAAATAACTGTAAGACCAATTAATACTTTTTTTATCATCTTAAGCTCCTTGTATTCTTTTAATAATAATAACACAGCTGAGCTTAATTTTAATAATTTTTAACAAAAATAATTAAAAAAAAATATAAATTACATTTTTAGCTCTTAAACCTTGACTTATAAGAACATTTCAAGCACATCTCCTCTGAACAGTGACCAACCTTAAATCCCTCTATCATTTCCGTAGCTCGTTTTCCATAAACAATATCATGTAAACTCTCTTCTTTCAAAGAACCCAGCTTCATTACTGCATCATTGTCCAAACAACAAGGAACCACCTCCCCTGTAGCCAGTACTCCTATATGAGAACTCAAACCCTGACAAGTTCCATGCCCATAATTTTGGTTTTCCAATGAGGGCCATTCAAAATAGTTGTCAAAATGAAGTAACACTTTAACGTCTAAACGTATATTCTTCTTCTCTTTAGGATTCAAACTTTCTAAATCTAACTCTATATCAAACGAAGAACTCAACAACTCAAACAGTTCCAAATTAAAAGCTTTCTCACTCATGACCTCATCTAAATTCCACATACGAAGATTTATAAACAGCTCTTTTTTTTGCCTCACCTTCTCACGACACAACTCTATAATAGGCTTCATATACTGTTCAAACGTTATAGAGGTATCATTCTTATTAAAAGCATTTAGTGAGATATTTATCTGCTTTACAGCAGGATGAAAAAGGGTTTCATAAGAGTGTTTTTTCATAAAGTAACCCGATGTGGTCAAAAGAGCTTTCATTTTGTACTTATGAATAATATCCAAGTAGTCACCTAAATCAGAAAGCGTCAAAGGGTCACCCACAACATGACAAGCTATCTCGTTGGTAAAAGATTTAGCCTGTTTAACAACAGAATCAAAAAATTCCAAATCCATCGTAGTATTGGCTAGATTCTTTGTAGGACAAAAAGAGCAACGAAGTCCACAAATATTGGTAAGTTCTATATATATTCGGTAAAATTTCATGAGAGATTATATCTTTATTTTAGATATAATCATACTTATTTAAAAAGGAAAGTCTATGTCTATTCTAAAATATATTGCCCTCTTTCTCATCATTTTTTTAATCTCTGCTTGTTCTACACCTGAAGAGACAACTGAAAATAAGATAAACATAGAGAATACAAAAAAAGAAGAAGTTAAAAAAGAAAAAACAATACCCAACAAAATCACCATGCTTTTTGTAACCCAACCCACATGTCCTTCCTGCGATAAACTTGAAGCAGTAATGGCTTTAAATAAACCAAACAAGCTTATTAGTCAATATTTCGAAATTAAGAAAGTTCATTTAGGTGAAGAACTACCCAGTAACCTCATGCCACCTAACGGGACACCCACTATTTACTTTCTAGGCTCAGACAATGAAGTTTTGGTTGAACCTATAATAGGTGAAAAAACAGAAACTGAACTGATGGAATTTTTAGATGATTCTCTTTATGAATTTAACATTACTTACGGTGTAGATATACGACAATTAAAAATTAACAATAAAAAGAACAATAATGAAACAAATCTTTCAGCAACCAACCTTTAGCCTTCTATTACTCCTAAGTTTCACAGCTTGTAATGGAGATTCAAGCACAAACCCAACTAAAATAGCCTCTATTCCAGAAGCATCAGGTATCTCATACTGTGACAATACCAACACCCTTATGGTTGCTAACGATGAAGGTTCATTTTATGAAATTTCACCAGAAGGTGCCATTTTATCAGAACACAAACTCGGTAAGTACGACTTAGAAGGCGTAGTCTGCGAAGATGAAATCATAACCTTTGCTGTAGAAGATGGTGCCTTACTTCAGGTCAACCGAAAAACACTAAAGAAAAGACTTTTAAAACTCAAAGGTAAAGGTTTTAAACTCTCTAAAAAAGCAGGTATCGAGGGGCTCACCAAAATCAAAGACCTCTACTACCTCTCCATTCAAGCAAAAAAAGAGAAAGATTCAAAACTCTTAGTGGTAAAAGCTGGTGCCAACTATGCAAAAGTAACTGATATTATAAACCATGGTATCATCGATTCAGCTGGTATGGACTATCATGATAAAAAGCTCTATATCGTTTCAGATAAAAAAGATAAACTCTATATCTATAACCTAAAGAAAAATAAAATTAAGAAAAAAATAAAACTACCAAAGTTCGCTCAAGAAGGTGTCGCTTTTGGAAAAGACAACGATATCTTCTTTGCCGATGATGATGGTGCTGTGATGAGGTATACGCTTAAAGAGTTAGGTCTATAATTTTTTTTGGGATAACAACTTTATCTCCAATTTTCAATCCAACCCTCTTAAACTCCCCTCTTCTCAGCTCTAGAACATAACGAACTTTCCTAGATGAAACAAATGTTTTAGATGACATCTTAGTCATGCTATAGATATCAACTACCGTACCATCACTCTGTATATAGGCTATGTCCAAATCGAAAAAGGTATCTTTCATCCAAAACAAAAGCTTCTCTTCATAAACGTAAAGAAACAACATACCATGGTCTATAGGAACCTCATCAACTGTAAGAAAACTCAAACCCTCTTTTTTCTGCTTGGGGTCTATCGCCAACCACACTTTAAATGTTTTATTTTTGATGGTTAAATCTGTTTTGAACAGACTATCAAGAGCAATGGTTCTATTGGTATCTGCATCTAAAAAACTAAAGAGACAGAACCATAAAAGTAAAACTCTTTTAATCATTCGCTGGACCACCCCTTAAAACATCTAGTACATTAGTAGCATAAGACCCTTTAGGTAGAGTAAACTCTAACTCATAGTGAGCTTTCTCTTCCACATAAGTTTTTTTTACATCTGTCACAGCTATCCATGAATATCGTCTGGCTCCATTCTCTCCAACTTCTTCATCATAATTTTTCTCTATAAGTTCTGAAACTTTAGTAGTACGACTCACACGTTTTCCAGGAAGTAACCCAGAAGGGGCAATGTCAAACTCAAAAAAACGCTTCGCCTCCTCTTCTAGTGACTCCAACTCAAACACACGCCCAAACGGATAGTGCATCATTAAATCACCTTCTAAAATTTTAAAGAAATGAGGTTGCTCTTTTGTCCCTGTTAATGAACCTTCTGGAAGTTTAAAAACTTTTTCAGCATCTGCTTCTGAAAAAGCATCTAACAACATAGAGAGTTCTATACGCTTAGAGAGACAAGCATTAAACAAATATGACTGATACGCGTTGAGCAAAAAAGTTCGTTTCTTTTTGTCTCGCATCTTCAATGTCCCCTCCATAATAGCTTTACCCTCTTTCCAATTCTCCCCATGGTTACCAAAACGCTGATTTCCAAAGTAGTTTGGCACACCATTTTTCTTGACCCATTTCACCACAGAGTCAAGTTTGTCTTTTTGAACACCCAATACCTTTTTAAGACGTATTCTAAAGTGGTTTCCCTTTAAGTGTCCTATACGTATCTTGTTGTTATGTCTGTAGGTTCCAAGTATCTTAATCTTCTCATGATTAAAGGTCTTCATTATCTCTTCGTTGTCTTTAGCCAAAAGAGAGATATACTGCATGGTCATCGCATTTTTATCTTTCAGCCCTGCGTAACCAATGTCTCGCTGTTTGATCTTACAATACTTAGCAATAGCCGTCACCATCTCCCAAGTCGTCATATCTTTCTTACGCACATGTAAAATCAGGTGTTCTCCCTCTCCTGCAAACGCATAAAGAGGAATTTCGTCAACAATAAAGTCACGACTGGTCGGATTAAATATAAAATCATTTTTTACTTTTACGGGGTATAAGAGGTTTTGCATTTTTTTCTTTCGTGTTTATTTTGATTATTATTTTAAAAATTATCTACTAGAAGAGGATTTTTTCTCTGACATAAAAGCCCAAATGAGCCATACCAAACCTAGAACTATAAAAGGTATACTCAAAAGTTGACCTGTTGTAAACATTTGGTCTACGTTATAAGCTGCTTGTTTTGTCTTCACAAACTCTAAAAAGAATCTTGTTGTAAAGATGGTAATGAACCATAATGCAGGAAGTACTTTTGTAGCAAATGTTGCTTTTACACTTTTATAAACCACGATAAGAAAAACAAAAATAGCCAAATAGGCAATCGCTTCATAGAGTTGTGATGGATGTCTTGGAATGTTGTCTAAACGTTGAAAAACAATCGCCCAAGGTACATCGGTAGGTTGTCCTACTATCTCAGAGTTCATAAAGTTACCTATACGAATGGCAGCACCTGAAAGAGCAGCAGGAATTGCTAGTCTTGAAAGCAACCATGTAAAAGACTCTTTATATTTTTTAGTAAAGAGCCATGTCGCCAATAACACACCCATAACACCACCGTGAGAGGCAAGTCCACCTTCCCAAACAGCAAATATTTTTATAGGGTTTGAGAAGTAATAAGAGGGATCATAAAAGAGACAGTGAACCAATCTTGCACCCACTGCTGCACCTATAATAATGTAAATAAACAGAGACTCTAAAACTTCTGGGTCGCTATTTTCTCGTACATAAATCCATTTTAAAATCCATGAACCAATGACAAATGAACCAACAAAAAGAAGCCCATACCAGTAGAGTTGAAGTGGTCCTAAATTTAGAAGAACAGGGTCTGCATTCCATGTGAAATATTCCATATATGTTAACCTTTTATTTTAAAAATGATGTCCAACACAAACAAAACGTTTATTATTGTTTGTTACTTTAGCGAAAAGAGTTAAAGGAAGATTTAAATCATAGGCTATTTTTTGAATAGGCTCTAAATTACCACCATCAAACCCCACCAACATTTCATACTCTTCTCCACTAGAACCAATCTCATCACCTATCTCAACTAGTGGTTCAAAACCTAAATTATTATAGGCTAAAAGTTTATTAGTGTCGCAAAAGAGTCCATCTGAAATATCCATTCCTACACGGAAATAGGGTCGTGCTTTTTCCACAAACTCTTCTCGTAAAATAGGGTTTATAAATCTCGAGTTCTCGTCTACTTTTTCACCCTTAAAAAGTCTATTCAAGTCTCTTTTACTCTCTCCTAAAACTCCCGTATATGCTAGAAAGTCACCCTCTTTTAAACCTTTACGTGTTAGTGCATTTTCTGTCTCTGAAATAATGGTAATGCTAAAGTCTAAACGCTCCCCTGCTATGGTGTCTCCACCAATAATTTCACAAGAGTATTCAGAAGCCACTTTATGCAGTGAAGTCAAAATTTCATCTATATCTTCTATACCAATATCTTTAGGCAAAGAGAGTGTAACAAGAGCATAAAGAGGTTTTGCATTCATGGCAATGGCATCAGATATATTCACCAACATCACTTTTCGTGCTATTTGCGTTAGCGTCATCCATTTACGTTTAAAATGTACATTTTCAAAAAATGCATCCATGCTGTAAACTTTATTGCCTATGACAGCACCATCATCCCCTATATAACTAGAACTTAATTTATTTATTAGGTAGTCTTCTTTGTTCATCCCAAAACCCTTGTATTTATGGAAAAATTGTAACATAATAAGTTCTATTTATCGCCATGTATTTGTTATTCATTTAGCTCATATTTGCTTTAGATATAATTTACACAAATTCTTAATTTAAAAGGACATAGCAACATGAGCATTAAGATACATGAGTATGATGCAGTTATTGTTGGGGCAGGACTGGCAGGTCTAGCAGCAGCAAAAGAGCTAACAGAAGCAGGAAAGAAGACGGCTGTCATTAC
>Ga0256840_1000788_pt1 | contig 31515 bp, 31 predicted proteins | sample 355202metaG_FD_185969 | JGI IMG/M metagenome (GOLD analysis project Ga0256840, IMG submission 185969) | Hydrothermal vent microbial communities from Mid Atlantic Ridge, Atlantic Ocean - 355-202 | ecosystem: Environmental > Aquatic > Marine > Hydrothermal vents | place: Atlantic Ocean: Mid... | reverse complement strand
TCTAAAACAGCAACAACCAAATTGTCAGATTGATGTATTGGCTCCCGCTTGGTCATTTCCATTATTAGAGCGTATGCCAGAAGTCAATGAAGCAATTGAAATGCCGCTTACTCACGGACAGTTTGGGTGGAGTTTGCGGAAGAGCCTAGGTCAATCATTACAAGTAAAGCAATACCAGCAAGCTATTTTATTACCGAACTCCTGGAAATCAGCATTGATTCCTTTCTTTGCAAAGATTCCATTACGTACAGGTTTTTTAGGTGAGATGCGTTGGGGTTTACTAAATGATGCGCGAAAGCTAGATAAGAAAATACTAACGATGACCGTGCAACGCTTTGTTGCTTTGGCATACCCAAGCAAGCCAGGTTCTATTGAATACTCAACACCTGTTTTAAAGATTAAACAGAGTGACCAGCAAGCGGTTATTAAAAAATTTAAAGTCGATATTAACAACAAGGTGCTTGCTTTATGCCCAGGTGCAGAATATGGATCTGCCAAACAATGGCCCGCTAAACACTATGCTGAATTAGCCAAACAAAAAATAGCCGATGGCTGGGCTGTATGGATCTTTGGTTCCGCTAAGGATCAAGTCGTTTCTGAGCAAATTAACCAATTAGCAGGAAAGACATGTCAGGACTTTAGTGGCAAAACCTCATTAGCAGAAGCTATTGATTTAATGTCTTTAACCGAGGTTGTGGTCAGCAATGACTCAGGGTTAATGCATGTAGCTGCCGCTTTAAATAAAAAGCTAGTGGCCATTTATGGTTCATCTGACCCTCAATTTACCCCACCGTTAAATGCGGGTGCCCAAATAGTTAATCTTAATTTGGAATGTGCGCCGTGTTTTAAACGAGAATGCCCTTTAGGCCACACAAATTGTCTAGTCAATATTTTACCCGCCCAAGTCTTGGCTAAAATTGAGCAATGAAAATAATTATTGTAAAACTCTCAGCGCTAGGAGACATTGTACATGCGATGGTCGCTCTGCAGTTTGTTAAGCAAACTCGCCCAGATTTAATTATCGACTGGCTAGTTGAAGAAAGTTTTGCTGGGGTACTACAAGGTAACCCTGATATTAATCAGGTTTTAACGGTTAATTTAAAATCCTTAAAGCAGCATAAAACTCATTTTTTTAAGGAGCTCAAAAAAGTTAGGCAATATGCAAAAAATAATTATGATTTAGTGATTGATGCTCAAGGTCTTATTAAATCAGCGATTACGTCCAGATTATTATCCCCTAATGTCGCGGGGTTTGATAAACAATCTATTCGAGAAAAACCTGCTTCATGGTTATATAAAACGCAGATAAGTTATCCCTATGATGCCAATACGATTGATAGAAATGTAACCGTCATAAGCCAACCTTTAGCGGTAAAAATTACAGAGCAGCAAATTATTAATAAAGCCCCCTTTTTATTTTATAGTAATGAACTAGGGGCATTATCGTCATTTTTCCCAGTAGGTAAACAAAATATTATCTTTGTTATAGGCTCAACTTGGCCAAGCCGGAACTATCCCAAAGAAAAGTATCTAAAGGTTATTCAAGGCTTAGCCGCTAATAGTTTAATTATTTGGGGGAACACGGAAGAAAAATTGACCGCAGACTGGATTGCCAGCCAAACGGATAAAGCAACGGTTTTACCCAAATTGAACTTCGACCAGCTAAAAGCTGTACTCGCCCATGCAAATTTAGTTATCGGCAATGATACGGGGCCAACCCACATGGCTTGGGGGATTAATACTCCTTCGATCACCTTGTTTGGTCCCACGCCAGTTAATCGAGTGTATCAAACAGCAAGCAATAAAGTATTAAAATCATCTTCAATTATTAATCATTTTAAATTAGATAAAAATGATTTCTCCATCAAAGAGATTAAGGAAGACGATATTATAATGTTGGCTAAAACATTACTTTAGAGCAATGTTTTTTTTAATGCTCTGTTTGAAGTAAATTTTTCACATAAATAGTGTAAAAGAGACGTTATAATTTATTTTAGGGTAACTCACAATAAGTAACCTACCCAGATTTATAATTCCCACGCAGAGTATGGGAACGATGGCGGGGATTGCGAGTTACCTAAAGCCTTTAATTTTTACTAAGCAGGTGTCTATATGGAAATGGTTACAGAACAGGAAGACACGTACGCAGATTTTTTGAGTACGTTAAAACAACGTAACAAACTAACTGATAATGATTTAAGTAAGGCATTTCGTATGCAGAAATCTGCTATTAGCGATTTGATGCCACAACTACTGATTAAACTAGGGCTGTGTTCAGATATTGATATTGCAGACAGCTTTAAACAGAACAGTGAATTAGAACAAGTAAAAAATGCAGATTACCCGGTAGAAAGTCCTTTTTCAGAAAACATATCGGTTAGGTTCTTAAAGAATAATCATTTGGTTGGACTTGAGGCTGATGAGGAATCAATATCAGTCGCAGTGATGGATCCGAAAGATGACTATATTATTCAGGTATTAAAGTTAGCCACAGGGAAACAAATTAAGATTAAAATCGGGATATTGTCTGAGATTGATGCCGCATTGGATGCTCAATATGGTGATGGAAAATCACAAATGGATCAGCTAAGTGATAACTTTGAAACAGGTGAAATTGATGATGAAGATCTTGAACACCTAAAAGATTTAGCCAGTGAAGCGCCGGTTATTAAAATGGTTAATATATTCTTGCAAAAAGCCATAGAAATGCAAGCCTCAGATATACATGTAGAACCTTTTGAGCAAAGCTTAAAGGTTCGGTTAAGGGTTGATGGCGTGTTACAAGATATAGAAGCACCGCCTGTTACATCAACAGCTGCCGTTTTATCACGTATTAAAATAATGGCCAAGCTCAATATTGCAGAACGCAGACTACCTCAAGATGGCCGTATTAAATTACAGATGCTGGGCAAAGAACTTGATCTCAGGGTTTCTACTATTCCCACCATGTATGGTGAGAGTGTGGTTATGCGACTGCTAGATAAAGAAAATATTGTGCTGGATTTTTCTGCACTAGGGCTTACTGGCAAGCATTCAAAACAGTTTATTGATGTTTTGGCTAAACCTCACGGTATCGTATTAATCACTGGACCAACGGGAAGTGGTAAGTCAACCACGCTTTACACAGCATTAAAGCAACTCAATACGGTAGAACGAAAGATTATCACCATTGAAGATCCAGTCGAATATCAATTAGAAGGGGTTAACCAGATACAGGCTAAACCTCAAATTGGGCTAACTTTTGCGACAGCATTACGATCTATTGTTAGACAAGACCCTGATGTCATTATGATTGGGGAAATGAGAGATTTAGAAACCGCTAAAATTGCCGTACAGTCTGCATTAACAGGGCATTTGGTGTTGTCGACATTACATACCAATGATGCGGCAGGTGGAATTACGCGACTATTAGATATGGGGCTAGAAGAGTATTTATTAAGCTCTACAGTTAATGGTATTTTAGCTCAACGTCTAGTTAGAAAACTGTGCCCTGTTTGTAAGCAAGCTTACCCAGCTCCTAAATCGGTTATAGATGAGATGAAGTTGCAGCAATTTACCGATGTTGAAAACATACAATTATATAAAGCTATAGGGTGCGATGCTTGTGGCGATATTGGTTATAAAGGGCGGCAGGCTATTATCGAATTTTTACCGATGTCAGACAGTATCCGTAAACATGTTATGGAGCATAAAGAAGCCGGGGTTATCCAGCAACAAGCTATCCAAGATGGCATGCTAACGATCTATGAGGATGGAATTGTAAAAGCCTTAAACGGTATAACCACCTTAGATGAAGTGCTTCGCGTCACCACGGAATCTTAAAATGGCATTGTATTCATACAAAGTAGTTAACAGTTCAGGAGAAATGGAAGAAGGTGTAAAAGAAGCACCAGACCAGCAAAGTTTACTGACTGAATTACAAGATCAAGGTTTTATTCCTATTCGGGTTGAGGTAGCAGCAGATAAGACTTTTTTAGGTATCAAGCTAGGCAATGCTGCGGTAAGCCTATCACAGAAAGAAGTGCTGCTATTAACGGGAGAGCTGGCGACACTGCTTGACTCAGGCTTACCCCTCGATAGATCACTCCGGGTCTTGATTGATTTAACTGAAGATAATGAAAAGCTGAGCAAACTAATTTCTCAGGTTTTAGAAAAGGTCAAAGGCGGAGCTGCATTGGCAGATGCATTTGAAAGTCAGGCGGATGTTTTTTCCCGGTTTTATTTAAATATGATTCGTGCCGGGGAGTTAGGCGGAAATTTAGGCGAAGTGCTTAATCGACTGGCAGAATACCTAGAACGTTCTCAAGAACTAAAAGATACGGTCACCACAGCACTTATATACCCAGCAATATTACTGGTCATGTCAGTTGCCTCTTTAATGGTGATGCTAACATTTGTAGTCCCACAATTTACCGAAATGTTTGAAAATGCAGGGAAGGAACTACCTGTCCCAACACAAGTTGTGGTGGCGATAGCTGATTTTTTACAAGCTTATTGGTGGGCATTACTGATCACAGTTATGAGTGCCAGCAGTTATATGAAATCGCAATTAGCAAACCCCATCACTAAAAAAGTTTGGGATGGAAGGTTCTTCAAGATGCCTTTGTTTGGTGAGATATTGTTACACATGGAAACCGCTAATTTAACCCGTACTTTAGGGACTTTATTAGGCAACGGGGTTTCTATTTTAAATGCCCTCGGAATTGCAAGAGAAACAGCAGGAAACCTAGTAATGGTTGAATTGCTGGATAAAGCAGAACAAGAGTTAAAGCAAGGTAAAAGTATGTCTGATGCCTTAACAAAAAGTGAATGTTTCCCTAAACTAGCAATACAAATGATTAAGATGGGAGAAGAGACGGGGCGGCTGGAAGAAATGTTGCTCCGCGTTGCAACCATCTACGATAAACAGCTACGTACCTCAATACAGCGCATGCTCGCATTATTAGAACCCGCGCTTATTATTACCCTAGGATTAATGATAGCAGGCATTATTGTTTCAATTTTACTGGCTATATTGAGTGTTAATGACTTAGCATTTTAGGAATATCATAAGAATGATTCTACCCAAGCATGGTTCACTCTCTTAAGAGATAAAAGTATCACCTTGGTAGGTTTTCTAAGTTAATACCTTTAAATTAAGCAGGTTGGTGTAGGATGTGCTGAGGAACGAAGCGCATCACTTATCGTTGATGCACCTCCGTACTTTAATGATATTGCTGATTTCAAGGCATTGAGCAAGGAGAAGAGTCACACACTATAACTATAAATGATGAGTAGTCGAGTTTTTAAATCTTTAAGGAGTTTTACACGTGAGCGTTATGAATAAACAGACAGAAAAAGGTTTTACCCTTTTAGAGCTATTAGTAGTATTAGGTATTATTGCTCTTTTAGCAGGTATTGTTGGCCCTCAAGTAATGAAGCACATGGGCGCATCAAAAACCAAAGCAGCAAGAGTACAAGTAGAAGATTTATCTGCAGCTCTGGATATGTATAAACTAGACGTTGGTAAGTACCCAACAACAGAACAAGGCCTTTCTGCTTTGGTAGAAAAGCCATCAGGTAGTAAACGTTGGAATGGTCCTTATCTTCGTAAAACCAAGGTGCCTCAAGATCCATGGATACAGGCCTATCGATACGCATCACCAGGACAGCATGGAAAATTTGACCTATATAGCTACGGTGCTGATGATAAAGAAGGTGGTGAAGGTGAAGATCAGGATATAAATAGCTGGGAATAAAATGTCTAAACAAGCGCAAGGGTTTACTTTAATAGAACTGACGGTTGTATTGTTAATCGTTGTGCTTGGTTTTTCAGTGATCGGAAGTAATATTTCATCTGGAAACCAATCGTCTCAATTAAAAGCACTCACGCGAGATTTAGCTTCTGCCTTACGCTATGCCCGAGGGCAGGCTCTAATCTCACATGATGAAATTATCGTTTCTATTAACCTAGCTGAAAATACCTACCAAGTTTCTAACCGAGATAAGGTCTATCATTTTTCAGATGAAATCGAAGTGACATTGGTTATTGCTCAAGATGAATTTAAAGATGATGAAGTAGGTCAGTTAAGGTTTTATGCCGACGGTTCATCCAGCGGTGGCAGAATCACCATAGAATGGGGGGCTTTAGTTAATATCATTGATGTCAATTGGTTAAGTGGAAAAATAGCGATTACAAATGAATAAACAGAGCCTACCTATCGTTCCCACGCTCCAGCGTGGGAATGCAGCTTGTGACGCTCCTGCGTCACGGAAACGCTGGAGCGTGGGCAATCTTTTCTGCCCACCGTGTTACTGTGGATTGTAATGAGTATAAATTATTATAAAAATGCAATATAAAGGCTCCAAAAAAAACCAAGGCTTTTCACTGCTAGAAATTTTAGTGGCCTTTACCATAATGGCTGTCTCATTAGGTATTGTGTTAAAAATATTTTCCTCAGGCCTTAATACCGCTGTCATCTCAGAAGATTATATTATAGCCACCCAGATTGCAGAATCATTAATGGCCAAGACAGGAATAGAAGAGCCTTTAATCAGTAGCCAAACTTCAGGGATAGAAGATGATAAATATCAATGGCAAGTGACGATAAAAAATACCGATAATACTGAGCTGGATGGGGCAGATGTTGAGCTTATGAATGTGCAAGTACAGGTTCAGTGGGGTAATGAACAACAAAATGGCCGAATGGTAGAATTAAACACAATAAAGACCAGGCATAAGGAATAATGCAAAAAACAGATAAGCAATCAGGATTTACTCTAATAGAAGTGATGTTAGCGATGACATTGCTGAGTATTATGGTGGCTTTATTATTTGGTAGTTTAAAAATCTGTGCTGAAAGCTGGAACAAAGGTGAAGCTAAAATAGCTGAAGTTAATGAAAAAGCCGTGGTTTATCAGTTTTTTAAGCGACATTTACCTTCTGTGCGCCCCTTATGGGATGATTTTAGCGATGAAGGTGATCGGTGGTTTTCATTTCAAGGCACTCGTAACAAATTACAGTTTGTTTCTGTGTTTCCTTCCAGCGCAGGGCGTAAAGGTTTTCAGCTTTTTGAAATAAAATTTGAGCATCAGGATGAAGGCCAGATTAAAGTGATACTCAGCCCATTTTATCCCTCCTTAGATGGGGAGCAATGGGAAGCAGAAGAAGTGGTGTTATTGGAGCATGTTAAAAGTTTTAAGATAAGCTATTTTGCTAAAGAAACAACAGACAGCAATGGTGTGTGGGTAGATAACTGGCAGGAGAAACAGAACTTACCTAGTTTAGTAAAAATAAAAATTGAACTCAATACTCCCAGTTTTTGGCCAGAAATGATTTTTGCCTTCAAGGTATCAAGCATACAACCAGAATTTCAGTTGGGTGAAAACTAATGCAGCATTCAAGGCAAAAAGGTTTAGCCATGGTCATTGTCATTTGGGTATTAAGCTTACTGACGATCATGGCAGGAAGTTTTGCGCTCACTATGCGTAGAGAGACCACGGTTATTAGTGCGGTAAAAGACAATGCCGTTGTGCAAGCTATCGCTGAAACAGGCATTAGTATCGCCCAGCAAATGTTATTTTTAGCGGATGAAAGTATGCGCTGGCATGCAGATGGTAGTATTTACCTTATCAACTACCAAGATGCTAAAATTCGAGTCAGGTTAATTTCAGAACAAGGCAAAATTGATATTAATAAAGCCGATGAAATACTGTTAACGGCGATGATGAAATCAACAACAGTTGATATGTCTAAACAGCAAGAAATAGTAAGTGCTATATTAGATTGGCGAGACAAGGATGAGCTTATTCATATTAATGGAGCTGAAAAACAACAATATGAAGACGCAGGGTTAAGCTATTTCCCCACTAACAACGACTTTCAATTGATTGATGAATTACAAATGGTTTTAGGAATGAATGCTGAAATCTATCAACAGCTTAAACCGCTTGTTACGGTTTACTCCAAACAAGCGCAAGTGGATTTAAATGTTGCATCTAAAGAAGTGATCGCGGCCATTGGAGATTTAGACCAAGAAACCTTAGAAGAATACATACAGCAACGGACGGAAAGCCATATAGCAAAAATAGCCGGCCCCGCATACCCATTAACGGGAAGCGCAGAAAAACAAGGAAAAAGTGCTGATCAAGTTTATACTATTACCTCTCAGGCACAGCTTTTTGGTGAATTTACCAGCGGAATACAAGTGACTATAAAAAAATCTGCTCAGGGAGCAGAAACCCCATTTCAAATATTGAATTGGCAACAAATAGCCCAGAAAAAATCATTATTCGATGATGATATGACTCAATTACTAGTAACACAAGATGAACCTGAAGACTGATATAGACTTTGATTTAAAAAGATTTTTCCGGTGGTGGGGGAGAGAATTATCCCATTGCTTGCCAGAAACATTAAGACAAAAACTGACAGATAAAGCAGGCTATATACTTTTGTCGGTGGTCGGTGATTCATTACATTTTGAACACTTGGTCGATGGAAAAGTACAAAAAATAACCACACTGAAACTTAGCGAGACTCGTGTAGAAGATTACCAGCAATTAATAGGTAAAATAACTGAGCTAGAAAAAGCTGATTTTATTTTAAGATTAAGCGCTGAACAAGGCATGAAAAAAATATTGTATTTACCGGCAGCAGCCAAAGAAAACCTACAACAAGTTGTGGGGTTTGAAATGGATAGAGTGACCCCTTTTACTGTTGATCAAGTTTATTTTGCAGTAAAAATGATAGGAAAAGAACAGCAAGGCAAAATAAAAGTATTGTTAGTCTTAACTCCAAAAGATATTTTAGATAGACTTTATCAGCAACTCAAACAGCTGAACCTCTCACCCGCAGTGGTTGACTATAGTGAAGCCGCTAATGACTTTGAACATGACTTTAACCCCTATAACTTATTGCCAGAAAAGTATAGACAGGTAGAAAGCAAAACCACCCAAATGGCAATTTGGGGACTCAGTCTACTTGCAACAGTGTTAACAGTGATTGTTTTGATTTTCCCTCTTTGGCAGCAAGAGCAAGAAATTGATAGTTTACGAGCACAATTAAAAAATCTACAAAAAGACACGCAGCTTGTACAAGACTACCAACTGGAAATTGATCGAATAGTCGATGAAACTGAACGCTTAATTAGTATTAAAAATAAATCAGCGCCAATGACGGAAACCATTAATTTACTAAGTAAATTATTACCCCAATCCACTTGGTTAACCCATTTTAAATACAGTAATGAGCGCATACAAATTCAAGGCCAATCTCCCACTGCCTCCGCTTTAATTAGTATTATTGAAGCCTCCCCCTTATTCAGGAATGCACGCTTTGTATCCCCCTTAACTCAAGATAAAAGAACAGGGATGGAACGATTTCAGATTAGTATGGACGTGAATAGTAAAGAGGATGCTGAAAATGAATGAAATACCTCAGCAACGTTGGATAGCAATAGGCTTACTTGGGTTAGGTATCTTCTCTATTATCTTTATGATTATCATCCCCCTAGTCTCGATGGGCTTAGAAAATCATGAGCAAAAGCAGGAACTGATTTTTAGATTACAAAGAGCCAAACAAATTGTGGCAAGAAAAGACAGTGTTCTTGCCAATATTGAACAGATTAAAAACAAATACCAGAAACAGAATTATTTTAGTACCCGAGATACCGAAGCACTAGCTTCAGCAGATTTACAGAAATTGATTAAATCATCAATTGCACAGGCGGGGGGACAGTTAACCAGTACCCAAGTGCTCCCCCATAGAAATGATAATGGCTTTAATCGAGTTATTGTTAAGGTCAGAATGTCTGGCGATATAGAAGTTTTGCGTAGCGTCTTGCATGAGATTGAATCATCAGCCCAAGTTATGGTGGTCGACCAAATAGATATTCGCCCGGTGAGAGGAAAGCGGAATCGTAAAACACGCAAAATAGAGCCAAGTAACAAGATGAATATAAATTTTCAAGTTGCTGGTTTTATGAGGAAAAGCAATGAATAATACAATTATTAAAGGATTAATGGGCCTATCTGTATTGTTATTGCTAGTGCTATTAATCGAATGGCAACTGGGTCAATATAGAGAGTCTCCTGTCGGGTTAGCAACGAGTACAGAAGTAAGCGAAGAGTTACCTATTGAGTTACCTAAGCTTATTCTGAGCAAACAAACGGAAGAAAGTTATTCAGCTATGGTGGAAAGCCCCTTGTTTATAGAAGGAAGAAAGCCAATAGTCGATGGAGTTGATGAAAAAGAGGATGAGGTTGTGGGTAAAGTAGATGACTTAACTTTACTTGGAATTTACTCAATAAAAGATAAGACCATGGTTCTTTTTAATAAAAAGGGCAAAGGTCGAAATTATTTAAAGAAAGTAGAAGGTGAGGATGTTAGTGGCTGGCAGATTATAGAAATAAAAGCAGATAGCGTGGTACTAGAACAGCGAGGAAATAAACAAACCTTGATGTTGCGTAAACCTAAGCCCAAGCAACAAAAAAGACCCAATACACGTCACTCCTTGAAAAAAAAGATAAAACCTAAATCCCGAGAACCAAGATGATTAACTGTAAACAAAAAATTCCTTATATTTTAGCCATAAGCCTTTCGGTTTCAGGGTGTGAGTTGTTAGGGCCAGAGTTACATGAAAAATTACCTTTAGAACCAATTTTACCTGAACAAGCGACAGAGCAAACAGAGATTGTTTATGAAGAATTAAGTAATAATGATTCTAATGAGATTAATGCAGAAAATATCAAAGCTGAACTGTACCCTGGGACAGGGCAATTTATATCTCAACAGTCGAAACCAAAACCAGCAAATAGCACAGGAAAAGGAGAATATAGTTTAAATTTTGATGATGCTGACTTAGGAGAAGTTGCTAAAGTTATTTTAAGTGATATTTTAGCTGAAAATTATCTTTTAAGCCCAAAAGTAGCCGGTAAAGTCACCTTACAGACTTCTAAGCCACTAAGCCGTGCAGAATTATTACCTACATTAGATATGTTGCTGGATATTAATAATGCCGCGATGGTTTATCAGGATGGGGTTTATCAAATTAAACTAAAGCAAAATGCATTACAAAGCAGTGCATTTAGTACATACAATAAGTATAAAGAACAAATTCCAGCAGGTTACCAAGTAAAAGTTGTGCCTGTTAAAAATGTAGCGGTAGAAGAACTGGCAGAAATAATTAAGCCTTTAATGCAGCAAAAAAGTATTTTGCATGTAGATAGTGCACGAAACATTATGCTGATAGCCGGAACAGCCGCTGAATTAGCGCGAGCAATGGAAATGGTCAATACCTTTGATGTTGATATGATGAAGGGGCGTTCATTTGGTGTGTTTCCCCTACAAAATGTAGATGCCGCTAAAATTATTGAAGAGCTGGAACAAGTGTTTGCTAAAAAGAGTGGAACTTCGGGAGCCGGGTTTTTTCAATTTATGGCTATTGAACGTTTAAACTCTATTTTAGCGATTACTCAAAGGGCTAAGTATTTAACTGATATAGAAAGATGGATCTTTCGATTAGATAAAGCCAATATAGCGGCCGGCGGAGGCGTTAATGTTTATAGAGCACAGCATGTAGATGCTGTTGAATTGGCAGCGACTCTAAATGAAATTTTTAGTAGCAGTGGGAAATCAAAAACTAATCCTTCAGTTGCCTCAGGTAAGAAAACCGTTCAGATTACAAATAAAAATAAGAAAACCACAAAAACAGGAGCAGTACGAAAAAGTACCAAGGTAGCATCAATTTCTAATCTCGGTGATGTTAATATTATTGCCGATGAAGCCAATAATGCTTTAATTATAGTGGCAAGTGCTCAGGATTATTCAGCTATAGAGCGAGTGATTAAACAATTAGACGTGATGCCTTTGCAAGTGTTGATTGATGCGACCATTGTGGATGTGACTTTAACTGATGATCTTGAATATGGGATTAAGTGGGCTTTAAGTCATAATGGTGGACAGAATGCTGCTAGTTCTTCTGGCGGGTCTTTTTTTGCAGATGCCGCTGCTGCTGCTGTAGGAGCAAGTACAGGAGGCTTTGGTTATGCCTTTACTAGTAGTGGTGTTTCCGCTGTAATTAACGCGCAGGCAGAAAAAGGTAATGTTAATATCATTTCCTCGCCTTCATTAATGGTTTTAAATAACCAAGAAGCATCAATACAAGTGGGGGATGAAATTTCTCTTCAAACCTCTCAATCTGCAAATACCAGTACTGGCACTGACCCTTTTGTAACATCCACCTTTCAGCAACGAAAAACAGGGGTGACGGTTGTTGTGAAGCCTAGGGTAAATGCTAATGGCCTAGTGATTATGGATATTGAACAAAAAATTGAAGACATTGGAAATACCCCAGATGGAAGCCCAAACCCTAATATTATAACTAGAGAAATTAAAAGTAGTGTGGCAGTGCAAAGTGGGGAAACTATTGTATTGGGTGGATTAATTAGTGAAAGAAATGAATATACAAAGACTGGGATTCCTTTTTTACATGAACTACCCCTTATAGGGCCATTATTTGGTAATACAGTAAAAACAAAAAGAAAAACAGAGTTGGTTTTGCTAATTACACCAAGGGTAGTAAAAAGCAGGTTAGATGCAAAATTAGTCACCAACGAATTCAAGCGTAAATTATCAGGAATTTATCAAGAAGTTATAGTAACACCCATAATAAAATAGACCTTATATTTAGACTATTAAAATTGGGGAATATAGGGGCTTGAAGTATATTACCCATCCTTTAATAGATACATTGGCGGGAGCAATAAAAATATTTTATGATTCAACAATACATAGAAAAAATACTCCGAGCAAAAGTCTACGATGTCGCTATAGAAACACCTTTAGATCTTGCTCGTTCGCTGTCATTAAGGCTAGGCAATAAAGTCTATTTAAAAAGAGAAGACTTGCAACCTGTGTTTTCTTTTAAAATTAGAGGCGCGTATAACAAAATAGCCTCTTTAACAGTAGCAGAACGAGGCAACGGGGTTATTGCCGCCTCTGCGGGGAATCATGCGCAAGGCGTGGCTTTATCAGCCAAAAAGTTAGGTATTAAAGCTTTAATTGTTATGCCAAAAACCACCCCTGATATTAAAGTTAAAGCTGTTAAGGCCTGGGGCGCAAAGATCGTATTATTCGGTGATTCTTATGATGATGCCTGTATCCATGCTAAAGAGATCGCTGAACAAAAAGGCATGACCTTTGTACACCCTTATGATGACCCCGAAGTCATAGCTGGGCAAGGCACTATTGGGGTGGAAATTTTAAGGCAGTACACCTCAAAGATTGACGCTATTTTTGTGCCGGTGGGCGGCGGCGGCTTAATTGCAGGAATTGCAGTTTATGTAAAGTTTGTACGGCCTGAAACAAAAATAATCGGGGTGGAACCTAATGATGCAGATTCACTTAATCATGCCTTACAAGCCAATAAACGCATAAAAATTAAGCAAGTTGGGCTGTTTGCTGATGGGGTTGCTGTTAAACAGGTGGGAGAAGAGCCTTTTAAATTGGCTCAGAAATTTGTTGATGAAGTTATTACCGTTAGCACGGATGAAATTTGTGCAGGTATTAAAGATATTTTTGATGATACCCGCTCTGTCGCAGAGCCAGCAGGTGCGTTAGCGCTGGCGGGGTTAAAGAAATATGTAGAGTTAAATGGGGTAAAAGATCAAACCTTAATTGCAATAGAAAGCGGCGCTAATGTTAATTTTGATCGCTTACGCTACGTTGCAGAACGAACCTTAGTGGGTGAGCATAAAGAGATTTTATTAGCGGTTACTGTTCCAGAAGTGCCCGGTAGCTTTTTAAAATTTTGTAAGGCATTAAGAAAGCGTAGTCTTACCGAGTTTAATCATCGATATTTTGATGACAAGGTTGCTCAAGTTTTTGTCGGAATCTCATGTTCAGGTAAGCAAGAAGACCGTAATGATTTAATTGCAAGTCTTGAAAGTAAAGGTTTTTCAGTAACTGATATGACCTTAAATGAATTAGCAAAAGATCATATTCGATATATGGTCGGCGGACATGCACAAAAAGCGCTAGGTGAAATTGTCTACAGTATTCAGTTCCCTGAAAGACCTGGAGCATTATTAAAATTTTTAGCCTCACTGGGAAGTCGCTGGAATATCAGCATGTTTCATTACCGAAACCATGGCGCAGCATTCGGCAAGGTACTAATGGGAGTGCAAATGCCCAAATCAGAACGAAAAGAATTTCAAAAACGCTTAGAAGCCGTTGGCTTTGAATACCAAGAAGAAACAGAAAACCCAGCCTACAAAACATTCATCGGCGGGTAGGAGCGTCCGGCCCCCGGCGCGAATATAACAGGCTCTTTAGCTCTTTAAGCTCTTTAAAGCAAAAGCCTTTGTTTTATTCGCGCCGAGGGCGGACGCTCCTACAGCCACTTTGCATCGCAATGGGGGTAGTCAGTAATTTTCTCTACTAATTTGGCGCGTAATGGATTGGCCACAATATCCCTTGCTATAGAAACTAACGCCCGCTCCTTACGTAAAGCATGGTCGGCTTGCCAAGTTCGTTGCTGTAAATGATCAGCGCCAATGTAGGAGCGTCCGCCCTCGGCGCGAATATAATAGGCTCTTTAGCTCTTTAAGCCTTTAAAGCAAAAGCCTTTGTTTTAATTCGCGCCGAGGGCGGACGCTCCTACAGCCACTTTGCATTCCAATGGGGGTAGTCGTAAATTTCTCAACTATTTTGACACGTAATGGGTTGGCCACAATATCCCTTGCTATAGAAACTAACGCCCGCTCCTTACGTAAAGCATGGCCGGCTTGCCAAGTTTGTTGCTGTAAATGATCAGCGCCAATGTAGGAGCGTCCGCCCCCGGCGCGAATATAATAGGCTCTTTAGCTCTTTAAGCTCTTTAAAGCAAAAGCCTTTGTTTTAATTCGCGCCGAGGGCGGACGCTCCTACAGCCATTTTGCATCCCAGTGGGGGTAGTCAGTAATTTTCTCTACTAATTTTGCGCGTAATGGGTTGGCAACAATATACCTTGCTGTAGAAACTAATGCCTCCTCCTTACGTAAGGCATGATCGTGAAAACCTGTTTGCCAAGTCTGTTGCTGTAAATGGTGGGCTGATACGGATTTTATTCTGCCAACGACTTTAGACAGGCTATCACTGTTCGTTAACTGCATTAACCAGTGTAAATGGTCTGGCATAAGCACAAAAGCTAATGTTTCTGCATTTCCTCTAACGTGCTCTTCTTTTAAAGTATTAATTACAATTCTTGCTGCAAATAAATCAGTAAAAATAGGTTCGCGCTGTGCTGTTACCGTGGTGATGAGGTATATTTGATTATTCTGTGAATATCTACCTTTTCTTAGATTCTTTGCATGAAGTCTGAGCATAAGATAAGTGTAGGAGCGTCCGCCCCCGGCGCGAATATAATAGGTTTTTTAAGTCTTTAAGCTCTTTAAAGTAGAAGCCTTGTTTTATTCGCGCCGGGGCGGACGCTCCTACATTAGAATTTGGTGGAAGGGTATCTCCCACCTGCGCCGTCTCGTACCTTCGTCCTTGAACCGGAGGTTCAAGTGGAGGCGTCATCAGTACACCGGGCTTCCCGATTAACAGGCATGCACTCTAATACTGGAATCAGCTTCCGGGGTAAAAACAGGTTCAGGAAACACCCAGCACTAATCGAACGCTGCAGGAGATACCGTGGGCTATTCTAACTGGATTTAAGGATTTTCTAAAACGTTTTCTATCTTATGACGTAAATTAGCCAGTTGATTGGAAATATACCCACTTGGACTGGTGTTTTTGCTCTGTGCTTGTCGTAGCTCATGGGTCAAGTTTAAAGCAGCCATTACCGCAATTCTATCGGCACCATTTACCGTGCCTGAGTCACGGATTTCACGCATTTGACTGTCAAGTGCTTGAGCTGCTTGCAGAAGTGATTCTTGTTCGTCTTCAGAACAGGCTACACGATAATCTTTACCCAGAATGTTGATAGAAACGGGGTGTAATTTTTTAGTGCTCATGAGCCATGTTCCATTGATTTTAAGCGAGAAATCATTGCTTCTACTCGGGTTCTGGCAATCGAGGTTTTTTCTAATAGTTTGGCTTTTTCTTTAACCAAAGAGTCTTGCCTTGTTTTTAGGCTACTATTTTCACTTTTAATTAAATTATATTTTCCGATTAGCGCATCGAGCTTCTCTTCCAAGTCTTTTAATTCTGTTGATGTGTCGTTTTCTGTGTCAGACATACAATGTTTTATGTGTTTTTTCTAAATTAAAATTTTTAGAAAGTATATTTTGAGATTATTACTTTATCTAAACCCAGCTTTTAATCTTACTAAAGTAAAATCTATCTTACATAAAAGGGGCTGTTTTTGTCGGGTATTTAAAATAACACCATAAACTCCCTGTTATTTATCTAATAATGGTAGCATAAGCAGGATAATTTTTTTAGAACATGAACAGGTTTTTGTTTAAATTTATGGCTTATCAGACAATTAATAAAATTTTTCAGAAAAATGAATCAGATTTAACCTCAGCAGAAGCACATGGCTTAGCATCGGGTATGCTTTGTATCGAAAAAGATATGGAGTCCGGTAGTTGGTTAGCCCAATTGTTGGAAGACGATATATCCTTACTTGATGAAGATAAAACCATATTAGTTGGGGTGTTTGAGCAAACACGGAAGCTGTTAAGTGGAGCGGATGATGGTTTTAGGTATGACTTGTTTCTACCTGGAGATGATGAACCCATCACCGCGCAACTTGAAGCTATTCGCTCGTGGTGTGAAGGTTTTTTATTTGGTATAGGGCATAGTGGGTCTGACTCTAAATGGCCAGGTGAAACGGGCGAAATAATTAAAGATATTGTTGAATTTACTAAACTTGATTCGGAAGTTGATGAAGATATGGATCAAGAGGAAATTGACGAGCTTGAAGGGGCGTTAATAGAAATACAAGAGTATTTAAGAGTGGCTGTGATGACGATTCGAGATCAATTCATAGAAGAAAGTAATACACAAACACATTAAAATGAAGCAAAACGAATTTAAAAAACGCCGTAGAGCACTAATGCAGCAAATAGGTGAAGGTAATATCGCTATTGTAGCTAGTGCATCAAGTCATACACGAAACAGGGATGTTGAATACCCCTTTAGACAAGATAGTGATTTTTATTATTTAACGGGTTTTAATGAAGCTGATTCTTTAGCCGTTTTTATTCCGGGTCGAGAGCAGGGAGAATATATTTTATTTTGCCGGGAGTTTGATGAGAAAAAAGCTTTATGGGAAGGTGCTCATGCTGGCTTAGAAGGTGCGACAGAGCATTATCAAGCTGATGATTCATTTCCTATTGATGATTTGGATGACATTCTTCCTGGGATGCTAGAAAATAAAGGTAAGGTTTATTACCCCATGGGACGTGACCCTGATCTTGATCATCAGCTATTAGAGTGGATAACTAAGATTAGAAGGCAGTCCAGAAATGGGATTAATGCACCGGGTGAGTTGGTTTCTTTAGAGCATTTGCTGCATGAAATGCGCTTATTTAAAACGGCAGCTGAGCTTAAATTAATGCGTAAGGCGGCAAAAGTCTCTTGTCAGGCTCATGTGCGCGCTATGCAGCAGTGCCAAGCTGGGTTGTATGAATATCAGATAGAGTCTGAAGTGATACATGAGTTTATGCAACAAGGGTTAAGGTATGTGGCATACCCTTCTATTGTTGCGGGTGGTAAAAACGCCTGTGTCTTACATTATGTAGAGAATAAAGATAAGTTGAAAAAGGGTGATTTATTATTGATTGATGCAGGAGCGGAGTGTGACCACTATGCTGCAGATATTACTCGAACCTTTCCTGTTTCAGGCTGCTTTAATCCAGCCCAAAAGCAACTTTATCAATTAGTTTTAGATGCTCAATATGCTGCCATTGCACAGATTCAGCCAGGCAAGCCGTGGAATGATGCACATGATGTTTCGGTTAAAGTATTAACTTCTGGTTTAGTTAAACTGGGTTTATTGGAAGGCAATGTTGATGTGTTAATTAAGGATGAAGCGTATAAACAGTTTTATATGCACCGTATTGGTCATTGGTTGGGGATGGATGTTCATGATGTGGGTGACTATAAAGTGGATGGTGAGTGGCGTTTATTAGAGGTTGGCATGGTTTTAACCATTGAGCCAGGCTTGTATATTCCTGCAAACTGTGAATCTGTGGATGAAAAATGGCGTGGCATTGGTATCCGAATTGAAGATGATGTGGTGGTGACAAAAGAAGGCCATGAGGTTTTGACTCAAGCTGCTCCTAAAGAAATTGATGAAATTGAAAGCTTAATGCAGGCAAAATAAATGCAGCATGATTACGATATATTAATAGTAGGCGGTGGTTTGGCAGGGAACTGTCTGGCATTGGCACTCAAAGATACGGGGTTGCGTTTAGCCATTATAGAAGCTAATACCCGTGAGCAATTACAAAATTCTCCTGCAGGAGACAGAGCGTTAGCCTTATCTGCTGGAACGGTTAAGTTATTACAAGCACTTAATGCTTGGGACGGGCTTGAACCTCAGGCAGAAGCAATCAAAAATATTCATATTTCTGATAAAGACCATTTTGGTAAGGCGCGTTTGTCAGCCAAGAAACAAGGTGTAGAGGCTTTAGGCTATGTGATTAGTGCTAGAGATATTGAAGGACATTTGGCGGGTTTAGTTGATCAGGCTGGCATAAAACAGATTTGCCCTGCGCGTGTGGTAGGGTTGATGTCGGGCTTAGAATCAGTCAATGTCAGTTTAAAGCAGGATGATAAATCGATTAATTTAACGGCTAAATTATTAGTGGGTGCGGATGGAGGTCAGTCCTCAGTCCGAAAACTATTAGAGATTTCTCAGCAAGTTACCGAGTATGGGCAAACCGCTTTAGTGACAACTATTAAATCATCAGTTCCTCATAATAATGTGGCTTACGAACGATTTACCCAATATGGCCCATTAGCGATGTTGCCAATTAATGCTCAAGAATGTTCAGTGGTTTGGACCCGAACGCATGAACAAGCAGATGCGTTAATGAAAGGGAGTGAGGCTGAATTCCTTGCTTGTTTACAAGAATGTTTTGGCTACTCATTGGGGGCATTAACATTAACGGCAGCCAGAAGAGCTTTTCCATTAAAGTTAATCCGTGCAGATCGTATGGTGGATGGACGTGCGGTGATTATTGGTAATGCGGTGCATCAATTACACCCTGTGGCTGGCCAAGGGTTTAATCTGGGGATTCGTGATGTGGCTCAGTTGGCTGAAATGATCATACAACAGCAACAAAATAATGCAGATATTGGTGATAAGGCTTTGTTAAAGCAGTATGCTGAAAGTAGGCAAAAAGATCATGACCATACCATTGGGTTTACCGATAAAGTGGTTGAAATATTTTCTTCGGACTGGTTGCCAATGGCTGCAGCCAGAAGTATTAGCTTGGCGGTAATGGATCATATCCCCGCCGCAAAATCAGTATTGGCTAAACATGCTATGGGGTTAGCGGGTCGCTTGCCTAGAGTTGGGAATAGAGGGTAAATAGATGCAAGATAACCAACAGCGGTTTGAAGTTATTATTGTGGGTGGTGGTATTGTTGGTGCAACAACGGCCTGTGCATTAGCACATGCCGGTATTGATGTCGCTTTACTGGATATGTTTAACCCGCAACGGCAATGGACGGATGATTCAGTTGATCTTCGAGTTTCTGCTTTAACCCGTGCCTCTCAAAATATACTTGAGGCTGTGGGAGCCTGGGATGGCATTGGGCAGCGCGGTGTGTGTGGCTATAAAGACATGCGAGTGTGGGATGCAAAAGCGGATGGTGAGTTGCATTTTGATTGTGCAGATACTGAATATAGTGAGTTAGGCCATATTGTAGAAAATCGGTTTACGGTTGCTGCCTTATGGGACAAGTTAGAAAGTTTAGACTCGGCGACTTGCATCAGTGATGCAAAAGTATCACAAATGCAGTCGATTGAAAATGGCAGAGTATTAACTCTAGATGATGGACGCCATTTTGAAGCCGATTTAATTATTGCGGCTGATGGTAGAGATTCTAAGTTAAGAGCTATGGCGGGTATTGATGTAACAGGTTGGCCGTATAATCAGGACGGTCTAGTTGCAACTATTGGTACCGAAAAAAGTCACCAATTTACCGCTTGGCAACGTTTTTTAGATGAAGGTCCTTTAGCCTTTTTACCCTTACGGACTGGCGAATGCTCTATTGTTTGGACATTAAAAACAGACACTGCAAAAGCTTATCTGAAATTAACTGATGATGAATTTTTAGATAAGTTAGAACAAGCTTCGGGTGGTATTTTAGGGAGAATGCTGGAAACAGGGCCAAGAGCCTCATTTCCATTACGTTTCCAGTATGCTAACCGTTATACGGATAAAAGCTTTGCCTTGATGGGGGATTCTGCTCATGCCATGCACCCATTAGCGGGACAAGGCGCCAATGCAGGGCTATTAGATGCGGCCGCATTAGCGGAATTAGTGATAAAAACCAAGCAAGCAGGGCGGCCTTTATATAGCCATAAATTTTTACGGCAATACGAGCGCTGGCGTAAAGGCGATAACTTATTAATGATGTCGAGCATGGATGTGATTAATAAAACCTTTGCTACAACGGCTGTGCCAGCTATTTCGATAAGATCTGCTGGGATGAATTTAATTAATAAAACTCCTTTTTTGAAAGATATATTTAATAATCATGCCATGGGATTAAGGGATGACTTGCCTGTATTAGCCAAGAAAGAAATTTGTTGGTAAGATTGGTGTTAAGAATCAGGGCGTTAATGTATATTTAGCAGAGTATATATACTCCACACGGTCACGACTTTGGGTTTCTATTGGTCGATTTGTGTCGATAGACAGTGTTTGAAATAGTTGCGTAGCTTGCTATGTGTCCATTTCAGCGCCTTGCTATCAACAAAAATCAACTTGCTATAAATTCCGCATCCGTGACCGCGCGAAGTATAACGGGTTTTTCATATCAATAATAAAAATGAGGAAGGGCTATGGCAGAAGTATTTTTTGTTTTACTGACAGTATATGTTGTTTATGTTGTGCAAAGTGTGATTTGTAAAAATAAGGAAAAATCAGCACCCTCTGAAATAAAACCAACGGTTGTTACTGAGGCCGTTAAAACACCAGAGCAAAAGGTTGTTGTCGAGAAAGTTAAGCCAGCTGCTAAAAAAGCAAGCATCAAAAAAACAGCTTCAGTAAAAAGTACGGTTAAACCAAAGGTGGCTTCAAAGCCTAAAGTAAAAGCAAAACCCGTCAGTGGTAATTTACGTAACCCAGAAACAGGGGATGTCGATAAAATAGCAACAAGCTATAGAATGACTAAACGCTGGATAAAAGAGGCTTTGGTTACTGAAGGCTTGTTACCAAAAATATATAAAACAGCCGAGCTGGATGATGCTGCAAAGTTGAAAGCTAATAAGGCTTTGGCTCAGTTAGCTAAGATGGATAAATATCAGGTTTAGGTTCTTCTAAATTTTGAGTGGGTAAATAGGATTTAAGTTAAATGGTCTTTTAATCTCACAATATATTGATTTAACAAGAACTAACCGGACTAAAATCCTGCGTTTCTCCTTGTTAAACCAATACCTGTATGTGAGCTAAAGCTTGCCCGAGGCGATGGTGATAGGCAAAACCATAGGTCAATATCGGAAAATTTGAATTTTTACCCCACACACTTTTCAAAAGAGCCTTACTATTAAATCCTCGCCCCTAAAGACCGTATCAATATTGAAACAGCGATTGAATTATTGGCTAGAAAGCGAACAGTAACGAGCGGGGTTGGTTTTAAAGCGCAGGTTTATCGACTGTTTCGGAATTGTTTTTCTAAGCGTTAAAGATGGGGGAGGGCTAACTCTAAAGGACTTAGAGTGCTCTATACTTTGCTTTGAACAATAAGTTTTAGTCAAAGTTGTCTTCGTTGGTTAGATGGATCGTAATATCCGTTTGGTAAGTAAATGTTTTAAGTCTTGTCGAGAATCTACAATGATATGAATATAAATAGTATTTTGTCTTACTTCATAGATAATGCGATTCATTCCAGAGATAACCTGTCTGTATTGGTCAATATTTAGCTTTTCTAGCTCTGCAGGAACATGTCCGGAATATGGAAATTCTTTAAGATTAGTGATTGCTGTCTTTATTTTTGAATAGCTTATTTTCCAGATTTTAAGGGAAAAGTTTTGAATTATGTGATTTCTAAGCTCTTTTAAATCATACTCAGCAGACTCAAGGAATATGATTTGATAAATCATGAGCGGTCGATGGTATCAAGTTCGGCAAATACCTCGTCTATAGTACGAAATTTTTCTTGCTCTATTTCGCGATTTCCGAGAGCTAGAATTTTTAGTAAGGCAAGGGTTTCTTCTGACTCTTCAAAACTCTTAACGTCAATGACGACAAGTTTTGCTTCTCCATTTTGAGTGATAAGCAAAGGCTTTCTATTTTCTGTTAAGTCTCTAACAATTTCTGCGGTATGGCTTTTTAGGTAGCTAATGGGTTTGATTTGAGATGAATATTTCATGGGCAGATGCCTCGGAGTTTTTGTTGAGTCTTATTTTAGTTTTAATTTGGTCCTCTGTCTAGCATATGGAAAGGAAGTGAAAGTATTGGCTTTTAGCTCCCCCCCTTCTTTAGCCTGTTTCTTTCTAAACATTGCAGACTAAAGCACTGCGTTCCGATGAGCTAATCTCTTAACTTAATGGCAGCGTCACTCCAGTGTGGGAATTCATTGCTGAACGCTCCGGCGTTCCGTGACGCTGGAGCGTCACAAGCTGTATTCCCACGCTGGAGCGTGGGAACGATTTTTGTGGGAATTTATTGCAAGCTATCTTAGTCTCTAAAATTCTCAAATTGTAAAGGTAGCTCAATTGAATCATCCGCTCTAAGCATGGCAATAACTTGTTGTAAGTCATCCCTTTTTTTGCCTGTGACTCTTAGTTTTTCACCCTGAATAGCGCTCTGTACTTTAAGTTTTTTGTCTTTAATTAGCTTAACGATTTTTTTGGCAATGGGAGTCTCAATGCCTTGGTTTAGGGTGATAGGCTGTTGAGCTGTTTTTCCAGTGTCCGTAATATCTCCAGTTTCCATGCAGGCAATATCAACCTTGCGCTTAGTCATTTTTGAAAAAAGAATAGGCAGCATTTGTTGCAGTTGAAAGGTTGATTCAGCTTTCATTAAAATGCTGTCAGTCTGCAATTCAAATTGTGCATTGGAGCCTTTAAAGTCAAATCGGGTAGAGACTTCTTTGTTGGCCTGGTCAACAGCATTATGGACTTCATGGGCATCAAATTCAGAAACAATATCAAATGAGGGCATTGTGTTTATTTTTTAGGGTAAATAAGTGAAAGCTAACTATAATTCTGTTACAGATAATATTCAACGCATTTTATTGGAATAATAATGAAACAACCTTTTAAGAGGTATTTGGTACGGCTGGCTTGTAGTTTAATTATCTTATTTAATTTAGGCTGTTCTTCTAGTGGAGATGTTAAAGGACGCCAGTTTGAGTTGAGCTCAATTGTAAAAAATGATATTGATTTGGTGTCAGAAATGCATCAGCGTGTGGTGTTTGATGCGCTCAGTGAATTGGCTGTAAAGTTATATAAGCGTAACCCTTCTGAGTGGAAAAAGGCTGGAAATAAGAGTTTGGAAGCGGCGGTAAACACTATCACTGCTAATCCATTCCCTGTAGTGGAAGGTAAAACCAGTGTTGATAGTTTAAGGTTAACATTCGATGAAAACTATCAGGGGGATAGAGTTAAGGTTTTTGTCGTTGGGTTAGAAAGCATGATTTTAGCTTCGTATGATGGCCATCGGTCTTTTTACTTGCATAATATGTTAGAGGCTCAAAAGCTTTATGATAGCGCAAGAAATGTAGAGTTGGCTTCGTGGTTATTACGGACTAAATATAATGAAAAAGGGGAGTTGTTTTTATTGAGCTCAGGGGGAACTGAAGAGGTTAACTTAAGTTTTGAACGCTTATTTGGCAAAATAATTAATGCTCAAGATATGATTGCTCAAATTATGGCCGATAGAAATCACCGGCAAATTAAAAATGTTATTCAAGCAATTGCGACTGCTTTTATACCGATTTAATATAATTTTTAATGGCGTTGATTCTGAGTCTACGAATAGCTTCGCCTATCTGGGGCCCTTTTAAATCGCTTTTTATAATGCTTGATGTATCAATTTTGCATGCCGCTTTAGCCGCACCTAATAAATAGGAAGACTGTCGGTAATGTACGTTTTCTAAACCTGTCCGGCCTTTAGCGTCAGCCTCACAGGCAAGAACAAAGTCATTTATTGTGGAATTAGAAGGTTTAAAGGCGGCAAGTGAGCTAAGCATGTCGGTCAGGGTGCTTGCTTTTAACTCAAAACAGCGATGACAGTGTGTATGGTATGTCATAACTTGTGTGGCAAGAGCCCTAAATGGCTTTGGTATTCGTAAACGTTGACAGAGTTGTTCTAATACCGGAAGGCCTTGTTTTTCGTGCCCGTGATGGCTGGGCCATTTGCTTTTATCGGTCAGGGCTTTACCCAAGTCATGTAATAGTGCGGCTAAGCGCACCTCTGGTTTAGGGGATAATAAGCAGGCCTGCTCAAGGCTAAGTAGGCTATGAATACCCGTATCAATTTCTGGGTGATATTTTTCGGGCTGAGGGACACCAAAAAGCTGGTCAATTTCAGGGAAGATTGGTTGTAAGGCGTTACATTCTTTAAGCGTGTAGAAAAATGCTGAGGGTGTTTTTTCTGATAAGGCTTTAACTAACTCAGCCCAAACACGTTCTGCAACTAAGTGATTGGTTTCGCCATCAGCAACCATTTGTTTCATTAGAGCTAGGGTTTCCTCGGCTATGGTAAAGCCGAGATGGGAGTATCTTGCTGCAAAGCGAGCAATGCGCAACACTCTAACGGGGTCTTCGCTAAAGGCGGAGGAAACATGACGAAAAATGCGCTGCTCAAGGTCTTTTAGGCCGTTGTAAGGGTCAATAAGAGTGCCTTTTTCATCCATAGCCATGGCATTTATGGTTAAATCTCTACGAATAAGGTCTTCCTCTAAAGTAATTTCAGGTGAGGAGTGAACAATAAACCCTTTGTATCCTGGCGCTGATTTACGCTCAGTACGAGCAAGAGCGTATTCATCGTGGGTCTTGGGGTGTAAAAAAACGGGGAAATCTTTTCCAACCGGCAGGAAGCCTTGTTTAATCATGGACTCAGGTGTTTCACCAATAACAACCCAGTCTTTTTCTATGACAGGGTAGTTTAATAGAGTGTCTCTTACTGCGCCGCCAACCAATAATGTTTTCATTACAAATTACGCCTAAATTATTAGTGTAAGATTTTAACAGGGTAAGCCGATGATTGAATTGTTTTTATTTAGTATGCTTTTAGGGGCTATTGCCGGCCTGTTGGCTGGGCTGTTTGGTTTGGGGGGAGGGGTGGTTATTGTGCCTGCTTTAGCTGTGTTATTTGCTAATCAGCATTTTCCTACTGAGCTGGTGATGATTATGGCGATAGCCACTTCATTAGCGACGATTATTTTTACGGCGACCGCTTCAATTATCGCGCACCATCATCTGGGGGCAATTCAATGGGGGCGTGTTATAAGGTTGACTCCAGGAGTTTTGCTGGGGGCAAGTGTCGGGGCTGTTGTTGCTGATCAAGTTAATGGGGCTGTATTGAAGTGGTTTTTTATTGCTTATTTGATATTTGTTGGTGTCAGGATGGCTTGGCCAGAAAGGCAAAATGTGGTGGTGAAAAAAAATAAGTATAGGCTGGATTATTTAATGGGAACTGTTATTGGTTGTTTGTCTTCAGTTTTAGGTATTGGAGGCGGAACCTTAACGGTGCCATATTTGCTGTCTCGGCAATTGGCTATGAAAAATGCGGTTGCTGTATCAAGTGCCTGTGGCTTATCTATCGCTATTGCAGGCGTAGTGACTTATATAGCTTTGGGGTGGAAGTCCGCTTTATTACCAGAATGGAGTTTTGGTTATGTTTATTTGCCAGCACTAGCAGGAATAACGCTCTGTAGTATCGTTACTGCACCGATAGGTGCAAAGTTAGCCAATAAATTACCTGCTAAAAAACTAAAAAGATATTTTTCTGTGGTGCTTTTTTTAATTGCGATAAAAATGATTTTAGGCTGAGGGTAGAGTATGGCTCAAGGTGGTATATTTTTTCGCCTTGAGCCATCTATACTTCACGCGGTCACGACTGCGGATTTCTAACCGCTGAGTTTTTGCCAATAGCTGCGTTGCTGAAACAGTTACGTAGCTTGCTATGTGCCTGTTTCAGCGCCTTACTATCGACAAAAATCAGCAGCTTATAAACTCCGCATCCGCATCCGTGACCGCGCGAAGTATAGCTTAGGTAACTGGCAATAAATAACCCACCCAGATTGTGCAGATTTTTTGTTTCTGCTCAATCTATCTCAAGAGGAGCATAGCCAGCTACGTAACGATTGAGATGGTTTGAGCAGGGACAAAAAAGCCAGCAAGGTGGGTGGGTTATTTGTTGCTGGTTGCCTTACCTTGGGCGAATGCTAATTTCTACACGACGGTTTTGTGCGCGCCCCATTGCGGTATCATTTGAAGCAATTGGATAACGTTCTCCAAACCCTCTTGCTTGAATACGACCATGTTGTACGCCTGTTTGCACAAGGTAGCTAGCAACACTATTCGCTCTGTCTTCAGAAAGTGATTGATTGTATGTATCGCTCCCTGAAGAGTCTGTAAAGCCAGAAATATTGATACTGGTATTGTTAAACTCTCTTAAGATGATGCCAACAGAATCTAGAATGGGGTAGAAGTTTCCATTAATATTTGATGAGTTAGTTGCAAAGGTAATGTTCCCCGGCATAATTAACTTTAGGTTGTCACCTTGTCTTTGGATTCTTACCCCAGTGCCTTCAAGGCGGGCACGTAGTTTGGCTTCTTGGGTGTCCATATAATAACCCGCACCAGCGCCAACTGCTGCACCAGCCCCTGCGCCAATTAAAGCACCTTTTCCGCCCCCCGCAAGTGCTCCGATACCTGCACCAACGCCTGCTCCAATTGCAGAACCCCAAGCCGTATTGGCAACTTTTTCTTCACCTGTATAAGGGTCAATTGCACAGCCAGTTGTTAATGCCGTGGCTAGAATAATACCCGTTAATTTTTTCATGCTAAGTTCTCTTGGATAGTAAATGTCTAATAATAGTACAAAGAGCCGCTTAATGTGAGCTGAATATTAGGGTTAGAGTAGAACTAATATTGTTTTTTGGTCACTATTCGGCTTGTGAATAGGTGATGATGTAGGAGCGTCCGCCCTCGGCGCGAAGATAATTGAAGGTTTCAGAGAAAAGAGCATTATTTTAATCGCACCGACTAGTGCATGGACAGATATTTGCTCCTGCAATATCTGCATTCACTACATCCATGTAGATTATGCACGTAGGTAGAGCAATGCAGGAGCAATTGCCGAAGGCGGACGCTCCTACTAAGCATTTACTAAAAATGCTGAATAGTTACGTTTTTTGGTTGAAAATACAAATAATATTTTATTAACTATATTATTTGCAAGTATTTATGATTATAATGCTCGGTTAATTTAAGGTTTTTGATAGGTTGAGTCATGCAAATTATTCAGGAAGCTCTCACGTTTGATGATGTGTTATTAGTACCCGCACATTCAACAGTGTTGCCAAGGGATGTCGAATTAAAAACAAAATTAACACGGGAAATAGCACTTAATATTCCATTGGTTTCGGCTGCCATGGACACAGTAACAGAAGCAAAACTTGCGATTGCGATTGCTCAAGAAGGTGGAATAGGGATTATTCATAAGAATATGACTATTGAAGAGCAAGCATTAGAAGTCATGCATGTTAAGAAGTATGAAAGTGGTGTTATTAAAGACCCTATCACTGTTTCACCTGATGTGACTGTCAGAGATGTAATGGAATTGACAAAAGCAGAAAATATCTCTGGTGTACCTGTTGTTGACGGGGATGATTTAGTTGGCATTGTGACCAGCCGAGATTTGCGATTTGAAACACGGTTAGATGAGAAAGTAACCTCAGTTATGACCCCTAAAGAGCGGTTAATTACCGTTAACCAGTCAACTGACCATAAAACGGCAATGGCCTTGCTTCATAAGCACCGGATAGAGAAGGTACTGGTTGTAAATGATCAGTTTCATTTATGTGGGATGATTACGGTAAAAGATATTCAAAAAGCAAAAGACTATCCCCACGCATGTAAAGATGAACAAGAGCGGCTCAGAGTGGGCGCCGCTGTTGGTACTGGAGAGGGAACAGAAGAGCGAGTTGATGCATTAGTTAAAGCGGGAGTCGATGTTATAATTGTTGATACTGCACATGGACATTCACAAGGTGTTTTAGATAGAGTGCGTTGGGTTAAGTCTAATTACCCTGAAGTACAAGTTATTGGGGGAAATATTGCAACGGCTGAGGCAGCTTTGGCTTTGGTTGAAGCAGGGGCTGATGGTGTTAAAGTAGGAATCGGGCCTGGTTCAATTTGTACTACGCGCATTGTTGCCGGTGTAGGTGTTCCACAGATTACTGCCGTCAGTAATGTTGCTGATGCATTAAAAGGGACGGGAGTTCCATTAATTGCTGATGGGGGTGTTCGTTACTCTGGTGATGTAGCTAAAGCTCTGGCAGCAGGTGCTCATGCAATTATGTTAGGGGGGCTGTTTGCAGGGACTGAAGAAGCACCAGGAGAGGTTGAATTATTTCAGGGGCGATCATATAAGTCATATCGAGGTATGGGGTCTTTAGGCGCGATGTCTCAGCAGCAAGGTTCAAGTGACCGTTACTTTCAAGAAAGCGATAGTGTTGAAAAACTGGTTCCAGAAGGTATTGAGGGGCGTGTTCCCTATAAAGGGAGTATGCTGGCTATTATCCATCAATTATTGGGTGGAATTAAATCGAGTATGGGCTATACAGGAAGTAAGGATATTGACACCATGCATGATAAAGTTCAATTTGTGCGAGTGACTAGCGCCGGAATGAGAGAAAGTCATGTGCATGATGTAACAATTACTAAAGAGGCGCCTAACTATCAAGTTTAAATTGATTAGCAAATATATTTTTTTATTGGGGCTCTATTGAGCCCCAATTTGTTTAAGTCTTATAGGTCTTCACCGTGAATAAACAACAATCCACAGATATCCATTCGCATAAAATTCTAATTCTAGATTTTGGTTCTCAATACACCCAACTAATTGCACGCAGAATTCGTGAAATTGGTGTCTATTGTGAGATCTATTCCTGTGAATGTAGTGCTGATGAAATTAAGCAATTTGCACCTAAGGGGATTATTCTTTCAGGGGGGCCAGAGAGTGTTACGAGTGACGAGACACCGAGAGCACCACGAATTGTATTTGAATTAGGTATTCCAGTGCTCGGTATTTGTTATGGTATGCAAACCATGACGGAGCAAATGGGCGGCAAGGTTGAATCTTCTGACCATAGAGAATTTGGGTATGCAAAAATCAGAGCGCGAGGGCACTCTAAGCTATTAGCTGATATTGAAGATCATACGTCTGCCGAAGGGTTTGGTTTATTGGATGTATGGATGAGTCATGGTGACAGGGTTGTGGTATTACCCGCAGGCTTTAAATTAATAGCTAATTCAGAAGGTGCTCCGATTGCAGGTATTGCGCATGAAGAAAAGTCTTTTTATGGCTTACAGTTTCACCCTGAGGTAACGCACACAAAACAAGGTGGGCGAATTTTAAAGCGTTTTGTCAGAGATATTTGTGCTTGTGATGCGCTATGGATCTCTAGCAATATTATTAAAGAAAATATTCAATCTGTACGAGAAGCTGTTGGAGCTGATCAGGTTATTTTAGGCTTATCAGGTGGCGTTGATTCGTCTGTTGTTGCTGCTTTGTTACATAAGGCGATAGGAAAACAGCTAACCTGTGTTTTTGTTGATACGGGGTTATTGCGCTTAAATGAAGGCGACCAAGTTATGGCGATGTTTGCCGAGCATATGGGGGTGAAAGTTATCCGAGTCAATGCTGAGCAACGGTATATGGATGCATTAGATGGGGTAACAGATCCAGAGATAAAGCGTAAAATAATTGGTAACTTGTTTATAGAAATTTTCGATGAACAAGCAGAAAAGCTAACAGATGCTAAATGGTTAGCTCAAGGGACTATTTATCCTGATGTTATTGAATCTGCAGGGTCTAAAAGTGGCAAAGCGCACTTAATTAAATCGCATCATAACGTCGGTGGACTGCCTGAAGATATGGTTTTAAAGTTGGTTGAGCCCTTGCGTGAACTATTTAAAGATGAAGTTAGAAAGCTAGGATTAGAATTGGGCTTACCCGCTGATATGGTTTTTCGTCACCCATTCCCAGGTCCTGGGTTGGGAGTAAGGATTTTAGGTGCAGTTAAAAAAGAATATGCTGAATTATTACGCCAAGCGGATGCTATTTTTATAGAAGAGCTTTATGCGCATGACTTATATAACAAAGTAAGTCAGGCCTTTGCCGTGTTTTTACCTGTGAAGTCAGTAGGGGTGATGGGTGATGGGCGCAGGTATGATTATGTTATTGCCATCCGAGCGGTTGAAACTGTTGATTTTATGACGGCGCGTTGGGCGCACCTACCTTACGACTTTTTGGATTTGATTTCACGTAGAATTATTAATGAAGTCGCTGGAATCTCACGCGTTTGTTACGATATTTCAGGTAAGCCACCAGCAACCATAGAGTGGGAATAAAGATTCGCTAATAAGATTATTGTGGAGAAGGTAGATGAGCAATGGATGCGCTATGCTATCCGGCTTGCTCAAAAAGCAGAAGCGCAGGGTGAGATTCCTGTTGGCGCAGTATTGGTGAGAGATGAGCAAGCCATTGCTGAAGGTTGGAATATACCCGTACAGAGCCATGACCCTACCGCGCATGCAGAGATGCTGGCATTGCGTAAAGGCGGCTTGGTGTTGGAAAACTATAGACTAATAGACAGTACGCTTTATGTCACTTTGGAGCCCTGTGTGATGTGTATGGGTGCAATATCCCATGCAAGAGTTAAGCGTTTGGTTTTTGGAGCCTTTGATCCTAAGCGCGGTGCTGTTTGTAATGCATTAAGTTTAACGGATGCAGCATTTTTGAATCATCGAGTAGCTTGGCAGGGGGGGATTCTTGAGCATGAATGTGCAGACCTGTTACTAGATTTTTTTAAGCGCAAGCGAAAACCTAAAAGATAAGGTAACTGGCAACAAATAAAGTCCCCACATTCTACGGGACTGCCATTAATGGGCGCGTCGTACCTCCTTTGCCCACCCTACTGGCTTAGGAACGTAACCGATCACCTCCCCCTTTGAAAAAGGGGGATTGAGGGGGGATTGTCTAATAAAGCCTCCCCTATCAACGGGGTCAGAGTCAATGTCATTAAGTTAAGCGCAACCAATTGATTCACCTTGATCTTTTATAGGACGAATAATGTAATTTATTCTTCATTTTAGATTTTTTACGCTTATATGACCTTCCTTTTCGAAT
>Ga0256840_1000787_pt1 | contig 31559 bp, 34 predicted proteins | sample 355202metaG_FD_185969 | JGI IMG/M metagenome (GOLD analysis project Ga0256840, IMG submission 185969) | Hydrothermal vent microbial communities from Mid Atlantic Ridge, Atlantic Ocean - 355-202 | ecosystem: Environmental > Aquatic > Marine > Hydrothermal vents | place: Atlantic Ocean: Mid... | reverse complement strand
ACCACTTGGTCCTATCAAAGCTGTTACTTTGTTCTTTTCAACGGGTAGATTTATATTTTTCAGCGATGGAGCTTCAGCACCATTATATGTAAAGAAAAATTTTCTTATATCCATTGCTTTTGTCATCTAATTGTCTCCTTTTCATTAAAGCAAAGCTTCAATGAAAATTCCTCTCACTAAAGCTTTGCACTCACGTGCAAGAAATAAAATAGTTATAACTATTTTATTATTTTCGTTTCCTTTGTCTTATGATATATCTTCCAAGTAAATTTATAATAAGCACTATCACAGTTAGTATAAATGAGGCTGCCCAGGCTAAATCTCTAGCTTTATCAGTCGGAAAATTTGCCAGGTTATAGATGCTGACCGTCAAAGATGGGAAAGCATCATTTAGGTTAGTTGTCCAAAAGCTATTTGTTCCACTTGTAAAAAGAAGAGGTGCAGTCTCACCGATGATCCTGGCAAATGCTAAAAGTATCCCCGTCATCAGTCCTACTTTGGCAGCTCTTAGGATGATATCCAAAATTACTCTATATTTTCCTCCGCCTAATGCGATGCCTGCCTCTCTTAACTCTTTTGGAACAAGAGATAGCATGTTATCAGTTGTACTAACTACTATGGGAACCAACATGATAGCAAGTGCCACGGCCCCTGCCCATCCGTTTATACCACCCATGGGCACAACCATAAATGCAAAGACAAAAGCACCTATAACGATCGAGGGTGCACTCATCATGATATCACTCAAGTCTCTTATGAGATTGACATACCTACCCCTACCATACTCTCTTAGGTATATACCCGCCATCACTCCCAATGGAACACCTATAAGAGTAGCAAGTCCAGCCATAACAAATTGACCAAATATTAGGTTTTTAAGTCCACCGTTTACCAAATCTTTCGTAAACACACTTAAGCTGATAGAGCCGATACCTTTCAAAAACAGAGTTATCAGTATCCAAGCCAAAAAGAGCATACCGGCGATCGCTGAAAGTGTTGAAAGTAGTAAAATTATCTTATTTAAAAGCAGTCTCTTCTCTCTCATCTTCTACCCTTTAAAAAGTAAAACTTGGCAAAGCCGATAACAAAAAAGCTAAAAACAAAGAGGATAAGAGCCAGATAGTATAAAGAGCTCATCATAAGGTCGTTTGCCTCCCCAAAGTTATTTGCCAGCACAACAGGTATGGAGACAGTAGGGTCAGTTAATTTTAATGGGAGCTTAAATACGCTGCCTATCAAAAATGCTACCGCCATAGTTTCGCCCAAAGCTCTGCCCAGAGATAAAATGATAGAGCCTATGATGCCCACTTTTGCATAAGGAAATATAACATCTTTTACCACCTCAAACTTTGTAGCACCTAACGCATAGGCTGACTCCTTTAAGACATCAGGGGTTGTATTCATACTATCTCTTGTGATAGCAGCCATAAAAGGAAGTATCATAACTCCCAAAACCAAGCCGGCAGTAAGCAGAGATATCTGGCTTCCTCCAAAAATATTTTGAACTATAGGAGCAAAGTAAAAAAGTCCCCACATTCCGTAGATGATACTAGGGATCGCCGCCAAAAGCTCTATGGATATACCGACAGGTTTTATAAGAAAACCGGGAGCTATCTCACTTAAAAATATAGCAATCCCAAGAGCCAAAGGGAGTGCAAAAACCATTGCTATCAAAGATGAAAGTATGGTGCCGACTATCGGTATATATCCGCCAAATATTGTATCGGTTTTTACCGGTGCGGCATTGGTATCATCACTTTGCATATCTTCATTATCTCCCGGTAAAACAGGAGTATCATCACTAAAAAGAGCGTCATCGTTATCGCTTGCACTTGTCTCTTTTTTCTTTTTGACAACTTTTGTAACTTTAGGGGGATTTGTATCTTTGATAGTAATGGTTTTATTCCAACTTTTCTCAACTAAAAAGTGGGCTCCATACTTTTGCATAGCAGGTTTTGCCTGCAAAAAAAGCATAGTAAATATACCTATGAGTATAAATAAAATAAGGGTCGCACTTAAAAATGCGACCCTTTTAAAGATAAACTCTTTGTTTAACACTAGTAAACTCCGTTATCTTTCCAGTATTGTTTGATCTTGTCTGTTACACTTTTTGGTAGTGGAACATATTTAAGATCTGCTGCTATTTTAGCACCTTTGTCAAATGCCCAAGCATAGAATGCTGTTATCTTCTTATCAGCATCAACTTTCTCTTTTGGCATTATGATAAATGTAGAAGCTACCAATGGGTAAGAGTTTTTACCTTTTGGATAACCTATAACAGTATAAAAACCTTTTTTAGGATCAAAGTCAGCTCCGGCTGCAGCTGCTTTGAAAGTTTCCATATTTGGCTTTACAAAGTATCCGTCTCTATTTTCAACTGTAGCAACTTTTGCATGAGACTCCAAAGCGTAAGCATACTCGATATAACCTATAGAGTATGGAGTTTGCTTGATAATTGAGCTAACGCCAGGGTTTCCTTTGCCACCTACATTGTTACAGCTCCAGTTGATAGTTTTCTTAACTCCGTAATGTTTTCTCCACTCTTTGCTTACACTTGACAAGAAATATGTAAAGTTCCAGGTAGTTCCTGAAGCATCACTTCTTCTAGCAAAAACTATCTTTTTGTGAGGAAGTTTTATATTCTCATTAACTGCTTTTAGCATTGGGTTATCCCAATACTTCACTTTACCTTCTGCGATAGCTACGATAGCTTTGTCAGTAAGTTTTAAAGCACCACTCTCAACGCCTGGAAGGTTATAAGCTAAAACAGTAGCACCTACGATAGCAGGGAATTGAAGCATATTGTGTTTCTTTTGAGCTCTTGGAGTCAAAGGAGCATCTGTGCCTCCAAAATCAACAAGTCTTTTAGTAGCATCTTTTATACCTTTTCCACTACCACCACCATTATACTGAACTTTTTTACCTGTAGCTTTATAGTAAGCTTTCGCCCAAGCTTGATTTACCGGGAGTATAAAGCTAGACCCGTCACCTTTTACCATATCTGCAGCAACTAAAGAAGTCGCAACTAAAGAACCCGCTACAACCAATGAAGCAATTTTTCTCATCCTTTTTCCTTTGTATAAAATTTCAATGAAATTATAGGAAAACTTGGTTACAAATTGGTTACAATTTTACCAATATATCTCTTTATGAAAGCTTATTTTCTACAATGGATATGCCAAGAGGATATGACATCTTTTTTGATGCCTTTTTCACTTCTCCTATTATCTCATTTAGAACTGATTGGGTGTTGTTTGGATGTATCTCTATGATGACGGCTGAAACACTCAAGAGATCAAACTTTCTCTCTACGCCAAACCTGTCTTTTGTGATGATAAATCCCTGCTCTCTGTCGCCTTTGGAATATAAAGAGGATGCCTGGTCTTTAAAGATTTCCATTATATTAAAAACAGCCTCGTAGATATCTCCAAACTCACTATCTCTATACCCCAAAAAAAAATCATCGCCCCCGATATGTGCTATAAGAACATCTCTATCGACATATTTTTTTAGAATATCTCTAAACATCAATATAGCCCTGTCTCCATTTCTAAAGCCATAAACATCATTGAACTGCTTGAAGTTATTAAAGTCAAAATATACAAAGGTATATATCCGGGTTCTGTCTTTTTTAAAAGCTTCTATAAAAAACCTATCTATACTTCTGTTACCATCAAGCTTTGTAAGTGGATTTTTCTCAGTAGCTATCTCAAGATTTCTCTTATATGACATATCTAGAAGATTTTGCAAACTTACAAATCCATAATATCTGTTACCTCTTGTTATGTATATACCTTTTGATATATTACCGCTTCCATTATAGATCTCAAGTATCTTATCCACACTCCAACCGATATCTGCACTTACAAATTTTTTTAGATGGTTTTTAAGTTTTATGCTTGTTTCGCAGTTGTAGGCAAGTGACATACCATACTGGGAATATGAAAGATATCTGATATCCTCCTCATACAATATACCGATTAAATGTCTGCATTCATCAACAACAGGTATAAATGAACTATCTTTATGTTTTTTGAAGTATAAAAATACATTATGAAAAGTCAGATCCTTTATCTCTAAAGGATCGATTTTTTCAATCTTGCTCTCATCTATTTTGTTTGACTTATCAACTCTTAGATTTTTCTCATATAGTTTTCTTATATCTTTGTAAACAGGTTCAATATCCTCTATATCTTTTTGTGGTTTCTGCACAAAATACCCCTGTAAATAATCAGCACCAAGCTCAAGACAGGTATAATACTCCTCTTTGGTCTCCACACCCTCAGCTACAACGCTGATACCCATGATATGTGCCATATCTATGATACGGGAACAAAAGAGTCTCTTTTTGTTGTCATTTTGGATATTTTGTATAAAAAATCTATCTATCTTGATATAGTTTGCTTCTGCATAGTAGAGCATCTGAAAGCCTGCAACTCCGGTACCAAAATCATCGATAGCGATCTTAAACTTCTCCTGCTTATATCTTATGACAAGATTTGTTACACTGCTTGGATCTTTTATAGTTCCTCTTTCGCTAAGCTCAAAACATATCTTCTTTTTGTCAATATCTAAACTTTTTAGTATCTTGTCGGTATTTCCCAGTCTAAAATCCATCATATACAAAAGTCTGTTATCAAGATTGTAAAAGAGTTTTAAATCTTTTATATCTATCCTTGAAAATTTTTCAAAAGCTTTTAATCTTAAAGAGAGGTCTAACTTATACAAAACTCCATCGTTGTATGCTTCATCAAAAAAATTAAATATCGAGTGAAAGCCTATATTTTTCGTATTTCTCAAAAGTGCCTCTACTGCGTATATCTCTCCGGTTTGCATATTGACTATAGGCTGAAACGCAAAATCAACCTTTTTTGCCATCTTTTCCCACTTGTTATCAAGCATTTTTATGCTCCGGTATCTTATTTTTTGTTAAGATACCAAGTTTTGGTTGCAGATTGGTTACATTTTTAGAGGTTTTATCGGGATTTATACTTTTAGAGATCTATATATGGCATCAGCTATCTCTTTGGCACAGTTTATAGGTCTATTTTTAAGGACTCTCTCCCCATGCAAAAATGTCATGCCTCCGAGTGTTCCAATAAAAACACTAAAGGCTACGAAAAATTTCTGTTCTCTAAATTCTCTCTTTTTAACTCCATCTTCAAATAGCCTCTCTACCTCATCTATAAAAGCTCTGGCAAGCTCAAACCCACCATCTCCCTCTTGTGAAAAGAGTGATCTGTTAGAGAGATAAACTCTTAAAAAATACTCTATAATTTCAGGTGAGATCTCGATGATATTGTAATATGCCACAACAAATTCATATATCTTCTCTTTTGTAGATATATCTTTATCATTGATTTTCCTAAGAGTTGAAGCCAAAATAGATGAGGCAAACTTTATAGCGCATTTTGCAAGGTTATTTTTTGAGGGGAAGTAGTTATAGATATTTCCAACACTCATTTTCATCTCTTTTGCTATAAGAGGTATGGTAGTATCATGGAAGCCATTTTTGGAAAATAGCCTGAGTGAGGTCATAAGTATCGACTCTTTCTTTCTCTCTTTCAAATCTATCCTTTTTTCTAAATTATAGATATATTATACATAAAAATAGGAAAAAGTCAAATACTTTTTACTTAGGGCAAAAATGCCCTAAGTTTAGCTTAATATTTCATCTATAGTGATATAGTCTCCGACTCTTCCGGTCATTTTTTCTACATCTGTATTGACAGGAAGTGTTTTTTTACCCGGTCTCCATCCTGCCGGGCAAACTTCTCCTGTTTTGGTAGCATGTTGCCAAGCTTTTACCTGTCTTAGGAACTCATTTACATTTCTACCTACTGATGGTGCTTGAACCTCTTGAGCTACGATAACACCCTCAGGATTTATCAAAAATCTTCCTCTAAGAGCGATACCCTCTTCTTCAATCATAACACCAAAGGCTCTACTTACAGTTCCCGTTGGATCCGCCCCTATTGTAAGTTTAAGGTCTTTTAAAAGTGGCTCAGTCTCTACAAATCTCTTGTGAGAAAATTTTGTATCGGTTGATACAGCCAATATCTCAACTCCAAGCTCTTGAAACTCATCATATTTTGCATTCATAGCAGCTATCTCTGTCGGACAAACAAAGGTAAAATCAGCCGGATAAAAACATACCACATGCCATTTGCCTTTATAATCGCTACTTTGAACTGTTGTATAATGACCACTCTTAGCGTCATACGCCTCCATCTTAAACTCAGGTGCTTTTTTAAGAACCAATGAACTACTCATATCTTTCTCCTTTTTTATTTCTGTTTTTTCTTCTTTAACTTCTGCTACCTCTTCAGTAGCACCTACTGGTGAATCACACGCCATACTTACTCCTTATCAAAAATGTAATGAAATTATATCATAAAGAAAATAATTTGTCAAGGAAAAAATTTATCTTTTATAATATATTTAGTAGAATTGTTACCCATACCATTAAGCATTGAGCAATACTTAAAAAGACTATCGTGCTTCCTACATCTTTTGCTCTACCTGCTAGTTCGTGGTGTTCAAGCGTAACAAGGTCGACCACTCTTTCTATAGCGCTATTTATCGCTTCGGCGATCAATATAAAAAAGTAAGAGATAAAAAGCAAAAGCTTTTGCACTGTAGTTAAGTCTAAAAATATAATGATCAAGCAAACAGGGATAAGCAAAAAGAGCTCTATCTTAAAGGAGGTTTCGCTTTTTATTATATCGGCTAGCCCCTTTAAGGCATAGGAGCTGTTTTTGAAAAAATTATATTTGGGCTGATTTCTCATCTCTTCTCATTATGAAAAACATCCAGGCTTTTGTTGTAAACCTTGGTCTTCACATCCATTATCCCTAAAATTGAGTCAAAAAGATTATCCTGTGAAAACTTCTCATTTTTTCTCTTTTCAAGCTCATCTCTATAAGCTTTAAAATCATCACTAAGCCACATCATAGCACCTATATGTTTTTGAAAATCGGGCGCTATAAAGTAAGGCATAGAGTGAAGATATATACCATTTTCCCCAAGCGATTCGCCGTGGTCAGCCATATAAAGCATAGCAGTAGCATGAGTTTTTGAGTTGGCCTTTAAAAATTTTATCACATTTGACAAGAAGTAGTCGGTATAAAGAATGGTATTGTCATAAGCATTTTTTATCTCATCTTTGGTACACTTTTCAAGTTGGTTAGAGTGACAAACGGGCTTGAACTTTTCAAAACTTTTAGGGTATCTTTTATAATACGCCGGTCCATGGCTTCCCTTTTGGTGTAAAACTATAAATATATCTCCTTTATGGCCATCAACAAACTTCTGTAAACCTTTTAGCATTATCATATCAAAACACTCGCCATTTTCACAATACTTTGGATCTTTAAATCTTTTTACATCTATATAGTTTTTTATCCTTGTTGCCACCCCTTTGGAGTCGGAGTTGTTATCTTTCCAAAGAAGTGCTATGCCCGCATGGTCTAAAACATCGATAACAGTATCCATCTTTTTTGCTTTTGCATCCTTGTAGTTACTTCTTGAAAGCCTTGAAAACATACAAGGAACCGAAACAGCCGTCTCAGTCCCACAAGAGTAAACATCTCCGAAATTTATCAAATCTTTTAATTTTATAAGGTTTGGATTAGTCTCTCTTTTGTAGCCGTTTAGTTCAAAATCAGCCGCTCTTGCCGCTTCACCTAAGACCATGATAACAAGTTTCGACTTTTTTGTGGTCGATACAACCTTTGCGTCAAGTCCCAACTGTTTGTATAGTATAGGTTTTACAAGATATTTTCTATGAACATATTTACCAACAGAGTAGATAAAGTATGTCGGATTGGTATAGTATCTAAGCGGTTTATGCTCTCTAAAAAATGATGTATAAAATTTGCTAAAAGCAAGTATCGTTATAAAGATAACAAGCAGAGTTATGATGAAAACTTTGATATGGTTTATCAACTCTCTTTTAAATGAACCATACTCCACTTTCGCCAAAATAACAGCGATAGATGGCAAGATGCCAAGCACTACAAGATAGATGATAGCTTTTAAAGTGACTAAGTCTCCAGCCTCTCCTGTATCGGTTTCCATTATATTTTGTATCATTATGTCGTTGATAACGACATTAAAAGTATCCATAGTATATGCTGCAAGCGAACCGGCTATAAAGAGAAATATCAAGATGGGTTTTAAAGTCCATTTTGTATTGACTAGATTTAGTAAAAAAATTATAAGAGAAAAAAGAACAACTCCTAAAGAAAATATATAGAGTATATTCCAACCACTAAAGTGATAAGCTTTTATAACATTTCCAAAAAAAGAGAAGTTGTAAAAAAGAACAAAAAAGAGTGAGCTAAGGATTATAAGAGTATTGCTTTTTATCTTAAACATTAGGTTTTACCTTTGAAAAATTTTGCACATTATATCCAATTAGATTAAATCAAAAGTAAACTTCTCATAAACCCCCAAAATCTTAACACTGTTTGCAAAAAAGGATAGCTCTTCAAGAGCCAATTTCATCCTTTTTTCATCTATATGGCCGTAGATATCTATATGAAACTGACTGACAGCCAAACCTCCGCCCAGAGAGTAACTCTCAAGTTTTTTCAGGTTTACGCCGTTTGTTGCAAAACCGCCTAACGCTTTATATAAGGCTGCTGGTATATCCCTAACTTCAAAAATAAGTGAAGTTATGTATGTTTTATCACTTTGGAAAAAAGGAACGGTTTTTTCGTTTGAGAGTATAAAAAACCTTGTAACATTACCGCTAAGATCTTCAAAGTCATTTTTTAGTATCTTAAGTCCGTAAATATCTGCGGCCAATGACGATGCTATAGCACCGTAAGCCTTATCATTTTTGTCTCTTATCTCTTTTGCACTTCCTGCCGTATCAAGTTTGGCAACAGCTTTTAAACCGAGTTCATTTATGTGATTTTGACATTGAGCTAAGGCTTGTGGGTGAGAGAGAACATATCTTAGATCATTTAAGGTAGCATCATTTAGCCCCAAAAGACAGTGTTTAACCGGCTCAAAATGTTCAGCTATGACATATAAGGACATCTTAGGAATGAGTCTGTATATCTCATCCACTCTGCCTGCGGTTGAATTTTCCAGAGGTATCATAGCAAGCTTTGCCTCTCCTTTTTCAACCATCACCATGGCATCTTGGAAAGTCTCGCAAGCTATCGCCTCCATATCCGGATAAGCATTTTTACAAGCCAAATGCGAGTAAGCACCCTGATAACCCTGATAAGCGATCTTCTCTTTCACCTTTTATCTCCAATAAAAAAGGCCCAAACCCCTAAATACAAGAGTTTGAGCCTTATGTTTTTTATTATACGCCTGCTTCTTCTCTTCTTTGAAGCATCTCCCATTTTTTATCAACTGCTTTTTGCATCTCATCTATGAGGTACTCATTCTCTTTTTTAAAGAGGTGTTTAAATCTACCCTGAGCACCAAGATAGTCTCTAACAGGTATAACCTTTTTAGGTCTGTATGTTATATGAAGTTCGTGTCCATTTATGATCTCATATAGAGGAAATACCAAAGAGTCAGTCGCTAGGTCACTTATATCTATAGTCTCATGACTTGGGAACTTCCACTCGGTTGTACAGGCGCTCATGGCATTTATATAAACCGGTCCCTCGGTTGCTAAAGCTCTTTGATACTTTTTAACCATATCTTTCCACTTGTTGGGTGCAACCTGAGCTACATAAGGAGCTCCGTGAGCTGCCATGATAGCTATCATATCTTTTTTGAAGATTTTATTACCGTAGCTAACTCTTCCTGCCGGAGTTGTCATAGTGCTTGCTCCTATAGGGGTAGAGCTACTTCTTTGTCCGCCTGTATTGGCATATACTTCATTGTCAAGACAGATATAGGTAAAGTCATGACCTCTCTCAACTGCACCGCTTAAGAATTGAAAGCCTATATCATAGGTAGCTCCGTCACCTCCAAATGCCACAAATTTAACAGGTTTATCAGGGTCTTTTAATCTTCCCTTCTTTTTTAAGACTTTATACATCGCCTCTGCTCCACTTGCAGCTGTCGCAGCATTTTCAAAGCCTATATGTATCCACGAAGCATCCCAAGATGTATGAGGATAAACTGCGGTACAAACCTCTAAACATCCGGTAGCATTTGCTATAACCAAGTTGTCATCAGTACAGTTTAAAAGCTCCCTAACAATGATAGAGTGCGCACAACCCGGGCACAAAAGGTGTGCCCCTTCAAATCTGTCATTGGAAGTTGAAAACTGTTTTAAATTTCTTATCTCTTTACTCATTTCATATCTCCTGCATTAAAAAAAGAGAGCTTAGGACCTCTTAATCCGCTAAATTGTTGTAATGGAGTTACAAGTTTTCCGGCATCAGCATTTGCCTTTGCCTCTTTAAATATCTCTTTTAAATCAGCCTGCGTCATATCTCTTCCGCCTAAACCATATATATAGTTATTTACAACAGGCTTATTAGAGCTTTGATACATTGCTGCAGTTACTTCATTAAATAGAGCTCCCAATGTTCCTCCCGGAGCACTCCTATCTAGTGTAGCGACCGCTTTAACATCTTTAAGTGCTTCTTGAACACCTGTCAAAGGAAATGGTCTAAAAACTCTAGGAGCCACAACACCGGCTTTTATACCTTCGCTCTCTCTTAGATCTTTTGCAGCTTGAACAGCACTCTCAACTGTGCTACCAAGAGCCACTATAGCAACTTCGGCATCATCCATAAGATGACTCTCTACCATTTTATAACTTCTACCGCTTAACTCTTCAAACTCTTTAAAGACTCTTTCGATAACTTTTGGAGAGTCCATTAAAGCCTTATGCTGTTTTGCTTTAAACTCAAAGTGCCAATCCTCTTCAGTTTGAGCTCCATAAGTAACAGGCTTGCTAAAGTCAAGCATAGGATTGACCTCTTTATAATCACCTATAAAGTTATAAGCTACATCATCTTGTAAAGGTCTTACATTTTGAGCTGTGTGTGAAGTGATAAAACCATCTTGATTGACCATAACTGGAAGTCTTACACTTAGATCTTCACCTATTTTAAAGGCCATAAGCATAAGATCATAAGCTTCTTGGGCATTAAAAGCATCTACCATTATCCAACCTGCGTCTCTTCCAAGATACATATCTGAATGATCGCCGTTAACATTAAGTGGAGATGCCAAAGCTCTGTTAACAACTCCTAAGACTATAGGTAGTCTCATACCACTTGCCTGGTAGAGAACTTCTATCATAAGAGCAAAACCTTGGCTACTTGTAGCAGTCGCAACTCTACCGCCGGCTGCAGCTGCACCGACACAACCACTCATAGCAGCGTGTTCACTCTCAACTGTTACAAACTCACCATCTATATAACCATCAGCCAAAAATTTTGCATAGCCGTGAACAGTCGGAGTTGATGGTGTAATAGGGTAAGCAGCAACAACATCTATTTGAGCCTGTCTCATAGCTTGAGCGAAGGCCATATTGCCATCCCAAACTTCTACCTCTTGTAGTTCTAATTTTTCTGCCATTACTTTTCCTTCTTCTTTTTTTCAGGCCAGCTTGCCAAAGCCTCTTCATTGTCAACTGTTTCAGCAAACATTATAAGTGATTTTGGGTTAGTCGGGCAAACTTCAGCACAAACACCACAACCTTTACAGTGTTCATAATCGATACCTACCATCTTTTTATCTTTGGATATGATAGCAGTATCGGGACAAAACACCCAACAGTTTTGACAATCAATACATATATCTCTATTGTAAACCGGTTTAAAAACTCTCCAATCAGCTACACTTGCAGTATAAGAGTTAGTCGGAGCATAATCTCTCTCCTCTCTTGGAGTCGAAGCAATATCTTCTATCTCTTTCTCAAATGAAGGCAGAATCGCTCCGGTTTCTACCTGGTCCCATCCTAAATATTCCATTTCCGCCTCCTTACTTTACTTCGTTGTAGGCTCGTTCAATCGCAGCCATATTTGCATCTATAATCTTTTGTGGAAATTTACTTAAAACTTTAAGCATTGCATTTTGAAAATAGTCAAGCTCAAACATACCTGAAACTTTCATCAACGCTCCAAGCATTGGTGTATTTGGTATAGCTCTGCCTATTGTATCCATTGATATCTTCATGCAATCAACTGTATATACATCTTTACCTTTTAGTTTAGGTATAGCATTTACCAGCTCCTCTTTTGTGAGGTGGGTTGTAACGATATACTTTGTGTTGTCTTTTTCATTTGCAGTTATATCAGCTGAGTATGCAAGTGCAGGATCAATTACAAGCACATAATCAGGTCTCATAAACTTTTCATGATTGATGATAGGTTTGTCATCTATTCTATTGTAAGCTGTCATAGCAGCTCCCCTCTTTGCAGAGCCATAAAATGCGAAAGCCTGTACCTCTTTTCCGGTATTCGCTACCACATCCCCAAGCCCTTTGGCTCCAGTTACCGCCCCCTGTCCGGCACGACTGTGCCATCTTATCTCTAACATAGACTCTCCTTTTGTATCCGATAAAAATTATCCTATTTTATGGAAAAGTCACTTAAGATGTGCTTTAAGTGTAAAAATATAAAAAAATATTTTCTTTTTTATGTAGTATATACCCACTTTTAGTTGATGATCGATGGCAGATAGCGGACAGGATCTATTTTTCTAATCAACGTGTAGAGTTGGAAGGTTTTTTAGCCATTTTACTGCTTCTAATGAGCTTGAAAAGATTGTATCGGTATATTTTTGAAGCTCATCTTTTTTGCCGTATCCACTCAAAACCGCAACAGATTTTACACCGGCTCTTTTGGCACATATCAGATCAAGTTTTGTATCGCCTATCATCCAGCAATTTTTGCTATCTTTGTTTATCTTTTCCAAAGCTTTTTGGATGGGTTCGGGGTGGGGTTTTGGATGGGTAACATGTTCTCTTCCTATAAGAGTTTTAAAACTACTCATTACTCCAAAATGCTCCAATAAATCTTTTGAGTATCTTCCTGTTTTAGTTGTAACGATACCTAGATCAGCTATCTTGCTTGCTGTCTTTATAGCTTCCGAAGCTCCCGGCAAAAGAGTTGTCATCTCCAAAGCTCTTTGCCTATAGAACTCTTTGTATGATAAAACAGACTCTTTTATAACTCTGTTATCTTCGATACCTAAAGATAAAAACATATCCTCAAGAGTATGACCAATCAGTCTCTTTATAGCTTCTGGTTTTGGTTTTTTAAAACCAAATTTGTCATACACATCAAAAAAACTTAAAACTATAGCCTCCGTAGAGTCTATCAAAGTCCCATCTAGGTCAAAGAGTATCGTTTTCAATGTTTTCCAGTTTGTTTGATAACTTTTTTAGTATCAAGTCTATATGTAGTTGCAGGTTGTAATACTCTCCCATATAAGAGAGTGGGATATTTGTCTGTTCTTTTATCTCATATTGCAACTCTTTTATCTTATCTATACTTTTTTTCGTATCTATGATATCCATATCTTCTATCTTTTTATCTATCTCATTTAGCTGAGCATACCATCTGTATATCTTGTATCTTATTCTCCATCTGTATACAGGAAGTATTCCTTTAAAAAAGGGTAGCAGTAGGGTTACAAGAGGTATAAGAAAGATGATAAGTCTGTTTATCGTTACAGCCACTCTAAAAGGAAAAATCTTCTCCAAAAAGGAGTCGCCTTTTAAGAGATATATCTTGGCATCATCATTCATAGGGATTTGAGTAAATTTTGCATTTGGGAAAAATCCCTCATCAGCAAAAAGAGTCTTTTTGGAGTGAACTTTTTTTGCTATTTTTAGCAATAGTTTCATAAGTTCCGGGTTGAAGTTATTGTTTTGAACGAGTGTACAGGTTGTTGCAAGCAGAACTTTATTTGAAGGTGGGATGTTATGTTTTAAGTCTATGATACCCTCACCTAAAGTCAGGTTGGTCAAAAAGAGAAACTTCTGCTTATAAGCCAAAGCTCTTTTAAAACTAAAAAGCTCTATATTTTGTTGAAGTAAGAGTTTTTTTATATTGGGTGATTTGGGAGAAACAACCATAAAAAGCGCATCTATACTACCTTTTTTCAAGCTCTCTATGGCATCCTTTGTGCTAAGATACCTGATATGAGTATTTTTAGAGGTTATATCATTTACTTTTAAAAGCATACTGCTTAAAGCTTTTGTTCCGCTTCCCTCTTCACCTATAGATATGGTTTTACCTTTTAAATCATATAGATAGTTTGGTTTTATATCTTTTTTATAAAATATCCATAGTGGCTCATAAAAGATACTTGCCAAAGAGGAGAGGTGTTTATCATTTTTATAGTTTTCAGCCGTTCCTCCCTGTACAAAGGCTACATCCACTTCTCCTTTGTCAAGTAGCTTCAACGCCTCGACACTACCTGCAGTAGTTACAATTTTGAGATCTATTCCCTCTTTTTTTAAAAGTTTCTGATACTCTTTGGCAAACCTGTAGTAAGCCCCATCACTTCTTCCTGTAGCTATGGAAAATGACTTTGGAGGCGCAGGTTTTAAGAATTTGGCAGTAACAACAAATGCAAGTACGGCTACTCCTATAAAAAGCAGCCATACTAAAAACCTACTATTTTTTTTCAAAACTCTTTTTTAGTCCCTATCAAGCTCTATGACAACTCTTCTGTTTTGATATCTACCATCTTTTGTATCGTTGCTAGCTACCGGGTCTTCTTCTCCGTAACCCTGGGCTTTGATCTTCTCAGGATTTACTCCTAGCTGTATCAACTTGGTTCTAACCGCCATAGCTCTCATAAGAGATAGTTTTTTATTGTATTTCGCACTTCCTCTTGAGTCTGTATATCCTTTTACATATATAGTATAGTAGTTTTGAACTTTTTTAAGATAGTTAGCATACTCTTTTAGCTTACTAAAATACTCCGGTTTTATTACAGCTTTGTCTGTGTCAAAATTAAGTCTAAGAGTCATTTTAACAGGACATCCTACGCTGTTTACCTTAACACCCATTGCTGTATTTGGACATTTGTCTTTGGCATCTATAACACCGTCATGGTCACTGTCTAGTGGACAGCCGTTTCTATCTACTGCTACACCTTCCGGAGTATTTGGGCACTTGTCATGACTGTCAAGAACTCCATCACCGTCACTATCCAACTCGCAGCCGTTTTTGTCAACTTTTACTCCCGGCTTTGTATGGGGACATCTATCCAATGAGTCTATAACTCCGTCACCGTCACTATCTTTTGGTGCAGGCATAGGTTTGGCTTTCGGAGCCTCTTTTTGTGCAACTTCTCCAAAAGGTATGCCAAATCCGAGTGTAAAGATGACATTGTTATCACTGTGGGTAAATTTTATAAGATGTCTTACATCAAACTTAATATTGAAGTTTTTTTGGAGTTTGTATTTCAAGCCTAAACCGTAGTTGAAAAATCCGCTGTCTTTGTTGTCAAACTGCTCATTGGTCAAATCCTCATAGCCTATACCCACCAATGAGTATAAAGAGGCTTTATCATTTAATTTGTAATCTTTTATAAGATTGACAAAATATCTGTTAAAATCAGTGTCAAGATTGGAGTTATCATAATCAACATTGCTTCCTCTTAAGTATCCAAGCTCAACTTGGTCAAAAAATTTGGCACTGCTGTCAAGATTGATACCAAGACTTGCGCCGTAAGTCAGATAATTCTCAAGGTCAAGATTACCCTCAGGGATCACCTCTCCCACCATCGGTGTAAATTCATATTTGTATGCACTGTTATCTGCAAACATCAATGTAGCACTCAAAGCAAAAGCCGCTAAAACCACTCTTTTCATAAAAGCTCCTTAAGTTTTTGTAAATTTTTCATTATTATATCATAATTCTTAACTCTTAATTCTTAATTCTTAATTATTTAAGGTTTTATCCAATCAATCTCATTATGCATGACACCTATGATGGAAGATGAGACATTTTTTATATTTTTGTTTACCACTGTTATGGAGTTTGGGATATACAAAAAGAGGTATGGTTTATCTTCGGCAATAAGTTTAAAAATTTTTTTATATATTTTAGAGAGCACTCTTTTATCTACTGATCTTTCAGCTTTTGTGATAAGTCTATCAACCTCTTTGTTGTGATAATGCACAAAATTAAAGCCACCTTTTTTATCGCTATCTCCATGCCAAATGCTGTAAGCATCGGGTGTTAATCCAAGACCCCAGCCAAGCAAAATCGCTTCAAATCTCCTAGGAGCTATGATGGTATTTAAAAAAGCTTGCCACTCTAAAGTTCTGATCTTCATCTTTACGCCAATTTTGGCAAACTGATACTGAAGTATCTCGGCTGTATAGACTCTTATGGAGTTATTTGAGTTGGTTGTAAGAGTAAATTTTAGAGGATGGCTTTTATCATAGCCAGCCTCTTTGAGCAATTTTTTAGCCTTTTTTAGGTCTATTTTCGGAACTTTGACACTGCTGTTGTATGCAAATGAACCGGGCATAAAAGGCCCGGTGCAGACTCTGGCATGACCAAAAAAGAGTATATCTACAAGCTCTTTTCTGTCTATTGCCAAAGATAGAGCCTCTCTTACTCTTTTATCTTTAAACTTTCTGTTTTTTAGATTGAAACCCATATAGGTATATCCGTGCGAAGGCATTTCATAAATTTTATAATAATCTTTAAAATCTTCATCTATCTCTCTTTCAAGCTGCAGGGGAGTTAAACCGCCAACATCTAACTTGTGTGATTTTAACATCAAAAATTCGGTAGATGGATCGGGCATAAAGTCATAGATGATCTTATCGATCTTTGGTTTATGAATAAAGTAATTCTCATTTGAAAAGAGTTTTATATTTTTATTTATCTCAAACTTTTTAAGTATATATGGTCCTGTGCCGATAGGATGCGAATTTAGTTTACTTGTCATAGGGTTTTTGACATTTTTCCACAAATGTTCAGGTAAAATCCCCATCATCCATATCTCGACAGCTTTAAAGTATGGGTGTTTGTACTTAACTTTTATGGTGTATTTGTCTATGATTTTAACACTTTTAACATCTTTAAAGTCACTGCTATAGGGAGTGAAAATTTTTGGCGAAGTGATAAGTTGATAGGTAAACAAAACATCTTTGGCTGTAAACTCCTTGCCATCGCTCCACTTTACACCTCTTTTTAGTTTAAAGATAAGGGTGGTATCATCCAAAAAGTGAAAACTCTCAGCCAATTCGGGAACAACTTTACCGTTTTTATCATACTTTACAAGCGCATTAAATATCCAAGAGCTTATCTCACCACTAGCACTGTCAGTTGCAAGTATGGGATTGATCCTGCTTGGATTGGAAGAGATAGAAAGATGTAAAGATGAAGCAAAAAGCCAAAACGGCAACAAGAGCAAAATAAGAGTTTTCATCTATCTTGTCTATGCAACTCTCTGCTTTAAGCTCTCCATTTGCAGCTCTATCCTTTCAACTCTTACTTCAAGTTTATCCTGATCCTTTCTTCTAACCATCTCAATAGCCAATTTATCCATTCTTTGGTTTAACTTATCATTTCTCAATATCAAGTCATTATGGATAGAAATTTGTCTTGATGATAGTTCATGATATGTTTTATCAACTTTCTCTTCAACCTTATCTATTTTGTTTGAAAGCTCTCTGCGAACAGTGTCAATTTTATCTGAAAGTTTGTTTTCAACTTCACTTATCCTACCTGAAAGTTTTTCATCAGTAGCATCGATTTTATCTGAAAGTTTGGCATCAACAGCATCGATTTTATCTGAAAGTTTGGCATCAACAGCATCGATTTTATCTGAAAGTTTAGTTTCAACTTCGTTAATTCTGTTTGATAACTTTTCGTCAACAGCATCGATTTTGTCTGAAAGTTTAGTTTCTACTTCATTAATTCTGTTTGATAACTTTTCATCAGTAGCATCGATTTTGTCTATAAGTTCTTTATGAACAGTATCGATTTTATCTGAAAGTTTGGCATCAACAGCATCGATTCTGCTATTTATAGCATCAATTCTTCTACTCTGATCCAAAAGATTATTTTCTATACTGTCAAGCCTCTTGTTTACAAACTGCATCTCTCTTTTTACAGATTCAAGTTCAGGAAGCAGTATATCTTTTATCTTTTCAACAATATCCATAATATCTCCTTTGATACAAGCAGGTCAAAATATTATACTAATGTCAACCTTAAATTATCTATAATTCACTCAAAAGGGGTAGGGGTGCAAAGGGGCAAAGGGGCATAAATCCGGAAGTAGATATTTTCTCCAATCCGTATGTTGTATGAGGCAAGATGGAACTGTCCACTTGCCCCAAAGAGTTGATTATCTTTTACTAAATTGTGGGCTTCTTCTTGCTTTTCTTTTACCGTATTTCTTTCTTTCTACCACTCTTGAGTCTCTTGTTAAGAGTCCGTAAGGCTTAAGCGTAGCTCTAAAGTCATTGTCATAAAGGCATAAAGCTTTTGAGATACCGTGCCTTAAGGCATCTGCTTGAGCAGAGTATCCGCCACCCAATGTTACGGCTATAACATCTATACTACCAAGCTGTTTTGTTAAAAATAGAGGTTGAAGAACTCTTTTTTTGATAGCCTCATGACCACCTAACCACTCATCAAGACTCTGTCCGTTGATGCTCATTTTACCGCTTCCGGGTTTTATCCAAACTTTTGCTATAGAGCTTTTTCTTTTTCCAGTTGCATAAATCTTTGCCATGACTATTTATCCTCTTTTTTTGTATTTACTTGAGCAGAATGCGGATGTTCACTTCCGGCATATACTTTTAGTTTTTTAAGCATCTCTTTTCCAAGGTTTGTTTTAGGAAGCATACCTCTTGTAGCCAACTTATATAGTTTTGTAGGATTATTTTCAAGAAGTTTACTAAGCTTGTCGCTTTTAACTCCGCCAAAATATCCTGTATGTCTATGATATAGTTTATCATTTAGCTTATTTCCGCTAAAGTCCACTTTACTTGCATTGATAACTACGACATAGTCGCCACAGTCAACATGCGGTGTAAAGTAGGGCTTATGCTTACCTCTAAGATAGGTAGCTACCTCAGTGATCACTCTACCAAATTTTTTACCGGCTGCATCTATGACTATCCAGTCTCTTTGAACCTCATTTGGTTTTATCATTTTTGTAAATTTCATCTTAATGCCTTTACCTTTTTAAAATTGAAGTGTGATTGTATATAAATAAAGATTAAAGATAGCTGAATTTCAGTTATTTATAAGTTTTTTTGCGTAGTTTATGCTATTTTGACCTATTATGATCAATTTTTGTGAATAGATTAAAACTTCATCAAATATCTCTTGAAGTTCATCTTCTATATATTCGTGACTAATGGTATTTCTAACATCCTTCATGATCCTTAACTCATCGACACTCTCAAACAGACCTCGTTTATGAGCACTGTTTATCACATCTATCAAAGTCCCCTGATTTTCAAACTCATACTCATCCAAATTTCTAAAAAATTTCCTAATCAAAAAATCGATACCTCTTGCGTATCTGCTACAAAGAGTTTCAAATTTTCCAAATTCATCAATAGTGTAGTTTTCCTTTATACCGATATCTTGGCACTCTTTTAATGAAAATTCTATCCATTTTAACTGCTTTCCAAAAAGCTGTATGTCTTTTTTAATCTTCTCTTTCATCATAGCTTAACTGCCTTTTTTGAGATAATTTTTTTAAAAGGAGTTGAAAAAGTTCCATCATCAAGCACTATATCCATCTTTTGCTCGCCAAACTCTTTGTAAAAATTTACTCTAACCTTTCTAAGGTCTCTTTTTGTTATCTTGTTAGAGACTATGAGGATATCTATATCTCCTCCTCTTTTTTTATCATCCACCCTACTTCCAAACAGATAGACCTCCTCCTCTTTAGAGATACTTTTAACGCTCTTTTTTATAGTTTCAATCTCTTTAGAAGATAGTCTCATCTTAAAAGCCTTATTATTTTTTATCCACCTTAAAATCCATTCCGATTTAAACTTCTACAAAACGGATTCACGATGGGTGCCCCAAAATCAAAGATTTTGACCCTATCGCTGCATATGTTTTGCAGAAATTTAAATCTCCATTCTCTAACTCTTTACCTATTTGCCCCCATAAAACTGTGATTTTATCATTTGTTTGTGCCAAGATTATTGACATGGGAGTTTAATTATACTATATAAAAAGTAAAATGTAGTATAATAATCATATCCTGATAAAAAGGATAGAGCATGAAATACTATAAAGAATTAGGGACAAATCGTATAGAGTGTCTCTTGTGCAGACATTATTGTAAACTAAAAGAGGGGCAAGTAGGAGTTTGCGGGGTAAATAAAAATGAGAAAGGGAAGTTAAAAAACCTTGTCTATGGACACCCCGGAGCACTTAATGTAGATCCTATAGAGAAAAAGCCACTTTTTCACTTTCTACCGGGTACGATGGCTCTAAGTTTTGGCACTGTAGGGTGCAATTTTCAATGCCCATTCTGTCAAAACTGGACACTTTCCCAAACTAAAAATATAGACGAAAAAACTTATGTATCCCCCAAACAGATGGTAGAGTTAGCCAAAAACTATGGATGCAATACCATAGCTTACACATATAACGAACCGACTATATTTTATCCTTACGCTAAAGATATAGGTATTTTGGCAAAAAAAGAGGGTATAAAAAGTGTTTTTGTAAGTAATGGTTTCGAGTCACCCGAGGTGATAAAAGATATGGCAACTTGGCTTGATGGGGCCAATATAGACTTAAAAAGCTGGGATGATAAATACTATAAAAAGGTTTTAAAAGGTGGGCTAGAAGAGGTAAAAGATACCTTAAGACTTATGGTAAGTGAAGGCATCTGGGTTGAAGTAACTACCCTATTGATAGAGGGTGTTAATGACAGCGATAAAGATTTGGAAGAGATGGCCGATTTTATAGCTAATGATCTTGGCAGATTTGTCCCTTGGCACTTAAGTGCCTTTCATCCTGACTATAAAATGCAAGATCACAAATATACCGGCTTAAGTACTCTAAAGAAAGCTTACAACATAGCCAAAGGGGCTGGGCTTTACTATGTTTATCTAGGAAATGTCGCAGTCGAAGAAAATACATACTGCCCACTATGTGGTGAGCTTCTAATACAAAGAGTAGGCTACGATACGCCTATAAACCGGCTAATTGATGGAAAATGCCCAAAATGTGGTAGGGATATAGAAGGAGTATGGAGATGAGTATAAGAAAAGCAGCGGTTATGGGTCAATTTTACCCTTCAAGTTCAGATGAAATAGAAAAGGCTTTTGAGTATTATAATGAAATAGTAGATAAAAATTTAGAAGATAAAGAGATACTTAAAATATGTCCGAGAGCAGTTATCGTCCCTCATGCAGGATATATTTACTCCGCTTTTACTGCCAATATAGCTTTTAGAGTATTAAAAAACTCAAATCCAAAAAGAGTTGTAGTTATCGGTCCCAGCCACAGAGTTTTTGTAAGAGGAGCTTCGGTTGCGATGTATGATAGCTACTTTACACCTTTTGGCAATCTACAGATAGATACCGAACTCTCCAAAGAGATAAAGGAGAAATTCTCACTTGTTTTTAAACAGGATGCTCACAACGAACACAGTACGGAAGTTCAAATGCCGTTTTTAAAATACTATATGAGTGATGTCAAAGTTGTTGAGATAGTTTACGGAGAGTTAGAGCCGCAACATTTGGCAAAGATTATAGAGTTTATCCTGCAGGATAAGGAAAATGCCGTAGTCATAAGCAGTGATCTAAGTCACTACTATGATATACAAAAAGCTAACAGGCTTGATGGAATATGTTTGGATGCCATAGCAAATCTCGATATCCAAAAACTTCACAGCGGATGCGAAGCCTGTGGAATAATCGGCATAGAAGGGGCAATCATAACTGCTAAAGAGTTGTCGCTAAAACCTATCTTGCTCGACTATAGAACAAGTGCTGACGCCAGTGGAGATAAAAGTGCGGTAGTAGGATATATGAGCGCGGCCTTGGTATAGTAATTTTATTTGAAAAAGATAAAAGTTATGCTAAAATGACAATTTAATCTCAATATTAAGGAGTTGAGTGTGATAAAAATTTTTACATATTTTATTTTAGGTGCATTAATTGTGACATTTACAAGTTGCGCAAAAACACAAGAGCAAAAAGAGTTAAAAACAATTGACAATAATATCAGTATAAGATTGGAAGGCTCTGTATATGCGGGAGAGAAGCAAGATATCATCTCTTCTGTAGGAGGTTTTTTAAAAAATGTTTATGTAAAAAATGGAGACAAAGTCAGAAAAGGTGATAAAATATACTCACTTGACAAAGAAATTATAAAGCTTGATATAAAAAATAAAGAGGAGCAGATAGCATCCTTGGAAAAAATCAAAGACTATTATACGGGACGAAGTAGCGGTATCACTAGTATCCCTGCCATTAATGCATCCGCCTATGAGCTTAAAAGAGTAGCTTATCTAAGATCAATGGGATATATAAACTCTTTTGAAGCAAATAAATATAAAAAAAATTACATAAATGCTCTTTATGCTAACAAAAACAATTCCGGAAAATATGAAAAAGTTGAGAATTTACAAAGACAGATACAAACTGCAAAAATAGAGCTCGAAAAATTAAAATACAACCTAAAACATGCAGATGCTTACGCCTCCATAGATGGCTACATAAGCGATTTAAATATAAACAAAGGTGAGTCAATAGCGCCAAGCAGAAAAGTTTGCAGTATAGTTGATCTTGATAAAGTCATTGTCAAGGCAGGTTTTTCAACCGGACTACTACCATATATCAAAAATGGAAAGGAGGTTCATTTATATTTTGTCACAACACCTCCTTATAACACCTATGGAAAAATAGATAAAATAAACCCTATAGTAGACCCTAAATTTGACAGAATGACATTTGAAGTAAAAATACCTAACAAAAACTATCTATTGCAAGAAGGTACAAGAGCCCTTGTAACTATATCGCTATCTAAAAAAGGTCAAGAAGAGGTTAGAAAGTATTTTCTACAAAATAAAAGAGATACGGTATTGGAGATAAAGTCGAAGATTTAGCTCTCACCACCTAAAGAGGTAAACTCTGCCAAGAGGCAGATATTTATGAGTAAAAGTATCTTTTTCATATGCCAATTTTAAGACTACTTTATGATCTTTGATGGGTAATTTCACATTATTATAAGGATCAAACAGGTATCCTTTTTTTGGCAAATAGCTACTTTTTAAACTTATATACCTTGTTCCTTTATAAGCTTCGCCGACCAAAACAAAGCCATTTTTATAAAATCTTATATATCCGTTTATCGGTCTTAATTTACTATAATTTTTGCCCGAAACTTTACCAAGATCATAAAAATAGATATCATCCATCTCAAGCTTTCTATTTGCCGGAATTTGTGCATAAACCATATTGTCAGTCAACTTTGCCATAGCATAGCTGAAATATATCCCATTTTTGGGTTCTACTTCTTTATATAAAGTTCCGAAACTATATACTTTTTCATACTTTGGAGCAAGATAGTTTAAATATATGAAATTTTTAAAGCCAAATTTTTTATACTCATTTTTATATTTTGTTAAAAGATTTATAAAATGTAGTGAATCTTTTATAGAGCGAGAATTTTTATATATTGGATAGTAAACACTTACATCTATTTTGTTCTTCCATCCCACTTCTACAAGTTGTATTCTTATGCTTTGTGTTTTGTATTTTGTTATATAACTCTCCGTCATGTCATATTTTATATACGGGAGTAAATATTTTGCATTTCTAAAAGCCTGATTTGTCACAAAAAATATGCCATCTTTTTTCAACCTTTTATATAATTTGGATACTTGAATATGGTAATCTTTTTTAGGATTTAACTCTTTAAACCGCTTTTTAATAAAAGCAAACTCCTTTGTATCATAAAACTTTCCAGCTCCCCAGTCAAAAAATATACCGTTAAAGTTTCTCTTTTTCATACTCTTCTTAAGATCTGCTACTCTACTTTCTAAAACTAGATTATCTCCATAATTGTAAAAAAAATCTTTACACCAATCATAGCCGTTTTTTTTACAGTGCAAGAAGGGACCGTTTGGATTAAGCGTATACTGATCTCTATTTTCATATAGCCATTTTACATATTCCCTATTGTTGCCGCTAACATAATAGTAAAAAGCAGGCATCCAGCTATAGCCAAGACGATAAGGTATGTCATCTAAACCTAAATTTTTAAAAGTAGCACTTGCTATGTGAGGATTATCTATGCCTCCAAGCTCGACTATTTTAAACCTTTTTGCCCAATTAAAAAATGCTCTATTTCGAGGAGATAAGAGCATATATTCACCTTTTTTGAGTTTGATTTTTTCTCTAAAACTCTCTGCTTTATAACTCCCTTTAGCAGCAATTTTTAGATTTAAGATATTTGCGATTAAAATATTAGACAACAGTATCAAAAGAAGTAAATTTTTCATTTTTTGACTCCTTTTATGATAAGAATAAAATCTTTATACTTTATATCCTTAATCATTAGAAAAAGATAAAAAAAGACAAAATCAACAAAAAAGATGAGAAAATGATATAATGTAGCAGCCAACAGCGCATCATTTTTATCTATGTTTAGGCTTGATAAAAAAAGGACGATAGATCCTTCAAAGGTTCCTACACCTGCGGGAGCCAATGGGATAGATAAGGCTACTGTAGAGAAGATAAAAAGTTCCAATATATCAGAAATATTTAAATTGAAATTGACTCCGTATCTAAAAAATGAAATATAACTCAAAAGATACAAAATCCATATTATAAAGGTGGAGAAAAGAGCCTTTATAGGTGAGTTGAGCATAGTTTTAATATTTTTATAAGTTTTTAACCCGTAAACCCTTATAAACTTAAAAGGTATCTTTTTGATAAAAAACTCTACTCTTTTTGTCTTGAAAAAAATAATTGTTGCCAGGATAATAGCAGATAGCACCAAAATAGAGTTTTTTATGTAAATATTGATAAAAAATAGATATGCCCACACACAAACTATCATAAAAAGCATAATAATGTCAAAAAATCTCTCTACAAAAATAGCAGATATACTCTTGTGGTAGCTGTAGCCATAAAATTTTTTTAGATAGTATGCTTTGGAGACTTCACCAAGCCTAGCAGGAAGAGCCATATTTAAGATACTTGAAACTATAATAGTTTCAAAAGAGGGGGCAAAGGGAAGTTTTGTTATCCATTGCCACCTTATGCCAAGCAGAACCTGAGAAAGAGACAGAAAAACAGCAGTAAAGAAGATGCCTGTAAAACTAAAATTGGCAAAATCTATCTTATCCAAATTAAAATCTTTCAACAGATAGTAAAATAGCCCGATTAATAAAATAGTTTTGACAGCTCTACTCACTTTTTACTATCTCTTTCAATTTGCTTCTACTGCTTCCAAAGGAGTAAAATGCTAAAAAATAGTCCAAATTTATCTTTGCATATTTTTTAAAATATGTTATAAGGTTACCTTGCTGGAGTTCATAAGGGTGGATATACAAAACAGTTTCTAAATTTCTTTTAAAAAGTAATTTTAGGATAGATAAAGGCAAAATTCTTAAGTAGAAACCCCCGCTAAAAGGTATGATATATTTTGGTATGGGTCTCTCCTCAATTTTACCATATTTTGTATATACAAAGAATGGTTTTGTTCGATTTATGGAGTTTCCATACATATAATTTTTCATTGGAAAATAGGAAGAAGAGTAGAAAAACCCTAGCCTCTTAAGCTCCTCATAATATTTTTTTTCAAAAGGCATTGACCAGCTTGGACTTCTATAACCCTTTATATCAACTATGAGCATATCTTCAAGTAGCTCTTTAGCTCTTTTAATATTGTCTGACCAATCTTTAAAATCCTCCCTATAGACCAAGTTGTGGTAGTATCCATGACAAGCTATCTCTGCACCTCTACTATGAATTTTTTTAATGATATGGGGATATTTTTTTGCAAAGCTACCTAAAACAAAAGCTGTTTTTATCTTCTTGTCTTTAACACTCTTTAAAAAAAAATCTATATTATCCTCATACTCTATATCGGGTACTCCTTTCCACAAGATATGAAAGTTCATATCTGTTACCTCTTCTACATCTATAGTAAACCATATCATAGATCAACCAAATACCTACAAAGTTTCGGACCAATTTTATCAGTAAGAAAATTTGGCAATCTCTTCCATACTTTTGAGGCTAAAGAGTATTTTTCATAGATATCTTCACTATTTGAACTTAAAATATCTATCTTTATCTCTCTTGCACCAAACTTGTGCTTAAATGCATAACCCCCGCTTCCATAGGGAGATCTTCCAAAATCAAATATTTGCGCTATTTTATTATCGCACACATCTTTTATAATATGATAGTATGCATAATGCCCCACCAGTTTATCTCTATACCTATCCTCTACTCCACCCCAAGAGCCGTAAATTAGGCTATTATCCAAAAAAAGAGCATAAGAAGCAACTATCTCATTTTTATCATAAAAATTATAAAATATCATACTCTCCTTTAATGCCTCTTTCAAAGATAAAAAGAATTTTTTATCAAAAGCAGGTGTGCCATGTCCATTCATCAATGCTTTGAAAATTTTATAAAAATCATCAAGAAGCTCTATTTGACTCCCGCTTTTGACAGTCAGGGAGTTTCTTTTTAGTGAGCTTTTAACTGTTTTTCTATGCTTTGATTTCATAACATCCATAAATAGCTCTTCACTACTTCTTGAATTTATATCTATCCTCATTGTTACCGGATCACCGTTTTTAAACTCTTTGTATTTAAAATTTAGCACTCTTATTTGATACTCACTCTCTTTCGATAGTTCGAGTAGATCTTCTATCTCATTTGCCACTCTATCCGTATAGCTTAAAATCGGAATGTAGGATAAAACTTTTTTACCGCTAAGTGTAGGCACTACGATATAATCCATATACCGATCATACTTGTAAAAATCAACTAAAAAATCTTTAAATCTCTCTATAAACTCTCTAGAGAAGGTTACATTACTTACATTTTTTTGCATTTTTTATCGCATCATTTCTTACTATTTTGGTTATTGCTAAAGCATTATTTTTCATACCTACATAAATTATGATACTAATAAGACTCATCAAAGAGACGGTGATATACAAAATAAGATCTTTACCTGTTCCTATAGAAAAAAGTTGTGCAATTTTATCAGAGTAGTGAGGAAAGAGAATAAAGAAAAATAGTGTAAGATAACCTAGAATAACGCTTAATTTTTGAAAAATCTTAAGTCTTGAAGAGAAGGCAAAGATGATAAAAATAGCCGTCAAAACGGCGATTAAAAATATTTTAATAAAAATCATTTTATCAAATTCCCCACAAAGTAGTCTATAACGATATTTATGCTATTCCACATTGACTGCCCTTTATTTAGAGAGTATTCGGTATATCTTATATGGCATGGCATCTCAACATACTTCATCTTTAAATCCTTTATGATACCTATAATCTCCGAAGCATGTGACATTCTATTTTGCCTTATCTCAAATTGCGGAAATTTTTCTATATTAATGGCTCTAAATCCATTGTGAGAATCGGTAAGCCATATACCCGTAGTCACCCAAGTAAAAAACCTAGATAGTTTTAAAAAATATCTTTTTATTGTCGGCATATTTTCACTTTTTCCCAAAAACCTGGAACCTAAAACTATATCTACATCACCTTTTTTGATCCTATCTATAAATGGCTTTATATCTTCAGGATTATGCTGACCATCTGAGTCAAAGGTAACAATGTATCCACACCCTCTCTCTTTAGCAAAATCAATACCTGTTTGCAAAGCTGCACCTTGCCCTAGATTGATGCTATGCTTGAGTAAAAACACACCCTGTATGCATGATCTTTTGCAACTCTCATCTTTGGAGGCATCATCTACAACTATAATTGTATAAGACGGGTATCTTTCTATCAATTCACTAATTACTTTGGCTACAACCTTATCTTCATTATAAACCGGTATCACTATAGCAACTTCACACTTATCCATCTAAATTATCCGAAATTTTATTTATTATATCATATATCGGTAAAAAAATGTTATAATTTAGAGTAATTTTTTAGAGGATTTGAAGTGGAAAAGTTCAAGGTAAGCATAATTATACCGGTTTATAATGAAGAGAGTACCATAAAGAATGTCTTAGAAGAGTTAAGAGAATTTTTGGAAAACAAAAAAGAGATAGAGTATGAGATAATTTGCGTAAACGACTCTTCAAAAGATAATAGCTTAAAAATTCTAAAAAGTATCTCCTTTATAAAAGTTATAAACCATAAAACAAACAGAGGATATGGAGCATCTTTAAAAAGTGGCATCAAGAGTGCTTCAAATGATATTATTTTAATAATGGATTCCGATGGGCAGCATAAACCTCAAGATATTCCGCGTATTTTAAAACCTTTAAAAAACGGATATGACATGGTTGTAGGAAGCAGAAAGATAACAAATACCCAAAAGAACAGAGTTTTAGGAAAAATTTTGATACATAAATTGGCAAATTACCTAATGAGAGCTAAGATACCTGATATAAACTCCGGTTTTAGAGCCTTTTACAAAGAGGATGCAAAAAAAGTTTTACATCTTTGTAGCGAGAGATTCTCATTTACAACATCCCTAACGGCTATCTATCTCCAGGAGTATAAAAGTATCAGATATATCCCTATAGAGGTCAGGGATAGATCAGGAGGAAAAAGCAGTGTAAATATAAAAACCGGTTTTAGGACAATTTTAAAAATTATCCAGATAGTTATGGCATTCAATCCTTTGAGAGTTATTTTGCCTATCAGCTTCTTTTTTGCTATCTTGAGCTTCATCTCATTTGTCCACGATCTTTTTAAAATGAACCTTACCGATACAACCGTTCTTTTAAGTACCATGACAGTTTTAATTTTCATCTTTGCACTTATTTCCGATCAAATCAGTACTCTAAGGAAAGAGCTTTGGATAAGATAGCTATAACCATTGACTATGAGTTTGATTGGGGAGGAAGAGTAAAGTCATCTTATGCTATAGATTATATACCACCGAAAATCTTAAATATAGAAAATATCTGCAAAAAAATATCTAACAAGATGATTAGTGTCATCATCTTAAAAATAAGGGAAATGTTTCCATAATGAAATATATCAAAATTATAGGTCTGGTTATTCTTTTTTACATTTTGATGAAACTAAATTATAGATCTATATTTGCTATATTAAAAGATGTAAATATTTTTTATCTACTACTTTTTGTAATAAGTTGGTATATTTATTTGGTAGCAAAAGTTTATAGATGGCATACTGTAGAAAACTATTTTTGTAAGCCACTAAATTTTAAACAAAATGGTTGGATTTTTATAGAAACTTTTTATCTTGGTTTTGTCACTCCTGCTAGAACTGGAGATATTATGAAAGTTTGGATATTGCATAAGGAGTTTAATATACCAAAAAGTAGAGGTTTTTTAGCATATTTTTTTGATAGAATCCAAGATCTCATATTTTTATCTATCTTTGCTCTTTACGGCATTGTATTTGTATTTAAGATAAAAATTTCATATTTTTTCTATCTTTTTATATTGGCTTTATTCTTTATTTATATCTTCAAAAATACTCTTTTAAGATTGGTTGGAAAAAAATTTGAGTTGCTCAAGGATCTTAAAGTAGACAGAAGTTTTGAGGGAAAACTATTTGTTATAAATACCATTGCTTTCTTTTTCTATTTTTTACAATTTCATCTTTTATCCAAATCGCTACATCTTAACATCAATTACAATTTTATCGTAGCGCTACTCTCTATCTCAGCTATAGCCTCTTTACTACCTGTCTCTATATCAGGGCTTGGCATAAGAGAAGGGATTTTTATATACCTATTTAAATCCATAAATATTTCCAAAGAGTATGCCGTTACACTCTCTCTTTTAGACAATATATTTTTTATGGCCCTTTTTGCTATATTACTATATCTTTTTAATACCCTTTATCTACGAAAAAGGATATTTGCTTAACTACTCTCTTCCTCTTTTGCAACTCTTCTTCTTTTCTCTTTGATTTTTTCTATCTTTGTTTTTATACTTTTTTCAATTTCTAAAAACGCTTCAACAACAGATGAGTCAAACATCTTATTGGAAGCCTTTTTTATCTCTTGAATAGCCTCCTCATGACTTTTCCCTTTCTTGTATGACCTATCCCCGGTAAGCCCTGCATAAAACTCTCCTAATGCAACTATCTGGGCAGACATTGGTATCTGAGACTCTTTGAGACCAAAAGGATAGCCTCTGCCATCATATCTCTCATGATGGTATTTTATGATATCGGAAATTGGGTAAATATGGGATATTGGTTCCGCCATAATACTTCCTATAAGAGGATGCTCTTTTATAAGATTCATCTCCTTCTCTCCGACACTATCTTTATCCAAAAATGCAAGTAGATCGCCTACCATACCAATATCGTGTAAAAAAGCTCCTAGCGAGATATTGTCCAACTCCTCTTCATCCAAAAAGAGTGATTTTGCCACTTCTAAAGATACTGTTTGAACTATCAATGAGTGATCTTGATAATAAATATTTTCCAGTTCAATAGCTTCATTGGTAAATTTTAAAAGGTCTATATAGTTACTAACCATCTCACTATTTTTATCGATATTTTCCATAAAACCGCCTGCCATATCCAAAAATGCTCCGACTCTAACTATTGTCTCCATCTCCAACGGTTTATCGTCATAATAATCAAGTTTATATGGAGTATTTCTTATATAAAAAGTTTTTTGCAAGGTCGCACCTTTAACAGGTTTATACTCAAAAACACTCTCTCCTTTTTTAGTAAGTAGTTTTGCACCTTTTGCTTTGGTAACTTTCATAATTAAGGCAACAAAAAATTTAAAAAACTTATATTTATCCATTTGGAGTTTAACAAGAGTCATTGAGGTGTCTTTGCTAACTTCAGTCAAAACTTGGGAGCCTTTTGATTTTCGTGAATTAACTACAGCTTCATAGTATCCCAAAGCAAGAGAATAAAACCCTCTATATCTATCTTTTTTTATCTCTCTTAATGCATACAATAAAATTATATACTGTTTAGAGTGAGTCGTAAAGATAGTTACTATAAATCTACCACTTTTTTCAAATCTATCCACCTCTCTTTTTGCTATCCTTAAAGGGGCTGCCACTTGGGTACCTTTTTGAGAGGATATATTGGTCTCCACTAAAATATATGCCTCCCCTCTTAACTCATATATTGAGGCATATTTCGCTCTAAAAAGCTTTATGCTATCTATAAGCTTTTTTTCTATCTCTTTTGTATCGTAAACTCTGCTAAGATCCAAATAGTAGTTATCAAGTTTTCTTAGTTCATATTTTAGTTGCATATCTCTTCGAAACTGTTTTAAATAGATAAATATAAGAACAAAAACCAAAATTGCCAAAATCCACCAAAACGGGCTTAACAAATTGTTTATCTGCTCAAGATTTGAAAAAACTATATCCGGCAGTACATAGTTAAAAAAATATCTGCTTTGCTCAAAAAAACTCATCTCTTTTTCCTCTTTTTTAGTCGATCTAATTTGTTCATATATTTTACATATTTTTCATTATCTATTTTATAA
>Ga0256840_1000786_pt1 | contig 31615 bp, 24 predicted proteins | sample 355202metaG_FD_185969 | JGI IMG/M metagenome (GOLD analysis project Ga0256840, IMG submission 185969) | Hydrothermal vent microbial communities from Mid Atlantic Ridge, Atlantic Ocean - 355-202 | ecosystem: Environmental > Aquatic > Marine > Hydrothermal vents | place: Atlantic Ocean: Mid... | reverse complement strand
ATTCCAGCAGCAGATCATACAGCGCCTCGCGGCGTTTGGCGGTCAGTTTTTTGGAATCGTTCAGACCGGCGGGGATGTTCTGCGGGTCCAGAATGACGGCAGCGGCGGTAACAGGGCCGCAAAGGGGGCCGCGCCCGACTTCATCAACGCCGGCAATCAGGGTGTGACCGGCATCTATTGCGGTTTGTTCAAGGGTGAAATCTGGAGCTGGTTTTGTCATATGCCCAGAAAACCCAGAACCAACCCCCATGCAAGAGAAAAGGGCGGGGAGCCTTTTTCAGGCTCTCCCGCCCCAAAGGTGCGAGGACGCAACAAAATCGCACCTTTTACCCGAAGGTATCGGGGTTACTGCACCGCCACGCGGTAGCCGTTCTCGCGCAGGCAATAGGGACCGTAAACATTGCGGCGGCCATAGTCGGTGTTGATGCGGCGCTTGCACTGCTGCGGCAGGCTCAGGCGGGGGGCGAATTTGGTTACACAACGCGCACCATAGGCACTGATGGCGCCATTGGGCGTGTAAAAGGTTTTCAGGCAGCGGTTCGGCACAATCGGCCGGACCGGAGCCGGGGCTGCTGCGGCCCTGCCGCGATCATTGTTCTTGATCACCCGACTGATGATATAAAGCGCGGCAAGCCCGCCCAGAATTTTTGCCCCGTCATTGGGCTTTGCCACCGCAGGCAGTGCCGAAATAGATGTAACAGCAATAGATGCGGCGAGCACGGTGGCGATCAGTTTCTTGGTCATGTCGTTTCCTTTCGATATGAGCCGGCGTGTGTTCGCCGGAAGCGATGAGATGAATTTGGGGGCAAAGGGGGGTGCTAAACAATAACGGCGCATTGTTATCGGATATCAGCAGGGGAAACGGGGGGTTGTTATTGAATAGCACCGTATAATCCGCCATGTTCCACACATGATGAAAAAGCTGATCCTGACCCTGGCCATATTGGCCGCCTCGCCCGCAAGCGCATCCTGCTATGCCGATTACAAGGCCAAGCAGGACGGCCCCTTGCGCCTGCATTATGGTGTGATCGAATTGCCCGATACCGCCTGCACCCCGCAGGCCGCAAAGCCGCAGATCGCCCAGCGCATTTCGGCCGATGGCTGGCAATTGCTGAATATTCTGTCCATATTCGGGACAGAGGGCCTTGAGGAAAGGAAAGACAGTGCCGGACAATATTTCCTCCGCTACTGAGACACGTTTGACCGGAACAAAGGTTGTCACACTGGGAATAGCCGCGATTGTGCTGATCCTGCTGGTGGCGGCCGTGTTGCTGTTCATGAACCTGCCGGATGCCAATGCGTTCAATGCACGGGTGGAACAGTTGTTTGTGGAAAACAACGACCTGACCAACAACGCCGAAATCAAGCTGTTGGAAATTCTGGCGCAATCTGGCACATCGTTTTCCGACACCTTGGCGTCCTATCGCACAGTAATCTTTGTGCTGCTGGTGTTCGCCACCGCCCTGCTGATCGCTGCGCTGGTGTTTTTGGTCACCATCATTGCCCTGAACAAACGCATGGGCGAGATCGAGCGCACCGGGATTCAGGTATCTTCCCTGCTGATCAGCCGCGAGGAAAACACGGTTTATCTGAACAACATGGAATTCAAACTGACCGAAGCGGCAATAGAAACCCTGTCGGTTCTGGCCGAGGCCCGGATGGACGAGGAACTGTTGTCGGGCTCGGAAATCGAGGGCATGATCTCGGGCCGGCCCGCATCGGATTGTGACGAGGCCGCAGGCGCCACCCGCATCAAACGGCTGCGCGATTCACTGGGCAACCAGATGGTCAGCGAACTGCTGGTCAAGAACATCGCGCGGCGTGGTTATATGCTGGCGATCGACAAGGATGTGATCCGGATGGTTTAGGAGCTGGACCTGTCACCCCGCATTGGAAACCGGAAAACCGGCGGCAGATATACAGAACACGCAAAACGCCTGACCGGCAAGGTTATCAAGCCGGCCAGACCGCTTGGGATCAGACGAATATAAAGTCGTCGGCAGCAATGGTAGTATAATCGACACCAGTCAGAAGAATGGTATTTCCGGCATCCCCCGTGACATGGATAACCGCGTTTCCAGAACCGTCATCGGCTACAGTCAGATCCGAGAAACCGGCAAGGCCAAGCGCACTGACATCCATCAGTTCCGCACCACCCCATCCGAAATCGGCAATGGTATCATTACCCCATCCGGTTCCAAAAACGAAACGGTCAAGGCCATCGCCACCACCGATAAAGTCGTCACCGGCACCGCCGGTAATCGTATCGGCTCCGTAATAGCCATAGATGGTGTCATTGCCCGCGCCGCCGTCAATTATGTCATCGCCATACTGGCCATTCAGGAAATCGGCCCCGGCATCCCCGTACATGGTATCATTGTTGTTACCGCCATAAAGGAAATCGTCACCGTCGTTGCCGTGCAGAATATCATCGTCATCCATACCCAGAATCCGGTCAGACCCCGCACCACCATTGATGGTATCGCCTCCGGCCTGGCCATACAGGTTGTCATTTCCGTCATCGCCGTAGATGGTATCCACACCGCCATGACCAAGTATAACATCGTTGCCCAGGCCACCGGTCAGAGTGTCATTTCCGTCCCATCCGTAAATCCGGTCATCTCCGTCACCACCGTCAACTACATCATCGCCTCCCTGTGCGTTGATAAAGTCATTGCCGGCATCCCCGTTTATCGTATCACCCAGACCGATTTCGTTTCCGCCGTAGATGGTATCATCCCCGTCACCGCCGGAAATGGTATCCCGGCCGGCCTGTCCATTGATACGGTCCAGCCCGAGTCCGCCCGAGATCGTGTCATCGCCATCTTGGCCAGAGAGAGTGTCATCACCATCATCGCCGTTGATGATATCATTGCCGGCCATGCCGTAAACGATGTCATTACCGATTCCGCCGTGAATGGTATCATTGCCGGTTCCGCCATTCAGGAAATCATCGCCCCCATCACCCCAAAGCACGTCATCACCATCATCACCATAGATGCTGTCCTTTTCCGAACCGCCGGTGATGGTGTCGTTGCCGTTCTGGCCATTTATGGTGTCATAGCCGGAACCGCCGGCAATAATATCGTCACCGTCACCACCCGTGATGGTGTCGGAATTGGCCCCGCCATCAATATTGTCGTTGCCGGTCAGACCATAGATGATGTCATTGCCACCATCCCCGAAAATGGTATCATCCCCATCCTGCCCGCTCAGCAGATCATAGCCGGAACCGCCATACATTTCATCGGCACCGGTGCCACCATAAAGAAAGTCGTCCTGTGTTCCGCCGAACAGCAGATCCGTACCCGCACCACCATACAAATGGTCAATACCCGCACCACCCTCGAGCCGGTTGGCTCCTCCGGTGCCCCAGATACTGTCATCCCCCGAGCTACCGATAGCATTTTCAATAGATGACAGGGTATCGTTGCCTTCGCCTGTTGCAGTTCCGGCATAGAGGTTAACCGATACAGCTGTGGCGCTGGCTGCATAGCTGGCCGTATCCGTTCCCGCGCCGCCATACAGGTTGTCGTCACCCAGACCACCCTCGAGGGTGTCATCACCCCCGACAATACCGCTGTCGATTTCGTTAAAGACCGATACCTGCAGGGTATATGACACGCTGGTGCCCATTGCCGATATACCGGCCGCACCATATGCGCCAACAGCGATATAGTAGGTGCCCGCAGTCAACACAGTATAGGAAAGTCCGGAATCAAGCGAACTGGTGCTGCCCTCGGATCCTGCATCGACACGGATATCATCGCTTTGGGCCAATACATTCCCCTGCGCATCAAGCAGCTGGATGTAGCTGTCCAGACTTACTGTATGGTCTATATCCAGACCGATAACCGCACCTGCATTGTTGACCTGGACAGCATAGTATTCGATACCGCCACCACCGGTGGAATTCACCGAAACATGGGGAACATATGTGGAAAAATTGACATCGTCGTTGGACGCCAGAGTAAACTGCGAGGATATATCTACAGCCGCCGGAAGGGAATTGTTATTGGTTGCGTCATTTACACTGACAATGCCTGAACCGATGCTGATTCCCGCAGGGTTTACCGTGGACTGGTCGCCGTAAAGATTGTCATTACCCGCCCCCCCGATCAGGTGGTCGTTCTGCGCCAGCCCTACAAGCACATCGTTACCGGCATTGCCCTGCAGAACATTCGCACCTTCGTTACCGACAACCCTGTCATTCCCGCTCCCGCCCGAAGCGTTTTCGATCATGACACCGTTGGCAATTGTATAACCGCCATAAATACCCGCCGCCGAAGAAATCCAGCCACCCGCATATGGATCGTCATTCTGGATGCTTGCCGCATTCAGGTCTATATCGACATCTCTTGTGCCATTATAAACCATCTCGTCGGTGCCACCGGCATCCCATATCGCCGAGTAAAACGTGCCGGTTGCATTGGCATCGGGCAGAACATAGGTGTCATTGCCCGTATGGAACGCCATATTGGCACCATAAATTTGCTGGATGGTATAAATATCGAATGCCATCGGGCCACCTTGCCAGCCATATCCCGGTGTGCCGGTCGGTGATAAGTAATTTGAAAACAGCCCGTCATTATAGGACATCACAGTATAGACGCCCTGATTATATCCGTTGATGCCGATATCGCCGCTGTGTGCAACCCCGGGTAAAACTGTAGAACTTCCCGACGAATCATGCGGATGTGACAACCCCAGGGCATGGCCCAGTTCATGCACCATCGTAATGAAACCGAAGCCACCCTGCTCCAGCCCGCCACTGGTATTGTTCTGGTCCCAACCTACGCCATCCTGATTGAACCAGCCTTCCTGCTGGGCCGGTGATGTCGGCAGATAAAAGAAGCCCAGTATTCCTGACTGCCCGGTCGCCGCCTGCATGTCCGCATCATTTACATTGACCAGCAGAAAATTTGCCTGGGTGCTGTTTGGTGCCTGGATAAACTCCAACCCGGATACGTCGGCCCAAAGCTGAAAAGCAGCCTGGAATTGCTGCTGCTCATAGGCGGTCCAGCCATTATGGGTTGAGGAAAACCAGTAGCTTACCGAATTACCCGAAAGAGAGTAGCCACTGTTCAAACTGTCTTCAATAATATTTACCATTCTTTTCTTCCTCGTAAACTCATATTAGGGGCACCCCAAGATATAGTTTTATAAAATGTGGCCATACCAGAATCTGTTAACGGGATTTAAACTGCATTTCCGGCCTTGTCCAGATCGGCTCCATACGGGCACATGTCGGATTCCTGTCGCCGTTTGGTTCATTGCTCAAATCCGAATTTCTCGCGCAACTCGCTTTCGGTATATTCATGGAGGTCCGGCTTTTGGCCCCGGCTGACATGAAGCCTGAACAGACCCGGGCTTGTTTCTTCATACCAGGGAAAATCGGCAATGCGTTCATGCATGTCATTCTGCCAGTCAAGAAAATCGCGGAGCGTATCAAACCGCTTATTAACCGGCGGGACAGAACCCTTCCCGGGCGTCGCGTTGTTTTGCATGCTTTCGGCCTCGGCCCTGTTTGTCATTTCCGGAAGAGCCGCCAATGCAAATACGGCAACAGCAATTCCCAGAAAGGTGCGCTGTGTTTTCTGCATTTTCCGTCCAAATCGTTACCAGCCGACCTATGCCATCAATACTGGAGCATATAATGGCAAAAAAATGGTGGCATCAAGACTTTATTAACCTGTTAATCCTGCCCGGGCGGCTTCTGATCACCTCTCGCATGCCAGACAGAGGAGCGTAGAACAAAGCGGTTTATAAGTAGTGTCGAGACAACACCAAGGCCCGTGGCCACAATCAGCCCCAGAACCAGCCAGTCAAATCCGTAAACCAGAAGAAAGAGGTATTCAAACAATGGAACACTTGCAATCAGAGACAGGCGCGAAACCATGTAGGCTCTGGTTTGCAACAGGACCGATCCCTTGAGTTCCAGAACCTGCATGGTCCTTTCCAGAAGCAGCCCCAGAACCATCCAGGGCAACAGATAGGAATATTCGGCAAAATCCGAATTGGTCAGCAAGCGGACAATTGCCGGATGGAACAGAACAGCCCCCAGCAACACAATTCCAGATATGCCCAGCCAGGCAAGCACAAGGATGGAATATTGCCTCTTCCCGATATGGGCTGTCCCGGCTTTCTGGCTGCTGAAAAGAATCGGCGCGGCAAGCCTGGACAGAACAGCATGGCTAAAAGCAACGGGTGCAAGCGCAACCTGCATCAGCGCGGCATAGATGGCAACCTGTTTCAACGTGCCGAAAAAGGAAAGAAGCCAGCGGTCTGCGATCAGCACGGTGATGGTGGCAAGACCGATTAACGCATAGGTCATACCATAGGACAGATAGTTTTTCATATTCAGCACATCCCGACCGGCCGTGCCGGTTCGGGGCGGGCCGGAGTCCTGTTCCATTCGTTGCCAGTAGCGGTTTAGAAAGTATTGCTGGCTGATTGCCAGCAGCAAAAAACCCATGGCCAGCCCCAGAATTGCAAATTCTGGGTTTTGGCCCACCCAGAGCACCGCGGCCAGCACCCCGAGCGGCCGTGCGATAGCGCCGATAATCTGTGACATGCCGATCTCTTTTCGCAACCGGAAAGCCATCAGGACAAATTGCTGGGAAATCTGTTTCCCCCAGACAAGGATCAACACCGAGAGACATATAAACATTGCCATTCTGTTGTCCTGCATATTTCCCGCATATTGTGCAACAGGCAGCAAAAGGAGAGCAGAAAGAAGGGCCAAACCAAGAAAAGTACTGTGCTGCCAGGCCTTGAACCTATCCAGTTCACCGGCATCGCGAGCAATTATTATGTATCGCAAATTGATCTGGCCAAGGGTTGTGAAAAAAACGGAAATCATAAAGCTGGCGATTGAAAATAACAGGGTGTATTCACCAAATTCGGTTATTTCCAACATATTGGACAGTATCTTGACGGTCAGCAGCCCGCCGAGCATTGAAAACAACATGCCGGCAACCACCCAGAGAAACTCGTGCCCCAGAGATTGCTCCGCGCCCCCCTTTCCAAACAAGGCAGACAGCTTTTTCAATGGGGCTTTCAATTGCCGGAGACCTCCTCGATAATCCTCTGCCATTTTACCACGGCTGTCTCGCGAGAGCTGTTTTCCCGTACCCAGTCCCGGATATACCGTTGCCGTTTTCCGTTCATATCCAGGTTTTCAAGCAGATTTTCCAGAGCCTCTGCAACCCCTTCGGCGGTGCGCTCCGAAGGGACAGCCCCCAGATTGCCCGATACGATAGCCTTTGCAAGGTGGCTTTCGGGTTCAACAAGCGCCAGCACGGGCAAACCAAGCCCCAGATAGGTAAGCATTTTCGAGGGGTAGGACACACGATAGATATTCGGCGCAAGAGAGACAAGGCCGATATCCGCCGCGGCAATTGTCTTTCTGGCCTTGGCAAACGGGGTAAAGGGCAGGAAACGGATTTGGGGGTGATCCCCCCATTTTGCCTTCAGCCTTGCCTCGTCCGCACCGTTTCCAAGCAGCAGTAACTCCAGATCGGTATGTTTTTCCAGACAACGCGCAATGCCGTCCGTCAGCAAAGGCAGATCCTGAAACCGTCCGAAATTTCCGGCAAAGATAATCTGGGTGCGCTGGCCTTTTTCCCGGGGTGAAAGATCTGGCGGAGTCCCGCTGCCGAAATCCTCCAGCAGGAAATTGTTGATAATATGGATGGGCAACTTGCCAATTCCCCGTTTCCCGAGCGTATCGGCCATATCCTCGGACAAAACCACAATGGCCGACGAGCGGCGCAGGGTTTTATTGTCCAGCCATGTCATCAACCCGGCAAGAAACCCCTTCCCCATCCGGCCACTGCTATAGCGGGACACCTCGGGGTGGATATCCATGATGTGATAAATGAATTTCGCGCCGACTATCCTGGCGGCAAGACTTGCCACCCAGGGGGCCAAAACCGGCGGGAAAGTGGATGCTGTCACAATATCCGGCCGCTGCCGCAGCACAGCAAAAAATAATGCTGTGCAGTAAAGAAGAACATTCAGAATACGGACAGGCGGATTTGCCTTGTTCTCGCTAAAAACCCGGCACCTGAATATATTCAGCTTGCCCAGTTTTTCGCGCCGCGGTGATTTGATCTTTCCACGATAGGAGGGGACGGATGCGAACACGCTTACATCATGGCCCGCATCTGCCAGCCCGTTGCCAATAGAGCGCAAAATTGCGGCATAAGGCGGCGTATCGGGCCAGAAATAGCGGTGTGTGAGCATTATTTTCATGGGGCTGCTTTCTGTGCCGGAATAGCGGCCCATTTTTTCGCGGCCTCCATATCTGTTTTTGCCGGTGGCACTCTGTGCCCGGTCACATTGCCGACAACAGCCAGAAAGGTAAGAACCGTATAATAGACGTCACTCAGGAAATTCGCGCGCTCCAGATAGGCACGGTCCAGCGCAAGTTTGGGGGCCAGAAGCCTATCTATGTAGGATTCTTCAATGTCTTCCTCGCCAAGCAATTCCAGACCATAGGCATAGTAATAGATCGCCCCCGGACTGGTAATGCCCGGCGCAACAGCCAGCGTTTCCTTCATCCATGGCATATACGATTTCTCGACAATTCCGGGGTCTTCGGGGCGCGGCCCGACAATCGACATATCGCCTTTCAGCACATTCAGGAATTGCGGCAGCTCATCGATTTTCGTTTTACGAAGCAGAGCGCCCAACGGAAAGACACGGCTATCCGAACGGCCGGTAATAGCACTGCCCTTGTCCGATCCGTCATGCATGGAGCGGAATTTCAGCATATCGAAAACACGCATGTCTTTGCCAACCCGCCTGGCGCGGTAGAAAACCGGACCCGGCGACACAATCTTGATCCCGATTGCCGCCAACAGCATAAAAGGAGAAGCCAGAACCAAGACTGTAATGGCAAACAGAATATCAAAAAGACGTTTCGCCATAATGCCCCCGCACTGTTTCCGGACGGAATATTGCACAACCCCCCATCCGATTACCCGCCCAGAATACTGTGCAGAACATTGATCACCCGTTGCTGTTCAGGCTCGTTCATATCCATGAACAGCGGGATGGAAACGCAGCGGCTGAAATAGTCATCGGCTGCGGGAAAGGGTTTTCCGCAGCAATAGGGCTTCCAGACCGACATCTGGTGCAATGGCCTATAGTGGACAGAACAGCCGATCCCGGCCTCTTGCAGGCGGGCAATAAGGGTATCCCGATCCACCGGCGCGTTATCCGCCAGACGGATGATGTAAAGATGCCATGAATGGGTATCACCAGGCGCTGCATGTGGCGGAAGCATCAGCGGCAGGCCGGCAAGGGCACTGTCATATTTTGCTGCCAACCGCGTCCTTTTCTCCAGAAATTCACCCAGGCGGGCATGCTGGACAAGGCCCATGGCCGCAGCCATATCGGTCAGGTTGTATTTATAGCCCGGCGCAACCACATCATAAATCCAGCTTGCCCTGGTATCGGTGAAACGGTTGAACACGTCGCGGTCAATTCCGTGCAAACGCATACTGCGTGAGCGGCGGGCAATTTTTTCATTACGCGTGACCATCATCCCGCCTTCGCCGGTTGTCATTGTTTTGTTGGCGTAGAAACTGAATGCAGTTACATCCGCCAGACAATCACCTATTGGCCTGCCCTTGTGGTTGGCCGGCAGCGCATGGGCAGCGTCATCCAGTATCAGAATACCGTGCCGGTCGGCAATCCGGCGAAGCCCGGACAGGTCTGCCGGCCGGCCCGCAAAGTGCACCGGCATGACGACTTTGGTTTTCGGGGTGATCGCGGCTTCGGTTTCCCGCAGGTCCAGGCAAAATGTTTCCGGGTCCATATCCACGAATACCGGTGTTGCCCCAAGATAACGCACAACCTCGGCGGTTGCTGTAAAGGTCAATGTGGGCACAATTACCTCGCAGCCCGGTCCGACTCCCATTGCTTCCAGTCCCAGATGCAATGCAGCAGTGGCAGAATTTACAGCAACCACATGGGTTCCCTCGCCCAGCATTGCTGAAAACCGCTTTTCAAACTCGGCGACATTAGGTCCGGTCGTCAGCCAGCCCGACCGCATACATTCGGCTACGGCATCGATTTCGGCATCACCGACAGAAGGGCGGAAAAACGGAACCTTCATTTGACTTGTCATGCAGAATACCCCAGTTTCGCCAGCGTTGGGGTAAGCAGTTCCCGAACTGTGTCCGCGTCGCTTTCGGACATCTTGTCGAATCCGGTCCCTCTGGTCGGTTTTACATTGGCCCTGTAGGTATCCATAATCTTCTCCTGCTCGGGCAAGCCCAGATTTTTCACCAGATTTTCCAGCGCTTCGGGGCCGGCAACAAGATCTTCGTAGCGGATATTGAAAACACGTTGCGCTTCGATTTTATCAAAGTCGGCAGAGGCGATTTCCACGCAATTCCTCCATTGCAAAGCGCATACCTCGGCCAATGGGCGGCTTGCGGCGTCCTTTTCGACCCCCGGATAGCGCGGCCCCCATACGTTGCCGCCCTTGTTGCCGCGCACCACCCCCCGTAGGCTATTGAAACCGAACCAGGCAATATAATCCAGATTCCCCAGCGGCATCTCCCGTGCTTTCTTTATCAGGTTGCGCCAGTCCGGCGGGGCCTTCCACTGGCGCATCGCGCTTTCTGCCACATCACTACCATTGCGGATCAGGTGGACATAAACCGCATCGGGATAAACGGCATCAACGAATGGAACACGCAGGGTGTTGGCAACGGTTTTCTCGATCAGCCTTTGATCACCGCCAAGGCGCGCAATGCCTGACAGCGATTTTACAATGAATTTCTTTCGCCGGCCGGTCAGGGATTCCGGGTCAAGAACATCGTCATGGTCCCACGCCACCCCGCGCCGCCAGACATAGTTCACATCGTAGGGAACAACAGCGGTTTTATCCCCCGAAGCCAGAACATCACGCAAGAATTTGGTCCCGGAACGCGCCGCCCCGATGATGATAATTGGCGGCGGCATCAGGCCGGTTTCCATTCTTTTTCTGAATACGACCCCGCTGGCCAGGCAAGGCGGGTTTCTTCGGGCACACCCCTTTTGGCTGAAATACAATCAGCCAATTCCGGCTTCTCGTTTCCCGGTAAATTACTGAACATAGTTACTCCAAATGAACCATTACCATTGCCCGACAGAGCCTGTCGCACCCGCATTCCGAACTGTTGACATTGCCCCTGTTTAGCCGGCGATTTTTCGCACCACAAGGGGACAGTTTATATGCAATGGTAAAACCGGACTGCCGCAACAGGGCAGGAAAGGTTAGGGCGTAGACCTAGTTAATGAGTCGTTGCCTCAATCTGTCCTGGCGATCCAGCCCGTTGCTTTGCAGCCCGTTCAGCTTGTACCAGATGAAATTCTGATACGGGACGTAAACAAAACTGCTCTGTTTTGTCAGTGACACCGAAAAAAAGAGCAGGCCGGCGCCTAGCAAAAGCAACCGCAGCAACTTTTGGAGCCTGAAGTGCGGCCCGTAGGCAATAAGACTGGAAACGATAATCACCTCGTACATTATCCTGTTTCTGATTGTATTGACCCAGAAAGCCATAATCGCGAACAAGCACAAGAAAATTACCAGATTGGCCAAAAACCTGACCCGCCGGTCCAAAGCGGGCCTGGAGCGATAGAGCACATAGCTGATTGCCAGAAAGAGGGCCAAGAAGAACGCCTGCTCGGTCAGACTGTAGTTATACCCTCTTTCGTAAAAATAGTAGTTCAGTTTCTGCCCCAGGAAACCCGGCAACATATTAACCGGAATCCATTCCAAACCACCGGCAGAAAGAAAAACCGCCAAAATCAGACAGGCAACAATTGCCAGTTTGCTCCATCGTTTTGTGGATGTTGTCCACAACTGGACCAGAACATAAATTGCTGTAGACGATTGCGAGGCAACGGCCGCAACAAATAACCACACCCCTTTGGCGTTTTTGTTTGCCAGAAAGAATGCCAGGCCCAGATTGTAAAAGGAAATGGCAATGCTTTGGCGCAGGGTTGAAAACTCGAGTGTGAACAACAGAAACAAATGGATCGGAACCATTGCCGCAATAATATTCCGGCTTCCCAGCACTTTCCCCAGCCGGAACACCGAAAACAGGAAAAACAGATAAGCAATGAACTGGAAATATTCGAAATCGGGGAACACCCTGGCCATGGAATAGGAGGTCAGCAGGAACAAGGGTTCATGCGAATAAAGGGCGCTGAAAATAAAAATCTGGGACAGGAAATCCAGGAAAGGGATATTCTGAAACTGGTAAAACTGGCTGGAATACACCGGCCAGTCAAACCCCACTTCATAACGGAACCCGACAATCAGCAACGTTGGAACAAAAAAGAGAAGGTATCTGAAAATGTTTTTCCGGCTTAACAGAGAGGATGCCCAGGTTACGAATATCAATGCGATATATGGAAACATTAACATTCCTCCTTGAGCCAATCATTAATCGCTTTGCTGTAGCGAAGAGCGCGATTGAACAAATGTGCTCTTGCATTTTCAAGCGGTTCACAGCCAATTAAAGATGGTTCACGGGTTCAGTCGGGGCACCAGCCACATTGGTTCCGGTTTTCTTTCATATGCGTCATGCGGCGTCAATATTCCACGCCGTGCAAGCAGCTTTCCCGCACAGGCAAACGGTCTTTCTTCAATACTATTGTATATGGAGACTCTTGGGAATATGAGTTGCGGGCAAAATGTTTTGGTAAAGCCGGGTATAACTGGCGTATGAAAAGGTGGATTAATTCAAGTGATGCCCGTTCAACCCCTTAAATCCGTTCTTATCACCGGTGGCACAGGTTCTTTCGGTAAAACCATGCTCAGGCAGCTGCTGGCGACAGATACATGCGAGATACGCATTCTCAGCCGGGACGAGGAAAAACAGGATGCCCTCCGGAATGAATTGCGCGACCCCAGAGTGAAATATTTCATCGGCGACATCCGCGACCGTGAAAGCGTGGAACGGGCAATATCCGGAGTCGAGAATGTATTTCACGCTGCAGCGCTGAAACAGGTTCCATCCTGCGAGTTTTTTCCCATGGAGGCGATCAAAACCAATGTGATCGGGTCCGAAAATGTGGTTCGCTCCGCGATCGGTGCCGGCGTGAAAAGCCTTGTCTGCCTGTCAACCGACAAGGCGGTTTTCCCGGTAAATGCAATGGGCATGTCAAAGGCGATCATGGAAAAGATCGTAACTGCCGCCGCGCGTGAAATCGGGCCGGACGCGGGGACCACGCTTTCCTGCGTCCGTTACGGCAATGTCATGTATTCCCGCGGGTCGGCCATTCCGCTGTTTATCAGCCAGATCAAACAGGGCAAACCCATCACCCTGACCGAGCCGACCATGACACGTTTCCTGATGCCGCTAAGCGCCTCGGTCGACCTGGTTAATTATGCCTTTACCAATGCCCAGCAGGGTGATCTGTTTATCAAAAAGGCACCTGCCTCGACCATTTTCAATCTTGTCGAGGGGATCAAGCAGCTATTCAACGCGCCCGACCATCCGGTGGAAATAATCGGCTGGCGCCATGCCGAAAAGCTGTTCGAAACATTGGCATCGGCACAGGAACTGGCCACCTCCGAGGATCTGGGGGATTATTTCCGGATCGTCATGGACACTCGTGACCTGAATTACAAGCCCTTCTTTTCCGAAGGTGATACCACGACTGCCAAATTCGAGGACTATAATTCCCACAACACGGAACGGCTGGACGTCGAGGGTGTAAAGGAGCTGCTGATGACCCTGCCCGAAGTGCAGGCCGAGGTTGCCGCATTCACAGGGTCGGCACCGTGAAAATTGTTGTCACAGGAAGCAACGGTCTGCTCGGGTGGCATACGGCGGCAAGAGTGCACGCCCGAAACTGTGCCGCCGCTTTTCGCGGAGAGGAACCGCCCTATGATCTGGTGCGCCTTGACCGTGCCGGCTTTGAGAATCCGTCGCTGTTGAAAGCGGCCGTTAACGGTGCCGATGCGGTTCTGCATTTCGCCGGTGTCAACCGTGGTGACGACAATGCGGTGGAAAAGGCAAACCCGGACATTGCAACCGCTTTGGTCAAAGCCTGCCAAAGCGCGGGATCCACCCCCCACATCATCTATGCGAATTCCATTCATGCGGAACATGACACACCTTATGGTCGATCAAAACGGCTGGCTGCCGAAATACTGGCCAGGGGGGAGGGCAAGTTCACCAACCTGATACTGCCCCATATTTTCGGCGAATGTGCGAAACCCTTTTACAACAATGTCACCGCAACATTGATCCACCAGATCTGGGCCGGCAAAAGACCCGAGATCAACCCTGACGGAATGGTTCACCTTCTACACGCAGGCAAAGCCGGAGAGATTGCTGTCTCTGCCGCCCTTCAAGGGCAAACAGGGGATATCCGGCCAGCCGGCAACCCCCTTTCTATACCCGATCTGTGGGAGCGGCTTGCCGGTTTTCACGAAAGCTATCAAAACAACATCTTTCCCCGTTTTGACGACAGTTTCGACCTGAACCTGTTCAACAGCTATCGCATGGCCAGCTATCCCGAAGGCTGGCCCCGCCAGTTGACACAGCATAGCGATAACCGGGGCACCCTGTTCGAGGCCGTGAAATGTGGGGGCGGGCAGACCTTTATGTCAACAACAAACCCCGGGGTAATTCGCGGGGATCATTTTCATCTGCACAAGGTTGAACGGTTTCTGGTGTTGCAGGGCCAGGCGACGATCCGCATACGCAAGATTTTCAGCGACAATGTCTGGGAATATCAGGTAGACGGGAAAAACCCTTCACCAGTCGATATGCCTACCCTGCACACACATTCCATCCAGAATACCGGAAAAGAGCCACTTTTGACTTTGTTCTGGACACATGATCTGTTCGACCCCGACAACCCCGACACTTTTTTCGACAAGGTGCTTCCATGAGCAAGATCAAAGTAGTGACCGTTCTCGGGACGCGTCCCGAAATCATCCGCCTGTCACGCGTGATGGCACGGCTGGATGAATTTACCGATCACGTCATTGTCCACACCGGCCAAAACTACGACTACGAACTGAACGAGGTGTTCTTCAAGGATCTTGATGTGCGCAAGCCCGACCATTTCCTCGGAGTTGGCGGCGGCACCTTGGGGGAAACCCTTGGCAACATTCTGCGCAGCACGGAACAGGTTCTGGCACAGGAAAAACCCGACGCAGTTGTTATTCTGGGGGACACCAATTCGGCCATTTCGGCGATCATGGCCCGCAGAATGAAAATTCCGGTTTACCACATGGAAGCCGGCAACAGATCCTTCGACATGAATGTGCCCGAGGAAACCAACCGCCGGCTGGTTGATCACATTGCGGATTTCAATCTGGTCTATACAGAACATGCACGCAGACATTTGCTGTCGGAAGGGCTGCCCCATCGGCGGATCGTTCTGACAGGTAGCCCGATGCGGGAAGTGCTGGAACATTATCGTGACCGGATCGAAGCATCGAATATCCTGTCGGACCTCGATTTGCAGGCCCGGCGCTATTTCGTTGTTTCGCTACACCGGGAAGAAAACGTCGATAGCAAACCCCGTCTGATTGCCCTGATGCAAGCACTGGGGGAACTGGCACGGCGCTATGATCTCCCGATTATCCTATCCACCCATCCACGCACCCGAAAGCGGTTGGAAGCCCTTGAGGGTATGTCGTTTGATGCACGGATAAAATTCAACAAGCCTTTCGGTTTCCATGACTACAACCATCTGCAAATGAACGCTTTTTGCGCCATATCGGATAGCGGAACCATCGCCGAGGAATCCTCGATTCTGGGCTTTCCCGCGATTACACCAAGGGACGCCATCGAGCGCCCCGAAGCTGTGGATGCGGGCTGTATCATCATGACCGGGCTGGATCCGGACGTTATCTTGAACGGTGTGGAAACAGCCACGAAACTGTTCCAAGGGCGCGTTGCCAACAATACGGAACATCCCGTACCGGCAGATTATTGCATCACAGACACATCCGAACGGGTTGTCAGCCTGATTGTCGGCACTGCCAAGCTGTCCAATAGCTGGGACGGAATCCGTAAACACGACTAGAGTCAGGACCTATAGCGTTTCTAGTTTACTTTGAAGCAGGAGTATCGCTTTTTGCGTTCGAGCCAAAGGCTTGAGGCCGCGAAAAGCGATTCACCATAAACTAGAAATGCTCTAGTTGCTGGCAGCTCCGATACTTGCGGTAATAAGTGATGGCACAACCTGCTTGACCACGCGGCCCCAACGGGTAATCGGCTGCTCTGCAACAAAAATAATGTCGTTCGGACGCAGTTCCATTTTGGTTGCGAGAAGAAAGTTAACCGCATTACGCGCGTTAAGATGCCAGGCGGTCACCGCACCGAAATCTGCCGGGTCCGGAGAGGCCCTCAGGACATAAATCTGGGACGGGTTGGCGAATTCTGTCAACGTGCCGCCATCCGAATACAGGGCATCGGCAACAGTTGCCTTGCGCCCGAACGGCAGCGGGAAACGTCGCTGGTTTTTCACTTCCCCGACCAGATAGACATAGTCACGGTCCACCGCATCCAGTTCCACTCTGGATTTGAAATTGGCCCGGCTTTCCTCCAGCGCCGCCCGCCGAAGCGAGATTTCTGTATTCAGTTCGTTCAGCGCCTGAATACGGGAATTCTGGCGGAACTCGGCCAGTTTGATCTGTTCTTCGAAATAAGCCTGCGCCTGATCCAGTTTATAATCCGTATCAACAAAAATCCGGTCGCCGTCTTTCAGGCGGATTTGCGTGTTCGGCAGGGCCTTTAGCGGCATCTGGTACAGCTTGCCGTCCCGGTACAACCGAAGGATTACATATTTTCCATCAGGCGCATCAACCCCGCCTGCCTTGGCGATGGCTTCGTTCAGATACAGCGGGGTCAGGGTAATAGGCTCGATTACGGGGTTTCTGACAGCGCCGCCAACAGAAACCCGCTTGGAATTGAATTCGGCGACTTCCAGACTGAAAGTCGGATCGATCTGGTTTTCCACAAGTTGCTGGAAAACGATTGTTTCAGCCTCTTCCAGCGTCTTTCCCGCCAAAGGGATACGCCCGACGTCGGGAATCGCAATCGCGCCGTCATCCTGAACCGTATATCCCTGTCTGCGGTTTTGTGCGGCCAGCAGTCCGGTCAGTTCTTCCACGGTCGACCCCGACTGGCGGGTCGCAAGGACCAGAACATCCCCGACACCAATCCTGTACGGCCGGTCAGGAAGGGCAGGAGGCAACCGCGCTTCAATCGCTGCCGGTCGCGATTGCGGCTCTAGCGCGGGCTGCGGCAATGCCCCGGCACCACGAAGACCACCACCCGCACCGGCATTCTGGAAAAAGACGGCGGGCAATTGTTTGGGGCTATAATTCGACTTGTTCGCAATCAGCACGGTTTCCGGCGTCACATTTACAACGCGAACTTTGGTCCCTTCCGCCTGTTCGGAAACCGAAGGCGATATATACGCAGCCCCGCAGCCCGAAAGGAAAAGGCCCAACACTAACGAGATAACTTTCATTTGGTAAATCGCCCCGAGCTTGTTTGCACAGATTATCGCAAATCTTTTCACATAAGGGAATGCCTGGATACAGATCATGCCCGGAAATGGAAAAAGGCGAACCTGATACGGTTCGCCCCGAAAACGCTTCAGACCACTAGATACAAAAAGTGGCCATATGCGAATTTCTAATTGGTGGTTGTTGTCGAGCTTCCGCCGGATGCCGCAGCAATCGCCAGCAAAGCAACCAGACCAACAACAGCACCGCCGCCCAGGCCACCCATCGAGCCTGCGGCTGCGGGTGCAACCATGGTTTCGCCTTCGATGGCGGGATCAACCAGATTACCGGCGGATGCAGATACAGCAGAAGTTACAGCCAATGCAGCTGCAAGCGAAAGAGTAAGATGGAACCGCATATTTGGCCTCCGTAAAAGTTACGCAAAAATATCCACTACAGTGTTAGATATTAACACAACCTGACACAAGAAAAAACACCGCATTGCAAAGTTTTTATATATAGACAGGAAATTCCGGCACTTTATCGGGATAACTGTTGCGAAAAAACATACCCGACATCAGGACCGATCCACTGCCTGCTTTGCCAAATACGCTGCCGGTCTGAAACCCAGTAGGTATTCTCAATCCGGAATTCGGGGTTGTTACACTCTTCCACAACCTCGCGAAGGATGGGCTTTATTCCGAATATATCTACAGGTTCCCGCCCCCGGCTGCGGACCTTGCAGACAAAACTTCTACGGAATGGCTGGTCCTCGCCATCCAGATAGTCATAGACACGCACCGATGTTCCCGCCCCCGCCCGAATGGCAGCAAGGGCCTCGGCCGTATCCGCGGCCATCAGATCCTGCCCAAGCCCTCTGGTGGCGACAAGCACCCCCCCACGATAGCCAAGGGTAATTCCATCGGAACTGATCCATGTCACAACACCCCTGTTTTCACCAAGCGGGCTGAGCGTGGCATAGGCTTTTCTACTGTCGATACCGACGAACAGTATCGGGATACCCGCCTTGTCGATAACCTGTCTTGTCAAATGCTTTCGGGGATCAACAGGTTCCGGGCGGGGTTTCAGAAAACTTGCGGCTGCTTTAAAGGCCAGCGACAAAACCGTCGGGTCGGATGTTTTTGCGACATCTTTTTCCTGCGTCCCGCAGCCGGAAAGAGCCGCGAGGCATAACATCAGCCCGATTGTGGCAAACCGTTTTCCGTTCATCTCCAGAAGCGCCCCCAACGTTTTCTCAACTCGGGTTCATGCAATTCCCTTACCATTTCATAGAGACGCCCGTTCACATCCAGCCTCGCCCCGCCATCCCGCGTAAGAGGGCGGATGGTGGCTTGGGCTTTCCGTCTGGTCGGCTGCCCCGTGACCCAGCTGACCGGAATCGTCAGCCTTATCCCCTTGTCAAACGACCCTTCGCCAAAATCGGCGTATGAAACATTGGTGAAGGTGGCAAAAGCCCCGACTTTCCAGCCGTTCCCGAATTCCCTGTCCAGGGAAATCGTTGCCCCCCAGTCTCCGGCCAGATAGCGGCCAACATCCAGTTGCCCGTGGAACCCGTTCCCGAATGCGTAATAGGCCGAAGCATGGCCGGTAAACACATCGTAATCCTGAAAGCCGAGCATCTGGTCAAAATCGCGTTTTCTGGCATAATTCACCTCAAGCCCCAACGCGAGGCGGCTGTCTATCGGCTTCCACAGGATTTCGCCCGATACCCCGCCATACATTTTCTCGAGATAACCTGCGGTAAACCGGCCATACAGGTTATCGGCCGGCTGGTAATAATAATCCAGAGTCAGGTGATCAAGCAGGGGGCCGTCCGCCTGAGCATACAGGTTGGCATCCGTCCGCACATGCGGCAACACCGAATTTGCCGCCCGGCCAGACCCCAGATTGCCGGCAACCGGCTGGCGAAGCGCGCCTGACAGCGAAATCCCGCGGGATATTTCTAGCCGCCCCGACAATTCAGCCCCGAAATCGGCCCGCAAGGGCTGGTCCGGGTCAAAAAAGCTTACATCAAGATAGGGAGATACCCCCCAGACAAAACGCGGGTACAGGCCGGGGCGGGGTGCCGGACCGCCGGATGCGGAAGACGGGGAAATATTTGTGCGGGCATAAGAAAGCCATGCGCCATCGGACGTATTTTCCAGAGTTTCCATATCGGAACGGCGGATGGTGGTAACAGTGGGCACCATTCCGTGAACGAGCGGTTCGATCCTGAACACCTCGACCGAGGCCGGCATGACCTGTGTCAGCAATCTGGCTGTGCGGCCAATCGCCTGCGGCATGGCCTCGTATGTCCGGTTCCGGATTCTGACACGGGCGGTTTTCCCGGATAGTTCCAGCGCCTCCAGCTCCATGCCTTCTGCGGCCAGAAGCTGTGCAAGAATGTTTTCTATGGCTGCTGTTCTGGTATCATCCACAACCCAGCCGGTGCCCCAGTCTCCGGGTGATATCTGACGTGATATTCTGGGCTTGACCGGAACCGGCCCGCGGCCAAGACTTCCTTTTGCGGGGGGGTGTCTGGGGTTGAACCTGAAGCTGGCACCAACCGACAAAACGGATCCGTACAAATAGGAAGCCGACAGATCGACGCCGGGACGCAACCGGTAGTTCAGCCCGAAATTCACCGGCGAACGATGCTCGAAACGCTCGGACGGCAACCCGTATGTGCTTTCGGTGATATAGGCGTCGGATGAATATTCCAGCTTTAGCATCAGGCGGTCACTGGCGGCCCATGAAACACCTCCGAAAAAGGCAGCGTTTCCGCGAAACCAGGCATTTGTGTTCGGCTCGCCACCCAGCCCCGAAAAACCGGGGCGGGTGTAAAACCCGGAATTCAGCCGTCCCAGAGGATTTGAAAACCCGTTATAGGACCCCAGCCGCCCCCAGCCGATACCACCCGTCACCGTCAGCCGCTCACCAATGGATTTCGTGGCAACAATATATTCGGCCGAAAACAGCCCTGTGCCCATAAAATCCTGCAACCCGATCGCAACAGCCGGACGGTAACGCCCTTCGTCAACCAGACGATAACGGAAATCAAAGCTCCGGTCCCAGGTCCGCTCGCCTGTCAGGCTATAATTGTCCAATGTTGCATACCGGAAACTGGCGGACAGGCGCGGCGTCAACTGGAATGTCAGGGTTGCACGGGCCTGCCCGTCAAAGGTGGAAATGGTCTGCGCCAACTCACCGTCTTCGGCACTTTGCGCCGTCGGCATGTCAATCAGGCCGGGCGTGCCGTAAAGCGAATAGCTATACCCTGTAGATTGGGCATACACAGGCAAGGCCCAGCATGCACATGCGGCCAGCGCGGCCGAAACCTTGCTCATTGTCTGCCTCCGCTTTCTGCCGGCAGCAGATGATTTTCCTGAAATTCCCAAAGACAATATACTCTACCTGCTCCTGTCGCCACTGACTGTTAAACAGAAGAGGCATCTTTCTCAACCGCAACCTGGGCCATTTCCTGCTGATAATAGTGGTAGCCCTCGACACGCGCGGCAATCAACTGGCGCAAAATCTTCTCGTCCCCTTCCTCAATCGCAAGCCGTATCTCCCTGATCATGGCGGCCACTTCGATTTGTGAAAGGCTTGCCTCCTCTGCCCTCAGTATCTTGGCATGCGGGGTCCGGCGCAGACTTTTGCTGTCGATCAGCAGTTCTTCATACAGCTTTTCGCCCGGACGCAGGCCCGTAATTCTGATTTCGATATCCCCCTCACCTGTTTCCGGGTCCAGCACTTGCCGGCCCGAAAGGGTTATCAGCTGGCGGGCAATATCAATAATCTTCCGGGGTTTTCCCATATCCAGAACGAACACATCGCCGCCTTCGGCATATGCCCCGGCCAGCAGCACCAGACGGGCGGCTTCGGGAATTGTCATGAAGTAACGGGTCACCTCGGGGTGGGTAACAGTTACCGGTCCGCCCATTTCGATCTGCTTCTGGAACAATGGCAATACCGACCCCGAAGAACCAAGCACATTGCCGAACCGGACCATGGAGAATTTCGTCACGGGATGGCGCGTCTGGATATCCTGCACAACCAGTTCAGCCATGCGTTTGGTGGCACCCATCACATTCGTGGGCCGCACCGCCTTGTCGGTTGAAACCAGAATGAACCGCTCGATCCCGGCTGTGGCTGCAGCCTCGACCATAACCTGTGTGCCGAGAACATTGTTGCGCGCGCCCTCCAGTTCGTTGCTTTCTACAAGCGGAACATGCTTGTAGGCCGCCGCATGCAGGATAATTTCAACGCCTTCGTCCGCAATCACATTGGATACGCGCGATCTGTCTGTAACCGATCCCAGATATGCCGAGATCCGTATTCCGGCATGACCTGCCTTGGGGCGAAGTTCCTGATCGATTGAATAAAGCGGGAATTCACCCTGCTCGAACAACACAATCCGTGCCGGATTGCAGCTGAGCAGTTGCCGGCACAGCTCGGAACCGATCGACCCGCCCGCGCCCGTCACCATAACCACCCGTCCGGCATAGGCCTTGGCAATCTCCGGCGTGTCCAACGCCACCTTGTCCCGCCCCAGCAACTCGTCCGGTGTAACCAGTCGCAAGTCGTCCATGATCCGGTTCCCGGCCATCATATCAATATAGGATGGCAGGATATGAACTTCGGCCCCCAACCCCGAAAGGTTCGAGATAATATCATTCTGGCGTTCTTTCGGCACAGAGGGCATCGCAACCAGAATACGCCCCGCCTGGTATTTTTTAATCAGGTCAAAGACATCAGAGGCGGGACAAACCGGCAAACCGGCCACCATCAACCCGTGCAGGTTGGAATTGTCATCCAGAAAGGCAACCGGTCTGGTTTCTTTTGACTGGCGGAGAGCCGATGCCAACTGGATACCCGCCGCACCGGCACCATAAATAATCACCCGCTGTCTGACACCGGAACGGTCCGTCAGGTAGTTTATGGCATGCAGACCCAGCACACGCATCAGCACAGAGCCGATAAAGAACAGCATTCCGAAAATCAACGGCACTGATCGCGCACCGGAAAGCTGCATAAGATAGCTTACAGCCATTGCGGTAACCGACAATGATACGGCCGCCAGCCCGACCTGCAACAATGCGCGGGTCTCAAAGGCATTCAGCTTGATCCTGGGCAGATTGAAAAAATAGATGATTGCACCGCCAAGGATTGCCATAAGAACAAACAGTTCCCAGGATTCCCGGATCATGGAAATTGGCGCAGCTGTTCCGTATCTGAGGGCGAATGCGGCATAAAGAGTGATCGGGACAAGCATTATATCCGCAACCAGGAAAACACCCCGTTTTGCCGTACGGGACATATTCAGCACACGGTCAAGCAACAACATACAAACTACCTTTTCATGGCCGCACAAATTCACGCGCCTGTCCACCCACACCGGAACGACCCTGCGCAATATAACTACCCGATACAATTCATGATGGATAGTGGAAATTGAATCAAATCCGGCAACCACCCTGCAGAGTTCTGCATGCCACCGCGATCTTTGGGCTCCATTCCATTGATTCGCCGTCACAGGCAATCCGGAATTGATACATTGACCTTGAATAACAGGTATGCAAAGCAGTCATTCTGTCCCCGAGTAACGAGCAATAGATGAATACGGCGCGCATGAGCATACCCATATCCCCGACCCAGGCCCCGCCGGAAGACGAAATTGATCTTTTGGCAGTCTTCCGCACACTGTGGCGGGGTAAGATATGGGTCATCCTTTCAACACTCGCCGCCTTACTAATCGGAGGGTATTACGCATTTTCGGTAGCGACACCCCTGTACAATGCAAAAGCCGTTGTCATGCTGGAAAACCGGCAGGAACAGGTTGTCGACATTGAAAGCGTCATGACCGGTCTTTCCGGAGATCAGGCCGCTGTAAATACAGAAGTTGAAGTCATCCGTTCACGTGGGTTGCTGGAGAAACTTGTTCTGAAGCTGGACCTTCTGGATGATCCGGAATTCAATGTAGATCTGCAGCCGGAACCATTTATATCGGCAGAAAAAGTTATAAAATTTTTCAAAGGCTTGGCGGGTGTTCCCCCAAAAGAGGAAAAACCGCTCGGGGAACGCGATATACTGGATGCGACCATAGACGAACTGTTGAAAAAACTGTCGGTTTCCAACATCCGTCAAAGCTATGTTTTCAATATTGTCGCAATCTCGGAAGACCCGCGCAAGGCGGCTGAAATCGCCAATACCCTCGGGGAACTCTACATCCTTGATCAACTGGAGGTAAAATTCGAGGCGACGGCCCAGGCAACAGAGTGGTTAACGGAAAGGGTAACCCAGTTGCAGGACGAATTGGAAAAGGCGGAAGCGGCAGTAAAACAGTTTGCTTCCAATACGGATCTGGTCGGGCCTGAATCCCTGGATGCGCTGAACCGCCAGTTGAAAGACCTGAGAGAAAGGCTTCTGAAATCGAAAGCTGCCGAAAATGAATCCCGCGAGCGGGCCAGGCAACTGCATGCACTGGCAGAGGCAAAGGATTATGAAGGTTTCGCAAAGCTGGCCAATGACCCTGCCTTGCGCCGGCTGCTTTCCGCCCAGGGAGGGGATAGCACAAACCTGCCGGACACTTTCAAGGCGCGAATGGCCAGAATCCTGCAAACGGCCGACCAGAAAAAGGGACAGCTGGCCAACCAGATCACGGCACTTGCCCAGTCAATAGAAAGCCTGCAACAGCAGATCGAAAGCCAGTCGAAAGATCTGGTCAGGCTGCAACAGCTACAACGCGAGTCCGAGGCCAGCCGCCTGATTTACGAATACTTCCTGAGCCGGATGAAGGAAACAAGTGTGCAGCAGGGCATCCAGCAAGCAGACAGCCGGATTCTGTCATATGCGGTCGTACCGCTAAAGCCCTCGTCCCCGCACAAGGGAATCATTTTGGTCCTGTCCGCAGTTCTGGGCATGCTTTTCGGGTCGGGTATGGTTTTGCTAAGAGAATTTACCCAGAATACTTTCCGCACAGCGGAAGACCTTGAACATTTGTCTGGGGCAACCGTAATGGGGCAAATTCCGGTGATACCCGCCAGAAAGCGGAAAAAGGTTTTACAGTATCTGACAGACAAACCGGCCTCTGCCGCGGCAGAAGCCATCCGGAATTTGCGCACATCGGTTTTGCTGTCCAATGTTGACAATCCGCCAAAGATCATCATGTCCACCTCTTCGGTCCCGGGAGAAGGGAAAACAACACAATCCCTGGCTCTGGCGCAAAACCTGTCCGGCCTCGGGAAAAAGGTATTGCTGGTCGAAGGCGACATCCGCCGCAGAACATTCGCCGAGTATTTCGACATCAAAGGCAAACAGGGGCTGTTGGCCGTATTGTCGGGCGAGGCCAGGCTGGAAGATGTGGTCATATACAACGAGGATCTGAAAGCGGATGTGCTTATTGGCGAGAAATCCGCGGTAAATGCGGCCGATGTGTTTTCCTCGGACAAGTTTCACGCATTTCTGGACAAGCTGCGCGATAAGTATGATTACGTTATTATCGACACCCCCCCGGTGCTTGCCGTGCCGGATGCGCGGGTGATCGGCCAGTCGGTTGATGCCGTTCTGTATACGGTAAAATGGGACAGCACCACACGCCGCCAGGTTGCCGAAGGGCTGAAATCCCTGAGAAGTGTCGGGGCGGCTGTAACCGGTCTGGTTCTGGCGCAAATAGACAAGCGCAATATGAAGCGCTACGGCTATGGTGACAGCTATGGTGCATATGGCGATTACTATGACAACTGATCCCCACCGTTCGCTGCAATAAGGGATTTGTAAATGTTTTGACAAATTCTACCCCAGATTTTTGCATCTCTGATCGGGGTTATCCATGTCTGACATCTCTGCCAATCTTTCCTTGCCTTTCATCCTGCCCTCGCAGGCCCAAAAACATGTAACCTATAACGAAGGGATGCGGCGACTGGATACGCTTGTCCAGCTCGCGGTTCTGGCGGTAGACCAGACAGCCCCGCCAACAGCACCGGAGGACGGGGACAGATATATCGTCCCGGCGGGTGCCACCGGTATCTGGGCAGGGCATGAAGGCGCGATTGCCGTGTTCGAGGGGACAGGCTGGCAGTTCCTTACCCCTGCAAAAGGGTGGATCGGCTGGGTTGATCCGGCCAACAGTTTCTATGTTTTCGATGGCAATGGCTGGCAACCCTTCGACAATATGCTCGACTTGCAAAATTTGGATATGCTCGGGATCGCAACAAGTGCCGATACCACAAACCGTCTGGCTGTTGCATCCGACGCAAGCCTGTTCACACATGCAGGCGCGGGCCACCAGATGAAGCTGAACAAAGCCGGCGAAGCGGATACCGCAAGCCTTTTGTTCCAGACCGGCTGGTCGGGGCGTGCCGAAATGGGCACGGCAGGAAATGACGATTTTGCAATCAAGGTCAGTGATGACGGCGCGGTATTCCACACGGCAATGGAGGCCGTGGCCGCCACAGGACGTGTCCGGTTTCCTTCCGGGGTCGATGGGCTGGCCCCTGCCAATTTCGGAAACGGCCCGTTGCTGACCACCGGTTACAGCGCTTCGAAAGGGGTTGATCTGGTGGTCAATTCGACCGGTCTGCTGGGGAACAGCTATAACTATCCGACCGAATTCACCTATGATCCGGAGGTCACACCCAATTTGCCTGCCAGTTTCTATTATTCCGGCTATTTTACAACCGCCGTAAAAATGCAGGAATTCCTGCCGGTAGACCCCAACAAGGTTTATCGCCTGCAATCCTATATCCGGCAGGAGAGTCAGGCCGGCGACTGGAGCGCTTTTGCCAATGCAGAACGGCATGCCCAGTATATGGGGCTTTATGCTTACGATGCGGACTGGCAAGTGATCAATGCCCAGCACCATATGCGTTACAAACACAATGGTATCGACAGCCTGACAACGCTGGCTGCACCGCTTGCCCCGGGGGATACGACAATTCTGCTGGCGGATGCCAGTGGCTGGAATGAAACTGACACCTCGACCTCTAACCGGGGGGTGATCATTTTCGGCTACAGGAACAGCGCCGGATACAAATACGAATACTACAGCAGACTGGTCGAATCTGACCTGTTCGATCTGGGTCAGGTCGATAAAGCGACACATGCGATCACCCTGAACAAACCTTTTCCCGCAAACATGGGAAATCCGGATGATCCGTCGGGGGTCTGGCCGGCCGGCACAAGAATTGCCAACCCCTCAAGCGGCAGTTCGTTCAAATACGCATTCTATTCAAACCTGCATGTCCCGCAGGTGGACCGCTGGTATTCGACAAACGGCTATATTGGCGGTGTCGATAATTCGGGGACCAACTATACGGCCAATTTCCCTCCGGGCACCGCATATGTCATCCCTTTCTGGCTGCCGAATTTCAGCAATCGCGCGGGCGGTTTTTCGGGGCATCCGGATACGGGGACAAACCATAAAGTATGGTTCACCGGCGCGTCGGTCACCCCTGAACCTCTGGCTGCATTGTCCGAGGTGCTGACCGGTGCAAGCACGGGGCGCAAAGATATCAAAGTGCCTGTGGGCGATTTTGCAACCGGCTCTGTTTCGCTTGTTGCGACCAGCACAAGCGTTGATCCACTGTAACAGAACCCTGCATCCTTCAGGTCCGGCCCCGGTCAGGCCTGAAGGAAATCAATTCCCCGGTCGCTGATGCTTGCGGCTGTCAACCGTCCTGTTGCGTAGGCCCCGGTGTCAATTGCAACACGTCCGTTTTCAATTGTCGGGCTGTCTACAATGGTATGGCCATGCACGGTCCAGATTCCGTCCTGTCTGGGCTTGTGCCCGAAATCCTTATGCCCCCATTTCAACACCCGTTCCTTCTGCTGCCCGATCGGCACCGAAGGGTCGGCGGCGGCATGGACCACGGCCACATTTCCGCTTTGCCAGAACGCCGGAAGTGCCCGCAACCAGTCAAGCATATCCCGGCCCATCGCCTCGACCAGTTGATCCCTGGCATATTCCAGCGCATCCCCGCTGCTGCCGGTTGAAACCCCCGAGACACCGAAACTGGCCAGTGTTTGCAATCCGCCGAATTTGATCCAGCGCGCGCCCCGTTCGACAGGGTCGTCGATAAATTTGAGCATCATGTCTTCGTGATTGCCCGCCAGACAAACTGCCGGGCTGCCCTCCAGCGCAAACAGCCGCCTTAGAACGGCCGCGCTTTCTTCGCCACGATCCACATAGTCCCCGACAAACACAAGCCGCGCCAGCCCGCCCCCCTCGGCCTGGTCCAACTTGTCCAGAAGGCGGGCAAGCAAACTGTCACAACCATGCAAATCCCCGATAACAAAGAATGTCTCGCCCGGTTTGACCGGCGCGTCAAAAGGTTCTGTGTCCGGGGCGGAGCTGCTTGAGAAAATTCGGCGCAGGAGTTTCATAGGCCCATATTAACCCGGGATACAGATTTCCACCATATCCCGAAGGTTATTAATTCCGGAATGTGATACCGTAAAGTAACCATGTCAATATGGCCAACCGGAGCACCCTATTGAAACTGCGCCGCCGGAATCCAGACAGTAAAACTGGCCCCTTCCCCTTCCTTGCTCTGCGCCCTAATCTGGCCACCACTGCGCGAGACCAGCTTTTGACTGATGGACAGACCCAGCCCCGTGCCTTCGGCCTGTTTGGTGGTAAAGAACGGATCAAACACAGATTCCAGCACCTCGCACGACATGCCGATACCGGTATCCGAGACCTCGATCTCGACACCCTGCACCCCGTCCCTGTCTTTGTTGGCCGACCGCAGGGTCAGCGTGCCGCCATCCGGCATGGCATGGATGGCATTCACGATCAGGTTGATCAGAACCTGTTGCAATTCCGTGCGGTTCATCGCAACGGGGCGGTCTGCCTTCAGATCCAGCACCAGCGTGATATTCCCCTTACCCAGCAAATGTTGCACCAGCGGGATACTGTCATTGATCACCTCGTCCGGCACATGATGTTCAACCAACCCCGCGTATTCCTCGGGGCGGGCAAATTGCAGCAACTTGCTGACCAGAACATTCACACTGTGGACCTGTTCGTAAATCAGGCCGAATTCGGTATCCAGCCCTGTATCATCACCCACCTCTTGCCGGATCACATCCAGATTGCCCTGTATCACCGCAATCGGGTTGTTGATCTCGTGGGCGATGCCGGCGGTGATTTCGCCAATCGCTGCCAGTTTCTCAGCCACCAGCAATTGCTTGGTCGTGGCTTCCAGCCGCTGGTTCGCTTCGCTGAGTTCGCGTGTGCGTTCAGCCACGCGTTTGTTCAGCTCTTCCGCCCAGTCGCGCAGCTTTTGGTCGCGCTCCTGCAATTGTTCCAGCAGGTGATCCAAATGCCCTGCCACGAGGCCCACTTCATCCTGACCCGCCGGCAGGCCGGTGCGCGCACCCAAATCACCATCCTCGACTTTGGAAATAGTGGCCACCATACGTTCCAGCGGTTTGATAATCCCGCCCGCCCAGCGCAGGAAGATCGGCACAGACAGTAGAACCACGGCCAGAAAACCGCCCAGTATCGTTTTCAGGGTCCGCTGCTTGGCCGCCTGAAACGGGGTGTCCAGAAACCCGACATACAGCATCCCGACCCTATTGCCGAAGCTGTCCACAATCGGTTCATAGGCCGAGATATACCAGTCATTGACGACGAACGCCCGATCCAGCCAAACCTTGCCACCATCCAGCACGGTTGAACGCACGATGGCGGATACGCGCGTGCCCAGTGCACGAACGTTTTCAAACAGACGTACATTGGTGCTGACGCGGACGTCTTCCAGAAACAGGGTGGCAGTGCCACGGCTGCCTTCGGTCAGGCTGGCGGCGGGGTAAACCAGATCATTGATGGTATCGATAAAGGACAGGTTGCGGTTCAACAGCAGCCCACCGACCAGCGCGGCAGGGGTACCGGCCTGAACCGCCGAGGCCGTGTGAACCACCATACCCCGGGTTTCTGCCTGTCTGTCGGTTGGCACAGCAGCTTGGGTTGGAACCAGTTTTATCACTGCTTTTTGCGCCAGAACGGGTGAAATTGCGGCCAGATCACCAGCCTGAAAAATATCGATTTCGGTCGCATCATGGCCTTCAATAGCCTGCATAACGACTGGCCATTTCATTGCGTCCAGATTACCGGCAAGGGGCGGGGCAGAAATGATCTGGCCATCCTTTGTCACGAAATACAGAAAATCCAGCCCCAGATTTGCACGTTCGGCCTCCAGATAGGCGGCAATTCCAGCGTCATCGCTATCCCGCATCACACGCGCAAATTCGGCCGAGTCACCCAATGCCTTCACCCGCTCTCCGCTGCGTTCCAGAATACCTTGGAAATACTGATGGGCGATGGTCAGATCGCCATTCACTTTGGCAATCAGGAGATTGTCAAACCGGTTGACCCAGTTCACCCCGACCACCCATAAAAACAGCGGCATCACCACCAGCATGGGCAACAACGCAATCGCCAGCAGGCGGGCGCGGACCGAGCGAAACCATTTTATCCGGCTGTGCAGAGACCTAGACATCCCACATCGCGCATTTGCGGTCGATGGTTTTGCGTGACACACCCAGCCGGCGCGCGGCCTCGGCGCGATTGCCGCCGCAGGCATCCAGAACCGTCAGGATATGGCGACGTTCGACCGCTTGCAGGGAATCCGGCGCGGCATCGGTGTCGTCCTCGTCACCACCGGAAAATTCCGGCGGAAATTCCCCGAGGATAAGCGAGCGTTCAATCAGGTTGCGCAATTCGCGCACATTGCCGGGCCAGTCATAGCAGGACAGTTTCAACAGCACCTGTTCGGTCAGCGGCAGCGGCGGCACGCGCAATTCATGCGACAGCTTTTTCATGAACATCGCTGCCAGTTCCGGCAAGTCGCTGATACGCTCCCGCAAGGTGGGCATACGAACGTTCAGCACGTTGATCCTGTGATACAGATCCTCGCGGAATTTACCCTGTTCAACAGCCGACGGAAGGTCGGCATTGGTGGCAAATATGAACCGCAGGTTCAGCGGAACCTCGCGTTGTGATCCAAAGGGGCGGATGCGCATTTCCTCGATCACCCGCAGCAGAGTGGCCTGCAACGACAGCGGCATTTCCGCGATTTCATCAAAGAACAATGTCCCGCCGCTGGCATAAAGCAAAAGGCCATCCTGCCGTCCGTGGGCTTGCGACGGATCATTCTGAACATTGCCAAACAGTTCATTCGCGATCACCTCGGGGGAAAATGACGCGCAGTTGACCGGCACAAAGGGTTTGTCGGAGCGGTCCGACATGGCATGCAATGTGCGGGCGGCGATTTCCTTGCCGGTGCCGGTATCGCCGGTAAACAGCACCGGCGTCGGCAGCGGCGCCACCCGTTGCAGGGTTTCGCGGATATCGGAAATTTCTTTTGAATTTCCCAGCAACCGCCCCCGCCCTGCCGTGGCATCTGCCGACAATTCATATTTCAGCAGGTAGTTCTCGCGTTGCAGGTGCAGCCGGTCCATGCTGCGGGCCACCGCGTTCAGAATCTGGTTCGAGCGGAACGGTTTCAGCACGAAATCCACCGCCCCGGCCCGCAGCGCCTGAATGGCGGTTTCCAGATCGGCAAAGGCCGTAATCAGAATGGCATCCGCGAAAAACCCGACCTGACGCTGTTCGCGCAGCCATTCAAGACCGGATTTTCCGGGCAGGATATTATCAAGAATAACAATATCATAGTGATTGTTATCCAGCAGGCGCGAGGCCTCTTCCACATTGGCGGCCTGTTCGACCCGCTTGCAGCGCGGGCCAAGGATTTTCACCAGAAAGTTGCGCATCCCCGGTTCATCGTCCACGACAAGGATCGAGCACAGCTCAAGCCCCGCGCCAAATTCAGACGTCATATCGGGTCCGGATTTTTCAGGTTTATTCATAGGTGCCCCAGCGAACAGGTTGCAATGTTCAACCTGCCTAACCTGCGCTATTGTTCACCAACTTTCAACCTTCTGCTTGCTCTATATCCTTCAAGGTTTCGGCAACCAGTTCGCCCAGCCCCAGCACCTCGAGGTGATCCATATCGCGCTCTTCCAGCCCCTCCTCGAACACAGTGCGACAGTTGGCACAGGGCACGACCACGGCCTCCAACCCGTCAATCGCGTTCAACTGGTCCGCCTTGCACCCGAAGGCCGCAT
>Ga0256840_1000785_pt1 | contig 31628 bp, 29 predicted proteins | sample 355202metaG_FD_185969 | JGI IMG/M metagenome (GOLD analysis project Ga0256840, IMG submission 185969) | Hydrothermal vent microbial communities from Mid Atlantic Ridge, Atlantic Ocean - 355-202 | ecosystem: Environmental > Aquatic > Marine > Hydrothermal vents | place: Atlantic Ocean: Mid... | reverse complement strand
GAAATTATATCAAGTGAAGTCTTAACCCCTTGCTGATTAAGTTGTTTAATCCACTGAGAGGTAGCATAATTCTCGCCTTCGTCGCTAGTTACTGCTAGTTCAAAAATTTGAATTTGTTTTAGCTGATTAGTTTTAATTTGATCTATTTTAGCCGAAATCATTGGAAGCGCCAGCTCAGGGTTTAAACAATAACCAGCCACCTCAACAGACTGTCCATTTAATAACTGCTGCTTTAAGCTAGCTGTGGTCTTTTGCGGTTTATCTTTATCCATCATAGCAGCAGCAACCGTTAACCGTAAAAACTGCATAACAAACTGCTCACCCTTTAATACCGGCTGCCAACAAATTAACTTATCAATATAAGGATCATATTTTTGTAAATAACTTAAAGCCAATAAAACACCGGTTCTTAATCCCCATAGACTGATTAACTTATAATGCTTTTCTTGTAACCATTTAACTGCAGTATTAATATTCTCAAGCCAAGTATCCCAAGTGGCTTCAGAAAAATCACCTTGACTATCACCCGTACCCCACAAATCAAGCACTAAAACAGAAACACCCTGCTCAGCATAGGCTTGAGCCTGCATAGCAACCATATGTCGAGATTTATTCATTTCTTCAGCAAATGCAGGGATATGAATAATACATTGCGAATTAGGGTTATCTAACGGTGAATAATACATTGCAAAAATCTGCCCTAATTCTGCAGAAATAAATAAAGGTAATGTTTTATAGGTTGACTTCCCTTTCATAAGCTTACAATTAAAGTTTACCTTCAACAAAGGTAACTAAAGAACTTACAGTTTCAAATACTTGGGCATCAATTTCATCATCTTCAACAAAAAAACCAAATTTATCTTCCAGTGCCGTCAAAAGAGAGACCACTGCCATAGAGTCAAATTCAGGAAATGCACCTAACAATGGCGTGTCTTCTTTTAACAATGTATTATCACCTTGAAGCTGTAAAATGCTGATTAAAACCCCTTTAATATCTGTTGATATTGACATATATACCTAAATTTCTATAAATAACACAAACTATCTGACACAAACCCTTAACTTATCTATTATAGTAAATATTTCTTAAAATAAAACCTTATAAATTCATTACACATTTTTAAACAGCCCTTCCAAGTGCGCCAATTAAAGATCATGATCCCCCACCGCTCACGCCTATGAGACATCCATTCCTTTTTATATGCATCATCACCGCTTAAATAATCTACCGTCTCTACCTTATCAATATCTATAACGTGGCGCATTAAAGTAGCGGTTAAAATAGAACCCGCTGACATTTTCTTATATTTCTCGTCATAAGCTAATTTATAAATATAAGCCGTTTTGTCTGCAACAATCCATAACTGGGCAGCAATTGCTACTCCATCTAAATAAGCAATGCCTAACCGTAAAACATTTTGTTCCGCTGCCACACGAATCAAGCCAGAGATAAAATCAGGGTAAGTTTCTTGGTCTTTCCAGCTTAAAGCATAAATTGATTGAAACTCAGATATAGCTTTTTCTAGCCCTTTACCCTTAGTCACAATCTCAATATGTGTACCATTAAGGTGTTGAAACTGTTTTAATTTCCGAGTCACCGTATTTTTAACACGTGATGAGAGTGTTGAAAAATACTGATCAAAGGATCTGTGATTAACCTCTAAATACCAATTACCAAAGCAAAAAAAAGGGATGCTAGGTAAACTTACCTGTTTTAAATCAGCTAATAAAGTAAATACCTGCTGTTTAGAGATAGCATTCAATGTTAATACATTCCAGCTTACCTCTATATCACTTATCCCCTTAAAAAGCTCTTGATAGTCTTGTCGACAGTATTCAGTTGTACAAGACAAGATATTAAAACTGGGGGAGTAATAATTGCTTAGGCTTGTTAAATTAGTCTCTTGAAGCTTCAGAGGTAATATTAATTTTAACTTGCCTGAATCTTCATAAGTTAAAAAAAAAGCCTTTTCAGTATTGGATAAAACTGTATCTATCCAGTTTTTATACCAAGCTAAAGATGAAAAAAAATCCACATGTTGCTGACTAAAAAGCTGAACAGCCTCTACGGGTAAATTATCAAATTCATATTTTCTACAAGCCATCGGTTAATAGAGCATCTATTCTTTTTAAATTGGTATCCCAATTATAATATTCAAGCACACAATCACGAGCAGCACTGAGGTTATTTTCATCTAAAGACTCCAGTAGTTCAATAGCTCCCGAAACCATCTCTGCAACTGTTTCTGCAATAACAGGTTTAAACTCAGGGTATGACCGAATCCCTCTCATTGCATTATCAGTAGCTAGTATAGGTTTTTCCATCGCCATCGCTTCAAGCACTTTATTTTGTATGCCTCGAGCAATTCTTAAGGGGGCAACAGAAATAGTTGCACCTGCTATATAAGGGCGAATATCGGGAACACTCCCTGTCACAAAAACATCTGGGTTTTCGGCAAGTTTCATCACTTCATCACTGGGGTTCATCCCCACAACATAAAAACAAGCATCGGGTACTTGTTGTTTAATTAATGGAAAAATCTCCTCAGCAAACCATATTGCCGCATCAATATTAGGCCAATAATCCATTGCTCCCGCAAATACAAAAATAATTTTATCTTTAGGGTAAGGTGAATCATACGATATAGCGGAATCAAAATACTGACTATCGACACCATGAACTCTAAAAACCACTTTATTCGCAACCTCAGGTACTAATTTTTTAAAAAAATCAGCCTCTTCCTCAGAAACAAAGACAGTTGCATCAAATGCATTGGCCATAGCTGATTCATAAGCTAATAATTTTTTAGACTCTCGAAGGTAAAGCCAGCTCAAAGGCCATAAATGATCTTTAGCATATAAACGCCACTTATCAGAATCAACATCAACTAAATCTAAAACAGAATGACCTTTAACAGGTAACTTAGAGCTAACATATTGAGCCATCACACCAGAAAAAACCAAAACAGATTCAATTTTTTCTTGTTCAATAGTTTTATCCACCCAGTTTTGGAGTTTTTGATTTCTATAGTAGGGTAACGATAAAGCCTCACCTGTGACTAAACCTCGTAAACTCATTATTTTGGATACTTTAGGGTTAAGCCCAACCACACAACTATCTACACAGTATTTTTTAAGCTCATCCACATACTGCCAATCGACTTCATCGTCAATAAAACAGCCCAGACAAACCTGATAACGCGATGATAAAAATTTCAATAAATTAAAAGAAGCAATTTTATCTCCTTTATTCGGTGGATAAGGTAATCGATGCACAAGATAAAGTAGTTTTTCCATAATCTAAAATAACAAAGTAGAAGCGGTCTTCAGCCGCGAAAATGTTGAGCAGGAAAAGCCCCCAAACTAAAGACAGTCCCTACAAACCTAATAATTAAACGTCATCAGCTTCCAAAGACCGCAAATAATCATTCATATCACTATTAACCACACGATCATAAATCTCTGCAACAGGCACACTGCAATCAATTGACTCAAAAAACACCTCATCTCCTAAATAAAAATGTTCAGGCTGCCAATGGTTATTACGCCGACAGACCTCTACGTCCACCACATCCTGCTCAATCACTACATACTCTTGCAAACTAAGTAATTTTTGATATGCAGTACGCTTTAATGTGTGATCAATACGACGGGTAGATTTTGATAACACCTCAACAATAATGAATGGCGTATCGGTAATACCATAATCATTCGCCTCATGGTCACACACTACAAGCACATCCGGATAAAAAAAGTCCTTACCCACTTGCACTTTCATATCTGAAGCAAAAGGCTCACAAGGTGTGTTTTTCAAATGGACACCAAGCTCTCTAATAATGCTTGAAACCAAACGATTATGGTTAGTACTCGCACCCGCCATAGCATATACATCACCATTAATCAGCTCATGTCGAATCTCACTCAGCAGCTCACCATCCAAATACGCTTGCTCAGATAATGGTGGTACTTTATATTTTAAATTCACAACACCCTCTAACTTAAACTCACGTAGGAGCGGTCTTCAGCCGCGAATCGTTACGCCAAAATCGCGGCTAAAGACCGCTCCTACAACCAAACAGCATCCCAAAACGGATAAGCCCCAAGACTTTTAACCAACCCAGCCCTCAAAGGATTAGCAACAATATACCGCGCAACCTGAAGCACATCCTCTTCTTTACGTAACGCATGATCATGATAACCCTTCTGCCAAAGCACACCTTTAACACCACAACTAGGTTGCATCAATTTTGCCGCTCTTGATGAACGTCCCTTAACTCCCTGTATTACTTTAGCCAAACTATAATCATTTTTCAACACAAACAACCAATGAAAATGATCTGGCATCACCACAAAGGCCAAACTTTCAACATGTTCCTGCTTATGTTGAAAACGTAGCGCATCAACCACAATTCGTGCCAAATAAAAATCAGCAAACACCTTTCTACGTTGTTCAGTAACAGAAGTCACCAAATAAATTTGGTTATTTCCTGAAAACCGTCCCTTCCGCAATTTTTTAGCATGTGGCATTCCGACCTCCCCTTACAAAAAACACCCGTACGTAGGAGCGGTCTTCAGCCGCGAACCGTTACGCCAAAATCGCGGCTGAAGACCGCTCTTACAACACCTTATGCCTTACCGCTTCAGCAGTATAATCTTCAAGCCAACTCAACGAGCGATATTAGACCGCACACCCAACCAAAATGAAAATTGAGCTACACAAACTAAAACTAACAAAATAAAATTAGTCCAACAAAACCTTATAAACAAAGCCTCACCCGTTAAATAATGAGCCCTATCAGGGCTAAGTAAAAACTGTAACGCAGAAAAAACCTGGTCATATTTAAATATAAACTCTTCTGTCGCCCATGTTAAAAACATATAACCAAGAGGAAATGATAACAACACAACACTAATAGCCCACACAAAAACGCTAACACGGCGAAATATAAAAGATGATGCTAAAAGAGCACCAGCAAAACTAAATAAAAATAGATATAAAACAAAACCAATAACAGCAAATGAATATCCCTCATTCATCATTAATTCAGTTAAATTATCTGTCGCAGCTTCAATTACAATAATCCAAAAATCCAATGGAAGTAGTAAGCACATAATAACAAAACCTGACACAAAATAAACAGCCAGCCTTTCTTTTAAACCAATAATACTCAATACAGACAAAGTACTACCAAACAAAGCAAATGAAAAAACACTAAATAATACAAAAAAACGGACAAAGATCTCAACTTCAGGAAAAACACCAAGCACAGGAAAGCCAACAACATCATAAATACTTTCGATAGGAGCCGCTATTCTTATAAATACCCATGCAAAAAAGGAATGAATCCCAACACCATAAATAAAACATAATAGAGCATTCATTTTTTGCTTTATAGCTCTCATTAGGTACAAAATAGGAAAGGCTAAGCACCAAAAAAAAGATAAAGACAAAGCAATACTATTAAAAAAGACAAAATCTCCAGCAACTAACTCTCTAATGTTATAAGGCACTGCTGAAGATTGACCTGCCCAAAATAACCCTATAGAAAGAACAATTACTAATGTTACACACAGTATCCAACTTTGCCACTCAACCCATAGTTTATTATCTTTCTGTTTCAAAAACGCTTGAGGGTTCCTCTCCACCCGTGTATTCAAAAGGTCACCCACAACTGCATCATCATTCCCTGAAACAGAAAACAAAGCTTTTCCTATGTTAAACCCTAACATCCCCCCAATCACATAAAGCAATACATCCGTAGAACTAACTACTTTTCCTGGTATAAAAACTTGCCCTACTTCGATAAAAACGGCAAACAGCATTAAGATCATAAGCACCAACCAGAAAAAAAAGGTTCTATATTTATATGGACGCAGCATAAATGCCAAAATCACACCTAAAGGCATAAAAAAAAGAACCTTGTGGAATATCTCAGTCAATGCTCTAAATTCAGTCCCATAGTAATAAGCATAAAAAGGGACATTAAAAAAACCCTCTATTCGATCTGCAACTAAACCTGGTGAAAACTCAAAATCAAAGGGGTACCAGAAAACCATCATATCCACAAAAAACCAGATAAAATACGCTAACCCACCAATAACAAGTGACCTTTCAGGTGTAAAATTTAAATCATCAGCCTGCTTATCATTGTTAATGCTCCGTTCACGCGTTAACCATACACCAATCCCTCCACCTATTAAGCCTAAACAAATATCTGTAGCATCTGTCACACGGCTGAACACAAATAATTGAAAAAATTCAATAGCGACGACTGCACTAAAAACCTTAAACAAAAGTTGACTAGTCTTATTTACAGTAGTACTTCTTTTCCACAGAATTGAAACAGGCACCCATAATAGGATTTCACTTCCCCATTCATATAAATTTTCAATAAAGGACTCTCTTAACCCAGTAAAAGGAATTAAAATAATTCTGCCTTCATTCCATTTATGATAAAGCTCTACCGCACTAAGCGTTAGATCTAATGGCATGACACTGTAAAAAAAAATCCCCGCTAAATACACATACAAATAGAGGCTAGTTTTTTTTTCTGCTGACTCAGCAGCCACCCACTTCCCAAGAAACGTAAGTACCCGGCCACCAAAGGTCCACCAACCAGCCACACCAATGACCGCACCAAGACTCTCAGCAATAATGTCATTAATAGAAACAGTTCGAGGGGGGAAAAAAAGTTGCGTAAACTCAATAGAAAAACATAACAGAATACAAAATAGGAAAACAGCACATGAAGTAATAATATTTCGGGCTAAATTACGCTCTACAGATAACACTCCCACCCATAAAAAAGCTAAAGGAATAAAAAGCAAAATATTAGCAACCCAGTCTGCTCGTGAGCCAATACCCAAATTTAAGTATCGTATATTTTTAAAAGAATATAGAGCATCATCTAAAGGGATAGGTCTAAACTCCAACGGTACAAGGCTGCCGTAAATGACAAAAACCAAATATACTAGTGCAGCATATAATAAAATTCGTTTCATGCGAGTCCCCTCAAAATCACTATAAAAACCCACACCCTACCTTAACCTAGACTGGTAATTTTTAAGGTAAATCAACACACTAATAATAAAACTTTTAAACCCTCTAGCCTTTTTATACAAAGGCTTATTGTAAACTGCCTTTAAATCAACGACTTCAAGCTCTAGTGCCAGAGCATTATTAATTAATTTTAAAGTATTTTCAGGTCGCTCAATCAAATCATCAAACAAAAGATCAAAACAGGGTAATTGATTTTTTTTAACAAAATGCTTAATAATAAACTTAATTTTAGCGTTATAAGCTGAGCAATAATTAACACTCTGAACATTACGTCTTAATAATTCAGATATCCATCGCTGTGAAATAGAGCGATCCAAAAACACTACTTGAAAACTATCTCTAGGTAATAAATGCACCCAAAATGGCATCGTTACCCATAGTCGAGGGTCTTTCCATACCCAAGGTTCTGAGTGCTCACAATCGGCAATAAATGACTGGAATGGAGAAAGGTCGATACTTGTTAATAAGCCCTCTACCTCGGCTACCTTTTCGGGCTTAACAACAACACTATAGTCCTTATCATAATCAACAGTCTTTAATAACAAATCATTCAAATACACCAATTGACTATTTTCATAGGTATTGTAATCCGATTTTTTACAAGTCGAATCTCCAGCCCAATACCCTGCGCTAGAAATTAAATGAGTCAAGACAGAGCTGCCCGATAAACCACTCGTAAGAACAATAATATTTTTCATTAGATATCACTACAAATAATGTAGGAGCAGTCTTTAGCCGCGAACCACTACGTATAATTTGCGGCTAAAGACCGCTCCTACAAAAAAACAATCATCAAATTATCTCATATCCTTTTGGAAAAAATCACAAAACAGCTTATAATTCAAAACTAGCATATAAAACCACCCAACAACTATCACTAGTGATTAAATGACATCACAGCTTTCCAAAAAACATCACATCTTAGTGCTTGATGGCGAACAATACTCATCACTCTCCATCGTTCGTTCACTCGGCAGAAAGGGACTTACGGTGACTGTTGCAGCAGCTGATAGCAATGCTATTTGTCGCTATTCAAAATACACGACTAATTTTATCACTTACCCCAACCCATTAATTGATGTAGATGGCTTCTGTGATGCGATTAAAAAATTAGTCACAGAAGAAAAATACCAACTAATAATACCCGTTACCGAACTCACCACCCTACCACTGTCTAAAATTCGTGAGTCTATTGAAAAGCACACAATTTTAGCAGTAGCAGACAAGAGTGCACTAGAATCCGTAACAGACAAAGCCAAAACTTTTAACCTAGCAGAACAAGTGGGTGTTCCTGTTCCTAAAAGTCATTATATTACTCAGTTAGAGGCACTCACTGAATGTATTAACCAGGTAAACTACCCTGTCGTTATTAAACCATCACGTTCAATAACTGACCAAAAAGATGATATACGTGCTAAATTAAATGTCGATTATGCATTTAACAAAGAAGAGCTAACAAAAAAAGCCAGCCAATTCCTTAAAACCTCGGAAATTATACTTCAAGAATATTTTGAAGGTATCGGCACTGGTATTGAATTAATTGCCGACCATGGCACCGTTATTCATGCTTTTCAACATGAGCGGCTTCATGAACTGCCACTAACAGGTGGAGGTAGTTGTCTACGTAAAAGCACCGCTATTCACCCCCAATTGTTAGCTCATTCTAAAGCACTTATAAAAGCACTTAATTGGCACGGAGTAGCCATGATTGAATTTAAATACAACCTAACGACAGACACCTGCTGTTTAATGGAAATTAATGGCCGGTTCTGGGGCTCCCTCCCTTTAGCCGTTTCATCAGGCTCTGATTTTCCTTGGTTTTTATATCAACTGCTGATTAATCATCAACATCCTCAACAATTTAGCTCAACACCGGGGCATATTTCACGCAAAATACAAGACGACCTTTATTGGTATATACAAACCTTATTTCGCAGAGATAACAGCCCACTGATTAAATGGCCAAGTAAAATACAACTGCTCAAAGATTTTGTGTCTATTTTTTATTACAAACATCATTTTGACGCCTTTTATTATAAAGACTTAAAACCTGGGTTTATAGACCTTAAACGTACTGCATCATGGTTCTATACCTTTACTCATGACTTTATCCAAAAGCGTACTCTCTATAAAAAGCACCTCAAAATAAAGCAAAGCGCAGCTTTAAAACAACCGTTATCAACAGCGAAAAAACTACTATTCCTATGTTATGGCAATATTAATCGCAGTGCCGCAGCTGAATGTATTTACAAACAACAAAGTACATCAGCCCGGTACCAAGTGCAATCAGCGGGCTTTCATCCCAAAGATAAGCGCCCTGCTGACCCAAACATGGTTAAAACAGCCAAACTGCAACAAATAAATATGCAAAACTGCAGCTCTCTAACTGTTGACTTGCAAATGCTAGAGACAGCAGACTTAATTTTTGTTATGGAAATTGATCATTTATTAAAACTGTTTGCTATATACCCACAAGTCAAAAATAAAACCTACCTACTAGGTAGCCTAGATAAAGACATAACAAAACCACTAGAAATCAGCGACCCCTATGGAAAAACAGCCGATGAATATCAACAGTGCTTTAAGCAAATAGAGTCTTGCGTTGGATATTTAACTGATATTACAAAAAACAGGGATTAAAATAAGCTATCTCACCTCTCACCATTGATTGTAAAAAAGAAAGGTAGGAGCGGTCTTTAGCCGCGAATGTATTAAACCGCTACTCATATTATCCATATATTCATGGCTAAAGACCGCCCCTAAGAGATATGATAAGATTATTGCTAAATAAGAGGTCATTATGAATTATTCAGAACATATTACAATTGAAGCTGGTAAACGCGGTGGACAACCGTGCATAAGAGGTTTACGCATTAGTATTTATGATGTCTTATTGTGGCTAGCTGAAGGTATGTCAGAAAATGAAATTATAGAAGATTTCCCAGAATTAAAATCAGAAGATATTAAAGCTTGTTTAGCGTTTGCAGCTAACAGAGAACATAATATCAGCACCCTTCTATAATGAAATTATTGTTAGATGAAAATCTTTCTCGCCGAACCATCCCTTTTATACAAGATATATACCCAAATAGCACCCAGATTTCATTGCTAAATATGGAACATTATAGTGACATAGAAATTTGGAAATTCGCCAAAACCCAAAAATATGTCATTGTAACTAAAGATTCTGACTTTATTGATATGTCAATTTTATACGGGCAACCCCCCAAAATTATTTGGTTAAAGATTGGTAACCAAACAAAAGCAACAACAATAAATTCACTTCTTCAAAATAGAGAAGAAATTGAAAAGGCTTTAATACTAGAAGATAAAGCCTGCGTAGAAATTTATAGAGCAAAAATCAATTAATATTTTGAACGGCTCTATTAGTCAACTTGCACTTAGATTTTATTATCATCGCCATTCCCGAGTTTTTTCACTGGGAATCCATTAATGCATGAGAGATTTCTAATAGAAGCATGTGGGAATGGCGATAGTTTTATAAAGACAGAATCTTCCTGTAGTTTACTGGCCACCTGTTTTTTGATAATGAAACCAAACAAAAAAATGAGTATTAAACAACCCAGGAATCAATAAAATGCTTAATACACCCCAACAATACTTAGACACATCAAACCTAAAACACCCCGTATTAATCATTATCATTGATACCGAAGAAGAGTTTAACTGGAATGAGCCCTTTAACCGCAAAAACATTAGCGTAAAAAACATAGCCCACCAACAAAAAGCACAAAAAATATTCGCCAAATACGGCATAAAACCCACCTATGTCATAGACTACCCCGTAGCGAGTCAACCAGAAGGTATACAGCCACTAAAAGAACTTTATGACAATAAACTATGCGATATAGGCGCACACTTACACCCTTGGGTCACACCACCCTTTACCGAAGATGTAAATAATCACAACTCCTTTCCTGGTAATTTAAGCTATGAACAGGAATATGAAAAACTAAAAACATTAACAGACACGATTACTGAAAATTTTGGCTTCAAACCCTCAATATATAAAGCAGGACGTTATGGTGTTGGAGTAAACACCACAAAAATATTACAAAAGCTAGGCTACAGCATAGATTGCAGTGTGGTACCTAACTCAGACTTTAGTACGACAGAGGGGGCCAGTTTTAGCAATATAAAAAATTGTCAGCCCTACCCTTTTGCAAACGGAAAAATACTAGAAGTACCACTAACAGTTGATTATGTAGGGCATTTAGCCAAAGCAGGAACACCCTTTTATAAAATAATTCAACAAGATAGCCTGATAAAACTTAAAATACCCGGCATCTTATCCAGACTAGGTTTGTTTGAGCGTATACGCTTATCGCCCGAAGGCCAAAACATAACTGAATTAAAACAGCTGACTCTCAGTATGTTAAAACAAAAACAAAAAGTTTTTTGCTTAACATACCACAGCTCCTCACTTATGATAGGCGGCTCACCCTATGTAAACAGTGAAAAGGAATTAGCCGCATTTTTAGATACAGTTGACCAATACTTGGATTTTTTTAAAAATACAATAAAAGGTAAATGTAGCACACTAAAACAATTGTAGGAGCGGTCTTTAGCCGCGAACGTACCGTAAAATCGCCACCCATATTATACCCATACACTCGCGGCTAAAGACCGCTCCTACAGATATCCCAACATAGAAAACAGGAGTAAATGATGTCTGCCATAAAAAAAATAGCCTCAATCAGCGTAGAAGAGTATTTACACGACGAATCAAACCGAGAAATAAAACATGAATTCATTAATGGTGACGTTTATGCAATGGCAGGGGCAAGTGCTAATCATGAAAGAATATCCATGAATTTATCCGTTAGTTTTGCAACCCACTTAAAACTTTCTCCTTGCGAGCCCTTTGGCTCGGATATGAAGGTAAAAGCAGGAACAAACTTCTTCTATCCCGATGTGCTAGTAGATTGTAGTTTTGATGAATCAGAACCTTTCTATACAGAAACACCCATTATCATTATTGAAGTACTATCAAAATCAACCCACCAAAAAGATCGCACTACTAAGCGTTTTGCTTATCTTAATATACCTACTCTACAAGAATATGTATTGATTGAACAAGACTTTGTAGATATTGAAGTAGTCAGAAGAAAAGATGATTGGAGCTCAAAGCACTATTTTTCAGGCGATAAAATTACATTTGAATCCATAGATTTAACACTAGAAGTAAAAGATATTTATGCTAGAGTTAATAACAGCAATATGATCAACTCAGCTAATAAAACAGTACCCACTACGGATTAAAACCACTAATAGCCAACTAAACCAAATGAAAATTAATTTAATTAAAAAGCACCAAACCACATAAGAATTATTTATGCTATTTAACTCATACATTTTTATTTTTGCTTTCTTACCAATTACATTTAGCATCTATTTTCTCTTGGCTAAATACAAAAGTGGAGAAACGGCTATTAGCTTTCTAGTTATAGCCTCTTTGTTTTTCTATGGTTGGTGGAACCCTATATACCTCTTACTCATTTTAGTATCTATTGGTATAAATTACTTTACTGGGGAAGCTATTGTTCGCAGCCGTTCAATATCTAGAAGTAACTATACGAAATGTCTTTTTATATCAGGTTTAATATTTAACCTTGGGTTATTAGCTTATTTTAAATATGCTAATTTTATAATTGAAAACATCAATTTATTTTTTGGTTTTACAACAAAAATTAATGAAATAATTTTACCACTAGCGATTTCATTCTTCACCTTTCAACAAATTGCCTACCTCGTTGATACATACAAAGGCATAACTAAAGAATTCAAGTTTACACACTACGTCCTCTTTGTTACCTTTTTTCCACAGCTAATCGCTGGCCCTATTGTCCATCATAAAGAAATGTTACCCCAGTTTATGAAGCTGGATAACATGAAACCTAGTCTTGATAATATTATAATAGGCTGTAATATTTTTGCTTTGGGATTATTCAAAAAAGTTGTACTTGCTGACGGTATAGCTCAATACTCTAGCCCCGTTTTCAATACTGCCTTAACTGGCGAACCCATGACACTTTTTGTCGCTTGGGGTGGAGCACTTGCCTATACCTTTCAGCTATATTTTGATTTTTCTGGCTACTCCGACATGGCCATTGGTATCGCACGTATGTTTGGCATACGATTGCCAATAAACTTCTTTTCACCCTATAAATCACTCAATATTATAGAATTCTGGAGACGATGGCATATTACCTTGTCTCGTTTCCTAAGAGATTATGTATATTTTAGCTTAGGAGGAAACCGTAAAGGCAAAACTAGGCGCTATATAAACTTATTCACCACCATGCTATTAGGAGGTCTATGGCATGGTGCTGGCTGGACATTTATTTTATGGGGCAGTCTTCATGGCCTTTATTTAGTAATTAACCATGTATGGCTTTATATTCAACGAAGACTAAACCTAGAAAGCCTTAATCAACAGACACTATGGAGAGTATTCAGTTGGTTATTAACATTTGTATCAGTTGTAAATGGTTGGGTTTTTTTTAGAGCTGAAAATTTTGATACGGCACTCATCATTTTAAAAGGCATGTATGGTTTTAACGGAGTTGCATTACCAAATGCTATAGTTGCGAGACTAGGTGGGTTAAGCAACACCCTCTCCGATTTAGGAGTAACAACGTTCATCGGCGGTGGATCACAATTTATATTTACTTACTTATGGCTTTTACTACTTATGTTTATCGCGTTTACCTTACCGAATACTCAACAAATAATGGAGTCTCTTCACCATGAAGAATCAGAACAAGGTGATGCATTATTTAATCAGGGACTATTTCACAACACACTTAAGTTTCGTTACTCAATAGGTTGGGCACTCATCATGTCCGGGGCACTTGTTATTGCTATCTTTGGAATGACTCGAGTATCTGAATTTTTATACTTTCAATTCTGAAGTTATGCAAGTAAAACAATACAGCTATTATTTTATTACCTTTGTAACACTGATAAGCCTAATACTAGCGAGCACAAATTATATAATTGATCCATACTCATTATTTCAAACAAAACGGATTTCAGGTTTCAATGATAAAAAACCAGCCGCAGAAAGTCGAACAGGGCTATTTAAACCCTATAATGTCATAAATGTTAACCCTGAAACCATTATTATAGGAAACTCCCGCCCAGAAATGGGGTTAAACCCACTTTCTGAATGCTGGCCTAAAGGAATGGGAACCATCTATAACCTGACATTTCCAGGCTTAGGAACATACGAACAAGTTCGTGCGCTATTTCATGCAGTATCTACAGAAAATGTAAACAACATACTGCTAGGTGTTGATTTTATAGATTTCCTACAATTAAGAGAAGGGGCAAGCGGAATTTATTGGCCAAAACGTCAGAACGACTTTCTCGATAGGCTATTAGTAGATGAACAACAAATAAAAAACAATGTATATTCAATGGCTAAATTGAAAGATTATACTCGTTCATTATTTTCATTAGACGCACTAAATGATAGTGTTTACACTCTTATTTCACAAACTAAAAACTCAACAAACAGAACAAACCTAGGCTTTAACCCTGCAAATGATTTTAAAGAAATGGTTTACTACGAAGGTAGTTGGGTACTATTTAAACAGAAGCAAAATCTGTTAAAACGAATATTCTCTAAAAGAAATCAATCTATATATGACTCATCTAGATGGTCTATTCAATTTGAAGCCATAAAACGTGCCATTCAACTCTCAGAAACAAAAAAAATAAAACTAATCCTATTCATCAACCCTTATCATTACAGTTACTTAGAACTCATTCGCAATTCGGGCTACTGGAATGAATTTGAAAGTTTCAAAAAGAAATTAGTAGAAATAGTACATAGATATGGAAAAAATCAGGTTGAAATATGGGATTTTTCAATATACTCAAAATATAGCGTTACAACAATACCCAAAGAGAATACCAAACCTCAATACAGTTGGTTTTGGGAGCCAGCACATTACAAAGCTGAATTAGGAGAATACATGATAGCGGATATTTTTGATACTCATTGTATCGCAGGAAAAAATAAAAAAATGGGGGCAAATCTAAATAAAACTGATATTACAAAACATCTAAATCTACAAAGACAACAACGGCAGGTTTTATTAAACAAGCTAAATAATCAATTTTAATTGTTACTCATACTGATTCACTCTTAAAAACACTCGAAAAAAACATACAAAATCAGTAAGAAAAATTTAATGAATATCAGCCATAATAAACCATTTTTCTCAATCCTTATCCCAACTAGAAATCGTCCTGAGATCATAATTGATAGGAACTACGCATTGACAAATAAAATACGAGTGGTTAAACTTTTTTACTTATGAATCCTTCGCTTCTCTCAAGGAGAATTTAAATCATATTTTAGCTAGTAATGGACAGGAATTTTACATAGAATTTTGTTAGAATAATTTTTAGTGATTACTTATACTCAGAATTAAACATAGAGTAAAATATATCTTGCGACTGGTGATCTTTTTTCCAGCTAAATATTGAGTACCACTATAAATCGTGAAGTAAAACATGAGTTAATAAATGGTAACATCTATGCAATGGCTGGAGCACAAGTGCCAATCATTAAAGAATCTCAGGCAACCTTTACAGAACACTTAGATAGTACGTCTTGTGAGCCTTTTGGCTTAGCTATGAAAGTAAAAACAGGTACAAACTTCTTTTTACCCTGATGTACAGGGCAACTGTCACTTCGGTGAGCCCCCCCTTTTTACACAGAAACTCCCGTTATCATTATTGAAGTGCTGTCAAAATCAACCCATCAAAAAGATCGCACTACTAACCGTTTTGCTTATCTTAATATACCTACTCCACAAGAATATGTATTGATTGAACAAGACTTTGTAGATATTGAAGTCATCAGAAGAAAAGATGATTGGAGCTCAAAGCACTATTTTTTAGGTGATAAAATTACATTTGAATCCATAGGTTTAACACTAGAAGTAAAAGATATTTATGCTAGAGTTAATAACAGCGATATGATCAACTCGACTAATAAAACACTAATGACCACCGCTACCTAAATGAAATTTAATCTGATTAAAAACGCTAAGGCAACTCGCAACAAATAAACTACCACACATCCCTCTCCATAGTGGGAATGCAACTAATTGGCTTTCCTGTTAGTATTGTTTTTGAATAGCTCGAATGGTATATGAGTTGATATGTGACCTATTAGCTTTGCAAGAGGCTCCATAGAGTTAAATTTAAATTACCATAAATAACATTAATCAAGGGGTACACAAGCATGAAAAGACTCATTTACATCAATTCAAACCATGACAACTGCCAATATATCAATGAAGCAGTTATTTCTGCTCAGAGCTTTCGAAAGTTTGTACGTGATTGCGAAATAGTTCTTTATACTAACCAAAAAGACTTCCAACATGAAGTTTTCGATCATGTCTTTGTTGTTGATTTCGTTATCCCACCATTATTAGCTGATAAATGTCATTTAAATGGTCAAATGGTAGTTAAGCATATGGCTATGATTGAATCTCCAGCAGAATATAATTTGGTTCTCGGTAGTGATACTTTTGCACTCAGTGACAAGGTAAATGATGCATTTGACCTGTTGGAAAAATTTGACTTTGCGCTCGCCCATGCTCCGGGTCGAGTCACTGGGGGGAATTTTGATTTACCTTTTGCATGGCCAGAATTCAACTGTGATGTTATTTTTTATAGGAAAAATAACATCACTCAAAATTTGTTAAAAGAATGGCAGCATATGTATATAACTAATCAGATAGATCACCCCCATGATCAAGGATCATTTCGTTACCTTACATATCATCGAGATGTAAAAGTGGCAACATTACCTTTTGAGTACAATAATCGAGCTGGTTTATACGGAAGTCAAGGTGCCCAAAATGAAAGAAAAAATAACAAAACAATAATTTTACAAAACCGAGCATTAGTTACTGAAATTCTATCTGGTAAAGTACCTGTAGAGGAAATAATTGAACGCGCAGTTCAAAACAATAAAGTGAATAACCCTTGTATTGAATCAATTCGTTCGTTTATAAAACGGGGGATTTCAAAATTATTACGATAATTAATTGAATGTATTGGGGCTATATTTTTCCCTCTATTTGCGGCGAGCTAGTCCCAATTAGCGCAGCGCAGCTCATTAAAAGAAAAATAGCCGGAATTATCGTAAAAATACCATATACTATTTTTAGTATCTAAAACCAGTTAACTTAACATTTCGTACCAAGTCATTGTGTTAATTTAACCTCACATTGAATTAATTTGTATAAAAATAAAATAAACAGAATGAATACTGTTAACAATAAAAAACCTTTTTTCTCGGTCCTTATCCCAACAAGAAATCGCCCTACAATTATGCAGGATGCTTTGCATTCCATTTTGAATCAAAACCATCAATCTTATGAAATTATCATCATCAATGATGGATCAGAAGAACAGTACATAGCTGAATATCAAAAAAATATTCAGCTTCACAAAGATAAAGTAACATTACTCAGCTTAGAGAAATCACTTAATGGCCATGGGCCAAGTTATGCTCTAAATATGGGGGTAGCTATTGCAAAAGGAGAATACATTGCTTTTTTAGATGATGATGATGTTTGGACATCTAATACTCACCTAGCTGAGGCTCAAAAAACTATAGAAGCAGAACATACTGATCTATATTTAAGCTTACAAAAAGCGTATAAAAATGACCTGGTATTAAATGATGAGATTTGGTTAACCCCTTTAGTTAAAATACTCAACAGCACAGAAACGACTAAAATCAATATAGAAACATTGCTAAAAAGCAATGGGTTCTCACATAGAAATAATTTAATTATTAGTAAATTACTCTATAACACCCTTAAAGGGCATGATGAAAATTTGAGGTACGAAGAAGATAGAGAATTTTATTTTAGAGCTATAGATCATGCAGATAAAATTTTATTTAATCCCAGTTTTATCTCTCGACATAATATACCCAACAATAAAATATCACATTTATCAAGTTCAGCATCAAAAATAGAAAAACAATTGTCACGGTTATATTTATTAGATAAGCTGTTTATCCAGTCAAAAAACACTACACTAATAAAGAACATAGAAAGGCATAAAGTATATACTTTAAAACTACTGACTGAGATACTGTATCAAGATAAAAAGTACTTATTAGCCAGTCATTATTCTAAGCAAGCATTATTGTTAAAGTTTACTCTAAAGTGGCTATCCTTTACCTTATATTTAACTATTAAAAATATTTATGGCTCTTGATCTTATAACAAAAATTCAAGTTCTAAGAAATTTAGAACCCATTATTATGCTAAGCCATATGCGAGCTAACACCAGTTTATTTGGTCATATTTTAGGAAGTAACCCAGAAATAAACGGATATTATGAAATGCATATAGGTTATTACAGTTGGAAAAGTTTAATTAGACAAAAACTAAAATATCTTGAAAAACATAAATTTAAACAAAATTCTCGGTATATATTTGATAAAGTGCTGCATAATGAACATTATGTAAATAATGAACTTCTAATTAACAAAAAAGCAAAAGTTATTATTTCATTAAGAAGTCCTGAAGAAACGATACCTAGCATTATACAATTATATAAAGACAAGATTGATCCAAATCATGAATTTGCATCACTTGATGGTGCAATCAACTACTATAAAAACAGATTACAGCAACTAGAAAAAGACTCGGAAGCTTTAAAAAATAAATTCATATATTTAGATGCAAACAGTATTAAAGAAAATACTACTGAAGCCTTTTTATTTTTAGAAAAAGAACTTACGTTAACCTACCCGCTATCTACAGAATATAATCTACAAGCATTAACAGGGACAGGAAACTCAGGTGACCATTCAGATGCCTTAAAACTGGGTAAAATCATTCGAACAAAAAGTGATTACTCAGGTATTAAAATAAATGCAGAAATACTGGCTGATTTGACTGCAGAATATAACAAAACAAGAGCCTTTATTATGTCTAACTCAAAACAACATTTGTAAGCTATCTTATGTTAAAAATATACTTTACAGTTGATATCTAGACTTGGTGCTCAAGTTGGAACAACATAGATAATGAATTCCCAGATGCCTTTCAACACTACAATCACGGCAAGACGGATAAAGGTAATTATGGTTTACCCCTCGCCTTACTGACATTGGTGGCAGAGCGCCCTTTACTTCCTGCAAAAACGGGTACGCATGCCTCGGCGAAATTTTTAATGATCAAATTACATCCCATCATTAACTAGATATTGAACTATTAATTTACATGCATTTAGGTAGAGAACAGGGAATAATGAAATCATTCGTCGTTTTTTATTGCGTAGAAGTATAGTAAGATATCTTAAAATTGATGATTTCGAAGAATTTTTTCCAGAAAGTCTTTGTGTATTAACGATCCGCCACCCACGTGATTGGTTGCGGTCTTTTATAGATGATTCTCTAAGGGCTGAAGCAAGGAGTACAGTAAAATGCATCCATTAAAAGATGCTATAAATATTCTTAATAAAACAAACCCAGAATAATCGAAATTAAATATGTATATTAAAAAAATAAATGACAATATGGATATAGTAAATGAAATTTAGAACGGATATTAATTTTTTACGTGCTCTTGCAGTAATATTGGTTGTTCTTTTTCATTTTAATGTTCTTGGTTTTGGGGCAGGATTCATTGGAGTAGATATATTTTTTGTTATATCTGGATATTTAATGACATCTATTATCGTATCTAGTCACGATAATAATTCATTTTCTTTTTTAAAATTTTATATTTCTAGAACCCAAAGAATTGTACCTGCCTTAATCATTCTTTGCATAACTCTACTATTTCTAGGCTGGTTTATACTTCTTCCATCTGAATACAAATCACTAAGTAAACAGTCAATTGTAAGTCTTTCTTTTATATCAAATTTCTATTATTTCTTTGAAGCAGGGTATTTTGACTCATCTTCCCATGAAAAACTATTATTACATACTTGGTCTTTGTCCGTTGAGTGGCAATTTTACTTAATTTACCCAGTATTAATAAGTTTAATTTATAAATATTTAGGTAGGGCTTATATAAGAAACGTTCTAATTTTACTTATAATTATCTCATTTTCATCCGCCGTTTATGCATCATCGCATTCACCCTCAGCATCTTTTTATTTACTGTTTAGTCGTTTTTGGGAACTAGCTTATGGAGGAGTTCTATTCTTTTTCAAATCAAATTCAAAAATAAAATGTTATCTTGAATATTTTGGCCTTACATTAATTATTTCAGCTTTATATTTAATTTCAATAGACTCTAACTGGCCAAGCTGGCTAACTATTATCCCAATATTAGGAACAGGACTAATAATATTACCAGCACGAGGATCCTCAATGATAATGTCTAATTACTTCATACAGCTAATTGGGAAATCTTCATATTCTATTTACTTATGGCATTGGCCTACTGTAGTTATTTTACATAGATTAGAATTATTAGATAATAATAAATTTATTATTGCTGGAATAATAATATCTTCTTTTCTTGGTGTCCTATCATATCGCTTGATAGAAATACCATCTTTAAGTTTATTCAGAAATAAAAGTACTCCATTATCTAAAAACTTGAGGAATGGATATTTACTTTCTATGCTAATCATTATCACCAGTTGCAATATCTATATTTATATAAATGAAGGCATACCGAAAAGAGTATCTGATGAGGTTAATATTGCGGATAGAGAGCGTCTTAATAGTATTACGGACCAAACAGGTGATATTGTAAAAACGAAACAATCTGCATTAAAAAGTAATACAATTTTAATTGGTGACAGTTTTGCAAGCGCAATTTCTGAGGTATTTAAACATTCAGTTCCAAAAGGTTTAGAATCCACCTTAATAATACTTAGAGGCTGCCCAACAGTTTATAATGCTGAGCAAAGAAATCAACTATTAACACGAAAATGCTCAACCTTTACTAATACTTTTATAGACTTACTAACTGATACATCAACAAATAATGATAAAACTATTGTTATAGTAAATTCTTACGGCTATTGGACAAATAAAAGAATCTATTTTGTAAATCAAGACAATGCCATTCCAACACCTTCTACAGAAAATCTATTTATTAAAAACTTTGTAGAAACAAGCTGTCGGTTACAAGAAAAACATAAGGTTTACATGGTTCTGCCTATACCCAAGCATCCTAAAAATGTACCTACTGAATTAGCCAGTAAACTCATGCTTTTTAATTGGAATAAAGACCTTTACCAAGATAAAGAACACTATAAACTTGAAAATAAGCTAGCTATCCATGCAGCACATATAGCTAGAAAAACATGTGGGATAAAGTTACTCGACCCAACGAAATATTTATGTAAAAATAATAAGTGCTTTTCTTCTTACAAAGGTCGCCCACTATATTATGATGATGCTCACTTAAGTAGATATGGCGCTACCTTCTTAGAACCGATGTTTAAAAGCATATTTAATTAACTTTAATCTTATTTTAGATGCTCTAAATAGGATAACGTTATCATTTTATCATCATTGACAAATAAAATGTCTTCCAAATAAATTGGTATTCTTTGATATTATTTCTTAATGTGTAAATACATAAACTAATAAATATTAAATAAAATAGGGCCCCTGTAGAAGTTTGAATACATAACTTAATTAAACTATTGTAATGTTCAATGTAATTATTTATGTCAATTATTAACAGAGCCATCAGTAATGAAGATATAAGTGGTAAAACAATTAATCCAATTATTCTAAAAAATGATAAATTAGATTTTAATGTAAGTACCCATAATACAAATAAAGTATTGAGTGAAGATAGTGTTACTCGCAATACAGCAAAATCTAATAAGCCCATTCCTCTGGCTAATAGTGCAAATGTTGCAACTGTAATGATTCCGAGCAATAGCTCAAATTTAAAAATTAACTTTACCTTACCCAATGCGGTCATAATACGAGTTAGGAAATCACCAAGCATTACAGGTAATAATGTAAGTGCTAAAATCATAACAATAGGTGTAGCATGACCCCATTGATCACCCAATAAAACAGGGACTAAATTATCTGCCGTTATATACGTGCCTAAAGAAATGGGTAAGACAATTAGAAACATTACAGCTAATGTTTTATGTGCTTTATCTGCAAATAAAACAGCATCCTTATGTATTGATGATAAGCCTACATATAGAGGATCCATTACTGGACCAATAATTTGTCCAGAGGGTAATGTGGCAACATCTTTTGCGACACTATAAACACCTAATGCTTCTAAAGGTAAGTATTTTGAAAGAAAAATATTATCAATTCTAAAGCGTACAAAGACAAAAATACTTTTTAGTAAAATCCACTGAGAAAACGCCCATTGTTTTTGCCAACCAATAAGTGATAATTTAGGGCGATAATTATGTAGTATAAAAGAACTAATGACTGCAATAAATGTTTCAATGATTTCAGCATAAATAAATGCCCAGTAGTTATTAAGTAAATAGGCTAGATAAATTTTAACAATGAGCCCTATTAACCGACTACTGAGTCGAATAATAAATTTAGGTTTAAAGTTATATTCTTTATCAAATAACACAAGTCCAATATTATTAAACCCATACAAGAATGGAGTAATAGATGCAACTTGTAAAACCTCAAAAAGCCTGCCGTCACCTAGAAAGTCAGCAACAATTCCAGCAGAAGAAAAAATTCCAACTGCAGAAATTGATTTCATAATAATATTAATTGTCCAACCTGTATTCAGTACAGAACTATTAATATCGGGTTGTCTAAGTAAATAACGTTCAGTGCCTACTGATGCAATAACATGAAATAATCCTGTTACAATACTAGCAGCAGCTACAACACCAAAATCATCAGGTAATAAAATACGAGCTAAAATAAGTGTAGAAATAAATCCTATTAGCTTATCTATCCAACTCCCTAAATATTGCCAAACTGAACTGCTTAAAATTTTTGTTGCTATTGAATCATTCAAAATTAATTATTTATATTTTTTAAATCGTGTATTTAATGCAGATATTAAGTTATTAAGTTATTAAGTTATTAAGTTATTAAGTTATTAAGTTATTAATAGATTGTTTTATTCCAGGGTTTGTTAGGTTGTTAAAAAATAATAGATATTTTTCAGGTGGGGTGTAATCGTCTATATTTCCAGTTAACCTTAATTCTGATACTCTATTTTTTTTGACGTACAGTAGAATATTTTTTTTATAACAACTAGGTATTTTAGGATCACGCCAAATTTTTTTTCGTATAATATCTAAAGCTATATACCCTTGATCTTCAAAAAAATTTATCCAATAATCAGACCACTGTTCATTTATGTGACCAATTCCACCTTGATAAGGATGTGCAGCAGAAAAAATTATGAAATCAGACAGTTGTGTTAATGAGATTATAAATTCTTCAGAATTTTTTGGTTTTAAATGTTCTGCAACTTCAAATGACATTGCTAAACTAAATTTAGTATTTAAATTTAATTTAGTATTCAAATCTTTAGAGATAAAATTAGTTTCTGAAATTTCAAGAATTTCTTTATCTACCCACTCTCCATCAATACCTAATATATTTTTCACTCCTAAATTTTCTATTGTAGAAAGCCAAGTACCAACTCCACAACCTACATCAATGGCAGAATCAATTTTTGGTAGATGATCAAGTATTATTGATAATATTTTATTTGCTGCATAAGTTGTTTTTTCATGCCTTCCTTTGTGGAAATTATTGCTATATAGATTATTCATTTTTAGTTTTTATTTAGTTAAGTTAATTATAGAAAACCAAGAATTATAAATTTAATAGGGGCTTATATTAAAAGTCAACCTATCTTAAAAACAAGGTAATCATATGATTTTTGTAAAAGCCATGAAATAAAACAGATGATAGGAAAACATACAAATAATAAATATAAAAATTGTAATTCTTTATTGTTAGGGAAAAATAAATAAATTAGAGTAGTATAAATAGGTCTATGAAATAGATATATTGAAAATGAACTGTAACCAATGGTATTAATAATTGAAATACTTTTAAATTTGTACTCATAAGTAATGCTTATATATAAAATAATATAAGAGGATGATATTATTACTGGTAATTTAAGGAATTGAGTAATTAACCATGAGTTGATGCTGATGCTTTCTAGCAGTATGCCAATTAAAAATAATGCTAGTGCAGAGTATAAATTTATAAATTTTGTTTTTATTCCTTGAGTGGCACAAAAAATTCCTAGACAAAATATAGGGAAATAAAAAACAATCCTATAATCTATGTTTTTAAAAAAGAAAATTAAAATAAAAAATAATAATGATATTAATAGTACGAATAAGAAATAATTAATGATTTTATTACTTAAACTTATAAGGAATGGGGTTAATAAATAAAATATCATTATCATGGTAATAAACCATAAAGTAAATGGTGCAGGGCCTATGAACATTGAAATAAAAAATAATGACTTTATAGAGATTAATAAATCATTGATACTAAAAAAATAAAAAATAATTACTGCAAGTGCATATAAAGGGTATATTCTAAATAGTCTCTTTTTTAAAAAAGTTAGAAATTTTACTGGTTGTTTATTTGTTTTTCCAAGTAAAAACCCAGATATTAATACAAAAATACTTAATGTGATTAACGTGGTATCAGATAATATTTGATTTTTATTGATAGATAAATAGGCAGTATAATCTGATAAATGCCAAAAACCTACTATATAAAACATACTAAAGGCTTTTAAATATTCAATGCTATTTAATTTGCGCATAAATTTCTTCTTTAAAATGACATTCAACTAAATTTAGTATTTCTTTTAATATAACATTTCACCAATTTTATATATTTACTATTTCTATAACGAGTACTGCCAATAAAATGAATAAAAGAAGCTGAACTTATCGAATTTCCAGATATTGGCTCCATAAAATTTTGATATTTTGGCCAAGGTAACACTGATGCATTAGCTGTTTTAGAAATAAGACACATGGTTGCGGTTTGTTCACTCCCCCATTCATGCCATTTTTTGCCAATTTTACCTTCTATTTGTTGAGACAATTGTTCAATTTCATGGAGTCTAGCAAAATTCTTTGGGTAACCAGAGAAGCCAGCACAAGCCCTTAGATATTTAGTACCATCTTTAAAAAACTCAATATCCTTAAAGATTTCTTCGGCCTTTGCTTGGACATGTTGATTTTTCCAACTAATAACAATGTCATGTAAAAAACTTACATCAACTGGTTGCCCCCACCTCTCACTTCCAATTAAGAAGCCTTCATTTTTTTTGACTTTATCATGTATATCAATTAATGGTGCTAGTGAAATAGTGTCTGAATCTAGCTGAATAACATAACTATTTTTTGCTACCTCTGCAATACGTAGCAATCGCTTCCAAGAAATATAAGTAGGGCAACTTAAGGTGTCAACATCACTTGCATTTGAGAATCTAATATTGGGTACATGGTTCTTAAGTGTTGTAATATCGTTATCTGTTAAAGTACCATCATTAATTACTTCTATAGTGCCATAACCAAATTGCATCATAAATGATTTTATGGCGACTAAATACATATTTACCGTACTATGCCCTAGCATAGTTAATATTGTTACCTTATTATCTTGTTTATAATTTATAGGCGGTGTTTTTAAAACACCTAAAAGGCTATAATCAAAACGCTTTTTATTGATTTCTCTTAATACCTTCTCAAGTATTTCTTTCATTTATTATGTCCTTTGATTTCTAATTTTCTTGAAACTTTACGACCTAGATTGATGCCTGTCAGCTCTAAACTAACATGTAATATATGAGAGAATAACCAGGTTCCTATTATTGAAACACAAAGAATATAGATTGCATAATTAATATCCTGCTGTGATCCAAAATAGGGCAGCACTAAAGAAAAGTGCATAACTAAGGTATGCACAATATAAATAGGGAAAGATATTTTTCCAAAATACATCAATAGTTTATGATTTAACATTCGATAAATCAACCCGCCTAATTGAGTTTCTCTGTTTGTAATTGTTGCAAAGACACTGGCCCAAATAATTAAGGGGATAGATCGCATAATCAAAGCAAAACTTAGAAATATCGTTGCAATATAAAGTCCTGAGCCAAAGTATTCTAAGTTCTTATAAATATAATAAGAAACGATCCCTACAAAGAAAAAATGCGCTTCATTTGACAGCAGCCCATCTCCTCCTTTGCCATAAAAAATAGCAATAAATAATGAAAGAGCAATAACCCATAGTGCTGATTTAGCCTTTTTGAGGCTAATAGTAATGATTGGCGCAATAAGATAAAATTGCCATTCTAATGATAAGCTCCATGCAGGTTCTATAAAAGCATAATCTGATGATGGTAAATAATTTGAACTGACAAGTCCCTGTAGTAAGGTAAGGTGAAGTATGAAGTGTGTCCAAAAAAAATCGAGAGTGTTTTGTAAGTTAGCTATTCTAGACTCTAAGTAGTGACTTTGAAATGGGGCGGCAGTTAATAAAGTAATCTGTTCGTTTATAAAGTAGGCAGATATCAATAGCAAAGGGATATAAACGGGGAGTAACCGAAACCCTCGGCGTACTATAAAAATAATATAGGATTCTTTCTTTTCGGCTAGTAATAATGTAATGACAAAACCACTTAAAATAATAAATACATCCACCGCATAAGCAGGGTTTAATACTTTGGGTAGTTTAAATAAGTTCGTCATCATAAGTGCATGCGCTATAGCGACCCACCATGACATAAGTCCTCGAACACTGTCTAATATATCTATTCTAGTCATATGGATTAATCTTTAGTCTTTATTGGAGTTGGCAGCTTATACAAAATTCTCGCGGCTAAAGACCGCTCCTACAAATGTTATTGTTTAATGTTTGAAATTATATTTTTTTGCTATGTATTCTAACGTGGCTAAACGGTTCAATGTTTCATTATCTAGCCGTGTAATATTTTTAAAAAATATAGACATATAAGGTAGATCAGTGTCGATTATCTTAGATAAATAGCTAGGTTTTAAATAACATGGTCTTTGTGGTTTATGCCTTTTACTTTGGATAGCATAACTAATTTGTCTTAACCATGCTGGTCTTTGATAGGTAAGTATACAAGTTTTTAGTTTATAGTTTATAGGTATTTTAGTATTAAAAGGGAATCCGTAATCACTATTACATGCGGCTAATTTTGGTGAGAGTTTATTGATAAGTTTGGCTTCAAACTGACCATAACACTTAGTTTTAAAATCAATGGTGCTGGTGCCATTAATTAAGCACTGCTCAAAAAAAGGGTATAGGCTTAGCCCAAAGCGGTGGTTATTGACCATATCTTTAGCAGACCAATATCGCGCCCTTAGTAAGGGGTATAGCTTTTCCACTTCCGCTCTAGTAAGCGTTGTATGTGTTATTTTTAATGTTTTCTTAATCTCGTCTGCTAATTTATCTGAGTATGCTTTAAAATTAAACGCTATCATCATTGTCGATGGATCGAACCTGCTGTGAAAGCTTTTGATAAAATTATTAATGCTAATTGGTTTGTTAGGTAAATAGTAAAAGTGTCTAAATATCTCACCTACTGAACCATTAACAAGTATTTTATTGTTTTTTGATCGGTTTAAACGGTCAAAATAATCATTGCCATTATCTAATATTCCATCATACGATAGGCCATCGTACATAAATAGGTTGCGTTCAACTATCTCGACAAAATTTTCTATATTTAAGTTATTTTTTAGCTGGGATTTATCTATGTAATCTAACTTTAGCCCCGCTTTATCTGCCACATCAATGGCGACAACAACATCTTTATCGCTGGGTTTACCATAGACATATAGCTCTGGGTGTTGTTTTACTTTTAAGAAGCAGCTCAGTATTAGGCGTGAGTCAAATCCACCTGATATGGCTGACCGGAAAGCCGTTGTGGGGATAGTTTGATATTTTTTAAACAGTATTTCTAATCGCTTACTGTAATCGTCTACCAATTCAGCCATTCCTTTACTCTGTAGGTCAGGTTGTTGTACTAATCTTTGCTCTATGGCGATTGATTTTATCTCTTCTGCAGTTATTACATGGTAATGTTCGGCAGCTAAACTGGTAATTTGCTCTGCAATGGTTTTTTGCCCAAAGGTACAACCATTGAGTACATATTCATAAACACCTTGTTGATTTAAACTCAAATCTTTTTGTAGCTCTAGGAGCATATACAATGAGCTAGATATTACTCCATTTGTACTTTGGTATATTTTCCATGCACCTAAGATATCGTTATATAGGTAGAGTTTTTTTTGCTTTTTAATAATTAAATTGTAGTGCCCTGTACATTCTAAGTGCTTGAACTGATCATTAACAAAGTCTTTATAGAGTTCAGTTAAGGCAGCATCCCCATAGGCTTGTTTATAAATGAAGGTGCCAATAGAGCTGATAAAATCGCCATTGTCTAGGGTAAGGGCATGGCTAGTTTCTGTGCTTTTCCAAGTAAATAATTGCAGTGTTTTATTTAGATCAGAAAAAGTAAATTCACTCACTTTTAAATCGAATTTATTGACTATATTATTAATTTTAACTGTATATAAGGGAGTCGCTTGAGTGAGTAGAAAAAAAGCCATATTTATATCATGCCTATTGTGTAGGAGCGGTCTTTAGCCGCGAACCTATTTATTATATTTTGTGACTAAGGAGCAAGAGTTTTATTAAATCCAAAGTAAGCGTTCAGTGACCCTCTTTGGAAAAGAGGAGCAGGGGTATCTTCTATTATAAAAAAGACCTTTAATATTAATATTTTTATATAAAATCCCCCTCTATCCCTCTTTTCCAAAGGGGGAGGTCAAAAAAAGTATTTTCACAGTCTCTTCAGCCTGCTTTTTCTAATTCTGCCGCATGAAGGCTAAAGCCTTCGCCCCAAAACTAGGGTGTAATGCATCTTTGTATAACTTTAGTACACAGAAATTAGTTCTTTTTCCTATGCATTTCTATCCCTCTTTTCAAAAGAGAAGGGGCTATACATTTACTTCTATTTTGCACCAATTTTAACCCGCATCGGCTGCTCTATATACTTATAGGTTATCATAGAAAAAATAATAACCGTTAACAAGTAGCTTATGATCCATACTAAGCTCGCACCGTGCTGATCTAGAAATATGATCTTAAATATATCTTTAATAAAGTAGTGACTTAAATAAATAGAATAGGATATTTCACCTAGATATATAAGAACTGGGTTAAATAAAAAATTCAATCTAACTTTATCATTAAAGGTCACTAAACTAAATAATAATAATACTAAAGCCAGAGGGATAAAGAAAACTTCTTGTAAATATCCACTAAAAATACCTATATAAATTAAGGTAGAGATAAAAAATAGCAGCAACGATTTTATTTTTGAGAAACCTGGTGTTAACTTATAAATATTCCAGACACACATACCTATAAAAAATTCAATAATACACCTTAGCAGGGACAACTGCGATATAGACCCGCCTATACTTGCTGTATTTTCCATAAAAAAAACATACTGCAATATGGACACCGATACTAATATATAGAGGACATAAATAAATCTACTTTTATATTTAAATAATAACGTCAGGGTTGGAAATAGCAGGTAGGCTGCAAATTCTGTACTGATAGACCATGACGGGATATTCCATGAGAGCCCACTATTAAATCCCCAGTTATTTATTAGAAATAAACTCAGTATAAAATTTTCTATTGAATATAGGCTCTGTGATGGCAGTGACTTATCATAGAAATAATAGGCTATTGGTATTACCATATATAGCAATAACATAAAACAATGTAATGGATAAATACGGGCTATTCTTTTTTTGAAAAAAACAGTAATTGTTGCTGAATCTAATAGGTTTATTTTATTTTGATAGCTCATTGCAATAATAAAACCACTTAACACAAAGAAGAAATCAACCGCTAAATAGCCTTTAGATATAAATTGCACCGCCGATAAGGGGATGAAATCAATCAAATATATTTTAATATGGTATAAAACCACCCATAAAGCGGCAATACCTCTTAGACTGGTTAAAAACTCTAATGAATTTTTAGCTCTCATTTTTACTACCCAGCTGCATATTATTGTGATGCAGATTGTAAAGAGCTATTGTGTAGGCAATAAATAAGTACAATGTTGGCTGAAATGCAATACTAATAAAAGCGCCGCAAACTAAGAAAACTACGATCGTAATATTTAGCATTGATGCTGCATCTTTGACCCAGTCATCTTCTGTTTGTTTTTTTATAGTTTTCAACCGCTTTAAAGTCAGATAAATAATTAATAAGTAGAGAAATAACCCAAAATAGCCATGTTCTCCTAGTACACCAAAATAAATACTGTGAAATGCTTTTGCTTTATTAAACCCCATACTAGAATTGTCTGTATATGCATTTAACTCACCTTTATTTGCTATAAAACACCAAAACCCGCCCCCCATCGGGTGCTTTTTAACAAAGTCCCACGTCCACTTCCATACTACGATGCGCCCCATTGCCGAACTTTCACTTTCAACATTATTCATTGTATCCATTCTTTTTAGCCAACTGTCTCCTACATATTGCATGGATATTATTGCAATGATAGCCGTAACGACTAGCATTCTAAATTTTTTCTTAGACTCTATGAATATTTTTACTGCTAGTATTGCAAGGCCTAATAACCCTGTTCTGGCACTACTACCAATATTAGCCAGTACCGCTAATGAAACTGCAGCTATCATCATTAGCCTTTTATAGGGCACAGCAGCAAAAATTATGCTGTGCTTACTTAAAAACACATAAAAAGGGATAACCATTACTGTAAATGCTGCAAAGGTACTACTTTCCCTTAAAACACTACTAGTTCCTGGTATTAATACAACACCGTAACCGCCACCACCAAAAATTGTTTTAACCCCCACAGCTAATACAAATACTGACATTGAGACTAAAAATGTAATCATAATAGCTTCCAGCTGACTTTTATTTTTTATATATAAAGGGATCAGCATAGAAAAAATCAGCATTTTTATTGAATCCTCCCACTTTATCCAAGCCATATGAGGGAACATAGAAAATATGGTCGTTATTGTTACCCATATCGTAAAAATTATTAATAGTGTTAATATCCCTTTACTATGCTGGGGCACCTTTTGCTTAAAATGTATTGTAAAGCTTGTAATGCAAAGAATTGCCATGAGCATTGATAATGGCTGTCCTGCCATAAACCCATAAGCTAAACCTTGTGGCTTGATGGTATCTACCCATATATAACCCATCGTTGCAATGTAGGGCGCCTTTAAACCATAGATTACGAATAAAAACAATACTGCAAGTATAAATAGGTCAGTCATTATTATTTATTTTATATACTTTATAAACCGCATATAAAAGTATTATATGCGTTACCACGAGAAAAACTTTATCTATCATATTTTAAATGGGGGGGGGGGGTAAAACCCTTTAGTTGATTTTTTTAAATTAATCTTGTTCTTAAAATTATTTTTGTATATTATCCTAGCAACTCAGTAAAGGTAACCATTCTCCTTTTTTCCAAAGAGTAAAGCG
>Ga0256840_1000784_pt1 | contig 31650 bp, 26 predicted proteins | sample 355202metaG_FD_185969 | JGI IMG/M metagenome (GOLD analysis project Ga0256840, IMG submission 185969) | Hydrothermal vent microbial communities from Mid Atlantic Ridge, Atlantic Ocean - 355-202 | ecosystem: Environmental > Aquatic > Marine > Hydrothermal vents | place: Atlantic Ocean: Mid... | reverse complement strand
AATCTACAAATGCCCATTGTTGTTTTTTCATAAACGTATTTTATCAAAAAACGATATATTTCAATAGAATACTAAGATAAGTGGTTATAAGCCTTTATTTCTAAATTCCAATGTCATCGGTAATTTACCCTTAGGTCGTAACGTCAAACGACACTCATGTGATACTTCGGCTTCAGAAGGTAAAGTTAAACGATAGTGTTGCGCAATAATTGCAATTGCAAATACTGACTCAGTAATTCCAAAACTTTTGCCTATACAAACCCTAGGTCCTGCACTAAAAGGCAAATATGAAAATTTCTTAGGTTTTTCTGCTCCTGGCATAAAACGTTCAGGGATGAAGTGATCTGGATCTTTCCAGAATTTTTTGTGGCGTTGTATTAACCAAGGCACAATGAGCATTAATGAGCCGGCAGGTATCTTCTTACCTCTGATTTCATCATCTTTTAATGCTTGTCTTGATAAAATAGGTACGGGCGGGTACAAACGCATAGTTTCATCTAAGATTGCTCGTGTATATTTTAGATTTTCAATATCAGCTAATTCAGGTGTTCTTCCGTTTAATACTGTATCTAGCTCTTCGTGAAGTTTCTTCTCGACATCTGGTGATTGTGAAATTAAGTACCAAGTCCATGCTAAAACATTGGCAGTAGTCTCATGACCAGCCATAAATAAAACAATCAGTTCATTTCTGATTTGTTTTTTTGTCATGACATCAATACCACCTTTATTGTTCTTATTGGCTTTTAAAAACTCGGCTACCATTGTGCTTTCTTGCCCTTCTTTTTCAGCAAGAGCAATAATCGCATCCACTGCATTATGTATTGTTTTTGCGGCTTTTCGTGCTTTACCAACTTTAGCGTTTACATTAGGCATCCAATCTGGAAGACCTAAGAAATTGGATAAGGCCATCTGTTTTACAACAGATTGGTAGTCTGCAAATGCATTGACTACGGCTTCACTGTTTTCTGCCCCTAATTTCTCTCCAAATAGTGAACGAGAAATAATTTCAGCAGCAAGTTTCGCCATTTCAGTATGGCCTTCAACCTTATTGCCATCACCGATTTCTTTCCAGTTTTCAGTCATTTCAATAATGGTGTTAACCATTATTATGCTATATGTTTTTATGTGTGAATGATCGAATAATGGCGTTTGTATTTTTCGTCTAGATGACCAAGTCTCTCCATCACTAATGAATAAACCATCACCCAGTAATGGCTCAAGCGCTCGTTTCATTTGAGGGCTCTTACGTTCATAGTTATCTTTATTTTCAACCATTACATAACGGATGATTTCAGGTGCATTAGCAATAAATACATGCTGTTTTAATATTTTTTGTGACATGAACTCGTATTTAAATGCAGACTCTTCCCACATAGAGAGTAAATCATTTCGTGCATAATAGAGCGCTTGAAAAGGATTAACCTTTGATTTATGCCTTTTAGGATAGGGTGGTTTAAACGCAGCCATAATTGCAATCCTTAATTAAATAGGAGGGGGAAATAAAAATGTGATTATGCGTATGCTATAAAATAATAGAAAGTAAAAGTTGTAAGAACTTGATTTAGGTTTGTTACTTTAGGGATAATTTTTGTCTAAATATTGTTTGATAACGGCAGGGAGTTTTTGTGGGGATTCAATACGTAGCTGCTTGTGAATGCTGGTTTGACCGAAGACAACGGTAATGGCAGACCTCTTAACAGCAAATTCTTTGCTTAAAAACTTCACCATATAGTTAGTGGCTTTACCATCTTCAGGTGATGCTGTGACACTCACTTTAAGTTGATTGCCACGCGGCTTGAGAATTTTGTCTTGTTTGGCTGAGGGTGTGCCTAAGATATTTAAGACGAGTGTGTTTTGATCCCAGTAACAAAAGGAATTGTTATTATTTTTCATATGCTAAATGTGCGTAGCTCCTGATTAAACCTGTAATTTTACAAGGCTTAATCAGGTTTAAGGCTGAATAAGCTATATTACTAAGACAGTGCTTTATTGAGCTGTGCAAAGCTTTCGGCACGTTGACTAGCAGAAATTTCTACGCCCAATGAACGAGAAACTTGCGAGGATGAAATCAAACCACGAATATTGGTATTATTACCATTTTTCTCTATAACGAGCATGTGATGGCGTCGAGAATGGCGACAAACTTCGATAATATCACCTACTGTGGCGGCTTGAATTTTTGCAAGTTCAATGCCTTCAAGCTTCCCAATGGGTGTCATAATATCACGTGCTTCGATATCATTACGTGTGCCACCATGAATTTGTATGTGTAAGAGAGGTTTTTCACCTAAAAGGTCAAATGAGGTTAAAAGCCCCACCATCTTCTGGGCGTCATCATGAACAAATAGCAAGCGCACACCAGCAGAAACCATCTTTTCATGTATATCTTCTAAACTTGCACTGGCACTAACTTGAAATGGCTTTACATGGCTAAAGTCGGTCATGACCATAACAGCAGGAGAGCTTTCTGAAATTTTCTCATTACTATCGCCAGATGAGATGCTGACATCGCCACTAATTATTTCAGGTGTTAGATTGGTACTCATAAATATTATCCTCTTTTGCGGTTAGAATTTTTATCATACTCTTTCAGCCACGAAGTACACATTCTGATTTTTATCACTAGTATAGATAAATATTATGTTAGCCAATACTAATGTAATGATGAAGTTTGTTTGCCAACAGTCATATTGTATGTTTTTATTACAATTTTGTGAGACATTTGCGTGAAAGTTAGGTGAAAGAAAAACTAAAGTATTATTCGGTATTCTTTCGCGAAAAAGTCTCTTTATTATAGATGCAACGCCATGATTGTTCTTTCTGATGTCACGCTACGCCGCGGTTCACAAAAGCTATTATCTGATGTAAATATAAGTATCCACCCAGGCTATAAAGTGGGTCTTACGGGTGAGAATGGTACCGGTAAGTCGAGCTTGTTTGCAATGTTATTGGGCTTACTGGGCCAAGATGAGGGGAATTTAAGTATTCCGCCAAACTGGGCTGTTGCGCATGTTGCACAAGAAACACCTTCTTCAGAAATTAGTGCTTTAGACTATGTACTGCAGGGTGATACTGAATACATTGAACTGCATAAAAAGCTACTAACGGCTGAGGGTGCGTTGTTGGGGGAGTTGCACGCACAGTTAGATGCTATTGATGGTTATACCACTGAGAGCAGGGCGGCAACGTTATTACATGGCTTGGGCTATAGTAATGAACAAATTAATAACCCAGTAAATAGTTTTTCAGGCGGCTGGCGGATGCGTTTGAATTTGGCGCAAGCATTGATGTGCCGGTCAGATTTATTATTGTTGGATGAGCCAACGAATCATCTTGATTTGGACGCAGTTATTTGGTTGCAAGACTGGTTGATTAAATATGCAGGGACATTGATTTTAATCTCTCATGACCGTGAGTTTTTAGATGCTGTGGTTCGACACATTGCACATATTGAACACACCAAGCTTACACTCTATGCTGGAAATTATTCATCGTTCGAAAAAGTACGTGCTGAGCGTTTGGCACAACAACAAAGCGCTTTTGAAAAGCAACAACGTGAGCGCGCCCATATGCAGGCTTATGTCGACCGCTTTCGAGCACAAGCAACTAAGGCAAAGCAAGCACAAAGTCGTTTAAAAGCATTAGGTAGAATGGAAGAAATTTCAGCCGCGCAGATTGATTCACCCTTTAATTTTCAGTTTTTTGAGCCAGAAAAAATCCCAGAGCGTTTACTCAATATTGTCGATGCCAGTATCGGTTATGGTGAGACGATAATCGTGAAGGGTTTAAAAATGCAGTTGTTGCCGGGGCAGCGAATGGGTTTAATTGGGCCAAATGGTGCAGGTAAGTCGACACTAATCAAATTCTTAGCGGGTGAGCTTGAATCACAATCGGGCGAATCATGGCAGGCACAAGATTTGAAAATTGGCTATTTTGCCCAACATCAGTTGGAGCAGTTGAATCCAGAGCTTACGGCTTTAGAGCAATTACGCGATCTTGATAATCTGCAAGAGAATAAAGCGCGCGAACAGGATTTACGGAATTACTTAGGTGGGTTTGGTTTTAAAGGTGAGCGTGTAGATGAGCCGATTGCACCTTTCTCAGGGGGCGAAAAAGCACGTTTAGTGTTGGCTCTTTTAGTGTACCAAAAACCAAATTTATTATTGTTAGATGAGCCTACCAATCATTTAGATTTACAAATGAGGCATGCGCTAAGTGTGGCTTTACAAGGTTTTTCAGGTGCTATGGTGATTGTATCTCATGATCGTCACTTATTAAAAACCGTTACTGATGAGTTAGTCATAGTGCATGATGGTAAAGCTGAGGCTTTTAACGGTGACTTGGATGACTATGCTAAATATATATCTGACTTTATAAAAGATGAGGTAAGGCAAAATATCACTCTTAATGGTTCAGATATGTCAGGTAAAGTTTCTAAAAAAGAACAGCGGCAATTAGAGGCGGAGCGCAGAAAAAGATTACAACCATTACGTAATAAAATAAATAAGTTAGAAAAGCAACTTGACCAGTTTACTGAAGAGCAAGCAACGCTAGAATCTATATTAGCTGACCCTGATATTTACTTAGATGAAAATAAGGATAAATTAAAGCAAGTTTTACTGAATAAAAGCAAGTTAGATCAAAAATTAGTAGGCGTTGAATCCGAATGGATGGAGCTGAGTGAGCTCTACGAAAAAGGAGCTGTAAATGAATGAAGTGACATTATTGTGGAGTGTATTGTTTGGTGGAATTGGTGTAGGTTTCTTTAGTTATGGGCGCAAACAAAAATCAATTGTACCGCTATTAACGGGTATCGCGCTTTTTGTTTTTCCTTACTTTATTTCCAATACAACCTTACTGGTCTTTGTAGGAATTTTCCTTATGCTTGTCCCTTACTTGGTAACATTTTTTTAAAGGTTCTAAATGTTGTTTGAAGTCGTTGAATTAGATTTACCTGTTCTTATGTAATTCCTGCTTGTATGAACTAAGCTTAAGCTATTATGGTTTGAAGTTCACTTTCTTAGGAGGGTCAGTCTTTTACTTTAGGGTTGACCAAAATCCACACTTAGAAACACGAATACAACACAAGTATTTGACTTTATTTCGCTTTTCTAAGTGCAGATTGGGGTTGAACTTGGTTTAGACAAGCCTGTCGAAAAAATATATCAGTATTCTTTGCTATAATTTACCTATTAGCATGCTATTTTTGTTTATAAACCGCCTAGGAGAAATTATGAAAAATAACAGCGTCTTTTTTATTGTTATCGCTTTAAGCTTAGTGCTTATCTCTAACAAAACCGATGCAATAGAGCCTTTATCAACAAAAGAGTTAGCTTTGCACTGTTCTTCTTATGCAAGTGAGCCAAAGGGTGTTGATGCAGCTTTTTGCGTTAGATATATTCAGGGATTCATCGATGGAGCTGTGGCGACTGATGATAAAGTTCTTGAGAATGCATTGGATAATCTCAATAGTAGAGAAACATTCTCTGAACGTGCTATTCGCCTTAGAAAGGCACGTCGAATTTCAAATAGTCCTACCTACTATGCAGATTTTTGTTTAGGTTCGAGAGAGCCTTTGAAAGTGATCGTTGAGAAAATAATTAGTCGTTTTAGTCAGCGTAAGTTTAACTCTAAAAATGTTCCTGCCCGTGAAGCTGTCTATCAGATTTTACGAAATGAATACCCTTGCTCAATAAACTAAAATTATTAGAGAGTTAAACGTTTTATATGAAAATAAGTACGATCCACACTTTCTTACAAAGAGAGTCGTCGGCAGGCATACTATTAATATTTATTACTCTTTTTGCATTAATCTTGCAAAATAGTGGTTTATCAGAAGCTTACAATAGCTTTTTACATACGCATGTGGAAATTCGTTTTGGGAAGCTTCAAATCGCAAAGCCGCTACTACTTTGGGTTAATGATGGTTTAATGGCTGTGTTCTTTTTTCTTATTGGTTTAGAAGTAAAAAGAGAGGTATTAGAAGGACAGCTTTCTTCGTTAAGCCAAATTGCCTTGCCTGGAATAGCCGCGATAGGTGGTATGGCTGTTCCTGCATTATTTTTTGTCGCATTAAATCAAGGAGATCTTTTTGCGTTGCAGGGCTGGGCAATACCAACGGCTACTGATATCGCATTTGCTTTGGGTGTTTTATCACTTTTGGGTAAGAGGGCGCCTTTATCTTTAAAGATATTTTTATTAGCGCTAGCTATTATTGATGATTTAGGGGCAATTATTATCATTGCGCTATTTTATACAACAGATTTGTCGGCTATTTCAATTGTTGTTGCATCCGTAACATTGGTGGTTTTGTTTCTATTAAATAGATTTGGCGTGGCGACTAAAGCGCCTTACATTGTTCTTGGTATAATTCTTTGGGTGAGTGTTCTTAAGTCAGGTGTACATGCAACATTAGCTGGTGTTGCTCTCGCTTTCATGATTCCCCTTTACTCAAGAGATGCTTCAAGCAAGAGATTTTCCATGAGCAAAGAAATGGAGCATGGTTTACATTATTGGGTTGCTTTTATGATTTTACCGTTATTTGCTTTTGTAAATGCCGGTGTGGATTTAAGAGGAATTTCATTAGGTGAAATGTTTAACCCAGTGCCTATGGGGATCATGTTAGGTTTATTTCTGGGTAAGCAGATCGGCGTTTTTGGCTTTAGTTGGGTGGCGATTAAGTTAGGCTTGGCGAAGATGCCAGAGGGAGCAACTTGGACCCAATTATACGGTGTGTCTGTTTTAACAGGTATTGGTTTTACAATGAGTTTGTTTGTAGACTCGTTGGCTTACAATGATACTGAGCTTTTTCAGTACACTGATAAACTTGCCATTTTGTTAGGTTCCTTTCTATCTGGATTACTTGGTTACCTTGTATTGAGGTTTTCAAAGGAATCAAAGAATTCTAGCTGAGGGTAGTCATTTTATCTCATATGGTTGTATTCTATTTCTTAGATAGAAAACACTATGTATGATAGTACAAGCCTCTGATTTTATAGAACATCGGAAACACTCAATTACACAAAAGCATAATTGAGTGTAGTAGTGCTCACTACAGCTAGGGGTGAAATTGGGCTTATCGTTGTTCAAATGGTCAACACAAACCCTGTATAGCTTTTCAAAAATCCTATGAAACCAAAGAGTCTTGCTATTTGATTCGTGTTCCTACATGGGATTAGGGTGTATTGTTACTTTTTATATAAGCGTAACTGATGAGTCAATGAGTTTAGATCAGTTTATCGCTTAATACCTTGTATTCACACTTGTTTTTCGGAACTTTCCCCCCAATATGATAGACTAAGTAAGTAACCTTATTTTAATAATATAATTTTAGGAGGCTCAAATGAGTCAGTTGGATATTGGTACAGGAAAAATAGTTGCAAACGCAGCAGAGAGTGAGCGTGCAAGTTTTATTAAGCGTACTTACGTACATTTAGCCGGTGCGATAGCCGCATTTGCAGTGGTTGAAACGTTATTACTGCAGTCTGGTGTTGCAGATTCTTTTATGCAAATGTTATCTGGGTCGAAGTGGAGTTGGTTAATCGTACTTGGTGCATTTATGTTGGTCTCTACGGTTGCTAATAATTGGGCTCACTCGGGTATTTCACGTGAAAAACAATACATGGGTTTAGGTCTGTTTGTTTTAGCGGAAGCAATCATCTTTATGCCATTAATCTATATGGCATTAGCGCGTGACCCAAGTGGCACATTATTGCAAAATGCTGCAGTGGTAACCGCGGCTCTCGTTGGCGGTTTAACGTTTACAGCATTTTCTACCAAAATTAACTTCTCCTTTATGGGGCGTTTTTTAATGATTGGTGGTTTTATCGCTATGGGAATGATTGTGGCAAGTATGCTATTTGGTTTCTCACTGGGACTTTGGTTTTCTGGAGCGATGATTTTGTTTGCAGCGGGTTCAGTACTTTACAGTACATCAAATATCATTCATGAGTATCATACCGAGCAACACGTAGCAGCTTCGCTATCATTATTCTCAAGTGTTGGATTATTATTCTGGTATATCCTTCAGTTTATGATGAGTATGGGGGGGGATGACTAGTATTCATTGATTTAGCCAAGCACAAAAAAGCCCGAGTCATAGCCCGGGCTTTTTTGTGTCTGGTATTTTCTGAGTCTATTTTAAAAGTCTTCTGTAGAAGTGAATAGCCCAACCTTTAAGTCTGTGGCAGAATAAATCTCTTTCCCGTCAACTTCCATAGTGGCATTACCTACGCCCATTACTAGTTTGCGCTGTATTAGTCGTGATATTTCAATTCTGTAAGTGACTTTTTTTGCTGTTGGTAGAACTTGCCCAAAGAACTTAACTTCGCCAGCACCAAGAGCGCGCCCACGTCCAGGATTGCCAAGCCAACCTAGATAAAACCCAATGAGTTGCCACATAGCATCCAGGCCTAAACAGCCAGGCATAACTGGGTCGGTAGGGAAATGACAGTCAAAAAACCAAAGATCGGGCTTAATATCTAGCTCGGCAATCATTAGTCCCTTGCCAAACTCCCCACCTTCAGCATCAATTTTAATTACACGATCCATCATTAGCATGGGTGGAATAGGCAGGCGAGCATTACCTTCGCCAAAGAGTTCGCCATTACCGCATTGGATTAATTCTTCGTAAGTGAAGGAGCTTTTTCTTTCTGTCATAAGTGTTCCCTTATTGAGCTTAATATTTGTTACAGTGGTTTTGATGTTACTAGAAAATCCAAGGCGATGCCGATAAAAATCACCATTCCGACCCAGTTATTGTTTAGAAAGGCGCGTAAACACTTTTCTGGTTGGCGATTTTTTGTCAAATAATATTGATAAGAAAAAAATACGATGGTGATTAAAATACTACTGTAAAAAATAATTCCACGTTGATTTAAAAAACCTACATAAGTTATTAAGCTGATGAAGAATAATTGTAAAAAAACATTGATTAAATTGTCATAACGTCCAAACAGAATGGCAGTTGATTTTACGCCGATTTTTAAATCATCATCACGGTCGACCATACCATATTGGGTGTCGTAAGCGGTTGTCCAAGCCATTGCAGCTACAAAGAGCAACCAGGCATCAAGTGGTGGTGCTCGGTTGGTGATAGCGGTGTATGACATGGGGATAGCCCAAGCAAAGGCAGCACCAAGATGTACCTGCGGAAAGTGGTGGTAGCGTTTCATAAAAGGGTAACTAGCAGCTAGAATTAATGCAACGATTGAAAGTAGTAGAGTATTTAGGTTTAATTGGGTGGCGAGCAAAAATGCAACTAGTGACAGCAGTGCAAATACGGCAAGTGCCTCATTAGCTGTGATTCTACCGGAGGTGATTGGGCGGTTTTTGGTGCGTGCAACATGTAAGTCGATATTACGATCTGCATAATCATTGATTGCGCAACCTGCTGATCGCATTAAGCCTACACCTAGCGAAAAGATAATTAAAATTTTAAGGTCAGGCACGCCTTGTGCGGCAAACCATAGTGCCCATAAAGTCGGCCATAAAAGTAAATAAATGCCAATCGGACGGTTGAGTCTTATTAACTCCGCATAAAGTTTTAGCTTTTCTAGCATTGAATCAAGTTGCTTTATATTTGAGCATCAATAAGTAAGCGCTCGACCTTGTTGCCTTTAATCAGGTGCTCTTCAATAATTTCATCAATATCTTCTTTATCTACATAGGTATACCATGTTTCATCAGGGTAAACGACAATCACGGGGCCTAACTCGCAGCGGTTTAAACAACCTGCGATGTTTACTCGTACCTCGCCAGAGCGAACTAAGCCTAATTCTTTGCTGCGCTGTTTCATGTAGTTTCTCATGTCAAGTGCCAGTGTGTTGCCACAGCATTGGCTGCCATCTTTGCGTTGGTTGGTACAAAAGAACAGGTGGTTTTTATAATAAGACATAGTTTTTATTAGCGGTTGATATTGGAGTGATCTAAAAGTTATGCGATTATGCCTTATTTTTTTGAAGTGAGAAATGTGAATATGTCAGAATCATTTGAAGCGCCACGTTTTGATAGTATTAGTCACTTTTTACAGTCGGGTGGTTTTGATTACCGTATTTATGATATGGGGCGGAAAGTTGCTTTACTCTCACATAATGAGTTTAAACAAATTGAGTCTCAGCAACAGCTTTACCCCTATCCTTTTCAGAGAAAAGCATCGCTAGCCTTACTATTATGGCAGCAGGATAACTCAAGTATAAATGATATAAATGAACCCGTTATTTGGTTTTTACAATTCCCTATCGATGAACTTGGATATTTACAACAGGAGTCTCGTGATGGTTTTTTATTGGGCTTATTAGAGCAGGCGGGGAAAAATATTGAGTCTACTTTGAAAGGTTTGATTAAGTCGGATGATATGTCCGAATCACCTTTTGCATTCAAGCCTGTAGAAGAGCGCTTGGCGATGCTTCACGCCTTGGCAACATTGGAGCTGGGTCAGCAACCATCACATTACTATCAAGCGACTCGTGAATATTTAAAAGGTAGTTTAGGCTATGAGCAGTGGCAATTTTTAGGGTTACAGGGTATTGCTGATGTGGTGGCGCGATTAGGTGGTACGGATAATGAGGAACTGCTAGATAGTGCTTTGCCGCAGTTACCTGAAGTTCCTTTAGAGAGTATTTGCTTAATGCTCGAAAATACTCAGCCTAAAGTATTACTGGCAAAAACGCTAATTGATCTGCTTAAAGAGCAAGCTGCTAGCGATGATCCAAATATTAGATTAGCAACAGCATTGTTGAGGGCGCTTTCTGGGGTTGGGGCTGATATTGAGAGGAGAACCTTTTTGCTAGACTTGTTAACACAGAGGGTGCCAAATAAGTTGGTGCAAAATATTGAATGTTTGGTCGCTATTTCTGGGCGTTGTTGGTTAGATTTAAAGAGCGAAAAGTTACTAGAGGCTTTTATTGAGAACTTGGTAATACAAGATCAAATAGCATTTAATGCTGTATTATCAGATTTAATGATGTTGCCAAATATGAAAGAAAAGATATTGGTTATTTTAAAGGGTGAAAATAAAACAAAGGGTTTATCTAAAAGGGTTGAATCATTTTTGCATGATTTTTATTAAAATTATTAGGCGTAACAAAGCACCTGAAGAAACAGGTGCTTTGGTGTAACTAATTAGTTACTGTGGTTTTCTTTAACGGCCTCTACAGCTGCGCCAGTTGCATCTTTAGCATCTTCAGCAACTGATTTAGCACCATCAACAGCAGCTTCAGCAGCATCTTTTACGCCTTCAACGGCGCCTGTTGCTGCATCTTTAACGCCGTCTACAGCACCAGCGGCTGCATCCTTGACTCCATCAACTGCGCCAGCTGCCGCATCTTTAACTGCATCAGTAACACTGCCACCAGCTTCCATTGTTGCTGAACCGGCGTCTTTGGCTTTATCCATTGCTGATCCTGCAACATCACCGGCGGCATCTTTAGTTGCATTCATTGCATCTTTTGCTTTATCACAAGCAGTAAGTGTCAGGGCTGAGGCAGCAACTAATGTTGCAAGAATTGTACGTAATTTCATTTATGGTCTCCTATCCAATAATATGAATGCTTTAAAAATTTAAAAGTAAGCGTTAAGTTGACAAGATGAACCAGAATTGGTTCCCTTATTTAAATAACTATCTGCTAATATATCAATATAACTTGCCATTAATCAAGAAAACTCATTTTTATGAGTAGAGATGTATATAAGTGGTGTATTAAGGGTTGTTTGATTTTGTTTGGTAGTATGGCTATTTTTTATGTATTTAATTAATTAAGGATAGATAGATGGGAGAGGAGAAAATACTAAAAAAATTTATGCGTCCTGTGCGTAGCTTTGTTTTGCGGCAAGGTAGATTAACTAAAAGTCAGGCAATAGCGCTTAAAAATGAGTGGCCAGTTTATGGTTTAAATGGTGGTGAGGGAGGTCTTGACTTTAAAGAAATTTTTGGTAATAACTCTTCGGTTACATTAGAAATCGGTTTTGGTGATGGTGTGTCCTTGGCATCAATGGCGGCGCAATCACCAGAAAAAAATTTTTTGGGTATTGAAGTTCATCGGCCCGGAGTGGGTCGATTGCTACACTTAATTAAAGTGAATGGATTGACTAACATTCGGGTGATGGATGAGGATGCTGTCGAAATAATACAAAACCGTGTTCAAAAAAACTCATTAGACCGCGTACAGTTGTTTTTTCCTGACCCTTGGCATAAAAAGCGTCATAATAAACGTCGTATCGTGCAGCCTGATTTTATTGCTTTGATTGCTTCGAGGTTAAAGCTTGGAGGGGTGTTTCATCTAGCAACAGATTGGGAGCCTTATGCTGAACATATGGCAGAATTAATGCTAGCATCCGGCGAATTCAAATCTTTGTCGAAAGGGGCGTATTCGCCAAAGCCCAGTGATCGACCAACCACGAAGTTTGAGACTCGTGGCATAAGGCTAGGGCATGGTGTATGGGATTTGCTATTTGAGAAGGTGTGAATAATTGTTAATTTTCTCCACGCCCAATCGCAAGGTATTTAATCCCGAGTTCTTTAAGGTGGCTGGGGTTGTAGAGGTTACGGCCATCTACAATTACAGAGTCGGATAGCTCCGCTTTGATAGTGTCAAAATCTGGTGAGCGAAATTCTTGCCACTCGGTAGCAATGACTAAGGCATCTGCTCCTGTTAGCGCATCTTCAGCAGTTAGGCAAAGTGTTAGATCATCCCGTTTGCCGTAGATGCGATGGCATTCTTTGCCGGCAATAGGGTCATAAGCCTTCACATGAACGCCGAGCTTCCAGAGTGACTCCATTAAGACGCGGCTAGATGCATCATGCATGTCATCCGTATTGGGTTTAAATGATAGACCCCATAATGCAATTGTTTTGTCTTTTAATGATTCGCCATAATAACGTTGTAATTTCTCAAATAAGATGCCCTTTTGACGTTCATTAATGGATTCTACAGCAGAGAGTAGCTCAGCATTGTACCCTATATCCATTGCAATACGTTTTAATGCTTGTACGTCTTTTGGAAAATAGGATCCGCCGTAGCCGCAGCCTGGATAAATGAAATGGTAGCCAATACGTGGGTCTGAGCCGATGCCTAATCTAACTTCTTCAATATCAGCGCCTAGAAGCTCGGCCATATTGGAGAGTTCATTCATAAAACTAATTTTTGTAGCAAGTAATGCGTTAGCTGCAAATTTGGTAAGTTCAGCTGAGCGAATGCTCATTTCAACGATACGGTCACGGCTACGATTAAAAGGTGCGTATAGTTCGCGCATTAATTCGCTTGTTCTAGGGTTGTTTGCTCCGATGATAATGCGGTCTGGTTTCATGAAATCATCAATCGCAGCTCCTTCTTTTAAAAACTCTGGGTTGGATACTACGTCAAAATCGGCTGTTCTTTGTAGGAGTTTAAGTTCATTTTTTACTGTCTCTGAAATTTTATCTGCTATTCCAACAGGAGCAGTAGATTTACTAACAATAATGCGGTATTGCTTAAGATGTTTGGCAATGGATTTTGCGGTTGTTATGATATTACTCGTATCTGTTATACCGTTATCATCAATGGTTGCACCGACGGCAATGAATTGATAAATACCATGCTCAACACCAGTTTTGGCAGAGGTAGTAAAAACTAAACGACCTGAATTTATATTTTCTTGAATAATTTGTTTTAAATTAGGCTCAAAAAAAGTGATGTCACCATTTTGGATGGCGTGTGTTTTATTCTCATCGGTATCTACAATTAAAATATCATTGCCAGCTTGTGCCATGCAGGCGCCAGTGATTAGGCCAACAAAGCCGGAACCATAAATCGTAATTTTCATAAGCTAAATCAACTATATATTTAATTAACATAGATCTATTATAGTAGCACTTAATTAAGGTTGACTTAACAAAACAAATAAAACTGTGAAAATAGTTTGATTTATTGTTGACACCGCAAGGGCAATGCCTCAAAATTCGGCGCTTGATTTTGGAGGGGTTCCCGAGTGGCCAAAGGGAGCAGATTGTAAATCTGCCGCGTAAGCTTCGATGGTTCGAATCCGTCCCCCTCCACCATTTTTTGTAGGTGTTAAATCAAGCGGGTGTCGTATAGTGGTAATACCTCAGCCTTCCAAGCTGATGCTGCGAGTTCGATTCTCGCCACCCGCTCCAAATTTGTTGTGGAGCTTTGGCTGGGTAGTATGATTTTCACTGCGTTTATTGCGCATGCTCATATAGCTCAGTTGGTAGAGCGCGTCCTTGGTAAGGACGAGGTCAGCGGTTCAAATCCGCTTATGAGCTCCAAATTGTCGTTAGTGCCGTTAGAGAAGAAGTTGGTACTGATATTTATTTTAAAAAATAGTTTTTACATTTTATAGAAGGGTATTGTCATGTCCAAAGAAAAATTTGAACGTAATAAGCCCCACGTCAACGTGGGCACAATTGGTCACGTAGACCATGGTAAAACAACCTTAACTGCCGCGCTTACGAAAGTAATGGCGGAAAAAATGGGTGGTGAAGTTAAGGCTTTTGATGAAATTGATAATGCGCCAGAGGAAAAGGCACGTGGTATCACAATCTCTACGTCTCACGTGGAGTATGAGTCAGATACACGTCACTATGCTCATGTAGATTGCCCGGGTCACGCTGATTACGTAAAGAATATGATTACAGGTGCTGCGCAGATGGATGGTGCTATTCTTGTTGTTTCTGCAGCAGATGGTCCGATGCCTCAAACACGTGAGCATATCCTGCTCTCGCGTCAGGTTGGTGTTCCATATATCGTGGTTTTCATGAATAAAGCCGATATGGTTGATGATGAAGAGTTACTTGAACTTGTAGAAATGGAAGTGCGTGAGCTATTGGATATGTACGAGTTTCCAGGTGATGATACACCTATTATTACAGGTTCTGCTCTTAAGGCGCTTGAAGGTGATGAGAAGTATGTGGAAAAAATTGTTGAGCTAGTAAGTGCGCTTGATACATATATTCCTGAGCCAGAGCGTGCAGTAGATGGTGATTATTTAATGCCTGTTGAGGATGTGTTCTCGATTTCAGGACGCGGGACAGTTGTAACTGGTCGTATTGAGCGTGGTATCGTACACGTAGGTGATGATATTGAGATCGTAGGGATTAAGGATACGCAAACATCTACTTGTACGGGTGTTGAAATGTTCCGTAAATTGCTTGATGAAGGTCAAGCGGGTGATAATGTTGGTGTTCTGCTTCGTGGTACAAAACGTGAAGATGTTGAGCGTGGCCAGGTTCTTTGTAAGCCGGGATCGATTACTCCGCATACAAAATTTGAAGCAGAAGTATATGTATTGTCAAAAGATGAGGGTGGTCGTCACACTCCGTTTTTCGATGGGTATCGTCCGCAGTTCTATTTTAGAACAACTGATATTACGGGAGCCTGTGATTTGCCTGAAGGAACAGAAATGGTAATGCCAGGTGATAATGTAAAAATGGTGGTAACACTGATTAATCCGATAGCAATGGATGATGGTTTGCGTTTTGCGATCCGTGAAGGTGGTCGTACGGTTGGTGCAGGTGTTGTTGCTAAGATTGTTGAGTAAGTTGTAGAGCTCAAGAATAGGTGTTGGAAATTAATGGTGGTTTGTTGAGTAATTAATTTATTCTGCTATACTCCGGCACCTTCGAGGAGCGAAGTGTGATTTTTTTGCTAAATTACATTTCGTTCTTTTGTTGTTTCAGAAGATAGGGTTTGCAAGATATAGGCTAGTAGCTCCAATTGGTAGAGCACCGGTTTCCAAAACCGATTGTTGGGGGTTCGAGTCCCTCCTGGCCTGCCATTCTGAATCAAATTTATAGAATTAAATAAGTCATGGATAGGCTGTGTACTAGTTGACTAGTGGAAAACCACAAGCTGAAGATAGTGTAATATGGCAGTAAATACAGAAACACAGAGTTCATTTTTCGATACGGTGAAATTGTTGTTAGCGCTTATAGTGTTATTAGGCGGTATTGCAGGGTTTTATTATTTTGCCGAAGAATCGTTATTATATCGTGTGCTAGGTTTGTTGGCCGTGGTGGGTGTTGCTATCGGTATATCCTTGATGACTGTGAAGGGTCGCAATTTAATCGGTTTTTTGGGCTCTTCTCGAACGGAAGTTCGAAAAATGGTTTGGCCAACTCGTGCTGAAACAATGCAGACAACGTTAATGGTTTTTATACTTGTGGTTATTTTGGCAATTTTTCTGTGGTTTGTGGATATGTTGCTCGGTGCTGGTGTAAAAGCGTTGCTGTCGGTAGGTGGTTAATATGTCGAAGCAATGGTTTGTAGTGCATGCTTACTCAAATTATGAAATGAAAGTTCGTGAAGCTTTGCAGGAGAGAGTTGAGCGACTAGGGTTGCAAGAGTTTTTTGGTGAGATTTTGATACCTACCGAAGAAGTAGTTGAGATGCGTGAAGGGCAGAAGCGAAAAAGTACACGTAAATTTTTTCCTGGGTATATTTTGGTCGAGATGGAGCTTAATGATGAAAGTTGGCATCTTGTAAAAAATACGCCAAGAGTTTTGGGTTTTATTGGTGGTACTAGTGATAGGCCTGTACCAATTACTGAAAAAGAAGCCAATGCGATAATGAATCGAATGGAGGAGGGTGTGGAAGCGCCTCGTCCTAAGGTTTTGTATGAGGTTGGTGAAGTGGTTCGGGTTACTGATGGGCCATTTAATGATTTCAACGGTTCTGTTGAAGAAGTGAATTATGAAAAAAGCACTTTGCGAGTAGCTGTGCAGATATTTGGTCGCTCTACACCGGTAGAGTTAGAGTTTTTTCAAGTGGAAAAAGCTTGATTTAAGTTTGTTTTTATTTATTTATTTATTTATTTATTTTAACTTAGTATCGAGGAGTTTGAGAGCTGTTGTTAGCTTGTTGATAAACGTTTGAACTCGTGGAGTACAAAATGGCAAAGAAAGTTGAGTCTTATCTCAAATTACAAGTGCCTGCAGGTGAGGCTAATCCAAGTCCTCCTGTGGGTCCGGCGCTGGGTCAGGCGGGAATTAACATTATGGAGTTCTGTAAAGCCTTTAATGCGGAAACGCAAAGTGCTGAAAAGGGGATGCCTATTCCAGTAGTTATTACGGTTTATAATGATCGGAGTTTTACCTATATCACAAAAACCCCGCCTGCTTCTATTTTGTTAAAGAAGGCGGCAGGAATTCAGAAAGGAAGTGGTGTCCCTAATACAAATAAGGTTGGTAAGGTTACACGTGCTCAAATGGAAGAGATTGCAAAAACGAAAGAACCTGACTTAACAGCAGCTGATATGGATGCGGCTGTTAGGACTATAGCAGGTAGTGCTCGTAGTATGGGTATTGAGACGGAGGGTGTTCTGTAATGGCTAAATTATCTAAACGTCAAAAGGCCATTGCTGAGAAGGTTAAGATTGATCATGTTTATACGTCAACTGAGGCTTTTGAATTATTAAAAGATTTTCCTAAAGTTAAATTTACAGAAAGTGTTGATGTAAGTATAAACTTGGGGATTGATGCGCGTAAATCTGATCAAGCTGTTCGTGGTTCAACGGTTTTGCCTAATGGTACAGGTAAAACTGTGCGTGTTGCTGTGTTTACACAGGGTGATAACGTAGAGAAGGCAAAAGCTGCAGGTGCGGATATTGTTGGTATGGATGACCTTGCTGAAGATGTGAAGAAGGGTAATATGGACTTTGATGTTGTTATAGCGAGTCCCGATGCAATGCGTGTTGTAGGTCAGTTAGGTCAGGTTCTAGGGCCGCGAGGCTTAATGCCAAATCCAAAAGTAGGGACGGTAAGCGCGGATGTTGCAACTGCTGTTACAAATGCTAAAGGTGGTCAAGTTCGTTATCGTACAGATAAAGCAGGTATTATTCATTGTCGTATTGGTACGGTTGATTTTGATAGCAAGGCATTACAAGAAAATCTAAATGCCTTGGTTGTAGATTTAGTGAAAGCTAAGCCAACTTCCGCAAAAGGTGTTTACCTGAAAAAAGTTACTGTCTCTAGCACAATGGGTGCAGGTTTATCTGTGGATACGGCTTCGTTAGAGTACTAGTAATGAAATATAAGAATTTGGTGTAGTTTGCCAATAGCTTTGCTGCTTTTAGGGGGTGAAGTGATGATGAATATACTTAATTGTATGTCGTCAGAGACCGTAGGTGATTGATCGGTTTTGTTTGATGGATCTTAATATCCTGCGTAGATGACGTAACCTAAAACAGTTAGTTTGGGGCGCGTCGTTTAAGATGTTTGGCTCATGTTGTGGGGCAAGTATTTGATTAAACGGTGGTTTTTCCGCCGAACAAAAGAGGTAGAAATTGTGGCGTTAACTTTACAAGAGAAGAAGAAGATTGTCTCTGAAGTTGCTGCGGTTGCTACAGAAGCTCATTCCGCGGTTGCTGCAGAGTACCACGGTCTTAGTGTAGGTGAAATGACTGAATTGCGTGTTAAGGCACGTGAAGGTGGCGTTTACTTGCGTGTGGTAAAAAATAATTTGGCGAAGATTGCCCTTGCTGATACTGATTTTTCATGTATGAGTGATGGCTTTGTGGGTCCGTTAGTATTGGCGTTTTCGCAAGAAGATCCCGGTGCGGCGGCTCGTGTCATAAAAGATTTTGCTAAAGAGCATGACAAGCTGGAAGTGAAAATGCTCTCCGTTGGTGGGGAGTTATTGGCTGCTTCTGAATTAGATCGTTTGGCTAAGTTGCCTACTCGCGATCAGGCTCTGGCTATTTTGGCTGGAACACTGAGAGCCCCAGTAGAGAAATTGGCGCGTACTTTCAAAGAAGTTCCTGGAAAGCTTGTTCGTACTGTTGCAGCTGTTAGTGATTCAAAAGCGGCCTAATCCATTTTGGATGTGGTGGTTTTTATTAGACAGTTTGATTTTAATATTAATATACAAAGTCGCATAAGCGATTAACTGATTTAGGTTTAGGAGAAATATAATGGCTATTTCAAAAGATGATATTCTCGAAGCAATATCAAATATGAGTGTAATGGAGGTTGTTGAACTAATCTCTGATATGGAAGAAAAGTTTGGCGTGTCAGCTGCTGCTGCTGTCGCAGCAGCACCTGCAGCTGGCGGAGATGCTGGTGGAGATGCTGCTGCTGAGCAGTCTGAGTTTGATGTTGTAATGACTAGTTTTGGTGATAATAAAATATCTGCAATCAAAGCTGTTCGAGCAATCACAGGTCTTGGATTGAAAGAAGCAAAAGAAATGGTGGAGAGTGTTCCTGCTACCGTTAAAGAAGGCGCGTCTAAAGACGAAGCTGAAGAAACGAAGAAGCAACTAGAAGAAGCAGGCGCTACTGTAGAACTAAAGTAGTCCTATTTTATGAATGTAGATAGGCTATCTCTTTCATAATAGACAGGCTGACAGTGTATTCACTGTCGGCCTTTCGTCGCTTTGCTGTGAAATGACCCCTATTTCATAGTAAACGACCAAAGAATTTTAGAGGTTCCTTGATGATATTAAGGGATTTCTTGTACTTGCTGTGCATATATGCTGAACAGGTTTCAGAAGAGGAAAATTATGGCTCTGACTTTCACTGAGAAAAAACGTATCCGTAAGGATTTTGGTAAACGCCAACAAGCTTTAGATATACCCTATCTTTTAGCTATTCAACTTGAGTCATATCGTGGGTACTTGCAAATAGGCATCCCTGTTGAAGAAAGAAAAGATAAGGGCTTGCAAGGTGCCTTTAACTCAGTTTTTCCTATAGTAAGTTATTCAGGATTTGTGATGCTTGAATACGTTGATTACAAAATTGCTGAACCAGTATTTGATGTGCGGGAATGTCAACAACGTGGCTTAACATACGCGGCATCATTGCGAGCAACAATGCGGTTGGTAATTTATGATAAGGATGCTCCGAAGAAAACGAAAGTCGTAAAAGATATAAAAGAGCAAGATGTCTATCTTGGTGAAATGCCATTAATGACTGAAAAAGGTACTTTTGTTATTAATGGTACTGAGCGAGTCATTGTATCTCAGTTGCACCGTTCTCCTGGTGTTTTCTTTGATCATGATAAGGGTAAAACTAATACTGCCCGTAAGTTACTTCATAATGCACGAGTTATTCCCTATCGTGGTTCTTGGTTAGATTTTGAGTTTGATCCTAAAGACTCTGTCTTTGTGCGTATCGATCGTCGAAGAAAGCTCCCTGCAACGGTGTTATTGCGTGCCCTCGGTATGGAAACAGAGCAAATTATTGACTGTTTCTTCGAAAAAATATCAATAAACTTGCAAAAGACGAAAATACAAATGGCGCTAGACCCATCACGCCTACGTGGAGAACTTGCTTCATTTGATATTGAGATAAATGGTAATAAAATTGTTGAGTCGGGTCGTCGAATTACGGCTAAACACATTAAATTGCTAGAAAAAGAAAATATTAAGAAGCTAGAGGTTCCTGAAGAGTATATGCATGGCAAGGTTCTTGCGCATAATATTGTTGATGAATCGACGGGCGAATTTCTGGTTGAGGCGAATGCCGAACTTACTGAAGAGTTGATCGAACTTTTACGTGAAAATGATATTAAGAAATTTGATGTTATTTATACCAATGAGCTCGATCGAGGGCCATTTATATCGAATACTTTAAGGATTGATTCCTCTACAACTGCTCTTGAAGGGATGGTAGAGATATATCGCATGATGCGCCCTGGGGAGCCGCCAACTAAGGATGCTGCTGAAAATTTATTTCATAATCTGTTTTTCTCAGAGGATCGTTACGACTTATCTGGTGTGGGTAGAATGAAATTTAATAAGCGTCTTGAGTATGATCATGAAACTGGACCAAGTATTTTATTTGATTTAGATTACCTTTCAGCTCGTAAGGACGCAGCTTCCAAGGCGCTTGTAGAGGAGCATGGTGCAGTCTATGAAGAGCTTAAAAAAAGTGGAAAAGCCAGTTCTGATATTGTAAATGTTTTAAAAACTTTGATTGATATTCGTAACGGTAACGGTGTTATTGATGATATTGATCATTTAGGAAACCGTCGTATTCGAAGTGTTGGTGAAATGGCAGAAAATGCCTTTCGCATTGGTTTGGTTCGCGTCGAGCGTGCTGTAAAAGAGCGTCTAACCGTGGCAGAAAGTGAAGGTTTAATGCCGCAAGATATGGTTAATGCGAAGCCTGTTTCAGCTGCTGTTAAAGAGTTTTTTGGTTCAAGTCAGCTGTCTCAGTTTATGGATCAAAATAATCCTCTTTCAGAAATCACGCATAAGCGTCGTATCTCAGCTTTAGGACCTGGCGGATTGACGCGCGAGCGAGCTGGTTTTGAGGTGCGTGACGTGCATCCTACTCACTACGGTCGAGTATGTCCTATCGAAACTCCGGAAGGTCCAAACATTGGTTTAATTAACTCATTGGCGGTGTTTGCAAAAACTAACGATTATGGTTTTTTGGAAACGCCTTACCGTAAGGTTAAAGATGGTAAAGTCTCAACAGATATAGATTATCTATCTGCAATTGAAGAATCGCGATTTGTTATTGCGCAGGCGAATGCAGACCTTGGGAAAAATGGTGAATTTATAAATGATATGGTTTCATGTCGTTACCAAAATGAATTTATGGTTTCACCTGCGTCGGATGTGCAATACATGGATGTTTCCCCAAAGCAGATTGTATCTGTAGCTGCATCGTTGATTCCTTTCTTGGAGCATGATGATGCTAACCGTGCTTTGATGGGTTCAAACATGCAGCGTCAAGCTGTGCCATGTTTGATAGCACAAACTCCAGTTTGTGGTACGGGTATGGAGCGCGTTGTGGCTGTTGACTCAGGTTCGACAGTTGTGGCTAAACGTGGTGGAGTAGTCAGTGCGTCAGAGGCGGCTCGTATTGTTATTCGTGTAAATGATGATGAGGCACAAGAAGGTGGTGTCGATATTTACAATTTGATCAAATACACCCGATCGAATCAAAATACTTGTGTTAACCAAAAACCGATTGTTAAAGTTGGTGACGTGATTGCCCGTGGTGATGTTTTGGCCGATGGCTCTTCGACTGACTTGGGTGAACTGGCATTAGGTCAAAACATTAAAATCGCCTTTATGCCATGGAATGGGTACAACTTTGAGGATTCAATCCTTGTGTCAGAGCGTGTAGTAGAGGAGGATCGTTTTACATCTATTCATATTGAAGAGATTAGTTGTTTAGCGCGTGATACTAAGCTAGGTGCCGAAGAAATTACTGGTGATATTCCGAATGTCAGTGAGCACTTGCTCTCAAAATTAGACGAGTCAGGCATTATTCATGTCGGAGCAGAAGTTAAACCAGGTGATATTTTAGTCGGTAAAGTTACTCCAAAAGGCGAAACCCAACTCACTCCAGAAGAAAAGTTACTACGTGCAATTTTTGGTGAAAAGGCATCAGATGTAAAAGATACGTCTTCGCGTGTTAAATCAAGTATGTTTGGTACCGTAATTGATGTGCGTGTCTTTACTCGTGAAGGTGTTGAGAAAGATGCACGGGCAATTGCGCTTGAAGAAGAGGCTTTATCAAAAGTACGAAATGATTTACGAGATGAATTGTTGGTTGTTGAAGACGATTTGTTTGCTCGTGTTGAAGATCTAGTGCTTAATAAAGTTGCTGATGGTGGTCCAGCTGGAATCAAAGCAGGTGGAAAGATTACCAAGGCTTACTTGGCTGATTTGGATAAGAAAGATTGGTTTGCACTTCGTTTGAAGAATGCGGATGCTAATAAGCAATTAGAAAATTTAGCTAAACTATTAGCAGAAAAGAAATCTCATTACGAAGATCGTTTACAAAAGCAGAAAGATAAAATCACTGCTGGTGATGATCTGGCACCAGGTGTGCTTAAGGTTGTAAAGGTTTATGTGGCGGTTCGTCGTCGTATGCAACCGGGTGATAAAATGGCAGGTCGTCATGGTAACAAGGGTGTTGTTTCACGTATCGTGCCGGTTGAAGATATGCCGTATGACGAACATGGCGTACCGGTAGATATTTGTTTGAACCCCCTAGGCGTACCGTCTCGAATGAATGTTGGGCAGGTGCTAGAAATGCATCTTGGCTGGGCTGCTAAAGGTCTAGGTGAGAAAATTGGCAGAATGGTTGATGCTAAAGCTAAGATTGATGAATTGCGTAAGTTTTTGACTGAAATTTACAGTGAAGGTGGTAATCCTGAGCAAGGTGATCTTAGTGAAATGACGGATGATGAAGTAATAGAAATGGCTTCAAACCTTCGCAAAGGTGTACCAATGGCTACGCAAGTATTTGATGGTGCGGCCGAAACCGAAATTAAGCGAATGCTTAAATTAGCTGAACTACCAGAGTCGGGTCAAACAACATTGTATGATGGTCGTACTGGTGTTCCATTTGAACGTAAAATTACAGTTGGTTATATGCATATGTTAAAATTAAATCACTTGGTTGATGATAAAATGCATGCGCGTTCTACGGGTCCATACTCGTTAGTAACTCAGCAGCCATTAGGTGGTAAAGCGATGTTTGGAGGACAGCGCTTCGGTGAAATGGAGGTCTGGGCATTGGAAGCTTACGGAGCAGCTTATACGCTTCAAGAAGTACTCACAGTGAAGTCGGACGATGTGCAAGGACGTAATCGAATGTACAAAAATATTGTTGATGGAAATCTTCACATGGAAGCTGGGATGCCTGAATCCTTTAATGTGTTGATGAAAGAGATTCGTTCGTTGGGTCTTCATATTGAACTTGAAAAAGACAACAAATAGGTGGTGATGAAATGATGAATAAAGGCATGGGAGATCTGCTTAATATTTTTAAGCAGCAGTCCGATACAGAAGAGTTCGATGCAATACGCATCGGTTTAGCATCACCGGAAGTTATTCGTTCTTGGTCGTTTGGAGAAGTTAAAAAGCCAGAAACTATCAACTATAGAACTTTTAAACCTGAGCGTGATGGTCTCTTTTGTGCCAAGATATTTGGTCCAGTTAAAGATTATGAGTGTCTGTGTGGGAAATACAAGCGTTTAAAGCATCGAGGTGTTGTGTGTGAAAAGTGTGGTGTTGAAGTTACCAATACCACTGTTAGACGCGATCGTATGGGTCATATTGATCTTGCTTGTCCAGTTGCGCATATTTGGTTTTTAAAATCATTGCCTTCACGTATTGGCTTGTTTCTTGATATGACTTTACGTGATATAGAGCGTGTTCTGTATTTTGAAGCATTTGTAGTTACAGAGCCAGGCATGACAACTTTGGAGCGTGGACAGTTATTAAGTGATGAAGCTTATTTAGAGGCACTTGAAGAGTTCGGTGATGAATTTGATGCAGCGATGGGTGCAGAAGCTGTTCTTGAGATGTTGAAATCAGTTGATGTGGAAGAAGCATTGATTGATCTAGAAGAGGAGGCAAAATCTACAAACTCTGAGACAAAACTCAAGCGTATTAGTAAACGTACTAAATTAATGGAGTCGTTCCGCTCTAAAAAGAATGACCCTAAGTCATCAGGTAATAAGCCTGAATGGATGATTTTAACTGTGCTGCCCGTGTTACCACCTGATCTTCGTCCGTTAGTGCCTCTGGAGGGCGGGCGTTTTGCTACTTCTGATCTAAATGATCTTTATCGCCGAGTTATCAATCGTAACAATCGTTTGCGTCGTTTGTTGGATTTAAATGCGCCAGATATAATTGTCCGTAATGAAAAGCGCATGTTACAAGAATCTGTTGATGCCTTGTTAGATAATGGTCGTCGCGGCCGTGCAATTACTGGTTCTAATCGACGTCAGCTAAAGTCATTGGCTGATATGATTAAAGGCAAGCAAGGTCGTTTCCGTCAGAATCTATTAGGTAAACGTGTCGATTATTCGGGACGTTCTGTAATTGTTGTTGGTCCTGCTTTAAAATTGCATCAATGTGGCTTACCTAAGAAAATGGCGCTTGAGTTATTTAAGCCTTTTATTTTTGGTAAATTACAACGTCGTGGTTTAGCGACGACAATTAAAGCGGCTAAGAAACTGGTTGAGCGTGAAACACCAGAGGTTTGGGATATTCTTGCTGAAATTATTCGTCAGCATCCAATTATGTTAAACCGTGCACCAACACTGCATCGATTAGGTATTCAAGCCTTTGAGCCTGTGTTAATTGAAGGTAAGGCCATTCAATTGCACCCACTTGTATGTTCAGCATTTAACGCTGACTTTGATGGCGATCAGATGGCGGTGCATGTACCGCTGTCATTAGAGGCGCAAACCGAAGCGCGTGTTTTGATGATGGCATCTAACAATGTGTTATCACCAGCAAATGGTGAGCCGATTATTGTACCCTCTCAAGATATTGTTTTGGGTTTGTATTACATGACACGTGAAAGTATCAATGCAAAGGGCGAAGGTATGATCTTCGCTGATGTAGAGGAGGCTAAACGTGCTTACGATACGCATCAAGTTTCTTTGCATGCAAAAGTAAAAGTACGTATCACCGATAGTGAATACAATGAAAATGGTGAGTTAGTTGAGCAGACACGTTTAATGGATACAACTGTTGGGCGTGCCATAGTTTCTGAAGTTTTACCAAATGGAATGCCATTTGAACTCGTAAATGTGGTGCTAAAGAAGAAGGCTATTTCAGGGCTTATTAATGAAGGTTATCGCCGTATAGGTCTTAAAGATACTGTCATTTTAGCTGATCAGTTGATGTATACAGGTTACCGATACGCTACTTTGGCGGGCGTATCATTCTGTGCAGATGATATGGTTATTCCTGAAGAAAAAGCTAGAATCATAGGTCGTTCAGAAGATGATGTAAGAGAGATTGAAAATCAATACGCTTCCGGTCTTGTTACCCAGGGTGAGCGTTACAATAAAGTAGTTGATATCTGGGCGCGTACTAATGACCAAGTTGCTAAAGCAATGATGGATGGTATGGGTGCTGAAGATGTTATTGATGCAAAGGGTGATACTGTAAGTCAAGAATCGTTTAATTCTATCTATATGATGGCAGATTCTGGTGCTCGTGGCTCTCCAGCACAGATCCGTCAGTTAGCTGGTATGCGTGGTTTGATGGCGAAACCAGATGGTTCTATCATTGAGACGCCGATTACCTCAAATTTCCGTGAAGGTCTTAACGTATTACAGTACTTTATTTCTACTCACGGAGCACGTAAAGGGCTTGCTGATACAGCGCTTAAAACAGCAAATTCAGGTTACTTAACACGTCGTTTAGTTGATGTATCGCAAGATATGGTAGTTACATTGGATGACTGTGGAACAACTAATGGCTTGCTCATGAAGCCAATCATTGAAGGTGGTGATGTTGTTCAACCATTAGGAGAAAGAGTTCTAGGTCGTGTTACTGCAATAGATGTTGTAAACACCAAGGGTGAGGTTGTTATCCCTGCTAAAACCCTAATGGATGAAGCTTGGGTTGCCAAGCTAGAAGACTTAGGTGTTGATGAAATGATTGTTCGATCAGCAATAAGTTGTGATACCAAAAAAGGTGTATGTCGTTATTGTTACGGACGTGATTTAGGTCGCGGTCACCTTGTCAATCAAGGTGAGGCAGTTGGTGTTGTGGCTGCGCAATCTATCGGTGAGCCCGGAACTCAGTTGACCATGCGTACCTTTCATATTGGTGGTGCTGCAAGTCGTGCAGCTGCCGATAATAATATATCCGTTAAATCAAAAGGTAATGCACGTTTATCCAATGTTAAAACTGTTACAAATAAAGATGGAAATTTAGTCACGGTTTCACGTTCAGGTGAAATTAGTGTGGTTGATGATCAGGGTCGTGAGCGTGAGCGTTATAAGCTACCTTACGGTGCGGTAGTTACAATTAAAGATAATGATGATGTAGATGCTGGTCAAGAAGTAGCAACTTGGGATCCGCATACACACCCTATTGTTACAGAAGTTGCTGGTACGGTTGATTTTGTAGATTTCCTCGATGGGCAAACTATTAATACCCAGATCGATGAGGTGACGGGGTTGAGTTCAACGGTTGTGACAGACCCTGCAGCTCGTGGAGCGGGTTCAAAAGATCTTAACCCAATGATTCGTTTGTTGGATGATAAAGGTGAAGTACTGTTCTTTGATAATACTGAAATTCCTGTTCAATATCCTTTAGCTGGTGGAGCTGTTGTTGGCTTAACTGCGGGCTCAAAAGTTGCGGTAGGTGATGTTTTGGCTCGCTTAGCGCAGGAGTCATCTAAGACGCGTGATATTACCGGTGGTTTGCCACGCGTAGCTGATATGTTTGAAGCGCGTAAGCCAAAGCAGCCAGCAATCTTGGCTGAAATCTCAGGTACCTTCTCTTGGGGTAGGGAAACAAAAGGTAAAAAGCGAATTGTAATAACGCCAGAAAAAGGTGATCACTACGAAGTGCTAATACCTAAGTGGCGTAACCTTGATGTTTTTGAAGGTGAGAAAGTAGAAAAAGGTGAGATGATCGCTGATGGTGAGCCAAGTTCACATGATATTTTGAGATTATTAGGCCCGGTTGTGTTAGCTGAGCACTTGGTAAAAGAAGTGCAGGAGGTCTATCGTTTACAAGGTGTAGGAATCAATGATAAGCATATTGAAATTATCACCCGTCAAATGATGCGAAAAGTAGTTATTCTGACTTCGGGTGATAGTCGCATGCTGAAGGGGGAGCAACTTGATCATTGGGCGGTTGAAGAGGAGAATGAGAAGTTAATTGCACAGGGGAAATTACCTGCTACTTATGATCGAATCTTGCTAGGTATAACCAAGGCCTCGCTTGTTACCGATTCGTTTATTTCTGCTGCATCATTCCAAGAGACAACGCGTGTCTTGACAGAAGCTTCGGTTCGTGGAGCACGAGATGACTTACTCGGGCTTAAAGAAAATGTAATCGTTGGTCGCTTGATTCCAGCGGGAACGGGTTTTAAGCATCATTTAGAGCGTCGTCGTAAACAGCAAGAAGTGCAAGATCAGCTTGATGCGTTAGCTGCAGAGTCTGAAAAAATGAAAGTCGAAGCAGAACAAGCAAAAGAGCCAGAAGTACCTGCTGGCGAATAGGCAGGTCTTAGTGAGCGTTAAAGCAACATTCTTTTTTTAAAGAAAGTTTGCTTTAAAGTAAAGTACTGTTTGACATGATAGCGTTGCGGTAATAGAATTCCGCGCCTTTATCACGGTGACAGTTGTTAATTGTGCCAAGACTTTTTGATTGAAAGGTCTTGGATCGAAAATACGAGTTGGAGAACATTTTTAATGTCTACTATTAATCAGTTGGTGCGTAAGCCGCGAAAGCGTAAAGCAGAAAAAAGTAATGTGCCTGCTTTGGAAGCGTGTCCGCAAAGACGTGGTGTATGTACGCGCGTATATACAACGACACCAAAAAAGCCGAACTCAGCAATGCGTAAAGTTGCTCGTGTTCGATTAACGAATGGTTTTGAAGTCAGTAGTTATATTGGTGGCGAAGGTCATAACCTACAGGAACACTCCGTGGTATTGATTCGTGGTGGTCGTGTGAAAGATTTGCCGGGTGTGCGTTATCACGTAGTTCGTGGATCGTTAGATACACAAGGTGTGCAAGAGCGTCGTCAGGGTCGTTCAAAGTATGGTGCTAAGCGTCCTAAGTCTTAACTTAAGTCGTTGATGTATTGTTGAATAATAGTAAACAAATTTAAGAGAGTAGTTTATGCCAAGAAGAAGAGAAGTCCCGAAACGTATCATCCTTCCAGATCCTAAGTTTGGAAGTTTGGTTTTAGCAAAGTTTATTAATACCATTATGAAGGATGGTAAAAAATCGATTGCTGAAAAAGTGGTATACGTTGCACTTGATGAAATAGCATCAAAAAAAGGTAACGATGGGATGGAAATTCTTGATACTGCATTAGATAATGTTAGACCTTCGGTAGAGGTTAAATCTCGAAGAGTTGGTGGTGCAACCTACCAAGTTCCGGTAGAGGTCCGTGCTTCTCGTCAAAATGCCTTGGCTATGCGTTGGTTGGTTGAAGCGGCGCGTAAGCGTGGTGAGAAATCAATGGCACTTAAGCTGGCAGGTGAGCTTATGGACGCTGCAGAAAAGCGTGGTTCAGCCGTAAAGAAACGTGAAGATACGCATAAAATGGCAGAAGCTAATAAGGCGTTTGCTCACTTCCGTTGGTAGTTTGAGCATAGGAAGTTAGAAATAAGGAAATATTGTGGCTCGTATAACCCCACTTGATCGGTATCGTAATGTCGGAATAATGGCGCATATCGATGCAGGCAAGACGACCACTACAGAACGTGTTTTGTTCTATACCGGTGTTTCTCACAAAATAGGTGAGGTGCATGATGGTGCTGCAACCATGGATTGGATGGAGCAGGAGCAAGAGCGCGGGATTACCATAACCTCGGCAGCAACAACCTGTTTCTGGGAGGGTATGAGTAAACAATTTGATCAGCATCGAGTTAATATTATCGATACACCGGGTCATGTAGACTTCACCATAGAAGTGGAGCGTTCGCTGAGAGTTTTAGATGGTGCTGTAGCAGTATTCTGTGCGGTAGGCGGTGTAGAGCCGCAATCTGAAACAGTTTGGCGACAAGCTAATAAATATCAAGTTCCGCGTATTGCATTTGTTAATAAAATGGATCGTATTGGTGCTGACTTTTTACGAGTCTTGGAGCAAATGCGAGAACGATTAGGTGCGAACCCCGTGCCTGTACAAATCGCTATTGGCGCAGAAGATGAGTTTAAAGGTGTTGTTGACCTGATACAGATGAAGGCAATCGACTGGAATGATGAAGATAAGGGGGTTTCTTATACTTTGACTGATGTTCCAGCTGAGTTGCAAGCCGAGGCAGAGCAGTGGCGTGAGGTAATGGTTGAGGCTGCTGCAGAGGCAAATGAGACCTTGATGGATGCGTACTTAGAGGAAGGTGATCTGAGTGCTGAACAAATTCACCAAGGTCTTCGTGTTCGTACTCTGGCGGGAGAGATAATTCCAGCATTGTGCGGATCAGCCTTTAAGAATAAGGGTGTTCAGGCAATGCTAGATGCGATTGTGACTTATTTGCCTTCGCCATTAGATGTGCCGGCAGTAACCGGTAGTTTAAATGAAGGTTCTGATGCAGGTAAAGAGATTGAGAGAAAAGCATCAGATGATGAGCCTTTTTCTTCGCTTGCTTTCAAGATTGCAACGGATCCTTATGTGGGTACGTTGACTTTTTTTAGGGTCTATTCTGGAGTTTTGAGAGCCGGTGAGATGGTTTTAAATCCATTAAAAGGCAAGCGTGAAAGAGTGGGGCGCATTTTGCAAATGCATTCTAACTCGCGAGAAGAAGTAAAAGAGGTTCGGGCAGGTGATATCGCAGCGGCAGTTGGTTTGAAAGATGTTACAACGGGTGATACCTTGTGTGATAAGTCTAATCCAATTATTTTGGAGCGAATGGAATTTCCAGAGCCTGTAATTTCGGTTGCGGTTGAGCCAAAAACCACAGCTGATCAAGATAAAATGTCATTAGCATTAAGTAAGCTGGCGCAAGAAGATCCGACCTTTAAAGTGCGTACGGATGAGGATACAGGACAAACGATAATTTCTGGGATGGGTGAGTTGCATCTGGATATTATAATCGATCGGATGAAGCGTGAATTTGATGTTGAGGCTAATGTTGGTAATCCACAGGTTTCATATCGAGAATGTATCCGAAAAGCGGTTGAGGCTGAGGGAAAATTTATTCGTGAAACTGTCGGTAAGAGTCATTATGGTCATGTGAAAATTAAGCTTGAGCCTATATCAGAAGGCTCGGGCTATGAATTTGAAAATGCGCTAATGGATGGTGTATTGCTAAAGGAATATATTCCAGCAGTAGATAGTGGTATGGAAGAGCAGTTAAGTAACGGTGTCATTGCTGGATGTCCTTTGGTTGATGTAAAAGTTACTTTGGTTGATGGTTCGTATCATGATGTTGATTCGAGTGAGATGTCATTTAAAGTAGCAGGTTCGTTAGCGATTAGAAATGCGGTACTTGAGGCAGATCCAACTATTTTGGAGCCTGTTATGCAGGTGGAGGTGGTTGTTCCTGAAGATAATATGGGTGATGTCATGGGTGATTTAACGCGTCGTCGTGGTGTTGTTCAAGGTATGGATGAGGCTCCTTCGGGTAAAATTATCCGTGCTGAAGTTCCGTTGTCTGAAATGTTTGGATATTCAACAGCTTTGAGGTCAGCCACTCAAGGTAGAGCAAGTTATTCGATGGAGTTTTTAAAATATGCGGAAGTGCCAAAATTGGTAGCTGATGCGATGGTTAATTTTAGTTAGTGCTTAATTGGTAAGCTAAGTGTAATAATGCCAAAATATTTGGCAGTTAAGAGGTGATAGTCATGTCCAAGGAAAAGTTTGAGCGTAATAAGCCCCACGTCAACGTGGGTACAATTGGTCATGTAGATCATGGGAAAACAACCTTAACTGCCGCGCTTACGAAAGTAATGGCGGAAAAAATGGGTGGTGAAGTTAAGGCCTTTGATGAAATTGATAATGCGCCAGAGGAAAAGGCACGTGGTATCACAATCTCTACGTCTCACGTGGAGTATGAGTCAGATACACGCCACTATGCTCATGTAGATTGCCCGGGTCACGCTGATTACGTAAAGAATATGATTACAGGTGCTGCGCAGATGGATGGTGCAATTCTTGTTGTTTCTGCAGCAGATGGTCCGATGCCTCAAACACGTGAGCATATCCTGCTCTCGCGTCAGGTTGGTGTTCCATATATCGTGGTTTTCATGAATAAAGCCGATATGGTT